>Ga0181560_10002845_pt1 | contig 16042 bp, 15 predicted proteins | sample 011ome_20_FD_133751 | JGI IMG/M metagenome (GOLD analysis project Ga0181560, IMG submission 133751) | Coastal salt marsh microbial communities from the Groves Creek Marsh, Skidaway Island, Georgia - 011509CT metaG (megahit assembly) | ecosystem: Environmental > Aquatic > Marine > Intertidal...
GCTCGATTGGGGCATGGTGGATGCGCAGATCCTGCTGAAGTCAGACGGTCTGCCCACCTACCACCTCGCCAACGTGGTCGATGACCATCTGATGGAGATCACCCACGTGATTCGCGGTGAAGAGTGGATCAACTCGGCCCCCAAGCATCAGCTGCTTTACGAGTACTTCGGTTGGGACATGCCGGTGCTGTGTCATTTGCCGCTGCTGCGCAATCCAGACAAATCCAAGCTCAGCAAACGCAAGAACCCCACCAGCATTCTGTACTACCAGCGCATGGGTTATCTGGCCGAAGCCGTCGTCAATTATCTGGGTCGCATGGGCTGGTCAATGCCCAACGAGGAAGAAAAGTTCACGCTGGATGAGATGCAGGCGGCCTTTGATATGAGCCGGGTGTCACTCGGTGGCCCGGTGTTCGATGTCGAGAAGCTCAAGTGGCTGAACGGTTTGTGGATCCGCGAATCACTCAGCGCTGACGATTTGGCGAGACGGCTGCGCGACTGGGCACTGAATCGAGAGATGTTGGATAAGATCCTGCCCCACGCGCAGGGCCGTATCGAGGTGCTCTCTGATTTGATTCCCCAGGCGGCCTATCTCGTGTCGGGCGACGTGGCTTTGGACGCCGATGCCTTTGGCGAGGAGGGCGAGGCGCGTGAGAGCACCGTGATGCAGATGCAGTTTGTGCTGTGGCGCCTCGAGGCCCAGCAGGACTGGAGCCGGGATGCGCTGTTTGCTGCGCTGAAAGATTTAGCCGAGGCCATGGACCTTAAGCCCAAGGCGCTCTTCGCGCCCCTGTTTGTGGCGCTGTCGGGAGAGAAGGTGGCCTATTCAATACCCGATTCGATGGCAATCCTGGGCCCGGATATGACCCGGGCCCGCTTGAGAGCCGCCATTGAGGTTTGTGGTGGTGTCTCTAAGAAAGCCGCAAAGCGGCTTGAGAAGGCTTATGCGGATCTGAATCGCTGATCTCTTAGCACTTAGCTCTGATTTTCTCTATTGAGCAAACAGAGTCCTGCGAGCACGGCGAAGGTTGCTTCGAAGAGCAGGGCGTACCATGTATAACTCGTGAAGTCGGAGCTCATCGCCACGTCAGCGGCGCCTTGGACGGTCTGAATTGTCAGATCAAAGTTACCGAAGGCGACGCTGCCGCGCGCTGCAGCCAGTCCGCCGAGAACCATCATTGATAGCCATAGTCCGGGGCGCAGGTAACCTTTGAGGATGCCCGACAGTAAGATGATGGATCCCAGACACCATTGCAGTCCACCATACATCGCCGCGAGTTCTGCCAGCCCATTATGATGCGCCACCCACAAACCTGCGTTCTCGGCAGGCAATTCAGGGTTGTACCAGCACATGGCGCCGTAAACCATAAACAGGGCGCCGGGTATGATAAGGACGGCTCTGGAAAACGGGAGGACGGATGTGGCAAACATGATGAATACCTCTCAATTAGAGCGCGCCATTTTACTACCGATAGCGAGGTAGTGGAGCGGGCTTTAGCGACGCCTCATGGCGACTGTGACAAGTGCCATGAATGACGACTGTGATGAGCGGTTGTTAACCACCATTGCCAAGAGCGACTGTAGTGATCGGCTATCGCTGTGGAAGAGGCCTCGGTGGCCCATGATCTGGGTGACTCGAGGCTGGGCCTGGCAAATCGGAGAGCTCGCTTGACACGATTCGGCGGTATCCGTACTGTTGCGCCCCTCGACGCTCGTCGGGACCTGATTTGGGGCTATAGCTCAGCTGGGAGAGCGCAACACTGGCAGTGTTGAGGTCGGCGGTTCGATCCCGCCTAGCTCCACCAATATCTACACTAAATTCAATGGTTTGCCGCGACACGTCCTCTGGATATGCCCTGTGCGGCCAGTTTTTACTCAGCATTTACCCAGTTACCCAGTGGTTTGTTGTTGCTTAAGTCCGGTAGCCGGCTTTTCGGTAGATAAACAATCAAGGAGATTCAGTTGGCAAGAGGCGGAGCTAGACCTAATGCAGGTCGTAAACCTGGCACTTTAAATCGCTTTAATCGCGAGCTGCCAGAGAGAGCAATGGAGGGTGGGCAGTTCCCCTGGGTTACATGCTTGAGTTAATGCGTGATCAATCCCTCCACACCCGGCTCAGAATCGACGCCGCCAAGGCTGCTGCACTCCGAAATGGAGGGTAGAGGCACAGAGCCCGGTTCGTTTTATAAAGAGGTGGTTAAAAAGGCTAGTGATAGTTTGACGTTCGAGACCAAAAGGTGAAAGTCTTAGTTTGTTCTTCGCTCGCTAAGATTACTTGTTGTTCTCACCTTGCTTACCAAACATCGGATTGAGTTCACGGGCACTTTTTACTCGTTCAGTTTTTCCTTCGAGAACGCGCTGCTTCCATCAAGCTGACGCTCTGAAAAACAACTGTTTGTGGCTCTAACAATGCCTCTCCGAAGGATTGCAACCAGTCCGAGTGAATGCCGAGTATCCCTCCAACCGGAGCATGGACGCTGAAGGTAAGCTGATAAGTTTGATCGTCGTCACCAGGTAGCTTTACGTTCTGCGCGTAGTGCAGGCCGTCTGACAAATTCAAGTGTGGTGTGAGCTGTATTGACTGGGATTTTCCTGACTGCTCGTTCACGATCTCAACATCCACCTTTAAATAAGCGACATGCCCGCCGGTTGGAAAGCTAGTTGGAGCATTTTGGTTCCACCGCGCAAGTACCTCTAGATGCACATCAGTCTGCTCTTCATGAAGGAATTGCTTTGAGGGGTATATGGCATCTCGTGCAGCCGCCTCGAATGTTAAGGATATTCCCGGAGAGATTGCCTTAGTACCCAACAGAGTTTCTGTGGAGGCCTCGTGAGCTGCCAGAGCTGCGACTGCTACGATGAGATGTTTCATGCGAAGTACCTTTTGTCTATGAGCTCAAACACTATTCTAGTCTCGCGCCACTGAAAACCTATCCGCTATTTTGGTACGTGTCGCCTACGCGCTAACGGTATTTTGAATGAATAAGAGTAGAACGAAAATGTCAGGCGCAATACTTACTTGAGACGGCGAGCCATTGTGAATGATCTTATCAGCAGCACGAAGAAGCATGATAGAAACAAGGCCATTAATAACGGCGATGCGTGCCGATGCTCTAGCTCAATTAGAAGCTCTCTTTTTGCACTTTTGAATGGATTCAATAGTGGTAGACGGCGGTCGTGAATTCGCAGATTATGCGCGGTGCTTTCACAATGATTAAACGGTATGTCAGCCATCCTAGAAGAGTTTTCAATCGAAGTTATGCCCCGCACTTTGGCGAAAGTCGATGCCCTGGAGACTTTGTTACCCGAGGGTTCTCGTGTCTACGTCGCTCATATCGAGGGTGTCGAGTTTCAAGATATGTTGGCGACCGCAAAGCGACTCTCGGAGGCTGGTTATCGGGTAATGCCTCATTTTCCCGCACGGATCGTCAGCAATGCCAAAATATTGGAGTCCTGGGTTGAAAGATATGTGGGAGAGGCAAACGTTTCCGAGGCTTTGCTGTTAGCCGGCAGTCCAACAACACCATGTGGGGATTTAGCGGACTCCATGCAGCTCATACAGACCGGACTGTTTGAAAAATATCAATTTAAGCGGCTTCACGTAGCTGGACACCCTGAAGGTAACAAAGACATAGACCCTGATGGATCAGGTGAAAAAGTTCGAGAGGCACTCGCTTGGAAGCAAGCTTATGCTGACCAATGCGATACCGACATGGCTATAGTGACGCAGTTTGCTTTTGATGCTTATGCGGTAGTGAATTGGGCAGATATGCTGCTCGAGGAAGGTATCAGAATGCCTGTCCACGTTGGCCTAGCTGGACCCACGAAACTGCAGACTTTGATTAAGTTCGCAATTTCCTGCGGCGTCGGCCCCTCGTTAAAAATTCTGCAAAAACGAGCTCTGGATCTGACAAAACTATTGACGCCTTACGAGCCAACGGAAATGCTGCAAGACCTGTCCTGCCTGCTCAGTGAGGGTAGGGCAAAAAATATTGAGGGTATTCATTTTTTCCCCTTGGGGGGGATTAGCAGCACAGCAGCTTGGTTAAGACAGCCTGCTACTTAGTAGAGGCTACAGCAGCCTTTTCAGTTTTGATTAAGTAGTGCTGCGTTCATTTTGGACACAAAAACTGGCAGTGTTGAGGTCGGCGGTTCGATCCCTCCTGACTCCACCGCGTCTTACAACCATTTCCAAAGCTCACGGGCAGACACTTGACTACCGAGAGTTGTATCTTCCCTAATCTCAACGCAAAACCCATCAGGGCTAGGGTCTTTTTAGGAACTTACGAAGATCTCTTTAGGGGCTAGCTCAGAGGGCGCTCACTTTTCCAAGTTGGTTAGTTGGGGCGGGGCGCCATAAGACTTTGGAGCCATAACCAGGGGTCGGCAAGTATTTCTAGGGTCTGCTCCAAATCGTTGATAAGCCAGAAGGTAACAGCAGCAGCGGCGACTGCGAGGACGTCGTTGCGAAAGCGGCTGAGTTCATCCATGGCACTGTCATCCAAGGAAAAAATCCCCGCCAGTCAGGGGTTTTCAGTCTGGCTGGCGGGGCTATAAGGCCGCCACCTTGCTTGGCAGGGTGTCCCATGGCGGCCAATGCCCTGATCAATCATTCTCGGTTGTGCTCGCAAAACGGGACAGTCATGCGTCCGAGAGAGGAAGCGATCATAGCAATACTAATGATAATCATTATCATTAGTATGTGCAAGTGTTTTACTGCGGCGCGAGTTACTTGTGCTGTTGGTGGGGCAACAATGATAGGTCTTGCGTTACTGCTCTACAAAAGCCCTTTCAATGACATAGTGAGCTCCCGTGCCATGCCGTGACTCCTTGAATCCTCTGTCATCAAGAATATTGCAGAGATCCTTGAGCATGCTGGGGCTTCCACAGAGCATAAACCTCGCGTCATCAACCGATGGCTTAGGCAGGTCTATATCGAGGAAAAGTTTTCCAGACGTTAGCAGGTCGGTGATTCTGCCTGTGTTACGAAAAGTCTCTCTAGTGACAGTGGGGTAGTAAATTAGCTTTTGACTCACCTCACTACCGAAGTATTCATTTTTTGATAATTCAGTCTCAATGAACTCTGCGTAGGCGAGCTCAGGCTGCCACCTTACTCCATGCACTAGCACTATTTTCTCGAATCGCTCATATACCTCAGGATCCTGAATTATGCTGATAAAAGGGGCAAGGCCAGTCCCTGTCGCTAAAAGATAGAGAAATTTTCCGGGCAGTAAATGATTAAGCACTAAGGTGCCTGTTGGTTTCTTGCTGACTAATAATTCGTCACCCACCTGGATGCTCTGAAGTTTTGAGGTCAGCGGGCCGTCGGGGACTTTAATGCTGAAGAACTCTAAATGGGACTCATAGTTCGGGCTCACGATACTGTAAGCCCGCATGAGAGGCTTGTCGTCAACCATTAGGCCTATCATTACAAAGTGGCCATTCTCAAACCGCAGCCCCTGCGATCTTGTCGTAGTGAAGCTGAATAAGATGTCGTTCCAATGGTTTACGGCTAGTATTCTCTCGGTGGTCAGATTGCTCATTGGCTCCCTCAGGCACATTAGGCGCAGTGGCAGTCGGAGGTCTCGTTAGTGGTGACGCTGCGCGCTTGCATTATATATGAGAATGATTATCATTTGTACGGGCGTCTGCCCTGCAGTGTTAACAAAGCCTCACCATGTCATCCCCATGATTGGCGGCAAGGCTGCAGGGCGGCGCACTTTCATTCCCCGGCGGACTGGAATGCTGTGGTATCGGTGACAGCCTCGCTCCCATGCCCCGACAGCCTCGGGTTACCTGACATGCTTTTCGAGCCGACGTCCTGCTCGCGGTGCACCAGCATTGCGTCTCTTTGGGTGGTGTTTGACTCAGGTACCGAGGGTCGCTCTGGTGGATCCAGATCGCTGCAGTAGCACTACCGGTATCACTCCCACCATCACAATCAGTACGGCCGCCAGCGAGGCCTCACTGAGACGTTCATCACTCGCCAAGCGATATACATGTGTTGCCAGAGTATTGAAGTTGAATGGCCTAAGGATGAGAGTCGCTGGGAGCTCTCGCATGACATCGACAAACACTAATAGGCACGCGCCCAAAATGCTCGGTTTCAATAGAGGTAAGTGAATACGCCAGGTCAGGCCGAGTGTCGTCGCCCCCAGTGTTCGCGCTGCGGCATCGAGGTCAGTCGAAATACTGGTGAAGCCAGATTCGAGTGATTGATAGGCCACCGTGAGAAACCGGCAAACGTAGGCATACAGGAGCAGGACTACACCGCCAGTAAGAATAGCATCTGTGCTGCTTGGCCAGATGTCGACCAACCAATGGTTCAAAGCGCCAAGAGGCTTTAAAAGCGCGACCGCCAGAAGAATACCTGGGAGAGCATAGCCAATCGTGGAGACGCGGATCAGACTGTTATTAAGCGGGCTTGGATGCATTCGTTTTGTGTAAGCGAGCAGCCAAGCAATCAACGTAATTGCGACGCTCGCCGTCAGTGCAAGCGAAACGCTGTTGATTGTCATGCGAAAAAAAATGGCGCTGCTGTTTTGTTGTAGGTGTTCAGACGCGTATATGAGCAGCGTCGTCAGGGGTATGGCAAATCCAAGCATGATTGGAACGAGGCATGCGGCAATAGCAAGCCCAGCTTTTGCCCCTGTCAAATTGATCCGGGAGGCTTGTGTTAGGTCGCTCGAGTCTGCCGTTCCGCGTCTATTCCGCTCTTCTAAAGCAACGAGCATGATCACAAAGAGCAGCATGAAAGCCGCCAATTTGAGCGCTGCTGTGGCATCACCCAACCCGAGCCAAGTGCGGAAGATGCCGGTAGAAAATGTGGGCACCGAAAAATAGCTCACCACACCAAAGTCGGCGAGGGTCTCCATCAAGACCAATGCGAGTCCTCCTAAAATAGCTGGGCGGCTGGCGGGCAGAGCGATGCGGAAAAAAGCACTGTACGGCCCATGTCCCAGTACTCGAGCGGCATCAAACTGGGCGCCAGATCTGCCTGCGAAACTATTGCGACTCAGTAGGTAAATGTAGGGATACAGCACCAGCGACAGCAATATGGCGGCGCCAGGCAGTGTGCGGATCGAGGGTAAGGGCACCTCCCCAACATCGAGGGACAATAGAGAGCGAAGTGCAGTCAGTAAAGGCCCGGATACCTCGAGCAGGTCAGTATAGACGTAGGCCACGATATATGCGGGCGCAGCCAACGGGAGCATCAACAACCAGCTCAGTGTCTCCCGACCTTTAAACGCACAGGCACCAATCAACCATCCAGTGCCGACGCCAAGGACTAGCGATATTGCACCTGTCAGCACCATCAAAGCGAGTGAGTTCAGCACATACTCATGGAGCACCGTTTCTTGCAAATGTTCCCAGATCGGCCCTTGTGGTTCGGCAACAGCCAACAGAGTGGCGACGACAGGGATTGATATCGCAACGGCCATCAGCCAGGCGGGCAACAGAAATAGAACTCTGGAATGTTGCGATACAGTATGCATAGACTGGTAAGGGCGTATTGGCAACGGCTAGTGTATTCAAGTGCTGGTAATTGAAGAAGTATCGCATCATTTTGGTCCGCATCAGGTGCTCAACAATATCTCTCTGCAGAGTGTCGGAGGAGAGGTGACCTGTTTGATCGGGCACTCTGGCTGCGGCAAAACAACCTTATTGAGGCTATTGGCCGGCTTACTGAGAGTTCAGAACGGGCGCATTCTTCTTGACGGCGAGATCTTGGCGAGCCAAACGAAGATGTTGTCGCCTGAGGAGAGGCCCATAGGCATGGTGTTCCAGGAAGGGGCGCTTTTTCCGCATATGAGCGTTGCTGACAATGTCGCCTTTGGGCTCCCAAAGAAAGGGGCGCGCAAGCTGGCGGCAGAATGGTTGAAGCGGGTGGGATTGGCTGATTTTGCTGAGCGGAATCCAGACAGCCTGTCTGGGGGGCAACGTCAACGCGTTGCGCTGGCTCGAGCTATGGCGCCAGAACCAAGGGTCCTGCTGTTTGATGAGCCATACGCAAATCTAGATGCGCCCCTCAGAAGGGCCCTGCGAGAGGATGCCAGACGCATCATTCGGGACACAGGCACTGTGGGGCTGTTCGTCACCCACGATCCAGCTGAGGTTTTAATGATGGCTGACAATGTCGCGGTGCTTGACCAAGGTTTGATTGTGGAGAGCGGCACACCCCAGGCACTGTACGACAGGCCTAAGTCGCTATTCGCTGCGGAGTTATTCGGTGAGCCCCAAGTATTCGAAGGAACGATTTATGGGGATCGCATTGTGACGCCATTGGGGGAGTGGGAACGCTGCGCATTGGTTGATCCAGTTGCGAGCAATGGTGATGCATTGCTGGTCGTCGATGCTGACCGTCTAGAGTTGCAGCCTGACGATAATGGGATCCTGATCACTGATATTCAAAGCTTCGGAAGGTTGACTCGCGTTTCGTTTGAGGGGACTCGAGGCGAATTGACAGTGATTCTGAACTGGCCAAAAGATGGGGGTACCGCGATAGGAGTGGGTTCGATGGTGCGGGTGGCGCCACAGTCTGGCGCTGTTTTTGCGTCTCCCAGCGCGGTTGAATAAGATAATGATTCTCATTATTATTAGAGATTCAGCAGATGAGTAAATACTGTCATGTCTAAGGCGCTTTTAATTCCCGTCTTCACGGTCTTTTTGGCCATGCTTACGTCCTGCATGGATGAGAACAAGACTGATGACCCCTCGGTCGACGAGGTCAACTTATATTCGTCTCGTCACTATGACACTGACCAAGCACTCTATGAAAACTTTACCGAGGCCACCGGCATCAAGGTCAATTTGATTGAGGCGGGAGCTGATGAGCTAATAGCGCGAATCCAAAGTGAGGGAGTGTCGAGTCCCGCAGATCTGTTGATAACCGTAGACGCTGGGCGTCTGTGGCGGGCTGAGCAAGCAGGTATCTTTCAACCTGTTAATTCCGCAGTGCTTGCTGATCGTTTGCCCGACAACATGCGACATCCTGAAGGCCTTTGGACGGGGCTCTCTAAACGCGCTCGCGTGATTGTCTATAACCGCGCCGCTGGTATGCCCGAACCGCTTGCTACTTATGCGGATCTGGCAAACCCTGTCCATCAGGGAAAGGTTTGTATCCGATCCTCAAGCAATATCTACAACATCTCTTTGATGGCGAGCATCGTGGCCAGAAACGGCGAGCCGGCGGCCGAGGAGTGGGCTGCGGGTGTGGTGGCTAATTTTGCACGGACGCCTCAGAGCAACGATACGGGCCAGATTCGCGCTGTTGCTAGCGGGGAATGCGGTATTGCCATTGCAAACACCTACTACCTAGCGAGGCTAGCGGCGTCTGAGGATCCTCAAGACCAAGCAGTGGCAGCGGCCGTAGGCATTGTGTTTCCAGATCAGGAAGGCAACGGCACTCATGTCAATATTAGTGGCGCAGGTTTGGTTAAAACAGCTCCTAATCCCGAAAACGCGATCAGGTTTCTAGAATACCTCGCCAGTGACCAAGCGCAGTTGTTGTTCGCAAATGGAAACTATGAATACCCTGCCGTGCCCGGGATTGCTGCGACCTCAACGGTAGTGGCTCTAGGGGATTTTGCCGAAGACTCACTCAGTACCTCTGAACTTGGAGTACATCAGGCTGCTGCGCTGATGGTGTTTGATCGTGCCGGTTGGAAGTAGATCAGCGTTAGACTGATCTATAGGCTCCGGTGATCAGACCGAGGGCTGCGCTCAGCATTGCAGAAACTGGATAGTGCGACCCTAGCGCTGAGCGCAAGTCATCGCCGTTTGAATACGAAGAAGAGGAGAGTGATTTGCAGGCTCGCCTGATTCGCGAAACGGAATTGCATTGTGTTGTCTTAGATGCCAGAAGAGAGGCAACCAATGTCGGCACCACCTCTAGGACGTCGTTGCTGCAACAGGTGCGCGAGGTAACGTGAGTCAAGATCTCGCGTTGAAGCCGTGCTCACTCAGTATACTGGCACAGCGGAGATGGACGGGTTGTGGCGTCCAGAACGTCAGGGAGCAGTATCGTGCTGGTCTAACCAGGGTAGGAGGAGCTCGTGTACATTGATGGTGGCGTTAAGGCGCGTTGCGAGCATAAAAAGACCCCCGATTTTGCGGTGTATGTAAGCGACGTCGATAGGTGGCACCTGCCAGAAGGTACTGTTGTTTCTCAGCGGCTCGATCCGCTGCATGAGCTGCTGGGGGATGGGCGAGCGACCGAAGTCATAGGGTTTGTTGACGATCAGCGGCACCAATGCGATGTCCGCCAGCTCTAGCAACGTTTGTCGATAGGCCGAGTTATCCGGCCCCAAGTGATAGCCGATCGACTCAGCTGCTTTGACCATTGACGGCCTGTCGCCGGCGATGGCTCCCGCCAACAGATCACGATAGCCTCGCACAAGTGCCGCTTCAAAACGCCGCGACGCGCCGAAGTCGAGCAGCACTACCTGTCCCGTTTCGGCGTTGTATTGATAGTTAGCGAAGTTGGGGTCGGTCTGGACGAGACGCAATTCAAAGAGCTCAATCATGAACAGCTCGAACAAAAGGGCTGCGACCCGATTACGCTCCGAAGCGTCTGCGTGGGCGACATCCTCTATCGGTTGCCCGGGCACAAAGGTCATACCCAGAATCCGCGAGGAGCTCAAGGAGGGGATGACTCGTGGTAGCAGAAATCGTTCGTCGTCACCCAGTGCGCGCACAAATGCGTTGAGGTACCGAGCCTCTTGCTCATAATCGGCCTCTTCGTGCAGTTGTGACTTCGCTTCAGCCAGTAGCGGGGACATATCCATGTGCTTTGGTAGCAGCCCCGATACGCGTAGCAGTGAGGCGAGATTATCAACGTCGGAATCGATGCTTTCCCGGACACCCGGGTACTGGACTTTGAGCACAGCAGCACGCCCGTCGCGCGTCGATAATCGATGCACCTGCCCAATAGACGCTGCCGCGAACGGCCGCGACTCAAACCCCCTCAGCTTTTTTTCAAAGTGGGGTCCCAACCCATCTTTTAATACCTCCTGCAACTGGGCGTCGGGCATGGCATAGCCTGCATTGCGTAAGGTCGCAAGAATGTCCGCCAGTTCCTGGGGCAGCAAATCACCCGTATCCATGGAGAGGATCTGTCCCAGTTTCATCGCGGCGCCACGCATCTCTGCCAGCTGCTTGGTGAGCCTCATTGCATTTTTGGGTGTCAGCAGAAGGTCCTTCACCCGTGGACGCTTGCCAGTCGCCAACTGCGCAGCGCCGTGCGCGAGCATATTGCCTGCCACGCCGCCGGCGAGGCGCGCGAACTTGCCAAAGCGCTGAGCGCGACCTTTTGGCACCGCGCGTTGCTTCCCGCTGGCCGCAGTATTGTGCGTCTTGTGCGTGTCTTCTCTCATCGCTCACCGATCCTCATCACACTGTGGCCCCGGCGAAGTAGGGCGCAACAATGTCGTGGCCATTGAACTCGGCGTCTAGCACAGCGATAAAAGTAAACACCCCGGTCAATTTCCGCGCCACCATGGCGAAGTCGCCGGAGGGAATGGCGAACTCTCGGTTTGCGAGTGATCGTGCCACCTGCTGCCCGGTCCGGTTGATGAGCCTGGAGCGTCCCCAGCAATAGTGACCCTCGGCGTTAAGAAACTCCGGTGGCAACGTTTCGGGTGGACGGAGCGGCTCGAGTAAATTGCCGATAAAGGCTTTGAACGTCTTCTTTGCGCTGACCCCTGCATCGGATGGCAGGCAGCCCAGTTGCACCAGCGCTTTTTCGAGACGCGCATCGTCGTTGTTCAGGCCCGCTAAGATGGTGTTGCAGAGCGCTGTCTGGACGGTGTGATCAAGCTCAAACACAGAGCCAAAATCGAGCAGGGTGAGATCGGTGCCCTCATCGTTGATCAGGTAGTTGCCAAAGTTGGGGTCGGTCTGCACTAAGCCCAGATCAAAAACCTCGGCAAAGAAGAGCTGCAGTATCGCCTTGCCCAGCTCATTGCGCGTTGGCTGAGGTAATGTCGCGACTGCCGGTGAGGCAGCGCGATGCCCCTCAACATACTCCATAGTCAAGACATCGACAGTGCAGAGCTCTGGCCGGAACTGCGGCACCCGGATACTCACTGGGGTGCGTTGCAACTGCGGATGCTTAGCCAGCGCATCAGCCATCGCCTGCGCCATTTGCTGTTCTCTCGGGTAATCGACTTCGGCTAACAGCTGCTTGTGGAGTGTGCTGAGCCAGCTGTCGAAGTCCCGGCTTCCGGGTATCCACCTTGCCAGCCGCAACATTTTGACAACGGCGTTAAAGTCATCATCAAGCAGCGCGACGAGATCGGGATACTGCCCCTTCACGATGACTTGCTCGCCGGTCGAGGCGATCCGTGCCCGGTGGACTTGTGCTAGAGAAGCGGCTGCCAGTGCATCAGGTTCTATTTCTAGTTCGGAATAGTGAGCGCCCAGACCAGAAAGAAAGACGGATTCCATCTCCGCCCAAGCCACAGGCTGGGTTTGGGCTTCTAGTTCATGCAGCGCCTTGGTGAGTGGTGCAGGCAAGAAGTGCTCGCCCAAGAGCGCGAGGAGTTGCCCAATCTTGACGTATGAGCCTTTCAGCTCACCCAACTGCCTGGCGAATCGGCGGGCCTCGCGATCGAGCAGGGTGTCTTCGTCGCGCGCGTCGCCGCGTATTTTTTTTAGCGCGCCATCGATGGCAAAAGCGCCGCCCGCCCGCGCACCCGCTAGCGATAAGCGTAAACCGCGGGCCAGGCCGCCTCGGCGTATGGAGTTATTTTTCGGCATGAACCCATTACGCGGCGCAGTGCCATGCAGACTCACTGACCGGTAAATACGGTGCTTTTAACCTGAACGCAAACCAGTCAGATTATGAGCAAAGCCTTAAGAGAGTGAGGCACTTACCCCGTTGACAGCCACATCAAGTTTGGTAGCGTTTTGCGCGGGGCAGCCCTCTCAGCGTGCTGTGAGGGTTGTATCAGGCCGTGCACGATTCTCTTGGTGTCGGGTACTAAAAACATAGGAGCGTTTATTATGCGCCTCGATCACACGATGCTCGTTATCGTTTTTTCAGTGATCACCTTTGCGGGGTCATCGTCTGCCGATAGTGCCGCTTCTGACCGCTTCGCAACTCTTGCACTAGCCTGTGTGCATCAGGAATACCCCAATCATATTTCACACAGCATGCAGAACGATGCCGATGTGGCACCCCCGCGGGAATTAACGCCGGCTTTCTATGGCTGCCTCGATTGGCATAGCTCGGTGCATGGACATTGGCTATTGGCAAGATTGGCAAGGCAGTACCCGCAGAGCGAGTACGCGCAGCCTGCACGAAAAGCGCTCGCGCAAAGTTTGACGCGAGAGCACTTGTTGGCCGAGAGCGTTTACGTGTCGGCTAAAGGCCGAAGGTCATTCGAGCGACCCTACGGCATTGCATGGCTTTTACAGCTGGTGACTGAGCTCGAAGAATGGGATGACGATGAGGCCAGACAGTGGCGCGCGAACATTGCGCCATTGGAGGCGGCGATGGTCGACCGATTGGTGTCCTGGTTGCCCGACCTGACCTATCCCGTGCGCAGCGGTACCCATTCGCAAACCGCTTTTGCGCTGGGATTAGCCCTCGATTGGGCGCGGGTCACGGGGGATGAGGCGGCAGAGGGGTTGATCTTAGAGCGCGCGCAAACACTGTATGGCGCCGATACAGGATGCCCCATCCACTATGAACCCTCGGGCGCTGACTTCCTTTCGCCATGTCTCGCCGAGGCTGACCTACTGCGCCGCGTCTTGTCGCCGGGCGCGTTTTCAAGCTGGCTGAAGGGGTTTTTGGCGATTCCTGAAACGGGCGATTGGCTGCCAGCCGCGACCGTCAGCGACCGCTCGGATCCCCATCTTGTGCACCTCGATGGATTGAACCTGAGTCGCGCATGGATGTTGGAAGGTATCGCGAGTGCTTTACCGGACGGGGATCCACGAATTCGCGTGATCAGGGCGACCGCTAATACCCATCGAATCGCCGGTCTTGAAGGCGTCAGTCCTGAGCACTATGCGGGGAGTCATTGGTTGGGCAGCTTTGCGACTTATCTTGTCACGCGAAGGGGCATAGCGGGCAGCTGAGATATTCCGGATCTACGGTGCTGCGGGATTGGTTCTTCGCTTCGCGTAAGCGGTGGTTTCATGCTGGACCATGTGGCCGAGAGTCAGAGGCGGCTTAGTCACCCTCTGACGATAGAGCCGCCTGCAAGAGGGGCAACTGATCATTGCCAAAATACAACGCGTCACCAAGCAGCATTGTCGGAGAGCCATAAGCGCCGCGAGAGATTGCCTCCTCTGTATTCGATCGCAACTGATCTTTAATGGGTTGTTCCGTGCTGCTACCCAATAATGCGGCGCCGTCTACGCCACACGCTTCAGCGATCGCTTGAATGACGCCGGGGTCGTCAATGTTTTCACCCCGGGCAAAGTAGGCATCGAAAGCCGCTTTGGAGAACCATTGTAGCGTGGGCTGGTCCTGCTCCAGCACGCAGCATGCACGCATCGCCAGCACCGACTTGACCGGATGATGCGCGGTCGGGAACACCAGCGGCAAGCCCGCAACCCGCGCCCACTCGTGTAACCAGCGATAGTTATGAACAATCTTGGGGTCCATGGGCTCTGCCCGCGCCTGGTAGACGCTCGGGTTGACTGCGTTGAAGACACCGCCTACCAGGAAAGGTCGCCAGGTGATGTCCGCACCGGTTTCAGCGAGGACGGGCTGAATGTTGTTGAAGGCGAGATACGTCCAGGGTGACGAAAGGTCGTAGAAGAATTCGACGTGGGCCACGGCGCGGCTCCTAGTGGATCAAATAGTAGATTGACCCGTGATGCTGTCGTGTCGATCCCCGACTTGCAAGGGCCGTCTCGCTAGCTCGGTCCGACTCGATATTTGCGGGTGAGATGGGGCGGGCAGCAACAGAAAGCGCCCGGAATTGGGCCAGAGGCTGATCAGCCCGCTGATTCTTCAGCCGACTCAATGTATTCGGCTACGAGCGGCTTCACTGGCCCTTGATCAAAGAACAGTGCTGAGGCCAGCAACGCGACAGAGGCGAGGGCCCACAAAATATTTGACTTCAGATTCACCTTGACCTCCTGTCTGGTGTTAATGGCTTCCTTTCACGCGCGCACTCTAAGTCTCTGTGTATCACGACTCAACGTAAACAATACCAACCCTCAACGCGGGGAATCGGGTGTCCCGATGCGCGACTGATGGCTGAACGGTGTGCTTGGCGGTTGCATCATTGTTCTGCTTGTTTCGCTCGCGCCGACTTGTGGTAATAACCTCATGCAGGGGTTATTTTGTGATACTTTAAAAGCATTAATAAAACGTGCTAATTAGAAATAAATAATTGATTTATATATAAAATAAACGCTTTATTGAATTTTATTCAACAGAGTCCCCATAGAATATGTCTCAGATCTGCACGCGCCATGGTTGTCGCAAACAAGCGCTTCGCAAGTTCTGCAGCGTCGCTTGCCGTGTGGCGCATCACAATAGCCGTCGGGCGCCGGCCAGTAAGGTGAGAATCACCTGCCTGGGCTGTGGGAAGGTCTTTCAGGGGCGTCCGGATCAAAAAACCTGTGGGGCAACCTGCCGTTCACGGCTGTTTCGTGCCCAAAAACAACACGAGGCCGGCAGAAAAACCACAGGTGACACAAGCGCGGTGGAGTGGTGCGCACTGACGCCGTTTTCGCCTGCCGAATTGCGGCAAACAATGCAGAAGCAGCAACTGGAGCCTGGGGTTGAGTATTCATGGTTGCCGGCCAGCCCGAAAAAGGTGCGGGTGAGGCGACCCAAACCACATACCGATCAAATGCGGCTGGATTTCGGGCTCAACGAGCCAGATTCAGAGGACCAGAAATGATTTACCCAGCGTTCTAGTGCGGCAGGAGCATACCAGCAGGCCCTGCTAATCTATCGGCTAGCATGCCGGTCGCAGTTTGTGCCGATCGAGGCGTTCTAGAGGAACCAGGAACCCCCATCGACCATGTGGGTTTGACCCGTGACAAACCGGCTTGCGTCTGACGCCAGATACAC
>Ga0181560_10002850_pt1 | contig 16018 bp, 10 predicted proteins | sample 011ome_20_FD_133751 | JGI IMG/M metagenome (GOLD analysis project Ga0181560, IMG submission 133751) | Coastal salt marsh microbial communities from the Groves Creek Marsh, Skidaway Island, Georgia - 011509CT metaG (megahit assembly) | ecosystem: Environmental > Aquatic > Marine > Intertidal...
GCGCTCGAAGACGCGCTCGAAGACGCGTCCGACGACGTCAGTCGGGAAGCCGCGGAAGAGGAGCGGGAGTTCGAGGACTCGGATGTGCTGGACGAGCCGGACGAAGCCGCGCCCGAAGACGACGCGTTCGACGACGTCAATCGGGAAGCCGCGGAAGAGGAGCGGGAGAACGCGTTCGAGGACTCGGATGTGCTGGACGAGCCGGACGAAGCCGCGCCCGAAGACGACGCGGCCGCGAACGCCGAGGCGGACGAACCGGAAGGGGACGCGTACGACGCGTTCGCGCGGAGCATCGCTGAGGTGCTCCACGCGAACCGCGGCGAGGCGGAATCGCGCGCCGCCGCGCGCGCCGCCGCCGGCGAGCTCACGAAATCGCTGGACGACAAAGCCGAGTCGGGCGCGTCCCTCGCCGACGACCAAGCCGACGTGGGGGCGCACGCCGCGTCCGCGGACGCGGAGGAGCAGCTGGCCGAGCGCGTCGCCGAGCTGCTTCGCCCTCGCGTCGGGATGGGCGGGCTCGACGGCGCCGGCGCCGGATCGCCTCTCGTGAACATCAACGTCAACACGAACACCGGCGGCGTGACGTCGCTCGGCGGCGGCAGCGGCAGCGGCGGCGAGGTTCCTTCGGGAGCGGTGGCGGCGGCGAGCACGTCCACGGATCTGTACGCGCGACTCATGCAGGCGCTGAGCGCGAAGGGGGGCGGCGGCGAGCCCGACGCCTCGCTGCGCGACGCCGCGGCGCACTTCGTGGACGAGCTCGCCAAGCAGGTGCCCACGATGGGCACGCTGGAGTCGGCCGCTCCGCGCCGCGCAGAGGGCGCCGCGGCCGACAGCGCGGCGCTCGAGGCGCTCCCGGAGGACCGGCTGGACGACTCCGTCACCAGCGCCGCCAAGGCGGCGGGGCTGGACGACCTGCTCTACCGCGCCGCGTTGGCGGCGTCGCGAGGCGACGCGCGCGTCTCCGAGGCGAAGGAGGCGAAGGTTCCCGGGCGAGACGAGCGCGTCGGCGAGGTATACCGTGTGTCGTCTCCGGATCCGGCGTCCGCGACGCGCGCGGCGCTGGACGACCCGGGTCCCACCGGGCCCGCCGACGCGAAGCTGGAGGCTCTGCGTTTGCGGCTGGAAAAGGCGGAGCGCGACGAGACGGCGTTCGCCGCGCGCTTGGAGGCGGACGAGTTGGACGCGTTGGCAATCCCCGACGCGCGGCGGGAATTCCTGGTCGAGGAGAGCGCGAGGCTGGCGCGCGAGGAGGACGAGGACGAGCCGCGAACGTCGCGCGCGCGCGCGCGGACGGCGCCGGACCCGCTGGACGAGGACCCCACCTTGGGCGCGGAGATGGCGGGCATCGACGGCGTGATTCGCACCGCCGAGGCCATGTCGGAGGTGTGGGCGGCGGATCCCAAGATGCGCGTCGGCGCGAAGGCGGACGCGCCCGCCGCCGTCGCCGGCCGCACGGACGTGCTGCGCGCGAACGTGCCGCTGAGGCACGACGCGTCGCGCCGGCGGAGAAAAAAGAGCGGCGTTCTCGGGGAGACGCGGCGCGCGGAAGACGAACTGGCGGGGGACGAGACGGAGGCGCGAACCGCCGTCGGCTCGCTTTTGCGTGAACTCGGCGCGCGACGAGCCTAGCCTTCGTGACGTCTCTTTTTCATCTCACATCTATGCACATCTATCTATATCTCTCTGCGTGGTCGAGCAGTATTTTTATGTACAGTGTCTCACTCGGCGATGCTGAACTTGCACTGCTTGAGCCGCTTCTTCTCCTCGCGCGCGCACCCGTCGCTGAAGTACGCGAGGATCATCCCCTCGTCGGCGTCGTTGCGGCACGAAGCGGGGACGTACACGGGGAGCAGGCGCGGGAGCCTGAGCTCGACGCCGAGGAACGGGAGGTACGACAGCGGGGACTTGGTCACGAGGTACTCGTTGAGCCACATGATGGGCGCGAGCTCGTCTTCGGGGAGCACCTTCTCGCACGCGCGCTCCAGCTCCGGGACATCCGCCAACAGATCCTCGGTCCAAAAACGCTGCGCATCCTCCTTGCACGTCCCGCCGAGCGGATCCGCGCACGGCTTCAGGTGGCGCGTGCACGCCTCCGCGGTGGCTTTGCCCACCATCCGCGCGTCGTCAAACACGAGCGCGACGGCGTCCAAGTACCCTTGGTCGTTGTTCAGGATGTCGTACGCGGCGGTGCACTTCTCCGACAGGAGCAGGCCCGAGGTCCAACGCGCGGCGAACACGGGGACGTCGACGTTTTGGGGGGCGGAATTGGACGCCTCGGGGTGCGTCGCGAGACGCGAGGCGAGAGAAAACGCGCCTCGGGGGTCCTGGTGCAGCGCAGCCGCGCCGCCGACGAGCGACGCGAGGAGCAGGAACGAACGCATCGTGCGGAGACCGCGCGTCGGGGGGTGTGGCCCTCCCGAGCGGGAGAGGTTTAATCGACTCGTGTCGAGAAAAAATCTCCCATGGGCACACGCCTAAAATATTTAGCGCGCCAACCCCTTCGATCGGAGTTGGGTGTTGTGAAATAAATGCTTTTCACCGACGAGCCCACAGGCGATGGGTTCTTGATACATGAGACCCCGGGCCAACGCTCATCACTACGTCCTCGCACGCTTTCGCTCTGCTCTTCTTCTCGACGCGCGGAATCGCCCGTCTGTTCGCGCGCTCGTGATACGTTCGGTCGGCATCACACGGGTTCGAACACGAGGCGTTTCCGTTTCGGTCCCCCTCGCCGCGTCGCTCACATCACGACGCAGCACTCCCGGGACTTGGGAGCCTTCTCGATCGGGACGTCGTCGGGCTTGACCGGAGACACGGGCACGGGAGTGGGTGCCGCCGTCTCCGCCTTTGCCTTCGTCGGGGTCTCCGCCCGGGGCTTCGCTTCCGCGGCAGGCGCGGGGGCTTCTTCGAGAACAACCTCGGCAGCCTTCGCAGCCTGCGCCTGGGCAGCATCGGCAGCCGCCTCTTCCTTCGCCTTGGCATCCGCCTCCGCCTTGGCCTTGGCCTCGGCGTCAGCCTTCTCCTTCACCTTCGCGGCGGCGGCGGCCGCCTCCAGCGCGGCGTCCGCGGCGGGAGGCTCGGGAGCCGCCCTGGGCGCGGGGATGGCCGCGCTCGATTCGCTCGAAACCGACATGAGCGGTTCCTTCGTGGGGGTGTCGGGGGGGGGCTTGGGCTTGGGAACACCACCATCGCCGCCACCACCACCACCACCGCCGGATTTCTTTTTCTTACCCTTCTTGGGACCCATCTTATTACCACCCGAGGATGCGTACGACGTCGAGGCGCGTCCTGTTGTGTCACGATCGATCGACAAACGGGTATCGGAACTCGTGACGAATGGGATTTTCCATTTCTTTGTGACTAAATGATCACTAGTTGACCGGTTACATCGCGATGTGAAAATCTGAGTCGGACCGAAAATCCGAAATCTTCGACAGTGACCGACACGGGACACGAACGTCACTACGACCTCATTGGTTTCCGCGCGCCCCTCGTGCCCCGTCCATGCGAGGGTGCCTGACGAGTGCCCCGTTTACTCCCGCGAGCCGCTTGGCGTTCATCTCCCGACCTCAACCCCCCCGCCGCGGCCTCACGCGCGCGGCTTCGCCTCGGACCACCCCCGGGGAGACGAAGACGTCTTCGTCAGTGCGTCACCGCGGTCGTCGCATGCCCGCGAGTTTCCAAGCGCAAGACCGGAGCAGACCCAACTTACACGCCAGAGTCGCGGCCACCGGCGGAATGTGGGACGCGCACGCCTCTGCCGCGGACGAGGAGCCCCTAGCCGACGGCGCTCGGAACGCGTCGTCCTGGAACCCACGGAACGGACGCGACGGCGCGCAGCGCTTCGCGAAACACGCCGCGGCGTTGGTCGCCGGGGGCGCGTGCGCGATGTTCGCCGTCATCGCGTGGGCGCTGTCCACCTCCACCGCGGCGGGAAGCAACACCGAGCAGCTCAACTGGCTGCTGGCGAACCCGTGGGGGATCGTGTCCCTCGTCGACTTGTACGTCGGGTTCACCGTGTTCAGCGCGTGGATCTGGTTCCGCGAATCCGACGCGTTCGTCGCAACCGCCTGGACCGTCGCCATGATGACCACCGGCTGGCTCGGGGGGTGCGTGTACGTCTTGAAGTGCTTCAGGAAATACGAAGGCGACTGGGAGTGGTTCTTCACGGGGAACTCACGGAGATGACGCGTATATGCGGTCCGGCGCGGGATGTGTCGCGGTGGAGCGTCGTTCGTCGCGCGTTATTACAAACGCTCATTCTTCGACGAATCCGTCGAATCGTCATTTGTTTATCGGCGCCTGGCTTCGTCCCTCGAACCCCGGCCTGTTGCGTTTCTTCTCGCGCTTCTCGATGCGTTTCTCCACCTTGGCGCTCGCGCGGTTCTTGAGCGAGTCCTTGCGTTTTTTCTGTTTCGCCGCCATCTGCTCCTCGGTGCGGTCAACGCGCGCCGCCCACTTCTCCGCGGACTTCTTCTTCATCCTCTGCTCGTTCTTGACGCTCTTCTGCAGAAGCTTCGGGTCGTTCAGCACCTTCTCGCCCCCCGCGCGCGCCAAGGCGGCGTCCCAGGAGTAGCGCTCCGCGACCTTCTTCCCCGCGGCCGTGTCCTCGCCGCCCGCGTCTTCGATCTCGCGCCGCTGCGAGAGCGCCTTTTTCAGCAACGCCTCCTTCGACGCGCGCTTCTTCTTCGCGGGGCCGCCCACCTTGCCCTCTACCTCGACGCGTCCGAACTGCAGGTTGGAGGCGTCCTCGTCCGACTCGGAGTCGTCCGACTCGGTGACGCGACTCCGTTTCTGTTTCGCCTCGTCCAGGCCATCCGCGCCCCCCGACGCCTTCGCGTCGGCTTTTTCCTTCCGCTTTCGCTCAGCCTTCGCCTTCTTCTTCTCCTCGCGCCACTCCTTCGCCTTCGCCGCCTTCTCCTGGCTCTCCTCCGCCTTGCGCGCCACGCGACTCGCCGCAATCTTTGCCTGCAGGCGCTCGCGGAGCTCCTCCAGGCGGTTGCCGCCGGCGGAGTCCACGGACCATCCGTTGGCGGTGGGGGGCGCGCCCGCGGGAGTCGCCGGGGGTTTGGGACCCGCCGCGGGCGCTTCGTCCTCTTCGTCATCGTCCTCTGACGCGTCGCTCGCATCCTCGAGATCCTTATCCTCGTCCGAGACGTCGTCCTCGAAGTCGGACTCGTTCGCCTCGTCCTCCGACGCGTCCGAGGCGGAGGCGTCGCCGCCCGCGGCACCGGAATCGCCTCGCGCCTTGCTCTTGATCTTCTCCAGCGTCGATTGCGCGCCCGGCTGGAGCTTCGCGCGGAGCGCCTTCTTGGAGTTTTCCTTCGCCTCGAGCTTGGCCAGCGCCTTCGCGCTCTTGGTCTTGTTGAACTTGCTCCAATCGGGGTTCTGCTCCTCCGGGACGTAGTACCGCGCGGGGATCAGCTCCACGAGCTTGTCGAAGAAATCGCTGTGCGCGCGCACGCGGTCCTCCAGGGGCGGGGCGGCCATGGCGCCTCCCGCCAGGTCGCGGACAGTCCGCGAGATTATGGTGACGGCCGGAGGTCCACGACGGTAGCCGCGAGGAGGCCTGGACCCAAACCCGAACGCGCGTCGAGCGTGTCGGAGGGCGGGCGGCGTCCGGTGTGGATTCGTGGACCGCCGCCAGCTTCGTTTATTACGGCACAAGTCGGCGGCGCTATAGCCGAGCTCGCGATGGTTTGTTTTTTCACGAATGACTTCCGATGATCGGTGCTGATGACGGTCTACTCTTGAGTGAATGTGTGTGTGTGTTTTTCAAGACTGTTTGCCGAGATTCGCTCGCCTCGCTTCTCAGCGACCAGTTTCGGAGATCTTTCCCGTGCGCCAACGCTTCTATCGTCGACGTATCCCAACCTCGGAACGCCACTGCACCGAACGCGCGTCCCGGTGCTCGGGCCTGTCGCGACGATGTCTTCCTTCGCGATGTCGGCCTCGGCCGCCCCGGTCGCCGCCGCCGCCGCGCGCGCGCGCGTCCCCCGCCGCCGCGCCGCGGTGTCCCGCGCCTCGAGCACGCGCGCGCGCGCGATCGAGAACGAGACCGCCACCGAAGCGACCGCCGAGGAGGCGGTGCCCGAGTCGCGCGCCGCGGACGAGGACATCCCCGCGCCCGTGGGCACCGCCACGAAGGAGGAGTTCATGGCCTGGATGACCGGCGCGCAGCGTCTGCCCGGACAGAAGCTCGACCTGGTGGTGGACCTCCCCGAGGGCCGCGGGCTCGTCGCGCGCGAGGAGGTGCGCAAGGGCGACTCGTTGCTGGAGATCCCAGACGCGACGCTCATCACCGTGGCGCGCGCCGTCGCCGAGTCCAGGCTCGGGCCGAAGCACGCCGAGCTGCAGGAGTGGTCGCTGCTCGCGGCGTTCCTCGCGGAGCAGGCGCTCGCGCTCGAGCGGGGCGACGACGGCGGCGTCTTCGCCACGTACGTGCGCGCGCTGCCGCGGCGAACCGGCGGCGTGCTGGATTGGCCCGAAGCGGACGTCGCGTCGCTCTTGGCGGGGTCGCCTTCGCTGCGCGCGGCGCGGGACCGGCAGGAGAGCGTGGAGGCGGCGATCGCGGAGATTCGCGCTTCCTTCCCGCAGCTCACGCCCGGCGCGCTGCGCTGGGCGTTCGACGTGCTCTTCTCGCGCCTGATCCGCCTGCCCAGCCGCGGCGGCGAGCTGGCGCTCGTGCCTTGGGCGGACATGCTCAACCACAAGCCCGGGTGCGCGGCGTACATCGACGACGCCGGCGGCGCGGTGTGCCTGCGCCCGGACCGGCGGTACCGGCCCGGCGAGCAGGTGTTCGCGTCGTACGGCGCGCGCCCGTCCTCGGAGCTGCTCATCTCCTACGGGTTCGCGCCCCCCGTGGGCGAGAACCCCGACGACTTCTACGAGCTCACGATCGGCGTGGACCCCGAGGACCGGCACGCCGACGCCAAAGCCGCCGCACTGCGCGCGCTGGGGCTGGCGCCGGTGGAGGCGTTCCCGCTGCGGCTGAGCGGGTACCCCAAGCAGCTCCTGCAGTACGCCTCGTTCATCCTGTGCGACCCCGAAGACGCGCGCGAGCTGCCCGAGCTCGCGGCGCGCGCGCTGGTGGGGAACAAGGCGCTCGGCGGCGTCCTGGGCGCGCTCACCCGCGGCAAGCGCGGGACGCAGGGCGAGGTGCTCGGCGGCGAGGCCGGCGAAATCGCGGTGCGTGAGATGCTCGCCGACCTCACCACCGACGCGCTGGCGCGGTACCCGAACACGTTGGAGCGCGACCGGGACATCGCCGCGCAAGACCCGAGTAAACCGGCGGCGGCGAAGAAGGGGAAGAAGAGCGCGTTCGCGGCGGAGCTGATTCCGGACGAGAAAGAGAAGAGCGCGTCCGGAAACGACGGCGCGTTCCCGGATGCCGACGCGTGGGTGGGGGTGTTTTCCGAGCCGGTGCGCCAGACGCAGCGCTCCGTCGCCGCCGCGCGCGTGCGCGTCGGCGAGCGGCGCATCCTCGCCAAGACGGACTCGGAGGTGCGTCTGCAGCTGCGGAAGATGAAAGCGGACGCCATGACCAAGTGAGGGGAGAGGAGAGTGACTAGGATCGGAGATGGTCGTCTGTTCACGTAGAGTCGTTCGGAGGACGGCGTCGTCGAACGCGCGTCGACGCGGAGGCGAGGCGCGGGCGAGAACGCGGAATTCGCTTCGCGCGCGACGACGAGACGAAATGTCGAAGCGTTTCGGTGAGTCGCCTTCGTTAAAAGACTCATTCAATCACCCCCCCCCGGTGTGCGCATTATCCGAATGACACGTGCCGTCCCGCGACTTAGTTAGCAGCCTCGGTGACGGGGAACTCGAAGGAGACGTCCTTGCCGGTCATTTTCTTGTACACGCCCGCGAAAGTGTCCAGCTTGTACTCCGTGGTGTTGCGGTCCTTCGCGTCGAGGAACACCTTGAGCAGGCGGCTGCCGTCCAGCCTGTAGCGCTGGCGCTTTCCGACGATCTCCGTGGGGTACACGAGATCCTCCAGCAGGTTCGCGTGCACGGCGGTCAGCGTGCGGCTTCTGGGGCGCGCGCGGGCGAAGCCGCCCTTGGGCACGGGCATGATGCGGCGGTTGGCCACCACCACGACGTCCTTGCCGCTGAACTTCTTCTCCAGCTCGCGCACCAGCCTCTGCTGGATCTTGTGGAAAGCCTTGAGCAGGCGGAAGGGCACCTGGATGACGATGGCGGTGCGGCCGTCGCCGATCGCGACTTCCTGCGCGCCGTTGATGTAGAGGTCCTTCAACTCAGCCTTGAGCTCGTTGTTGGTCGCCTCGAGGTCGAAGAGCGCCTGCGTGGAGGAACGCGCGGAAACGCGAAAAGGGTCAGTCTCGGTCGCGGCGAAATGGCGGATGCAGCTTTGACGATGACGGTGCGTCCGTCCTCGCGGAGGAAGCCGCCCTACGCGCGAAGGAGCACCCGAAACGCCGCGCGTCAATCGCATCACGACGCATGCGAGTGTCCACTCGCACACGCCCGAGCCTACGCGCCCGCGCGTGCCTCGACCGGCGCGAAGACGCTCGCCGCCGACTCTCTGGTGCGGGTTTTTCGCAAGCGCGCTGCGAGTTAAACCCTAGAAAATGTATCCAACGCGGAGCCGGGCGATCGCGCTGCACGTACCTGCGCGACGGTCTCTTCGAAGGGACCGGGGGCGGCGCCATCGTCCTTCACAATCTGTGGGTCATGAAAGCGCGGGTCAGAGGTCGTCAGCATCCCGCGTGGTCGCGTTCGAGGGTCGACGCGCGGACGAGAAGCGCGGAAAAAACCTGGCAGCGACAGGCGAGGGCCGCGATGCCGGAAAACGGAGTCGCCGTCGACGGAGCCGGCGACCGGCTCGCGACGCGCGCCGGAGACGCGGGATGTGGAAGGCGAACGCACCTTCTTACGGGCCGTGAACGCCATCTTGAACGCGTCTAAGGTGCGTGCAAATAAAAGGGTGAGTGTGGCGTGAGCGGCCCGCCCAAGTACCACGGCGTCGAGCTCATCATCCAAAGCGATGTTGAAACTCATGAGCGCGCGGCGCGCCAACTCCGTCGAAACTCGCCTCGTCCGGTCAGGCGCCTATAATTGCGAAAAAAATTCTGCTGAAACACAAAGTATTGTATGACAACCTCTCGCTCCTGGCTCGAACATCATCCCCTTCTCACACCGGCATGGGCTTGTACTTGATGGGCGCGGGCTCCGCTCCCCCCATGCGCTCCTTCCTGTGCTCCTCGTACTCGTCGTAAGAGCCCGCGAAGAAGGTCACCTTCGAGTCGCCCTCGTACGCCAAGATGTGCGTCGCGATCTTGTTCAGGAACCACCGGTCGTGCGAGATGCACATCGTGACGCCGTTCCAGGACATCACCGCCTCTTCCAGCGCGCGCAGCGTGGTGACATCCAAGTCGTTCGTGGGCTCGTCCAGCATCAGCACGTTCCCGCCCGACGTGAGCGTCTTCGCCAGCTGCAGGCGGTTGCGCTCGCCGCCGGACAAGTCGCCCACCTTCTTCTGCTGGTCGGAGCTCTTGAAGTTGTACCACGAGCAGTACGCGCGCGCGTTGACGGTTCTGCTGCCCAGGGAAATTTCCTCCGCCCCCCCGCTGAGCTCCTCGAACACCGTCTTGTCCGCGTTCAGGCTTCCGCGGTCCTGGTCCACGTACATCAGCTTGACGGTCTCGCCCACCGTCACCGTCCCGGCGTCCGGCGCGTCGACGCCGGTGATCATCTTGAACAGCGTCGTCTTGCCCGCGCCGTTAGCGCCGACGATGCCCACCACCGCGCCCGCGGGGATGATGCAGTCCAGGCCCTCGATGAGCAGACCGCGCCCCTCGTACCCCTTCGAGACACCGGACACGGTGATCACCTCCGACCCCAACCGAGGCGCCGCGGGGATCGTGATGCTGTCCAGCTCCGCGCGCGCGGTGAACGCGTTCGCCGCGTCGCACAGCTCTTCGTACGCGCGCAGCCTGGCTTTGCCCTTCTTCTGCTGGCCCTTGGCGTTGGAGCGCACCCACTCCAGCTCCTGGTTGATCGTGCGCTGCAGCGAGTCTTGTTTCTTCCCCTCCGCCTCCAGCCGCTTGGACTTCGAGTCCAGCCAAGTCGAGTAGTTGCCCTCGAAGGGGATGCCCTCGCCGCGGTCGAGCTCCAGGATCCACCCCGCGACGTTGTCCAGGAAGTACCGGTCGTGCGTGATGGCCACCACCGTGCCGGGGAAACTCGCCAGGAACTGCTCCAGCCACGCCACGGACTGCGCGTCCAGGTGGTTCGTGGGCTCGTCCAAGAGCAGGATGTCGGGCTGCGCGAGCAGCAGGCGGCAGATGGCGACGCGTCGCCTCTCGCCGCCGGACAGGTTCTTCACGAGCGCGTCCCCGGGGGGACAGCGCAGAGCGTCCATGGCGCGCGACACGGTGCGGTCAATCTCCCAAGCGTCGGAGGCATCCAGCTTGGTCTGCAGCGCGTCCATGCGCGCCATGAGCTTGTCCATGTCGCAGTCCGGCTCGGCCATCTGCATGGAGACGTCGTTGTACTCCGCCAAGTCAGCCTTGACCGCCTTGACGCCCACCTCGATGTTCTCCATCACCGTCTCGCCGTCGTCCAGCGGCGGCTCCTGGGGAAGGTACCCGACTTTGATGCCGTCGTCGAGGTGTATTTCGCCGTCGAAATCCTTGTCGACGCCGGCGAGGATCTTCATCAGCGTGGACTTACCCGCGCCGTTCGCGCCTAAAATACCAATCTTCGCGCCGAGGTACATCCCGAGGTTAATGTTCTTGATGAGCTCCTTGCCGTTGGGAGTGACCTTGCGCACCTTGCCGAGAGACAAGATTATTTTACGCGTCTCCGTCTGGTACGCCGAGCCCTCCTTGACCTTCCCGGGGGACTTGTGGCCTTGGTTGCCGCCGGTCTTAGCGCCGCCGCCGCCACCACCGCCGCCGCCGCCGCTCTTGCGCTTGTCCTTCTTGCCCGCGCGGACGCACAAATCGCCGCGACGCGCGGACGAGCGGCGCGCGGTCGCGCCGGGGAGGCGCGCGCCGGCGACGCCGTGGCGGAAATCGAAACCCACGGGCGACTGGGACGCGACGTGGGGCACCGCCGAGGCGCGCGCGCCGCGGCGCGCCGAGCCGACGGCGCGGGGGACGGCGAGGGGGAGCGATGAGCACACGGAAGCCATCGTGGGAGAGATCGCGAGGGGGAAAGGACGCGAGCTCCGCGCGACCGCCAGTGACGAAAGCCTTCCCTCGTCGCTTTATCCGTCGCCGTCGACGCGAAAAGCGAGCGACTTCGCCGCCGACGCGCCTGCAGCTCAGCGCAAAGCCGTCGGCAAACCAGGCTTTCGGAGTTCCGAAAACGAGCCGCGGACCGCACGCACAGCACAATTCACGACGCGATCCGCTAGCATGGCCGGCACGCGTTCGACCGCGGCGAAAGCGGCGGCGGAGGAGAAGGCGATGGACGATTCGCTTCACGTCGCCGCCCCGCTCGCGCACTTGGCGCTCATAGCCCTCGCGGTCGCGCCGCTATTTACCGCGGTGGAGACGAATCTGAACATCCTCGGCACCGCGACGTTGGCTGTGTTCGCGGGGGCGCACCGCTCCGTGCGGCCGGTCGCCGCGGGGAACACCGAGGCCATGACCAAGCAGGACGCCATGCGCTTCCCCCTGATCGGATCGTGCGTGCTGTTCGGGTTCTTCCTCCTGTTCAAGTTCCTTCCCAAGGACCTGGTGAACAAGCTCCTGACGGGATACTTCGTGCTGATCGGCATCTTCGCGTTAACCGGCACGCTCGCGCCGGTGGTGGGCGCGGGGATGCCCCGCGGCGTGGCCACCCGGGCGCTGTACTTCGGGACGTGCCCCAAGATCCCGCTCCTGATGGACGAGCCCACGCGCGTGGAGCTGAGCGTCCCCGAGCTGCTCGCGGGCGCCGGCGGCGTCGCGTTCTGCGGATGGTACGTCGCCGAGAAGCACTGGCTGGCGAACAACGCGCTCGGGCTGGCGTTTTCGCTGCAGGGCATCGAGTTCCTCACCCTGGACTCCGTTCAGATCGGCGTGATCCTGCTCACGGGGCTCTTCTTCTACGATATCTTCTGGGTGTTCTTCACGCCGGTCATGGTCACGGTTGCGAAATCGTTCGACGCGCCCATCAAGCTGCTGTTCCCGCGCGCCGTCGCGCCGGGCGCGGACGTCCCGCCGTTCTCCATGCTCGGCCTCGGGGACATCGTGATCCCGGGCATCTACGTCGCGCTGACGCTGCGCATGGACCACGCGCGCAGGGCGAGGGCGCTCGCGAAGGGCCTCCCGGCACCGCCCGCGTACTTCAACGCGGTGGTCTTCGGGTACTTCGCGGGGCTCGTCGCGACCATCGTCGTGATGCACGCGTTCAAAGCCGCGCAGCCGGCGCTGCTGTACATCGTTCCCGGCGTGCTGGCCGCGACGTTCGGCCGCGCGCTCGTCGGGGGGGGCTGGCGCGAGATCAAAGCCGTGTGGGGGTTCGACGAGGCCGGGGAGGAGCTCGAGGAGGCCCAGGAAAAGAAGGCCAAGTGAAGCGCGAGCCGAGCGCGTTTTTTGTTAAAACGCGAAACACGCGTACGAAAGTACGTCTCTTTTTGGACCGTCTATACAGTACGTACTAGCGAGCGCGCGTCTGTGAGACGCGGTAAAAGCCGATGCGCGTTCGTCGTTTAGTTCTGCGTTTAGTTCTGCTTCGGTCCCCTGGCGTACGCCATCGCCGCCGCCTCCGTGGCGCTCCTCGCGCCGAACCCGCCCCCCTGTCCTCTCTGCGCGCCCTGCGGCAGCGCCGTGAGCGCCGCCGCGAACTTCTCGCGCGCAAACTCGACGGCGTCGCGCGCGCGCCGCGCGACGACGTCCCCGACGCTCACCCTCGTTTCGTCGATGTGCCTGTCGATGGCGGTCTCGTGCCTCGCCAGGAACGGTGCGACGAACGCGTCGTACACGTACAGCGCGCCCTGCGTGCGCGGGTGCCACAGGTACACCACGAACGCCACCTTCGCCTCGCTGTACATGGGCAGCCAAAACACGAACCGATCCGAAACCTGCGTCCCGGCGGTGTACAGCGCCATGACCGTCCAGTAGATGCACCAGCCGCGCAGCGCCTCGGGCTTGCGTTTGTGCTTCTCCAACGCCTGCGGGTCGCGGGTCGCGGGTCGCGGGCCGTTCGGAAAAGGAGAAACGGGGAGGAAGGCGGTCAGAACACGCCACCGCGAGCGCCGCGAGGTGGAGTTGAGGGGGAAGACATCTGGAAGTCTGGCCGCGCTCGGGACGGGGGACGGGACGGGAGGCGCACCTTGAAGCACAGGTACGCGGGGTACACGTATCCCAGGACCGCGATGAGCAGCGCGGTGAGGTAATCGCCCAACATGGCGCCCTCGGTCTCCTCGCGGCGTCGCGTCACCAAATCTGAGAGCTTCCCCCCGACCAGAGTACTGAGAGTGCCCACGACGCGAGTGCGTTTCGAATCGCCCGCATAATGCGAAACCTACAGGCTGAGCAGTCTGCAAAAAAGCACGAAGGCGTCGCGTCCCGAAAAGGCAAACGACGCGCGAACGATCGCTCGAGGTGTCGGACACGCCCCCTTCCACGGGCACTCCTCCTCGCGCGACGACCGGGGGAAGCGCCCAACCTCGGTTGGCGCGAAGGAGGTCCGCACCTCGAGGCATGCCTCCGCCCATGCCTTCGGCCCGGCCCCAGCCCCGTCGCGACGAGAAGGGACACGCGGTTCCAGCGATGGGGGGCGGGCCGGGATACGCCTCGCGCCCCCCCGGATCTCCCTCGAGCCTGGAGCAGCGCATGACCGAGCGCGCGGCCCGCCGCGCGGTGGAGACCGCGCACCCCAGCGGCATGGGCACGATGGGCCGCCCCCCCGCGCGCACGGGCTCTGGATCCGCGCCCTCTTCCCCCGCGCACAGCGTCGACAGCTCCGGGAACCTCAGTGGCACGAGCCGAAGCGCCGCGAGCGCGGTCAAGGTGGTGGTGCGCGTCCGGCCGTTGAACGCGAACGAGCTGCGGCGCGGGGAGGAGGAGTTGGTGTCCGTGTCGCGCGACCAGCGATCGCTGCAGGTGGGGAACAGGACGTTCGACTTCAACGCGTGTCTCTCGCCGGACACCACGCAGCCGGACGTGATGATCAAGTGCGGGGTGCAGAGGCTGCTCGACTCGGCGCTGCACGGGTACGCCGCCAGCATATTCGCGTACGGGCAGACGGGAAGCGGCAAGACGTTCTCCATGAGCGGCCGCGAGGAGATGATCCATCGCGAGGACTGGATGGGAGGCACGGGCGAGGACGGGATCATGACGCGCTCCCTGGCGCATATCTTCGCCAAGACGCAGAACGCCCCGCCCGGCGCCGAGTACGTCGTGCGGTGTTCGTACCTGGAGATTTACAACGAGGCCATCTACGACTTGCTCACCGGCGACCACGAGACGCAGCTCTCGGAGCGCATGGAGACCGGGCGCGGGTTCCACGTGCCCGGGCTTAAAACCGTGGAGTGCGCGCGGCTGGAGGACGCGCTCGCCGTGGTGAGCACGGGCACGAGAAACAGGCACGTCGGGTCGCACGAGCTGAACAAAGACTCGTCGCGCTCGCACTCCATCATGACCGTGCACGTGGAGAGCCACGTGGAGCGCGACGGCGTGACGGTGAGCAAATTCGGCAAGGTGTCGTTCATCGACCTCGCCGGCTCCGAGCGTTTGAAAGCGAGCAAGAGCGACGGGACGATGGCCAAGGAGACGGCGAACATCAACCGCTCGCTGTTCATGCTCGGGAAGGTGATCGCCATGCTCAGCGACGGCGCGACGAGCGCCGACCGGAAACACATCCCGTACCGAGACTCGAAGCTCACGAAGCTGCTGATGGACTCGCTGGGGGGGTCCTCGCTCGCGCTCATGATTGCGTGCGTCTCGCCGAGCCCGGAGCACGCGGAGGAGACCCTGAACACGCTGCACTACGCCAGCAGGGCGCGGAACATCATCAACCGCCCGACGGCGGCGACGGACCCCGCGCAGGCGCTCGTCGAGCGCCTGCGGCGCGAGAACGAGACGCTGCGCAAGGAAAACGTGCATCTGCGGGGGAAGCTCGGCATGCCCCTGGACTACCAGATCCCAGGCCTCGAACGCATGACTCTGGGGGAGAACAAAGATCGATCCGGCGCGGGGGGGACGCAGGATGCCGAGCACGGCGCGTACGCGAGGGGGGCATCCCCCGACGACGCCGACCCGCGGCCGGGCCGAGGCGGCTCCGGGGGAGAGAGGCGTCGCGGCGGCGGCGCGGGCGGCCGCGCGCGCGCGCGCGCCGCGCCCGAGGACGCGTCCGCCCCTCCTTCCCGCCGCTCCCTGGACGATGATCTGATCGGGAGCGTCCCCGTGGACCCTCAGTTCCAGGGCATGAACAAAGCGGACCTGGCCTCGCGCGTGGCGCGCGCCGAGGAGCTCCTGGAGCGCCAGATGGAGAACTGCCGCCAACTGGAATCCGAGAACGACGCGCTGCGCGGTTCGAAGCAGCTGCTCGAGATGGAACACCGAACCGCGCTGGAGGATAACGAGGAGCTCACGTCGCGCCTGGACTCGCTGGAGCACGCGTTCCTGAGCGAGGCGGACGGCTCCGCGGAGGCGTTCGGGTTCCCGGGGGGAGGGAACGTCGTCCCGGGCGGCGCGCGCAAAAGCGGCGTCGCCGTGAAGCCGCGGGACCCGCGCGCCGCCGCCATCGCGCGGGTGTACGGCGGCGCGGGCGCGGGCGCGGGCGGAGCGAAACCCGTGCCCATCGAGAAGAGGAAAGACTGGACGAAATGAAACGTCGCGGAACGTCGCGGAACGTGCGGGATGCGAGTGTATCCAACGCGCGCTCTACATTGTATACTACTTTCGTGAAACAGATTGAGAAACGGGCCGACGCGGCGACCGCCGCTTTTCGGTCTCCGCGTCTCCCTCCGCGAGTGAGCGAGACGAACGCGGTTACAACGCGAAACGACCTACGTCCCTAACAGCGCGCTCCCTCCTCGGCTTCCGGACATCCCGGACAC
>Ga0181560_10002856_pt1 | contig 16006 bp, 13 predicted proteins | sample 011ome_20_FD_133751 | JGI IMG/M metagenome (GOLD analysis project Ga0181560, IMG submission 133751) | Coastal salt marsh microbial communities from the Groves Creek Marsh, Skidaway Island, Georgia - 011509CT metaG (megahit assembly) | ecosystem: Environmental > Aquatic > Marine > Intertidal...
GCAGAGAGAGGGCTAAAAAATGCGGATGGTTTCTCGGCGTGTCTGTGCTCTTTTGTGAAACAACGCGCGGCCGAAACGCGCGCGGGATTGGCACCGATGGTTCGAATGGATATCGAGGAGTGCGAACCCGCGGTTGCTGCGCCGCGCGCGTCTTCGCGACGGGTCGTTTGCGCGTCGAATTCGAGGAAATTTTTTTTTTGCCTCCTCTCTCCTTTTTTAGGACCTAGAAGAAGGGAAGAGAACTCTTCTCGCGGGTCTCTCGTCTTTTTATCATCGTCCGTCTCTTTCGTCGCGCTCACCCTCTTTTCTCCCTCTCTCTCACGACCAAAACAGACTATTTTAACTCAGCAGCAAGATGAGACTCGTAAAAACTGTGCGAGAGATTGACATTCCGGAAGGCGTCACGGTCAAGATGCACGGCAGAAAAATCTCCGTGACCGGTCCGAGAGGCGAACTCCACAGAGATTTCAACCACATCGCGAAGATTGACTTGCACCACGACAAGGAAAACAACAAGATTGTCGCGGCGATGTACTTCCCAACCAGCAAAATCACTTCGGCGTTGAGATCGACGTGCTCGCACATCAGCAACTTGTTTGACGGGGTTTTGTACGGGTACGAGTACAAGATGAGAGCGGTGTACGCGCACTTTCCGATCAACATCAACATCGACGAAAAGAAGGGCGACATGGTGGAAATCCGTAACTTTTTGGGCGAAAAGAGACCGAGAAAATGTAAGATGTTGCCGGGCGTCCGAGCGGAACGATCGAGCGACGTGAAGGATCAAATCGTGTTGACTGGGAACGACATCGACAACGTTTCCAAGAGCTGCGCGTTGATCCACGACTCGTGCTTGGTGAAGAAGAAGGACATTCGTAAGTTTTTAGATGGCATGTATGTCTCCGAGAAGAGAGTCATGAGACCGGAAGAATAAAAGAGTGGTTGTATCTTTTTTGTCTGTCGATCCAAATTTTCCTCGGGCGGTTTGCGCATAACGCGAACGCGAGGAAAAAGAGAGAGAGAAAGAGAGTATTATACCGCGGTTTTATATATTCGGATTTAAATTTAGAGGGTGTTTCCTAGCTTAGCATGTTTTGACAACCGTTCCAGAAAAAAGGCGGTTGTGTAATACGATCAAATATATACGAACGCGTGTGTTTGAAAGAAATTATTTTAAACAATGTGCCGTCGCTCGCGCGTCCTCGTCGTCTCGCTTCATCTCCTGCGCCACCCGAGCCTCGTGAATTCGCATGTCTAAATGTGTCTGATCTCTGAAAAATTAAAAACACTCCGCACACTTCTCTCTCTCTCTCGCGCGCGCTTTTCGCATCAAAACAATGATCGTTCAACAGCGACGCCGTCGCGCCGCGAGTCGTCGTCTTCTGCGTTTTTTTTCTCTCTTCCTCTTTTTCTGTTTCGCGCGAGCGCAGAAGAAGAACGACTTCTCGGAAACGCTTCGAATTTTACAAAACGAGGAACCACCTCGGACGACGTGTTTACCCTCGGACGAATTCGTTAAGGTGTCCGGGAACGAGTTTATTTTAAACGGGAAACCGTTCACGTTCGCCGGTTGGAATCAGTGGGAGGTGGTCGAAGCTTCGAGCAACGCGCCGCCGCCGTATCGATGGACACCAAGATTGGGAATTTTACACGTGACGAAACAGTTGGACGTGGCGGTGAAAACGGGCTTAAAAGTCGTTCGCATCTGGGCGCATACCATCACGGAAGGGTACGCGCTGCGACCGACGAAAACGACTTGGAACGAGAGAGCTCTGAAAGGGTTGGATTTTTTTATCAGCGAGTGCGAGAAACGCGAGATTAAGGTTGTTTTAGTCCTCGCGGATAACTGGTATCGCACGGGCGGGATTAAAGAATATTGCGAGTGGTCGAAGACGTGTCGAGATCAGAGCGAGTTTTTCACGGACGACGAAGCGCAGGTAAGAGATTTCTAACGTATAAAAATTAGGTGTATGATAATGTTTTTTATTTGTGCGCAGAAGTACTACAAGCAAACGATCGATTACTTGGCGTACAGAACGAATTCAATCACGAAGCGTCGGTACAGAGACGACCCGACTATCATGGCGTGGAACTTAGCCAACGAAGCCAGAGCGAAAGGCAAGCCAAGCGGAAACATGCAAAAGTGGATCGAAGATTCGTGCGAGTACCTCAAGAAGAAAGCGCCGAATCATTTAGTGGCGGTTGGTTACGAGGGATTTTTAGACGACAGCAGACGACGCGAACAAAACTTCGTGAACCCGGGTAAAGGCGGCGGACGTTGGGCTGGCCGCGAGGGTCAAGATTTTTTGTCGCAAGTAATCGAATCCCCGTGCATCGATTACGCCGCCGTCCACGTTTGGCCGGATGCGTGGGACGTCGAAACGCCCGAATTTCAAAAAGAATTCATTTTGAACCGAGCGAAACTCACCGACGGAAAGAAACCATTCGTGCTGGAAGAGTTTGGGATCATCGTCGGGAAATCGCCGGAAGAGAGGAAAGAAGACATGAAGAAGCGAGACTTGTACTTCAAAAACGCGTTCGATACGACCGAGAAACTCGCCAAGGAGAAAAAAATCAGCGGTTCGATGTTTTGGCACTTTTACGACGAAGGCGTCGGACCCGGTCGGTTCGGCGTTCGAACGAGCGACGCGTCGACTTGGGCTCTGATTGAAAATCACGCCAAGTTTATGGCTCGATTGAGTGGATTACAAACGAGCTGCCCGGCGGCGGCGGCGGCGGCAAAGAAGGTTCCCGCGATTTCTAACTAACTAACTCTTCTTCTTCTTCTTCTATTTCTATGGACTAATAAAACACACTAACTCGGCAAAGAGGGTTCCCGCGACTTCTAACTAACTAACTAACTCTCTTCTTCTTCTTCTTCTTCTTCTTCTTCTTCTTCTTCTTCTTCTTCTTCTTCTTCTTCTATGGACTAATAAAACACACTAACTCTTAACGAAACACATCCAAGCGCTGTTCTCTCTCCCACCTTCTTCACCTCCCGTCTTCTCTCCAGAACACGCCTCGTTCTCCTCCGCTTCCCAAACGAACCGAATCTCGTCCTCCCCGAACCCTTCTCGCACGCAGTCCTCGTCTAACTCGCACTCTTTCGTCGAATACGCCGAGACGACGATTGGCGCGTTTGGATATCTTTTCAACACTTTCCTAAAACTCTCCAACCAAGAATCGTACCCCCACACGCCGGCGTTGAACGCGAACGCGCAATCGTACTCTATGTTCGTCTCTTCTTCTTCTTCGTCGTCATTTTTTCTCTCGTGAAACAAACACCGCTCGCGTTCGACGACTTTAACACCACCTTCTGATTCTCGCATCTTCTTCTCATCATCCAGCCTACCATCAATCCCAACAGCGGCGCGCTTTTTGTCCTTCTCCTCTTCCATCGCAGTAGTCACTATTAAATTCGGTCCAAACAGGCTCAAATTCACGCGTCTTTCTCTCCCGCACTCCCGAAATATCCTCTCCGTCTCCTCGTCGTTTCTGCCTTCGTTTCTATCCGCGCCTAACACGAGCACATTCAACGGTTTAGTAGTTGTTGGGGAAAATTTCAACGAAGAAGACGAAGAAGACAACCGACGCAACGCGGCGAGGATTGTCTTCGACCTCGACGTGACGTCTAAAAAAGAAGAAGAACGACAACGAGAAGCGTCGTCAAAGTCGTCGTCGTTCGCATCCTCTCCTTCTTCTTCGCGCATTTTTATTCTTCTTCTACACAAAAGTCCGGCGTCTCGGCGGCTGGATTTTCCTTTTATTAAAAAAAAAAGAACATCAAAACGAGATAAAAAATCGAATATTTCTATTCGTAGCGGCTTCTCGCGATCGTCGTCAAAAACGCGTCTGTCTGTCCGTCTGTCTGTCTGTCCGTCTGTCTGTCTCTGGTTTTTGACCAGAAGAGAGACGAGCGCAGAGCGCAGACAGAGTGTTGTTGCACATGAAACTCTAACTCGTATTTTATTTCAGAGAGAAAAAATATTTACTCGTATTTTTTGGAAAAGCCCACAAACACAGAACAAAAAAAAAAGAAACATCGATGTCGTGTGCACCGCAGAGAGCCTCTCCGGCGCCCATACTCGAGCGGGACCTTCGTTTACACACATCGCATCTCAAACAGTGTCGTTTAATTTGGTAAATTGTGTGCCTTTAGATACCGAAGAACTTTGAGAGCATATGAAGTAAATTTTCTCATAAAATCATGCTCACATTCAAAATGAGCATGTGACTCAAAAAAAATGAGTATAGTTTCAAGAGTTTGTTTATTACCATGTGCCACTGTTCTAGATTTCAAAGTATTATCAGGTTTAACTTCAGTAAATGTATGTGATGTAATTTGCTTAGACTTTGGAATAGTATTCCATTTCTCTATAGGAACTTCTTCAATTGTACCAGTAGATATCAAGTTATTGTGCTCTTTCAGTAAAGAATCTCGTATTTCCATATGATTTTTGAGTGAGAATTTCCTGGAACGAAAAGAAAAAAAGAAAATCTTTCGATTCGACGTCACAAAAAAATAAGCGTCGAGAGTGTTTTATATAAAAAAAATGAACAATAATACTAATAATAATAATCCGGGAGAAAAGCAGGCTGAAATCTACACGTACGAAGCGCCGTGGTTGATTTACGCGTGCAATTGGTCGGTGCGTAATTAAATTGTGCTGCGAAATATGCAAAAGCCTCTCTCTCCCGCGACGATAGAGAGACGCCTGCGGATTTTTTTTTGAGGTCAAATTTTTACCCCGAACACGAATTTGTTTTCGTTTCCAATTCTCTCTCTCTCTCTCTCTCTTCTTCTTCTTCTTCTTCTCGACGACGACGACGACGTCCGTCGAGGATATTTGAGACGGGAGGCGCTTTCTGACGTTTTTGTTGTTCTCGAATGAATGAATGACTAATAATAAAACAGGTACGGAGCGATAAAAAATTACGTCTCGGCATTGGATCTTTCCTCGAGGAGTACCAAAATAAAGTCGAAATCGTCGCGCTGGACGAAGAGACCGGTCAATTTATAAACGATCCGCTGTTGAGATTCGACCATCCGTACCCGTGCACGAAACTGATGTTTGTGCCGGATAAGGATTGCCAACACGAGGATTTAATGGCCACGACTGGGGACTTTTTGAGGATTTGGAAGATTAACGAAGAGGCGGGCGGCGGAGGGACGGCGAAGGAGAAAGCGAAGGAGAAGGAGGAGGAACAAGAGAACAATAACGCTAATAACAACGCTAATAACAATAATAATAACAGAAAGAACTTGAAGAAAGGCGGGAGAGATACGAACACGGAAAAACCGTCCACGTCTGGACAAGAAAAGCAACAACAAAACGGATCCAATAACATCAATACTAGCAATAACGGGCAGCAGCGCGAACATCAACAAGACGGTAAAATAGAACTCCGAGCTTTGTTAGCGAATAACAAGAACTCCGAGTTTTGCGCGCCGCTGACCTCGTTCGATTGGAACGAAACGAACGTCAACAGAGTAGGGACGTCGTCCATCGACACCACGTGTACGGTTTGGGATATCGAGAGAGAGTGCGTAGACACGCAGCTCATCGCGCACGATAAAGAAGTCCACGACATCGCGTGGGGAGGTCCAGACGTCTTCGCGTCTGCGTCTGCGGACGGTTCCGTCAGAGTGTTTGATTTACGCGACAAAGACCACTCGACGATCATCTACGAAAACCCAGAAATCGGCGTCCCTTTGCTCCGTTTAGGCTGGAACAAACAAGACCCGCGATACATGGCCACTTTCGGCATGGACTCGAAAACCGTCGCCATCATCGACATTCGTTTCCCAACGTTACCAGTCGCCGAATTAAAGCGTCACGCGAGTTCCGTCAACACCTTAGCCTGGGCTCCGCACTCGTCGTGCCACATATGCTCCGCTGGAGACGACGCGCAAGCGTTGATTTGGGATTTAAGCGCCATCAACCAACTCTCCGAAGGAGGCTTGGATCCCGTCTTGGCCTACGAAGCCGGTTCGGAAATTAACCAGTTGCAGTGGTCCGCGACGCAACCGGATTGGATCGCCATCGCTTTTAGTCAGAGCTTGCAAATTCTTAGAGTGTAATCATAATACAAAATATACTTTATTCTTTCGCGAAGACATCTCTTCGTTTGCGCATCGTGTGTTTTAGGCCGCAAACGGACGAAGATTTTTTGAGTACAAAAAGTTCGTTACAACAAAACAGAAGAAGAAGAAGAAGAAGAAGAAGAAGAAGAAGGACCGGAGGAGAAGATCTAGCGCGCGAAAGACGCATCATGCCTTCTTCGCTCTTCTCGCATCGGTGTAAAAATTGCTGCGTCGCGTCTTCTCAAACCTTAGCCGACCGCATGTTAGACGCGTGTTGTTACTCCGCGGTGTATTCGCAATCCGGCATCAAATCGATGTTCAAGACGCCTCACGACGCGCTTCCCGAACGCGCGAAAGAACTCTTAGAAACGCTTCTGGAAGGGAGAAGAGACGCAACGACGCGACAAAAAGGAAACGATTTGGAGAGTTTGGAACGTAAAATTCAAGATTTTAAAGAGCGTCATCGAACATTTTTTACGGATTTGAGCGCGAAGAAGCACATCGAAGACGCCGTTCGCGCGTTGAAAGCGAATCTGAGTCAAGCGAACGCGATGAAGACGTTCGACGAAGGTTTGATTTTTCTCGCGGAAAGCGAGAAGAGAGAAGAAACGAGCAAAAAAATTTTACGTCTGTACGACGAGAAAGGCGTCGCGAGTTGCCGGTTCGCGTGCGAAGCGGAAGACGCGGAGGCGTTGCGCCGGTTGATTCGAGAACACGAGGAAAACGGGTGCGAGTTTATCGAAGACCGGTGCGAGAGATGCGGCGAACGGTTTAGCAAAAAGTTTCGGAAAAGGCACGACGAGAAAGTCTGTCCTTTGTTTGAAGTCGAGTGTCCGTTGAAGTGCGGCGCTGTTTTGAAAAGGAACCAGGTGGAGTTGCACGCGACGAACCATTGCGAAAATCGAGCGCTCGAATGCCCGTATGAAAAGTTCGACTGCTGCACCGCGACGACGGAGCCAATCACCAAGAAAACGTTTGACGCGCACATGAAAGAACACTGCGCGAATCACCTGTTCATGGTGACTCAAAAACTCTTGCCAAAAATGCAAGTTTTGGAACACGATCACGTTCGATTGGAAAAGCAACTTCACGACCACGCGCAAACGAACAGTCGCAACCACGAAAAACTGAAACACTTCTCCGAGGAGGAGTTAAAATGGACGAAGAACAATTTCGGTCACGTCGAGACCAGGTTGAAAGCGTGCGAACAAGCCTTGGAGAAAGAACGCAGAGATAAGCTCGCGCTGATGAAACGAATAGAGAACGTAGAGAAGGCGATGTTGGCGAGGAAATAATACTACGACGCCATATACGCAAAAGTAAAATAGTTTTCGCCGCTTAGAATATAGCAGCGCACACCAGCGCAGCGCACTATGGATAGACACACAGAGAGAGAGAGAGAGACAAAGTGTGAGAGAGAGAGAGAGAGAGAGAGAGATTTAGAACGAGAAACACGCGAAGTTCGCGACGATTGTGTACACCACTATTGAAATAGTAAAACATCACAAAAAAAACGTCGATTCTTTTTTGGTTTTTTTCAAAAATCGCGCGACAAAAACACACGCAAAGAAAAACGCGCGCGCGCGACGCGTCGAAAAATAATGAATCGATTTTGCGAAGAGGAGCGACGAGAGTAAAAAGGTGGACCACATGACGACGACAACGACGACGACGAGGCAACAACGACGAAATGCGGACGGTGTCAGAAAAGGCGTCCTGACGGTCGTCTTGACCGGGTTTAACGACGAGGAAATTGTGCGTAGTGTGCATTTTTTCAAAAAGATTCTTCTCTTTCTTTCTCGTTCTTCTCGTGTTCTTCTTCTTCTCCTTCTTCTTCTCCTTCTGACGGCGGATAGACGACGACGACGACGACGACGACGACGACGATCATGCGGGGGGGGCGTCGATTTCTCTCTCTCTCTCTCTTTCTCTCTCGGCGTAAATTTTTGTCATCGGTGCTCTGAAATCAGTACTCACCCCTCGGAACACTCTTCTCTGCTCTTTTTTTCCAACGCACAAAAATCACACAGAGCGATATCGAACGCCGAGCGGCCATCTGCCACTTATCGATCATCCAACCCGAAAACGAGAACACGCCGTTCGACGTGCTCATCGCCAACACTTCGATGTCTCCAAAGTACAACGTTGCGGTTTTTCGAAAGATTCCCATCGTTTCGAGAGCTTGGATCGACGCGTGTTGCGAGTACGAGTTGACGTACGAGTACGAGAAGTTCCCGTTCAAGTTTTTTACGGATTGCGTGGTGTGCGTGACTGGGTTTCAGTTGGAGGAGCGAAAAGAGATTCAAGAGATGGTGGAGAAGAACGGGGGTAAATTCAGACCGGATTTGGAGAAGGATGTGGTGACGCATTTGATCGCGAAGCAGACGAGCGGGAACGAAGAGCCGACGGGCCCGAAATACAGACACGCGAGGATGTGGGGCATTTCTGTTTTGAGCAAAAAGTGGGTGGACGATTGCGTGAGACGAGGCGTGAAGCTCTACGAGTGCGAGTACGACGTCAAAAACGGGATATCGAATAGCATAGAAACGGATGCATCCTTGGAGAAACAGCTGGCGGTACCTTTACCCACCAAAGAAGAGTTGACGAAAGAGTTGGAAGAGGAATACGACGAGGATCAAACGCCCTGGGGACAACACTATTTGTTCAGCACGAAAGTTTATTTGGTTGGGTTTAACTGTAATAACGGTTCAACGGCGGGTGGTGCGAGTGACCCGAACGATATTTTAAAGCCGAGCGCGAAGAACGCTCGATTGGCGCATAAAATTTTAAGAGCCGGTGGAGCTACGATCGCCATGAATCCGCAAAAAGCCACGCACGTCGTCGTCAACGACGACGTGGATTGTCAAAAGGACGTGGATTTTATTTTGCGAACGTACATGCGACCGCACCGAGAAAAATGCGTGACATTTGAGTGGTTAAAAAAATGTAGCGAGGAAGGAAGGACGATGCCGAAATCGAAGAGGTTTCGAGTGGCGAAAGAGAGGTTTTCGGAGGTGATTGAAGCGCCCACTTTCTGCAACGATCATCCCGGCGCAATGGACGTCGATAAGAAAACCTCGTCGTGGACGCACTTCAAGAAGAAGAACGCGTCGTCGCCTCCGCGAAGAATCCCGGAGAGGAGTCCTCTGAAGGTCATCGATAAAGACAAGAATCCTTTGAGAAGACAACCGACGTTGAAAAAAGACGACATAGAAACGCAGCGACAACACGCAGCAGCAGCTGCCGATGATAACAGTAAAAGAAGCACCGACAAGCACGAGAAGTCTCGTCGCGACATCAACAAGAATGATACTAACAACGCGATGACGGAGCAAATACCAGAAACTCGCGCGGCGGTTGGCGAAACGGCTTTGTTGAACAACGAGGACGAGGACGACGCGTTGTTAATGGGCAGAACCGGTTATAATTCTCGAAACGAATCCAGCGGCGAACATCACCACTCTTCGAAAGAATCGCAGCGATATCCTTTAGCGAACGTGAAACTGAGTTTGTTCGAAGGTTTATGCATCGGAGAGAAAGAGGTAGCGCTGAACTTGATCAGTCTTCTCGGCGGCACGTACGTACGGGGCAGTTCAATCTCCACGTTAGCTTGCTCGGATTTCATCATCTGTCCAGCGTTACCCTCGACGAGCGATAAGAAGAAACTACGAGCGTTAGCTTCTGATATTGCCAATGCTGCTCGAGAAACCCCGGATGCCATCTTTAGCGCTCGCTTCGTCGCTCCGCACTTTCTCGAAGGCGTCTCTTTGGAGGGCAAACTTTTTAAGCCATCCGAATCTATAGCGTACCAACCGTACATGAACCACGAGGGGAAATTTCCGAGCATGAAAAGTGTCGTCTTATCCCCATCTTCGTACACCGAACGGGAGAAGAGCGCGATCCGAATGCTCTCCTTTATTTGCGGCTGCGAGTGCACGGAAAATTTGAAAAAGGGGAAGAATACGCACGTGGTGGTATCTAAAGCGGAAGGGTCCAAGTATAAAGCCGGCATGAGTTGGAATAAAAAAGTTGTCACGAAGGAATGGTTGGAAGAGTGCGCGAAGAAAGGGCGTAAGGTTGATGAGAGTATGTTTGCACCACCGTTGCCAGGTGCAATGTTGGAAGAGACGCAAGCCGAAGAGACAAACAACGACGCTTCCACAGCCGCTGCGAAGAGAAGCTCGGATCCGTCGATTGGGGGAGAAGGAGGAGGAGGAGGCGAGAAGACCGTGGAAAAGACGGCGGAGAAGAAGATTGTTTACGTCGCTGAAAAAGGTGCGGAAGATATCGTCGAGCCGCCGCCAATGGACGCGGCGCCGATGGATGAAGATGAAGATCACCTGCGCCTCGAACTACCGCCGCCGCCGCCGCCGGTGGTCGCAGCTCACCAACATCAAGTTCTTCCAACAAGCGCCATGAAAACGCCTTCTGCGACGACCAAAACGACGGCTGCCACGATAGGAGCGACGACGAACACAAAGCCGTCGTCTTTGGAGCACTTGAAAACGCATTCGCGGTTTCAACACACGCCGGGACCGTCCACGGCGAAGAAAACGCCAAACATGTTGTCGTCTCAGCAAACTAACGGCAGCAACAAGAACATCGCGGCGATTCCCATTCAGAAAATCGCTACGACGACGGCGAAGAAGTCTCCGTCGAAGCAGCCAACTTCGCAACATCTACAACAGTGGATGAAATCGGGAAGCGTGGTCAAACGTAACCTGCCCTCGCAACACCATTCGCCGCCGCAGCCTTCGATCGACGGTAAACGCAAGTTACCATTGACGTCGACAACTACGCAAAAGAAAAGGCAAAACAGCGCGTCGCTACTATCCCCGATGCTTGACGACGACGACGAAGATGGTAATGTCAACGACGTAACAAAACCGTCGCCGATGAATCTCTTCAACGACAACAACCGCGAGGCTGCCGCCGCGCGCAACGCCAATTTGAACATGCTCATGATGAAATCGCCGTCGCCTGCAAAGAACAACAACAATACCAACAACACCAACGAAGATGGATTTGATGACAACTCGGATTTGGCTTTGCCTGACTTTAAAGTTGGCGGCATTGGCGCGACGTTACCAAACACGTTGAACATTGCGCTCGGCAGCGCGCGCAAGAATAATTACGACGGAGCGGGCGGAGAGAATCCGTCTTCAACTTTGAACATGGAAACGCAAGTTGGATATGGAAATGCCGCGTCGCACGCGCATCACCAAACCGCATCAAAGTTGGAGGCTTTGCGAAGCAGGCGAACGAATACTCGAGGCGGAGGAGGCGCTTTGAATAACTTAATCGGCGGAACATTTCGAAATGGGGACAAATCTTCTCCGTCGAAGGGCCCGGATCCTACCACCGATATGGATAACAAAGACGAATGGATGAAGTAAAACACCACACCATACAGTAGCGCAGCATAGTAATATTATATAGTAGTTTTAGAAAGAGAGAGAGAGAGAAGAATAGTAGTAGTAGCAGATACTCATAGTACTTGTTGTTATTGAACCAGGTCACAAATTTGTCGTCGATAAAAAATTTTCACGCCAATAAATCAAACGCATCCTTGCCTAAAGTAACACAAAGATGGAAAGAAAATCACGGATTCGAATCCCTCAACGGATCTCTGAACGTATCTTTACTGATCAAATACCTCGTCCTGTTCTTCCCCAACGCGCCGTACCATTGCGTAACCCACGGACTCATATAAATCACGTCGCCTTGTTGCACGGGCATGAAATCATCGTTTAAGCGATAAATACCTTGTCCTTCCAAAATGACCAACCCGTGTTGCGGATGGTGCAACTCTTTCACGTTCAACGTCTCGCCGGGCGCAAAGTCCATCACGTGAAAGTTCACGTCGTACTCGAGCGTTTGCGGCAACAATTTCTTCAATCTAAAAATCTCCCCCGGGGTTTCGATGTTTGGCAAAGAATCCGTCTCTCCGACGATAACTTTTTGCCCCGTCGGAAACTCATCAGGTTTCCCGTTCAACTTTGGCTTCGTGAACGCTTCGTACATGACCAATTCGCACTGATTCTTTGCGTCCGTGTAAATCTCGTGCTCGACGTTCATCGGAAAATAAAAATACTCTCCCGCTCGCAACCCTTCCTTCGTCACGTACGCGTTCGCGTCTTCGTCTTTATACCGAATCGAACACGCGCCATCCAGCACAAACGCAAACCGCCACGCACCCGGCGACGGCAAGTGCGATTTCCCATTCGCGCTCATGCTCACCATGGTCATCAAAATCGTCGCCTTATTCATCCCCGGCGACACGACGTACGCGCCGAGAGTATTTTGCCACCCAAACAAACCCCCGTACACTCTGGATTCGTGCGCAATCATCGCGTAATCCGGTTTTAACTTTGATCGCGTAAATCCAGGAACGTTCTCAAACAGCAAAGAGGTATACTTAGACGCGTCCGAAGAGACTCCGTGGTACGGAGATTTCGTCGTCGTCGACGACATCGCGTTTTCGAAAGCGAGAGCAGTTGGATGCAAACGTGCAAATTCAAGCGGCGCGATAAGGACGCAAAACAAAAATAACGCGAAGAAGATGTTTCCGCTCTTCTTTCGACGATGAAAACGTCGACGATCGATGCGCTCTTCTTCTACTCCTCCTCCTCCTCCTCGCGATTTCTTTTCTCTCTTCGTCTTTGTCTTCTTTACTACAATCAAAGACGATGCAAAAGCAAAGGGCATTATAGTGTTTCGCGGGGAAATTTGTAACGAACATTGGTGACCTTTCGAAAGAGAGAGAGAGAGAGAGAAAACACGAGCGCGACGTACCGATGTTCTCCGTACCCGATGTTCTCTCTGTTTTTATGTATGCGGTTGCTGCTGCCTCGCGCTAAATGCTTGCTGTTGTTGTTGTTGTTGTTACACGTTCTAGATTTCTACTACAAAAGAATACTCTATGTTACTAAATAGTATGCTACGTTACGCCCGACCCGGCGCGGGGAGAGCGGACTCCGAGGAGAGTCGTTCTCGACGAGCGAGCGAGCGAGCGAGAGAAGCGAGTAGCCTTCAATCGCGCAGCACTCGTAATCGTCAGTGCCACTCAATCTCCCACGGATGTTGCTCAAACTTCTTCGCCGGTACCACGCTCGCCTTCTCTTTATCCTTTTTCGTGCTCTTGCGCATATCCAGCGCGTCTTCGCCGTCGCCGCCGTAATAGTTCAACACGCGTCGGTACGTCGAATAGCCCATCTTTTGGTACATTTGAATCGCGTTTTCGTTGCTCGCGCGAACGAACAAATCCACGAAATACGCGTCTTCGTGGTAGTCCTCGGTCACTTTTTCTAACTTTTCCATCAGTTTATTCGCCAGTTTTTGTCGTCTGTGCGGAGGGGCGACCGTGAGTGCGGTCACGTGGCCGTGGAAGAGTTTCGCGTTTCCTTCGGATTTCCCCATGACGTACCCGCTCAAACTTTTCCCTAAAGTCTCCGCGGCGACGAAGTATTCCGGCCACTGGGCGAGGTAGGAGAGGTAGAAGGATAAGCCGTAGGTTTCGGTCAAGCAGTCGGTGTTTATGAGGTTGTATTTGAGGAGGTCGTGGGAGGTGAACGGGCGGAAGGATGTCATTTTGTATTTGCGTGTGTGTATTTTTTTTGTTCTGAAGAAGAAGGGAAAGTGCGCGTTATTCGTGTATCACATCGCGCGAGCGTAAACTCTCTTCTTTCTCGCGTATCATTTTAACGCTTATACGGAAGCTCTCTCGCGTACGGCAACTCTCGTTCTTCTCTGTCGCCGCCTCTTCGTCGCCGCTCGCGGGAGTCGTCTCTTCTTCGTCGGTCTCTGTCGTCGTCGTAGTCGTCGTAATCGTCGTAGCTTCGACGATAACCGTCGCGTCTATCTCCTCCTCCTCCTCCTCCTCCTCTGTTGCGATGATGATGATGATGATGATGATATCTATCGTCGTCGTTTCGTCGGTCTCTGCTCCTGTCTCTTCCTCTAAACTTTCCTCCTCCTCCGTCTCCTCTTCCCCGGTCTCTATCTCTATCTCTATTAAAACTCCTATTCGATTCGGGATCGAACCCGCTTCGGCCCCGTTCTCGGGCGTTCGCCAAATGCGGCGCTCTCTGACCGACGTTCACGCTCAGACTTTCCTTAACCGACATGACTCTCCCTTTCCCGTCGCCTTTGCTCCTCCGCCACTCGCCGATCCCTCCGCCGCCTTTCGCTTCCACTTTCGGCACGTTCAACCACGTCTCAATCTTCGCTTGGATTTTCCGCTTCAAAACCTCCGGTATTCTCGGGAACAACGTCTCGAAATACTCCTGAGAACAGATCAAATCGATCGCAAACTGAGAAAAAGATGTCAGCTTCTTCTTATCCACGGACGGACTAAAACTCGCGTCCATCGTATCCCCGAACACCTCCTCGCCGAAAAATTTCATCAAACGTTCCTCGTCGTTGTAAAACTTGTACCGCGCGTACAGCAACCCGATGCATCGAATGTACACCGAATCTCTGTGGTAAATCATTTTGTTTATCTTAAAGTGCGGCACGTTTTCCATGGCTAAGATTCGGTAGAGAATGCAAAACGCGGTCGAGGCGCCTCGAGCGTTGCCGGACATCCACGGTTCCACGTCCGAGACTTCGTTGTAAATCTCATCGATCAAATCGTCGATATCTTCCGTCGGAACGAGCGCGTTTACAAAGTATTCCTGGAGTTTACAAAAAAGAGGCGCGCACATCGTCAGTCGAGCGCAAACACACACACACACAGAGAGAGAGAGAGAGAAGAAGAACTGCGGAAGAAGAGCTGAAGACACATATATTACACGCATACACACGTACCGAATTGATGATGTTTTTGTGCAAAACGAATTCAATTTTCTGCGCGTCGTTGAAAGAGTTGTTACCGTTGCTGTTGTTGTTATTAGCGCCACCGCCCAGTACTGCTACTCCTCCATCGGCGGCGGACGAACCGAACGGGGTCCAGATTTTGTGCCCGTGGTTGTCCACGTCTCGCACCATATTTTTTATGACGTTTCGACGACTAAACGACGGTTCGCGAAGACAAGGGAGTTGGACGTGTTTTATTTAGGGTTTAGGGTTTAGGGTGAAACCCTAAAACCTCCTTTTGGAAGATTTCTCTCTCTTAAAAGGAAAAAAAAGCGTCGCAAAACGCGTAAACATACGCACGCACGCACGCACGCGCGCGCGTAAAACGGAAGAAATAGAGAGAGTCACAAGCGAGAGAGATCTTTTTCTCGCACCAAGAAGCTTTCGAAGAGAAAAGAGAGACGGAAACTTACGAATAAGCTCGGAGAGGAATCCAGAGCGCAGCCGCCCTAAGATAGAAGAGAGAAATCAATCCATCAAACATCACGCGATGACGACGACGACTCGAGACGATCAACAACAGCAACAACAACAACGATCGACGGCGCGAAGAGACCAACTCACGTCCTACCAAACCATCGCGCAAAAATCGTGGCAAGATTCCAAGGTGTTTGAGGTGCACTCGGACGAAACGAAACCGATTAAATTTTTCGGCAACTTTCCGTATCCGTACATGAATGGCTTGCTGCACCTGGGACACGCGTTTTCGCTGAGCAAATTGGTACAATTTTTTTGTTATCGTTATTATTCGCTGCGCGTTATTCGTTCTCTTTCGTTCGTTCGTTTGTTTTTGTGCGTTTGTCGTCGTCGCTCGCGCGCGTTCTTTTCTTTCGGCGTTTAGCGCGTGCGCGCGAGTACTCTCGCGCGAGAGCGCGAAGACGTGTATTTAAATAAATAGTCTCTTCTGACTTGTATTTCTTTCTCTCTCTCTCTCTCTCTTTCGCTGCTGTGAAATGGAAACACAACAGGAATTTGCATCCGCGTACCATCGATTGAAAGGCGATAACGTGTTGTTTCCGTTTGGTTTTCACTGCACCGGGATGCCGATCAAGGCGTGCGCGGATA
>Ga0181560_10002857_pt1 | contig 16004 bp, 7 predicted proteins | sample 011ome_20_FD_133751 | JGI IMG/M metagenome (GOLD analysis project Ga0181560, IMG submission 133751) | Coastal salt marsh microbial communities from the Groves Creek Marsh, Skidaway Island, Georgia - 011509CT metaG (megahit assembly) | ecosystem: Environmental > Aquatic > Marine > Intertidal zone...
CCAGGCACCGGCCATGCGTGACGCACGCGGGCTCGAGGGGTGCGCGGCTCACGATCGACGAAGAGGCGCGCGCGTGAAGAAGTGCGGGCGAGGGTCGGTAGGACGTGACGATATTCCGAGAGTCAGAGATGCGCGACGCGTCGCGGTTTGGTGTCATCATCCGATGATGACTGCTCGCGACGACTACGGCCGTCGCTCACCACCCCCCACCCTTTGCCGATCCGCGACCGCCCCCATCGCCGTGCCCGACTCGTTCGTGTGCATCGCGGTCGGCTGCGTTCGTTCCGCGTCCTTCGACACCGGCGTCCACGCCCCCTTCGCGTCGATGACGAACTGCCCACAGATGCTCAGTCGGCCTCCGCTCGGACGAAGTGGATGAACCGCTTTCGTCGTCGCCCTGGGGGGACCCGCGCTCCCCACCGCCGCTCTGCCGGTCACGCCCAAGTCGAGCCCCATGGCTGAATCGCGACACCGCGACCGACCCGGACGCGATGGTATCTCGTCGCGTCGGGGACCCCCGCGCGTCTCCCGGTGTGGCGTCGCTCGCGGTGCGCGCGTGCGTTTCGGAACGAACGCGACGACGCGAGCGGTTCCCCTCGCGTGCTCTCGACTCTCCACTGCGCTGTCAACTTCGCGGAAAGCCAGTTGAAAATCCGATTTTTCGGATCTCGGATTTCCAGAAGCGCTTTCTCGAGGTTCACTCGTGTTGACGCGACTCGAGGGTTGGCCACCGACCACACCACGCCGCGCGAGTGTTTCCGCGACGTGAGCACAGGCGCCGCCATGATGTCACTCGCCGCGCCGGTCGCCTCGGCCGTTCCCGCGCGCGTCCAGCGCCGCGCGCGTCCCCACGCCGTCGCGAACGCGCGCGCGACTGCGCTCGGTGCCGGGTGGGCGCACGGCGGATCCTCCGCTCGCGCTCTCAAGGCGCGCGCGCGTGTCACCGCGCCCCGCCGCGCGACGGCCACGCCCGCGCAGGCCAAGACCCTGGAGGAGCGCATCGCGAGCGGCGAGTTCACGCAGTCCACGGAGTCCCCCCTGCTGTGGGGCCTGAACAACCTGCGGGACACCATCAAGAACGTCTCCCCGCAAAGTACGTGCCTTATCTTGCGACGAGCCCGACACGCGACGAGACGCGCGAAGGCTGCCGGTGGAACGTTTCGATGGCGTTTTTTGGATCCGGACGACGCGCGGCGCGCGTCTCTCCGCACGCGTCCTCCGCGTATCGCTTTTTCTACCGCGCCGCACGCCGCCACGCGCGACTTCCGCGCACCACGACGCACCGCATACGCGACGACGCTCGCGCGCATCGCGCTGACCGGTGAGCACTTCTCGATCCTCCTTTCCCCTCGCTCGCTCGACAAAAAAATAGACCGCGGTTTGTCGTACCAGCTGGCGCGCGTCGCGCGGCGGTGGCGCAAGGAGGACCTCGGGAAGATGCCCGTCGCGATGGGCGACATCCGCGAGATCGCGGGCCAGCCTGTGTTCGTGCCTCTGTACACGCTGTTCCAGGCGTACGGCGAGATGTTCGTGCTCGCGATCGGCCCGAAGAAGTTCGTGGTCGTGTCAGACAACGACGTCGCGAAGGAGATGCTCCTGACGCAGGCGACGAGCTTCAGCAAGGGGCTGCTTTCGGAGATTCTGGAGTTTGTCATGGGCACGGGCCTCATCCCCGCGGACGGCGAGACGTGGAAGATCCGGCGCAGGACCGTGGTGCCCTCGCTGCACAAGAAGTACGTCGCGAGCATGGTGGACATGTTCGGGCAGTGCGGCGTGCACGGCTCGGCGCAGCTGGCGCGCTCCGAGCGCGACGGCGCGGTGGTGGAGATGGAGAACTTCTACTCGCGCTTGGCGCTCGATATCATCGGCAAGGCGGTGTTCAACTACGACTTCAACTCGCTGAAAACAGACGACCCGGTGATCAAGGCGGTGTACACCGTGCTGCGCGAGGCGGAGTACCGGTCCGTGACGTTCATCCCGTACTGGAAGGTGCCGCCGCTGCAGTGGCTGGTGCCGCGCCAGAAGGCGTGCACGGAGGCGCTGGTGGTGGTGAACGACACGCTCAACATGCTCATCGAACGCACGAAAAAAATCGTCGAGGACGAGGACGAGGAGTTCGTGGAGGAGTACATGTCCAAGGCGGACCCCTCGATCCTGAACTTCCTCATCGCGAGCGGGGACGACGTCACCTCGAAGCAGCTGCGCGACGACCTCATGACGCTGCTCATCGCCGGCCACGAGACCACCGCGGCGGTGCTCACCTGGACCACCTATCTGCTCGCCACGCACCCCGACATCAAGCGCCGCGTGCAGGAGGAGGTGGACGAGGTGTGCGGCGACCGCAAACCGACCATCGAGGACATGATGAACCTCAAGTTTACGACGCGCGTCATAAACGAGTCCATGCGTCTGTACCCGCAGCCCCCCGTGTTGATCCGCCGCGCGCTTGAGGAGGTGACGCTGGACGGGTACAAGATCGAACCCGGAACAGATTTCTTCATCTCGGTGTGGAATTTGCACCGCAACCCGCGTTTGTGGGAGAACCCCGACAAGTTCGACCCCGACCGCTTCCCCCTGGACGAGCGCATGCCCAACGAGGTGACGCAGAACTACGCGTACCTGCCCTTCGGCGGCGGGCAGCGCAAGTGCGTGGGCGACCAGTTCGCGCTCTTCGAGTCCATCGTCACGCTCGCCATGGTGTGCCGCCGCTTCGACTTCGAGCTCGACGCGAGCAAACACCCCGGCGGCGAGTGCGGCATGACCACCGGCGCGACCATCCACACCGTCTCCGGCTTGCACTTGAAGCTCAAGGCGCGCCCGGGGTGCGGCGGCGCGGAGATGCGCGCGGAGAGCGGTTACGCCGTCGGCGCGTCGCTGGACGAGCTGGACTCCGTGGACACGCGCGCGGGCACGCCCGAGGCGGGCGTCGGGTCGTTCGACGAGGCCGACCTCGAGAAGGCGGCGGACCTGAAGGAAGCCGCGGTGGTGCTGGGCGCCTCCGCCGCCGGGCTGAAGTCGGTGAAGAGCGGCAGCGACGGCGCGAAGGGCGAGGACCGGGAAATCGACGGCGAGCGGTTCGAAGCCGCGGTGAAGGAGGCGGAGGCGATGTTCGCGGAGGAGGCGGCGATCGAGGCGGCGACCAAGGAAGAGCTGGACAACGAGCTCATCAAGGCGAACAACGAGTGAGAGAAGAACGATTTGAATTGAAAGCACGGTAACCCTATCTAACGCGCTTCGCGGTCGCGCGACGCCTCTTTAAAGCTCCTTCTCCACGAGGGAAAGTCTGGCGAGTTCCTCCTCCGAGTTTGGGTCCGGCGCGCGCAACCCGCCCCGCAGCGAGCCCATCCGTTTGAGCTCGGCGACGCTCTGGAAGTCGAACCCCGGGAAGAGCTCCTCCATGGCGAGCGACCCACGTCGTCGCCGCAGGTTCACCGCCGCCGCCGCGAGCACGGCGTTGGCGAACCGCGTCGCCGGCCGGTTGCGGATCGCGCCCGCGCGCAGCACGTCGCGGATCTTCTTCCAGTTCTCCGAGGCTTTCGACGCGGCGGGCAAGCCGTCGTCGTTCGCCTCCGAGGCGACGACGTCGTCGGTCGCCGCCGCCGCGTCCGCCGGCACGGCGCGAGGAGACGCGCCCCCGTTCTCCACCGCGCCGGGCTTGGGATCGAGGTACACGAGCGCGCACGTCACGTCGTCCGACCGCGTGTCCTCGGCGGCCCAATGCGCGTACGCGGTGGCGACGATCTCCCGCGCCGCCGCCAGCGGCCCGTCCGCGCGGCGGCGCCGCGCCACCGCCAGCACCTCCTCGTTGGTCATGAACTCGAAGACGCCGTCCGAGGCGAGGATCAGGCACCGCGTGTTCGCGTCCAGCTGGTACGTCAGGAGCTCGGGGCGCGCGCAGACGCCCAGTTTCTTCCCGGTGGCGTCCCCCAGCGAGCGCGTGAACGCGCACCCCGGGAACGTCGCGCCTTTCCGGAAGACGCGCGGCGGGTCGTCCGCGGCTTCGATGCTCTCCTCGCCGAAGTCCTCGCTCAGGGGCGTCTCGCCCAGGATCATGCCCAGCGTCGCGAACATCACCGGCTCGGTGGCTTCCTTCTTCATGCGTTCGCGCTCGTCGTTCCGGAAACACGTCTGGTCGTGCGACACCTCCAGCACGTCCCAGCGCGGCCCCGCGCCGTCCAGCGAGGCGCGGCGATTTCCGTTTTTCCGTTTTTCCGGCGACGACGGCGCGGACGACGCGTCGTTCCGCGGCTCCACCCCGAGCAGCGCGCGGCTGTCCCCCACGTTCCCCATGTGCAGCATGTCCCCGATGACGTGCGCCACGAGCGCGGTCGTGCCCGAGGAGCGCGCGCCGTCGCCCAGCGCGTCCATCACGCGCCGGTCGGTGTCCACGAAGGCGCGCGAGTACGACTGCAGCGCCTCGTCGGCGTCCCACACGCGATGCGGCACCGCGGCGTCGCGCGCGCCGTGGCTGGCGAAGGACGCGTCGCCGCGCAGCCGCCGCAGGACGTCTGGGAACGCGTGCGCCGCGATGGACGCGCAGTGCTCGCCGTTGGGGCCGTGCCCGTCGAACACGCCGATGAGCATCTGCTTCGCCGCGTCGCCCTCCTCGTGGAACGTGGGCTTACACGCGAAGCAATCCTGGTTGACGTGCGCTTTTTTGTCGGGGTAGCAGCCCTCCTGGCACACCACCGCGACCGTGGCTTCGTGGAACCCCAGGTTGACCTTCACCGGGCCCACCGTCTCGCGGCGCGTCGTGTTCATGACCACCTCGCGCGGGACCTCCGCGGGGGGCGGACGCGTCGGCCACCATCGCCCGCCGCTCGCCATCCGAACGGGATGCGCGCGACCTTTGGTTACTCGCGTGGTCGCGGGAGGGCAAACGAAAGACGCGGCGGAACGCCGGCACGCGGGCGTCCGGGGGCACGCGCCGGTGCCTTCGATGCGCGAAGAGCCTCGTGCAGGACGCGGCGTGGAGGACGCGGTCCGCGGGTGCGTGGAGACGAACGCCTCGGGACCCGCGCGGACGCGCGTTCGGATGTGGGAGACTTTGTAATGAGGGCGCCTCGGAATATTCTGAAGCGCCGAATGTCGAACAAGCCGATCCGCAGACGGACCCAAAAAAGGCCAAAGCGGAAACGCCGCTGATGAAACGAAGAGTCGCGTTCGTCGATGTGCCAAAAAAAAACACGAAACGGTCCGCGACCTCGGCGCTCGTGTACAAACGCGGCGCTCTACGCGCCTCCGCTCATGCGCGCGATGAGCGCCTCTTGCTCCGCCTTGACGCGCAGCAGCGACTCGTACTCCACCTGCAGACGCTCGAGTTCCCGCCGCCGCTCGCGCGCGGCCGCGGACTTCACCGCGGAGGCGCGTCTCCGCCGCTCCGACTCCGCCGCCGCCTGGTTGCGCTTGCCCACCGCGCGCAGCTTCTCGCGCTCCGTCGCCGCCGCCTTTCGCGTCGCGTTTCATCGTGGGTTCGGGAGGAAGAGGCGCGCGGGCACGGAGCGCGCGTCAGCGAGAGAAACCGGCGGGGTCGATACGCGACGCGCGACGCGACGTCGGAACACGCGGCGCCGTCGCGCGGAGACGGGGGAGACGACGCGCCCGAAAGGTCCCCCGTCCCTCCGACGCGAAAAAACGGGTTTCACTAAAAAAAAACGACGAGGAGTTTCGTTCGCGTCCGCGACGCCCGCCGAAGACGCGAGACGTACCTGTCGGTCCACCGCGTCCACCACGGTGGCGACCGTATCGCTGAGCTGCGCCACCTTGTCGCAGAAGTCGCGCGCGGTCTCCGCGAGCTCCTGCGTCCGCGCGTACTTCTCCGAGTCCAGCACGCGGACGCGGTACGCCTGGGGGGACGCGGCAGAGGAGGAGGGGGAGCGGACGAGATGACGGTCAGGATGTGCCTACGATGCGTCGCCGCGTGAAGAGTTGACCGCGCGAGGGAGGGAGGTGCCGGCGGGGGCGGACGGGACCGCGAAGGGACGGGCGGTCATCGCGCGACGCGTCGACGCGGTGTACCTCGTCGAACGTCACGGCACCTTCGTCCGCCATGGTGCCCGGGCCCGCGCCTGCTGCAATGACGCGCCGTGAGCCAACGGCAAACGACGAAGCTTTTGCTAACGACCAGCGGACTACGACTGAGACATGACCTCTGGGAAAAAAGTGGGAAACCACGAGAGCAGTTTTTGAACTCTTCAGACCACCCGGGCGCAGCACACGATGAGCACCACCGCGACCCCCACCCCCCAAGCGTTCATCTTCACCACCGCCTCCGGCACGGCGATCCCCGACCCGTCGCCCAACTCCATGACCCGAGCGCGCACGAGGCTCGAGGGCCCCGACGACGCCCCTGTCCCCGCGTCTTTGTTCCCGGTGCGTGGTTCACCTTCTCGGCGGTCCCGCGAGCGAGCTCCCGCTGCGCACCGCGACTGACCTCTCCTCCGCGCCCCGCCGCAGACCGGCGAGCTCCCCGTGGACGACGCGGACGCGCACGGCGCCAAGCGGCGCAAGTGCACGGAGGAGTGACCGCGCGAACCCGCGCGCTCTTCCCCGGACGAGCGCACGAGTTGCGACGTCTTTCAGAAACGAAACGCGAAGAAGAAACAGTCACGACCTTCTGTTTGAGAAAAAACATTTCCGAAGCGCGCTGTACTACATACCTGTACTCGTACGCCCCTCTACTCCTCCTCCGACCTCCCGTCGTACTCGAAGGAATCCTCCCCGGCGCTGTCCCAGCGCACGGCGTCATCGCCGACGCCGTCGAACGCCGCCTCCTCGGCGCGCGCCGCCTCGAGCTCGCGCACCAGGTTGAACAGCGTCGCCTCGACGGTCCACTCCGCGAGTTCCCTGAACTCGGGGTTCACGCAGGCGCGCGCCGTCTCGCGCGGGTCCACCGCCACGTCCGACGGGAACCCGGTCGTGTCGCCGTCCGCCCAGGCCGCCGCGGAGCCTTTTCGGCGCGCCTTTTCCTTTTCGCCTTCGAAAAGGGAAACGCCTTCGAAAACGCTCTCGTCCAGCTCGTCAGGTAGAGCTTCTTCGCGCGCGGAGGCGGAGGCGTCGGAGACGTCGTCGAGTCGCGACGCTTCCTCCGCGAAGACGACGGGCGCGAAAGACGCCTTCTCGCTCGTCGCCTCGTTCGTCGCCTCGCCCGCGCGTTCGGGCCGGTAGTACTCGGGCGGCTCGCGCTTGAGTGTCTCGAACTCGCGCCGCGTCGCGGGGTCCGCCAGCACGTCGTGCAGCACGCCGGCGAGCAGTTTCTTCTGCTCCGGCGTCGCCAGCCGCGCCGACGCGTCCGCGGCGGCGAGGGACGCCAGCCGGCGCGAGCGCTGCATCTGCAGAAACGCATCCGGGGCGTGGCTCGGCACGAAGTGCCTGGCGTACGCCGCCAAGCCCACAGCCTCCCTGAGCGCCACCGGGCTCACCACGCGCCCCTCCACGCCGAGCGCAAGCGCCGCGTCCGGCGGGATACCGCCGTTCGCCGGCTCCGGTGGGATCGTCTTCTCGTGCGCGCGCGCGCCAGCCTCGGCGAGCGCCGGCCACTTCGCCGAGGAGGACACCGTCGCCGCGTGCACGACGGACATGCGGTTGGTGTTCCGCGAGCCTTGGCGGATGGCGTCGTACACGTCCGTGCCGCCTGCGAGCTCGCGCGCGCTGGGCATGGACGGCTGTGGCAGGTCGGTGTGCGCGGCGAACGTCTCCGGCCGCGCGCGGCGCGCCGCGGTGAGCCGCTTCTCCTCCTCGCGCTCGGCGCGCGTCGGGCGAACCGGGGTCAACGCGCACGTCACCCGCCCGTCAAACACCTGCGGCTTCTCTTCGGCTCGGTAACTGAGCTTGATGAACGCCACGCCGTGCGGCTCGAGCGTGCCTTTTCGCGGCTCGATGACGAGCGTGCCGTCGATCGCGTCCGTCGCGAACGCGCCGAGGTCCCACTCGAACGTGTACGCGTCGTCGGCGCGCGAGCGCAGGAGCACCAGCCGCCGCGTCAGCGAGCCCGCCGGGGTTTCGCCGAAAACCGCGACGTGCGTGCTCAGCGCGAAGTCGCACGCGGGGGGGAGCGTCGGCACGGGGTCGTACGCGGGCCACTCGCCGTTGTTCCTCGCGCAGTCCCCCGCGCAATCACCGAGCGCTGACGCGTCAGCGCCCTTACCCCCGAAGGTTTCGGGAAGCGTCCCGCGCGCGCGCAGCGTGATCGTCGCGTGCTCCACCCGCAGCGCCTCGCCCGATGCCGCGGCGGCGTCCGCGTCCTCCTCCGTGGGCGACAGTTGTACGCCGACCCGGCACTCGTACGTCTTCTCCTCCACCGGCTGGAACACCCAGTTGACCAGTGCGCTGCCCCGCGCGGGCACGACGCCCGTCCTCTCGACGCAGGTGAACACGGGGAAGTCCCAGGCTTCCGCGTTGAGGTCCTCGACCGCGCTGAGGTCCAGGTCGTACCGCACGGCGAAGTCGGTGGGGTTGCGCAGCTCGACAGTCTGCGCCGGCGGCGCCGCCTCGCCCAGCGGCACCGGGGCGAGCGTGTGCACCGCCGCGGCGGGGTTGGCGGGGCCCACGTCCAGGCACCGCTGCGTCGGCGCGGTGGTGCGCCCGCCCATCTCCAGGCGCACGCTGCGCCCTTCCTTGACGCGTAGCAGCGCGGTGAGCCAGTGCGCGCCAACCTCGCCGTGCGCGTACTTGACGCGCACCGGCTGCCTCTGCCCCGGTTCCAACGCTCCGGCGCGCGGGGAAATCTCCACGATGCGCTGCTCGACGACGCGCCTCTGGTGCGCGTCCACCTCGTCTTCGGGCTCGCCAATCTCCACCCAGTTCTCCAGCTCCACCTCCACTTCGTTGCGCAACAGCAGCTGCCACTCCGCGCGCAGGGGCGACGCGTTCTCGAGCTCAAGGTACACGCACGTGGGCGCGTCGCCGAGCGCGCCCGCGCCGAGCCCGACGGCGACGCCGCCGTCGACGGCGCGCATCGAGCGCGACGACGCGAACGAGCCGTCCAAGCCGCCGGCGCGGTGCGCCTTCATCTCTGCGGGCGAGGGCGTCTGCGCGAGCGCCGCGTTGAGCGCGTTCACCGAGAGCTGCTTCCACAGCGCGGGCTTCGCGAGGAACGGCGACGCGCACGCGACGTCGCGCACGCGCAGCGCCGGGTACGCCGAGTGGCCCGTCGCGGCGACGAAGGGGGGGGGGTCCGCGTCCGCGTCCTCCGGTCCGTCGGCGGCGTTCAACGAACCCCCTTTGAACGTCAACAACGAACGCGAAGGACGGCGCCCGCGTCGTACGTCTTCGAACTGCGTGGGCGTGTCCGCGGTGTGGCAGGCGATTTTAAACCCGACACGCGCGCGCGCGCGACCGACGAAGCGCACCTCGACGAATTTGCCGGCGCGCGCCGGCACGAGGCCCGTCTGCTCGTCGTACTGCACGTCCGCGTCGAAGCCTCCGTCTTCGTCGTCCCACACCGTCTCCAGGCGGTACCGAATCACGCCGCCGGATTTGTTCACCAGCTCGATCTGCCGAGTCTCGGGGTGGTCCACGATGGTGTGCCCGAAGTCGAGCGACTCGGGGCGGAGCGCGATGGCGCCGCTCGTGCCCTCCGCCGTCACGGAGACGTGCACGCGCTCCTCGCGCGCGCCCGCGTCGGCGCCTCGTTCGCCGAGAGGCGCGCCCGGGAGACGCGCTCGGTCGTTTTTCTCGTACGAGTTGGGCACTCTCAAGTTGAGCGCCACCTTGAACCCGAGCCGCTTGATTTTCCGGGGGCAGAACGTCCAGTGCGACGGCACCGTCTCGCCGCCGCGGATCATCCCGCCGGCGGGGCTCACGCTCAGCACGTCGCTCAGCTTCTCGGGTATGCTCCACTCGTACAGAACGTTGATGCGGCTCACGTTGGTCACGTCCACGTCCCGCGCCGCCACCGCGCCCACGCAGGTGGGCTTGAACACGAACGCGTCGTCGGCGCCGACGCGCAGCTTGGGGAAGAACCCCCGCGCGCGCGCGTCGAGCGCCAGCGCGTGTTCCGTCGAACCGTTCAGCGCGCACACCAACGGTTCGCGTCGCGGGTGCTCGTCGGCGGCGTCGAACCGAAACGTGATGAGGACAAACGACCGCGCGTGCACCACGCCTTTCGTGGGGTAGCACGCGAACGAAGAGCGCCGCAAAAAGTCGGAACGCGTCGCGGAGCGCGCGTCGTCGTCCTCGTCGAGCGTCTCCACCGGCACCAGGTCCACGCCGCCCCGGCGTTTGTCCGGGAACTCGAAGGACACCGTGACGTCCCCGTCGTTGATCAGCGCCACGGTCTGGTACGACAGCTCGCCCACCACCGTGGGCGGGAACAGAAGCGTGTTCTCGGCGACGCCGAAGCGGCACTTGGGCATGAAGCCGACGCGCGCCGAACCGGCCGGGCCGAAGGTGTGCCCGAACGCGCGCACCGACGCGCACCACGGCGGCGTGAAGGTCTCCTCCGTCACCTGCCGAAAGCTGCGCATCGTCTTGACGTACGCGAAACACTCGAGCGCGCGCGCGTAGTGCGCGTGGTCTCGGTTCGGGCGGAACGAGACGCGGAACGTCTGGCTCGCGCCCGGCCGCACGTCCGCGCTTTCGGGGAACACCGCGAACGGCGCCTGCGCCTCCGTGCCCGCCTCTTTCGAGGCTAAACCTCCGGCACCGGATGCTCCGCCCCAGAACACCGTCATCTTCGCCGCCGCGCGGTTGGTCACCGTCACCGTCTTCGCGTCCGTCACCCGCAGCCGCGAGCACGCCCCGAAGTCCACCTCGTGCGTGTCCAGCTCGACGGCGCACAGCGGGTCGGGCTCGAAGCACGCGCCGAACGTCTCCGCCGCAGTCGCCGACGCGGCGCGCGCCGCCACGAGCTCCTCCTCGAACGGCGCGCGGTCGCGCCGCGCCGGCGGCTGGCCCGGGCTGAGCAGCGACGCCGCGCACGCGGCGCGGTAGGACTCGACGTGCGACAGGTACATGGGCGCCGGTCGGCGCGTGTTGTCGTAGCACGTCCCCACGACGTCCAGCGCGAGCGGAGCGGCGTCGCGCACGAGCACCAGGATCCGCCGGTGGTAGTTCGCCGGCTCGGCGGGGGCGAACGTCACCAGCACCCTCTGCTTTTCCCGCGGCGGCACCGTGCCTCGGTCGACGTCCAGGCGCCACGTGCCGGTTTTGTCGCTGTCCATCTGCCAGAACAGCGGCACGTCGCTGTGGTTCTGCACGTCGAAGACGCGCTTGACTTCCGTGCCGCTCACCGCCGAGCCGAACTGCAGCGTCGTCGCCGTGAGGCTCGCCGTCGGGCCGATCGCCGTGCCCGTCACGCGGAGCACGGCGTCGCGCCTCCCGCCCGGCGTGGTGAAGGTGAACGTCTCGTTGGAGAACGTGCCCGGCATCGATGGCGTGAACTGCACGCGCACGGAGTCGTAGGACTCGCGCCGCAGCGCGCGCGGCGGCTTGCCGCACGGGCCGCACCGGAACACGCCGTCGTGCTCCTTCTCGTCCCGGTGACACGACGTCGTGACGGAAACAGGCGACTGGTTGAGCAGCCGCACCGTCTTCTCCGCAGTCTTGCCCACGAGCACCGCGCCGAAGTCCAGGTCCTTCTCCGACAGCCGGATGAACGGGTACTTCCCGATCGCGCGGACGTCCACGACGAACGCGCACGTCGCGCCGCCGTCGTGGAAATCGTGCTCGGGGGTCACCACGCACGCCGCCGTCGCGACGGCGCACGTCGCGTCTGTCGGCGTGAACTCGCAGCGCACTCGAGCGGTTTGGCCCGGGTTTAGATGCCCTCGTTTCGGTTCGAACGTGAACGGAAGGTCCAGCCGCCACTCGTACTCCAGCGCGACGTCCCCGTCGTTCGCGAACTCGAAGTCGCCGCGCATGAGCTCGTTCACGGCGCCGTACCCGAGGTCGCAGGTTTTCGGCAGCGCGAGCGAGAGCACCGGGAGCGGCGCCTGCGTCTTGACCCGGAACGACCCGCACCCCGCGACTTTGAACTCGACGAAGTCGTCGTACTGCTCGCGCTTGATCGGGCGGAACGTCACGTCCACTGGGATGCTCATCCCCGGGCTCAGCTTTATCACCTCGGGGAACTCCATCTCAAAGTATTTCGTCGCCGGCAGCTTGTACTTCACCTTGATCGCCTTGGTGGAGACGTTCTTGAGCACCACCGATCGCACGTACGTCCCGCCGGGTTCCCACTGCCTCCACCGCAGCACGTCCGCGCAGTCCAGCCCCCAGACGCGCGCGCGCTCGTACCGCGCGCTCTGCGTCTTTGGCTCGAACGTCTCGAACATCGTGCCGGGCGTCGCCGTCGCGCCGCGCGCGCTGGTGGACGCCGTGGAGGTCATCGTGACCGCTGCACCTCGACCCATCGCTCGGGTACGCGCACGCCTACGCACGCCCCACACGGACGGGGTCGCGTCGCGTCACCCTCCGCCGGCCAGTCCCACCCGCGCGAAACGCACGTTCGCGGTCCAGGAGCCCTCCTCCGACAGGCGTCTCCCGGCCGCGCGTCCGCGCGCGCCAAGTGCCGCGCGAAGAGAAATTGACCGTGTTGACTTCCTCCTCGTTTTGGAACGGCTTTTTCGAGTTTTTCCGCTTGGCACATCAATCAGTCATTAGTTCATGTTAAATAATGTACATTTTATCAGACTGCGTTTCATAGGGATGTCGAGCCCAGCATCCCCATTTTTTCAGCCGCCACGTATTTATCGCGCCCGCCGGCGCGCGCCTCGCCCTCTTCGCACGGCGCGGGCTAGCTCCGCCTGTCGCGCACGCACGTCGACTTTCGAGCCCTCAACAGGCCGAATCGACCGCGGCTCGCCGCTCGTAACCTCCGACACGCCCGTCGCGTCTCGAAGACACATCGAACGCCCTCCGCAGCCGCGGCAGGGTTTCTCGAGAAGGCTCTCCGCGCCACGAGTCGTCGCCCGATCGCCGATCCGATCGCTTCGCGGGAGCTGCGACGATGGCGTCTTCCGACGCGTCCCGGTACGACCTGACCTCGGAGTTGGGTAAGCACCTGGACCGCCACCTGGTGTTCCCGCTCCTCGAGTTCCTGCAGATGCGCAAGGTGTACCCCGAGGGGGAGATCCTCGAGGCGAAGATCGAGCTGCTGAGCAAGACGAACATGATCGACTTCGCCGCCGACATCTACAAGAGCCTGCACGGCGCGAAGGAGGCGCCCGCGGAGATGACGCGACGCCGCGAGCAGGTGATCGCGAACCTGCAGGAGTTGCAGCAGAAGGCGACCAAGGTGGTGGCGTTCCTCTCCAACCCCGCGCTCGTCAAGCAGCTGCGCGGCGACAAAGCCCACAACCTCGCGCTGCTTCGCGACGAGCACGGCGTCGGGCCGGAGGACGTCGAGAGTCTGTTCGCGTACGCCAAGTTTCAGTTCGAGTGCGGGAACTACAGCGCGGCGGCGGAGTTCCTGTACCACTACCGGAGCCTGTGCACGAACGCGGAGAAGGGCGCGGCGGCGCTGTGGGGCAAATTCGCGTCGGACATCCTGCGGCAGGACTGGGACGCCGCCGTCGAGGACATGACCCGCCTCAAGGACGCCGTGGAGAACCGCGCGTACCCCAACCCGCTGGCGCAGACGCGCGCGCGTACGTGGTTATTGCACTGGTCGCTGTTCGTGTTTTTCAACCACGAGAACGGGCGCAACGCCATCATCGACTTGTTTTTCCAGGAGCGGTACATGCAGAGCATCCAGGCGGAGGCGCCGCATCTGCTGCGCTACCTCGCGGCGGCGGTGATCACCAACAAGCGCCGGCGCTCGATGCTGAAAGACTTGGTTCGCGTGTTGCGGAACGAGACGTACGCGGATCCCATCACCGAGTTTTTGGTGAAGCTGTTCGTGGAGTACGACTTCGACGGCGCGCGCGAGCGGCTGGCGGCGTGCGACGCGGTTCTGGAAAATGACTTTTTCCTCGTCGGGTGCAAGGAGGAATTCGCCGAGAACGCGCGCCTGTTCATCTTCGAGACGTACTGCCGCATCCACCAGTGCATCGACATCGCCGCGCTCGCGGACAAGCTGGGCATGGACAAGGACAGCGCGGAGCGGTGGATCGTGAACCTGATCCGGTCCACCAAGCTCAACGCGAAGATCGACAGCGAGGCGGGGACGGTGGTGATGGGCGCGGACGCGCCGTCCATCCACGAGCTGGTGGTGGAGAAAACCAAGGCGCTCACCAGCAAGACCTACTCGCTGTCGCACGCGGTGCTCTCCAACACGCAGGCGCTCTCGGCCATCTGAGAGATTCGCGCGGGGAGGTGGCTCGATAGGAAGTCGCGGCGGTGAGGCTGTCGGCGAGACGGTCGGGTTTCGCGAGCGACCGTCGACGCCGCGACGACGACGAAAATACTACTGAAGGTACCACGTAATACTTTACGAAAATACGAAAACGTCTACCGCTTCTTGGCCGCGCCGGTTCGCGGCTTTTTCGCCGCGCTCGCCGCGGCGCCCGCCGCCTTACGCTTCGGCTTCGCCGCGGGCGCGGGTTTCTTCGCCGCCTTCTTCGCCGCGGGCGCGGGTTTCTTCGGCTTCTTCGCCTCTTTCCCGCCCCGCTCGCACCGCGCGCACGCGCACTCGAACCCGTAGGTCTCCCGCAGCTCCTCTCGGCGCTCGTCGTCCGCGCCGCTCGCGTCGACGTACGAGATGGTGAGCTCCTCGCCGAGCGCCACGTCGCGCGTCGCGACGACGAACACCGCGTTGTCCTCCGCGAAGGCCACCTCGCAGTTGGGCGCGCACGAGTGGTTCAAACCGGAGGCGAGCGGGAACACCGCCGCGCCGCGTGCGGGGGGGAAAACAGACGCCGCCTCGAACTGGCAATCGTGGCCCCAGTCGATCTCCGCGGGCTCGTCCCCGAAATCCAACTCGTCGCTGTCGCTGTCGCTGTCGCTGTCGTCGTCGTCGTCGTCGCCGCCGCCGCCGAAAACAGCCGCCTCCTCGGCGGCGACTCGGCGCGCGTCGTCCGCGTCGCGCTCGGCGAGGAGCCACTGGACCGCGGGCTTGAGCGGCGCGGGCGCGGCGCCCGCCTCAGGCGTGGTGGCGACGTACCGCATGAGCGGGCTGGGGATCTTCACGGCCATGCCGTTCATCTGCGCGGCGCCGCACAGCGCGGCGAAGCCGAAGAACGTCGCGAGCCCGGGCGCGTTCCCCTCGCCCTCGAACCCGGCGAGAGGCGTCGTCGCCGCGCGCGCGACGCGCGCCTCACCGTGCGCGGCGACGAGCGCCTCCCTGAGCGCCGGCCAGGCGACGGTGAGCGCCTCGCGCACGCCTCGCGTGGCGTCCGGGTCGCGGTCCAGCAGCGTCCAGATGTAGTCGCTCTGCAGCAGGCGCGCGCCCTCCGACGCCGCGCCTCCCGGCCCTTCGGCGACGGCGCGCGACGTGAGCCTCGCCGCTAGGAGCGCGCTCCGACGATCGGCGCGCGGGATCTCTCCCAGAACGGAGACGAACGCGGACCACGGTTTGGTCTGCGACGAAAGCTTGTGCTCGGAAGCCGACGCGCACGTTTTGCCGCAGAAGGTGAGTGTTTTTCCCGTTCCTTTAAATCCTTTCGTCGTCGCCGCGCGCAGCGTCGTCGGCTGCGTCGCCGAATTCGGAAGTCGAAGCGCCGAAACCGTCGGCGGCGCGCGCGCGGTGTTCGCGTCCGCCGCGGCGCGTTTCTTGGTCGCCTTCGCGGTCTTGGCGGTCGTGGCGGGGAAGCTGGACGCCTTCCGCGCGTCCAGCAGCGTCGCGAGCTGGCTCTGCAGCGTCCCGACGAACCCGGAGCACGTCGCGCACGTGCGGTGCGGCACGGGGAGCGCCTCCCTGGGGTCTTCCAGCGCCAGCGCCGAGAGCTCGTGGGACGTGCAGAACGCCGCGGGCCGATCGCGCATCGCGACGGTGCCCGCGTCGAGGGGCACGAGCGCGAACACGCCCTTGCCCTTCGCGGGGTCGTCGCACTCGCGGGTCTGCACGAGCGCGGTATCGCCGAGGGTCTTCGCGAATAGGGCGTCCATTGCTACCTGTGGCGTGC
>Ga0181560_10002879_pt1 | contig 15963 bp, 10 predicted proteins | sample 011ome_20_FD_133751 | JGI IMG/M metagenome (GOLD analysis project Ga0181560, IMG submission 133751) | Coastal salt marsh microbial communities from the Groves Creek Marsh, Skidaway Island, Georgia - 011509CT metaG (megahit assembly) | ecosystem: Environmental > Aquatic > Marine > Intertidal...
TATACGTACAGTATTCCAAGCGACCACGCAGGGGGGACGTTCTGGTATCACGCGCACCATCACGGTTCGACCTCTTTGCACGCGGCGAGTGGCATGATCGGCTTCATGATTGTTGAAGATGCGGCGGATGAAGTGCCGAGTGCGATTTTGAATGCCGACGAGGTCGGTCCTTTGGCTATCGCGTACATGGATTTACCGGCGCTGAAGTCGATCGCGACCGATAGTCCCGGTGAAGTTTGGACTTCTGCCGCTGATTCAAACGACGGCGGTTACACAGGCTATTTTGTGAACGGTAAAGTCAAGCCGAACTACGACGTGAAATTGAACAGATGGACGAGAATCCGAACGGTTTTCCTGGCCACCGACAAAGACGCTATCATTTCGCACGACGGCGCTACGAGCGGGCAATCTTGCGAGTGGTATTTACTGGCTAAGGATGGCGTGTACGTCTCTCCGGCACCAAGAGCTTTGAACGATGGTAAGTTATACTTGGCCCCTGGTAATAGAGCGGACGTGATGTTGCGATGCACTGGAAGTTTGGGGACCGTGACGGTTTCCGCCGAAGCTGCGGCTAAGAAAAGACGTCGATCTTTGCTCCAAGGCCCGGGCGGCGGCGGTGGCGGTGGCGGCGGTTACGTTGCTGGCGAGTTGTTCACCATAACCATTATCGCCGATGATTCCGCGGAGAAGACTGGTGAAAACTACGACGATCTTTCGCAATTTAATCCGAAAAGACCCGCGTACTTAATGCAGACGTTGAAGGACGAACCGGCCGGGTTACCAACGCCGATGACGAACAGTGTCACTTTCACTAAGGCAACTGGTGGTTGCGGCGTAAACAACCAACAATTTGTGGACAAAGATACACCTCTCGGCACAGTCGATCTCGGTACTGTACAGAAATGGACCGTCAATGGAAACGAAAAGCACCCGTTGCACATTCACGTGAACTCTTTTCAACTTTCAGGCGTGACGGACGCTTCTGGTTACTTCCAAGACGGAGATTGGCACGACGTCGTATATCGTCCCACTGGCGTGACCATCGACAATTATTACTTTATGGTTGATCGTTTCGCAGGAAAGAAAGTTATTCACTGCCATTTCTTGACGCACGAAGATAATGGATGCATGGGCTTTTACACCATTAACGGAGTCGAAGGCACGACCGTATCTGGCGCCACGGCGTCCGAGTTGGCGACGTTGACGACGACAACTTCGGACCTTGCCTCCGATGGAACGACGACGACGACAACAACGACCACCACCACCACTTCATCCGTCACTGGTCGTGCGAGTATGATGAGAGGTAAAGCGATCTACCTGGTAGTCACAACCGCTGTCACTCTTTTCTTTTTGTAAAAGTGACCGGAAAAAATTCATAACAGAACACGAAAACGCTTCTATTCAAACGACGTCGTGGGTCTCCACGGCGAACATCTGCGGTAAATCAGAGAGAAGATGTTTTACAGTTACGTCTACGTGCGCGATATTTATACCGAAGAAAACACTGTTAGTATACATATGCAAAAGGGTAAACACGAAATTTCATTGATAAACATTCAACTATGACTCCACCTTCTCCGCCCATTCTCTTTGTCTCCTCTCTCGCGCCGGCACAATCACATATATCCCAAACAACATCCAACATACTAAAATCACCGCCATTATCCCCAGAATCGCCTGGTTGACTTGCCTATCGCTCGCGTCTCGCATCAATTTCGTCTTCCGCAACGTATCCTTCGCTTTCCTGTGCGAGTTGACGAATCCTCTCCCCGTAGATTGCACCGGCTTTGATCGAGCTACTCGCATCCCAAACTTCGCCGAAGCGGTGCCAAACTTTCGCACGCGCTCGTTCGTCCCTATTTTTTTCGCCGCTTTGTACCAAAACGTCGTTTTTGATCCATCGCGAAGGGTCACGACCCCACCGTCTTCGTCCTCCGCGGTATCTTCGCTCGCGCTCGTCTCCAACTCGTCGCCGCTCGCGGGTACAACATCATTCAAAACGGACGCCGACGACGTAAACGCCGACGATTCGCCCTCCTCCTCGCTCCTCTCTTCTTCTTCGCCTAAGACGAGAGACGAAGCAGAATCGGAAGAGAAAGATCCCCCTTCCTTCTTCTCCTCCTCCTCCTCCTCCTCCGCGAAGATGTCATCGTAATACTGGCTCTTATCGTAATCTTCAAAATCATCGACGCTGGACATGACGTTCGATCCGACCGACGGATTACTGTTCAGCGCCGGCAACAGCGCGTCATCCACCATCTCTCCACCGTACGGCGACGCGAAGTCACTCCTCCTCGTCGCTCCGTGCTGACGAGAATACAAAACGCGATCTTTGTTCCTCTTTGGTGCTCCGATGCGTGAAATTTGAAGCAACTTTCTCTTGTTGTTGTTGTTGTTGTTGTTGTTGTCATTCTCGTCGTCGTCATCGAGAGAAGAAACCAGACGACCGTTCGAGAGGGAGAGGAACGAGGAGAAGAGCGCGAAGACGACGACGAGGAGGAGGACTCTCGACGTCGACGTCGGTGCTCGCCGCATCATGGTTTTGTTTTTACTTTTTACAAGTATCTGTATTTCTGGGTTGTGGTGTACTTATTGGGGAAAATGCGACAAAAATACAGTTGCCTTTCTTCCCGAAGACGAAGACAAACAGAAGTCAGGGCTCGCGAACGCGACCAAAACGGCCCGAAAAAACAGACTCAGAAAGAAGAGCTTGCTTCTTCTGAGACAGAACGCGCGTTGGCTTTCTCTTCACCTTCTTCTTCTTCTTCTTCTTCCCCTATTATATATATTAAGCATTTGTGCGAATTTTGTTTCCCCTACGTACCTGTGAAACATAAACATGTTCGCTGGACGACGAGAACGCGCGGATCGATCGGCGCCGATATTTCGCCGGCACCAGTTTACCGCCGAGTACGATTATTCCGACGATTCAATAATGGATGATGACGACGACGACGATGACTTCGAAGACGCGCTCGAGATTGCGAGAAGAACGAGGCGAGAGATGATGCAAAATCGAGCGCAATTTGAGCAACAACAACAGCATATAAGGCGAGAAGAGGCGAAGCTTTTCTCCTCGGCTTCGGAGGAAGAGGACGAAGAAGAAGAGGAGACGGAAGAAGGCGACGCGACGGTTCGAAAAACCAAAGCGAAAGAGACAAAGGCAAAGTTAAAAGCTTGGGCCGGAGCGTACAGCACGTTCGACGACGTTCGACCGAAACCGCCGCCGTTTCCGTTACCGCGGGAGTTCGCGAAGCCGGAGTTTTTGAGAGAGGAGAGACGGGTGGATTTCGCGGAGATGGAAGAAGAAGAATACGATGATGACGATGATAATGATCACATCGAGTTCAGAGGAGGAGAAGAGAGATTAGGGAGTCACGGGAAGGCGGCGACGCGCGCGATGACGCCAATGTCTTCGTCGATGGTTTCGACGCGAAACGCGAGTCCTTCGTCGTCGTCGAAGAAAGCTTCGTCGTTGCTGGTAGAGTCTCTCGCGTCGCAACTGCGCGCGTGCGAGTTGAGAGCCGCGGACGCTTTGGCGGATGCCGAGAGAGAATCAGAGCAAGCCGCCAGATGCGAAAGAGAGAATGAAAAATTACGAGAAAAACTGAAACGAATGGAAGAGTCCGTGAAGGAGTTGCAAAAAGTGTGCGCGTTGGACCGACGGAAACGCGTGGAAGGCGACGAGAGAGCGGCGGAGGCGAAAGCAAAGGAAGAGCGGATGAAATTAGACGTGCGAGAGGCGATTGCGATGTTGAGAGAGCGAGAGAGAGAGGTCGAGGAGTTTGCACGAATGGTGAAAGAGGCGGAGAGGAAGAAGAACGAGGCGAGGGAACACGCGTTGACGATGCGAGCGAATTCGAGAAAGCTGGAAAGAGAAAACGCGCGACTGCGAACGGCTGCGGCTGAGATGGAAGAAAGAATGGAACAGATCGTGTCGATGAACGAACAGTCTGGGAGATCGATTTCGGAAATTGTGCGGAGTAGTCCGATGAAAAGGCATCCACAACTCGTCGTAACTGCTCGACGAGACGACAAAGAAGAAAAAGACCGAGAAGAGGAAGAACAAGAAAGGAAAAGACCGCCGATTACGACGCAAAGGACGACGTCAAACATCGCCGCCGGCGTGAGAACCAACGCCACCCGACTCCAATCTCCGTCGTGGTTCTGGTTCCGCGCCGCCGCCGACGACGACGACACCAACGCGCGAAAAGGAACCAACGCGCAAAACCCCCCTCCGTACGCGACTTCCGCGGACCTCCGCGCCGCCAACCTCGCCGTCATCGCTCGACACGAAAAAGACATCACCTCCCTCTCCTCCGAACGCGACCAACTCCTTCAACTCTTAGCCACGAAATTCTCAAACGGCGCCGGTAAATCCATGAAAGAGCGAGAGCGGAAACTCGCCGTCGAAGACCGATTACGGCGCGTGGAGGATCGTCTGAAACGCGCCAAAGCCGCGCTCAAAACCGCGAGACGAGAACGACTCGAATAAAAGAGAAGAGAAAAACAAGCGAACAACGCGCGACTGCTATGTATGTGTTTATCGGTATTGAAACAACGTTTCGTAGAAAAAATGTCTCCACCTTCGTTTACTAAGTTTGCTCGACCTTCTTTGAAAATTTTTTCTTTTTCATCCGATCCCGAGGGTGCAAATTCGTCAGAAACAGACGCGGACGGAAACGACAACAAAAAGGAAACGCACACCATCTCTATCTTTCTCTCTCTCTCTCGACGCAGGAGCAGAAAAAGTCTCGCTCGCTCAACGAAGAAGAGAAACGATGCCCCGCGTCCTTTCCCGATCGTTCTCGTACGTGACGACGTCGATCCTCGTCGCCTCGATCATCGTTCTGCACGCGTTAATAACGCGCGAGCAATATTTCAGCGCGATGTTGTATCTCTCGACGTCGAAAATCAGCGTCGTGGCGTTGGCGAACGTGGCGTTCGCGCTGGCGTTTACGCTGGCGAAAGTCGTGAAGAAGATATTCTTGGGGACGTTGCGAGATAGCGAGGTGGAGCGGTTGCAAGATCGCACGCGGGAAGCGGTCATGGAGACGTGTTTGGCGATGACCATTTTCCGAGAGGAATTCAATCTGAGATTTGTTTCGTTGTTCGCGTCTTTGCTGTTCTTGAAGGCGTTTCATGGGTTGTGTAAAGACCGAGCGGAACACATGGAGACGGCACCGAGAGTGAGAGTGATCGATCGAGCGAGGATTCTGAGCTTCATGGTGTGTTTGTTACTCGTGGACGTGGCTTTCGTGAAGTTTGCGATTGAACGCGTGGTGGCGAAAGGACCTTCGGTGGTGCTTTTGTTCGGGTTCGAGCACGTCATTTTGGCGAGTAAAATGTGCGTCGGGTTCGCGAAGTATTTCGTGACGTTAGTGGATCGCGCGATGGATGGAAATTGGCAAGGGAAAGGCGCATTTGTTTTTTATTTAGAGCTGTGCGCGGATTTGGTGCACTTGTGCGTGTACGTGGCGTTTTTTTCCATCATCTTCGCCTATTACGGATTGCCGATACATTTGTTGAGAGACGTGTACGTAACGTTTAGACAATTCAAAGATCGAGTGGCTGCATTTTTGAGGTACCGAAGAGTGACGGCGAACTTAGACTCTAGGTTCCCAGACGCGACTGCGGAGGATTTGGATGCATCGCAAGGCGGCGAGGACACGTGCGTCGTGTGCAGAGAGAAGATGAAAATGTGCCAGACGCACGCGGACGGGAGTCAAACGCCGATACCGAAACAAATGCGCGCGAAGAAGTTACCGTGTTCGCACGCGTTCCATTTGCACTGCTTACGATCGTGGTTAGAGAGACAGCAAGCGTGTCCGACGTGTCGCGCGTCCGTGTTGCCAGAGGAGGAGAGAGAGTTAGAGAGAAGACAGAGAGAGAGAGAGGAAGGGCAATGGCAAAGGTTACCGCCGGAATTACAGCCCGGGTACATCGCGCCGGAAGTGCAGGCGAGATTAGACGCGCAGGCAGCAGAGGCTAGAAGAGAAAGAGAAGAGAGAGCGAGGAGGGAAAGAGAAGCGAACGGAGACGTCGGGGCGGGTTCAACGGATGATGGAGGAAGAGCAGGAGGAGGAACGGATGCGCCTTCGTCTTCGTCCACGCCTCCGACGGTGACGACGGCGATAGCAGGAGCGGATGCAGAAGCGCAACGCGTTCGGGAACAGCGATTAGAACGACTCGGATCTCTTTCCGGAGGCGAGCAACAGCAACAACAGCAACAGCAACATCAGCAACGACAAACGCCTTCGGCGACTAACACCACTGCTTCTTCTTCGAGAGAACAGGCGGCGACGCCTACGCCGGCGCGAACGCCCCCGGCGCCGAGATTTGTACAACAACAACAACAACAACAACAAGAAACGAGAGCGACGCCGCCACCGAACATGACAACACCAGTTGCACCGTCGCCATCGGCGAATCTCAACCCGGGTAGCGAGTGGTGGACTCCCGGTACCGCCGCCATCAACGCATCTTACCAAGCGGGCATCTCCGCCGCAGCGACGAACGTGGCAAACGACGAAGCGTCATTGTCTGAAGAAGACATATCTGCGCGTCGCATGGCGCACGCTGCCGCCGCTGCCGTCGCCGCTGCTGCGCAACAAGCGCAGATGGCGTTCATGAGCGTCGCACCGCTCGGTTTGTTGCCACCAGGATCGCACATGAACGGAGGCAACGCCGGCTACTTTCCGTTTCCAATCGATTCACAGTACCAACGCGAACAACCAATGCCACTCACGCCGGAACAGTACGAAAAAGAGTACAACCGTCGCCAGGAGCAAATGGATAAAGACGCTCGCGCGAACGAGAAAATCGCCGCGTTGGAACAAAAAGTGAACGAGCTCATGCAGAAACTCGAAGACCAGCAGCAGCAGCAATCGAAACCTCCGCCTCCCCTGGAAGCGAAATTCGACCAAACTGCAAAGACGACGACGACGACGCCTTCATCTGTATCCTCGCAACAAAGCGAAGACACCAGAAAAGTCGCTTTCCGACACTCTCGCTCGGCTTCACCGTCCATAGTTGCACCGACGCCACCGACGACGACGACCGACGTGGCCGCCTCGGAGATCAAAGAGGAAGAAACGAAGGAACGCGCGAACGACGACGAAAGCGCGCCTTCTTCATCGGCGCTGGAGGCGGTCGAAGATCGTCGTCCAAACGAAGAAGTGCGAGAAGAAGAAGAAGAAGAAGAAGTGCAAGAGCGAGAGGACGAAGTTTCCGCCGCGCTTCGTTTGAGAAGAGAGAGGTGGTTGGCGCAGCAGCGAGATCGACCGCAGAACTGAAAAACAGAGAGAAAATTGAATTCATTTCACAACACGACGTCACAAAAAAAGAGAACGAAAAGTACCCCCTCGTCCCGCGCTTCTTTCTTTCTCTTTTACTCTCTCACGCACACACAAACACTCTTTATTTTCCACTTCGATGGATCACAATCACAGCGCGAAGTGCTCGCCCTTTGCCCGCGTTTCCGCGAGAGACGACGGGGAGTTTTCTCCGTTCCGCGCGATCGAATTCTTTTTTCCCCAGAGAGCGCCGCCTTTCTTCTCTGAGTAAAGAGAGAGAGACGGGAAAGACGGCGGCATGTCCACGCGCGCGGAAAAGCTCGCGAATAATGGTTTCCTTCCGATTCGGGAGCAGTTTTTGTCGGTCGCGGAGAAGAAGGAGGAGAACGACGACGACGACGAGGCGACCGCCGCCGCTGCGGAGCGGAGAAACGAGGTGAAAAAAACAGACGAGAGACCGTTATTACGGAGCAACAAAAACGGCCTTCGGCAAGGCGCGAAGTCGCAAAAGCAGCGGAAAAGAGAAAAGTATCTGGCGATGAGGAACGATTTGTGCTCGTTCGTGGCGGTCGGGAAAGAGTGTCCGTTTCAATCGACGACGTGCGAGTGCACGCACGACGCGGAGAAGTACTTGGAGGCGAGAAGACGCGAGGAGGGGTTTGGCGGCGGGCGGTGTTTCGTCGTCGGCGGAGGCGAGGACGGCGAGGACGGCGGCGGTGCAAAGTGTCCGTACGAAATGAAGATGAAACACGTGAAATGTCCGTTTGGGATTCGGTGCTATTATTCCGATCGACACGAAAATGTCGACGATAGTAAAGAGACGAAGACTTTGCTCGAGTGGCGACGGAGCGAGGGCAGCGAAGAGTTCAACGCCATGGAGGATCGTTTGCAGAAAGAATTACGCGAGTCGACGTATAATTTGCCGAGATCTACGAAATATTTAGAGACGGTTGGGAGCGATTTGTTGTGCGTATCGAAAGCGAAGAAGAGGAAGATTACGGCGATGAATAGAAATAGTAAAAGAGACGACGCAAACGACGCAAACGAGAACGAAGAGGAGAAAATCGAAAAGAACAGGATCGATTTCAATAAAAAGTTGGTGTTGGCACCACTAACGACGGTCGGACACGCACCTTTTCGTCGCATGTGCGTGAAGTTTGGGGCAGATGTGACGATATCGGAGATGGCGATGGCGTCGAACTTGTTAGCCGGCGATCGACGCGAGTGGGCGCTGTTGCGGAGACACGCGTGCGAATCGAGCAAAACGAATAAGTTTGGCGTCCAAATATGCGGCGGATACCCTGATTTAGTCAGCCGATGTGTGGTACGTTTTCAATTCTCTTTTCTTTTTTTGTTTTGTGTGCTACGACGATATAACGAGCGGGGTGATGATAAACTTTTGGGGCTCCTTTGGCAGCCGCAGCCCTAGTAGGCGCAAAGGAGGAAGCGCCGGGGAGTGTTCGCATTCTCTGGTTATTTTACAGCTCGTGAGTTCCCAGTGCTGTCTGACCGCTCGATGTTATATTCTTCGCGCGTGTTATCGTTATCTTCTCCGACAATCTTCTAACGCTATTCTTCTCGCCCTTCTCTCAATAACAATAAAACACAGGAACTGATTGAAAACGAGGTACAATGCGACTTCATCGACATCAACATGGGATGTCCAATCGAAGGCGTCTGCGCCAAAGGTGCCGGCTCAACTTTACTCACGCAGCTTAAAACTGGCAAGTTGGAGAAGATTATCGACGCTGCGAGCTCTTCGTTGCGTAAGATTCCGTTGACGATCAAAATTCGCATGGGATACCACGATCGCAAACAACAGTGGAACGCGCACGATATCGTCAATCGATGTTGCTCGGCGTCTTCTTCTACATCTCGAGATTCCCTCAATGCTGGTTGGCTCGGAAAAGTTGCCGCGATCACGTTACACGGACGAACGCGCGCGCAACGCTATTCGCGTTTGGCAGACTGGGAATACATCGACGAATGCGGTAAAATCGCCAAGACAGTTTCGAACAGCGCGGTCCCGCTCATCGGCAACGGCGACGTGTATACCTTTGAAGATTACAACGCGCACGTGGAGTCTGGAAACGTCGCCACGTGCATGATTGGTCGCGGTGCAATTATTAAACCGTGGTTGTTTCAAGAGATTAAAGAACAACGTCACATCGACGTCTCTTCCTCGGAACGTTTAGAGTACTTCGCGGAATTTTGTAAATATGGTATAGAACACTGGGGTTCCGACGCCATAGGCGTCGAAAAGACGAGAACATTTTTGTGCGAGTGGATGAGTTACACGCACAGATACGTTCCGGTTGGTCTTTTGGAACACCCGAGCGTACAAAAGATGCACTTGCGTCCGCAACGGTATTTCGGTCGCGACGATATGGAAACTTTGTTGGCTTCGGACAAAGTCGAAGATTGGATCAAAGTCAGCGAGATGTTTCTGGGTAAACCGAAAGACAATTGGACGTTCGTTCCAAAGCACAAATCAAACTCGTACGTGGCTATAAACAGTAACACCGTCACATCGTGGGAAGAAGTCGACGCGCAAGGATAAGTTCGAAAGTATCAGAGCAAAAGGTACGTCCCCTACTCTTCCTTATTTTTTTGTCCTCGCACACGCGACGATACGCGTCACGCGCGTACCTTAACCACACGCGCACATTCTTAGTGACGATACACTTTTTTTTGGAATTACCGTCCGATGTTGAGAAATGTTTTGCCTTTTGGAACGGCGGCCCTTCACAAAAACGATGAGCGGAAAAAATGGCTTCTGAAAGAATATGCGCGTAGTGTGCTCGATTCGCAACAAATCCGGTTCAAGCTTTTTCGCTCTGTTCTCTTTTCTCGCGCGCGCTCACGCGACGAGAGTCGTCGCTCTTTCTCTCTCTATCGCACAGGATGCATGAGCAAATCTCACAGAACAACAGAAATTAGATTAAAAAGCAGAATAGTATAGATTAGAATAGATTAGACGCGCGCGTGTAACGCTACTCGTATTATATACATGTACCGGCGTTGAATCACTTTCCCCAAAAAGTTAGTTACACGCATTCCCCAAAGCAATACCACGCGAGAAAGAAGAAGCCTCCTCCGACGGCGACGCGCGAGCGATGAACCGCGGAAACGACGACACCAACCGTCGCCACCATCTCCGTCGTCTCTCGCGCGCGTTCTTCGAAAAAACGCTCGCGTTCGCCGAGTGCGAAGAAGCTTCTTCCAAAGCGAAAACCGGGAGGAGTTCAACGTCGACGGCGAAGAAAAATCTCCCCGACCTTCCGCAAGCCGTCGCCAAGTCCGCTTTACGCGAACTCTTCCACCGCCAATCCGTGTTAAACTACCAACCGTCATCTTCGGAGAAGTCGACCATAAACAATTTCGTCAACGCGTCCATCTGGAGAGTTTTATTCGCGGTAGGGTTGACTGGTGTGTTTGGTTTCGCGACGGTCGATGGGAACAGTTTCGGGTTCAAGAATAAGACGAACGCGTTCAGAGCGCGCGTTTTATTGGGCGCGGCGACGGGCGCGTTAGGGGGCATGTTTGAATATCGAAGCGTGAACTTTTATAGAAATTTAGCGGTGAAAATACTAGACGAAGAGGATTCGAAGATGAGCGCTGAGTTGGCGGAGATATTGCGAGAGCGCGACCCGCTCGGCGAGTTCGTGAAGGATCAAGAGAGGAAGAAAAATCGAGAGCGCTTGCGCGGGTTTCGAGACGGGAGAAAGAGAATGATGGACGTCGGAGTCACCGTCGAGGCGGCGAGGAGAGAAGGAGAGGATGTGAACGCGCCGTCGTCCTCGTTTGAACGAGCAACAGTCCAAAAATCAGAAGGAGAAGAAGAAGAACATCGAGGAAGCGCTCCGCCATTCTTCTTCTCGGACGTCTTCGGCGCGACGACGACGCGCCGAGACGGGAACGGAACCACATCGCCAGGAGTCGTAGCCACAACCACGACAACAAATAAACTCCGCGCGGCGAAAGAAGCCGAGAGAAGAAAGCGCATACGAGAGGCTGGTTTAGAGCGGCGGCGGCAAACCGGCGGCGGCGCGCTCTTCGACTGACTTTTGCGTGAAGAAAAGGTGCACCTTTTTTGCTCTTCTTCACAAATTTTAGATCTCGCGACGCTTTTTGTAAAAACGCGACCACAACGAATACATAGCGACGAGAGAAAAATGCGCGCGTGCTGTTCTTTTTCTGCCACGTTCGCGAAAGCGCACCACCAGTTCCGCCGCCGCCGGTGTGATGACAGCGATTCTTCTTCTAAATTATCATCATCAGTTGGGGCAAAAAGAGTTCGATCGAACCAAAAGCGAAGCAGAAGAAGAAGAAGCGCGGAGGCTTTGTCCTCGTCGTCTTCTTCTTCCGAAGCGATGACGACGACAAACGACGTTTCTTTTTTATCCGTGGACGAGTTGAAGCGAGACGCTCGAGCGTCGTCGTCGTCCTCCTCCTCGAGTAGTAGTAGTTCTTCTTCTTTGAGAAATGAATTCGTGCAGATATCGAAAGCATCACCACCACCTCCGGCGGAAAACTTGTCCAAACTCCAACAGTTCGGACGAAAATACTGGCCGGCGCTGGCAATTTTGGAGCTGTTAGCTCTGATCGGAGCGAGTTTGAACGGCGTGCTCAGTCGGAAACGGCGTCAAGAGATTGAACGATTGAACATTCAGATGCGTCAGATTATGCAACGCGTCGAGGAGGAACGGTTCGAGCGGCACCATACGAAAACGGCGGCGAAAGCGAGCCGAGCGATGGAGTTGATTGGAAAAGCGAAGAGCGCGTACGCCAACGGAGAGTACGACGTCGCGATCGATTTGTTCACCGACGCGGTCGCGGCGGCGGACGACGAGACGTCCTCCGAAGAAGATAAAATCGAAGAGTCCCTCTCCGCGAGGAAAGGTTTAGCGACGGCGTACCAAGCGTCGGGCGATTTAACCAAAGCGGCGAGCGCGCTCGAAAGCGCCTTGCTCGTCGCAAAAGACAGCACCGTCTTTGGCATGCTCGGGGACGTGTACACGGATATGGGTGAGTTGAGCAAAGCCGGCGAGATGTACGACAAGTGTTTGGAAGCTATGGATTAAAGTCACGCGTATGTATCACACGCGCGCTCGCGCGGAGAACAGAGAGAGAAAGAGACGAGAGATCTCACCAAAGAGTAGTGCGCGTGCCCCCGCGTTGAAGCAGAGTCTTTTGCCATTACTTTACATATTTTGCAAAAAGAAAAAAAGGTAGTTTTCACCGCAGCCATACACCGAAGCATCTCTCTCGTCCTTTTTTGGAAATATCTAAACGTATCTTTGACTCGTGGATCTTCTCACATTTTCCACGAACGCAAACGCGCTTGATTGAGCACATCAAACGCGGCGCGCCCCTCTCTTTTTACGCGAGCGCGCGCTTACTCGGAAAGAGAGAGAGAGAGACGTTTGTCTCTTCTTCTTTTTCTTCTTCGAAGGAAAGGCGCGCGAGAAAGAGAGAGAGAGAGATCTTCTTTCGTTCTCTGCGTTTCAAAGTTGAATTTTTTGTTCTTATTCTTTCCCCACGAAGACCACTTTTACGACGCGAGGAAGAAGGGAAGGATTATTACGATGGCGACGGTGACATCGCGCTCGTTGATGTCATCTTCGCCCTCGTCTTCTCGCTTGGCGATGAGTTTCGCGTGCTCGACGTCGTCGTCGTCGTCCAGACACGCCGCGCGAATGATGCAATTTGAACACCCTAAACGAACGGTCGTGGTGCCTTTGAGAAGGCGAGGACGGAGAAGTTCTTCGGTCGTCGGCGTTCGAGCGTCGTCGTCGTCTGGCGACAACCGCCGGGGAGGAGGAGAATTTTTTGAAGAAGAGGAGAAGTATGAAACGGAGAGGGACTTCGGACCGTCCGCCTCGTCGTCGTCGTCGTCGTCGTCGTCGTCCAAGAAGTCTTCTTCGCCTTCAGCGTCTTCTTCGAGCAACAAGAACGGTTCTCCCAAGTTGGATCCGGAGTTGGACTTGCCGCAGAACTCCTCCAAGAAGAAGAAACCGCCCGCCGCGAAAAAGAAGAGTAACAATAACAGTAACAAAAACAACGCGACGAAGAATACTGCGACGAGAACAATGACAACGAAAGACAACGTGAAGATTGGTAACAGCTCTGTGCCGAAGAAGAGCGCGAACAAGAGTAGCGCGGCGACGACAAACGCGAATACTAACGCCGACGGGAAAGAAGAGCGCGAAGAGGCTCTCTCGGAAAAGGAAGAGGAAGAAGTCGAAGACGAAGATCAAGCCCCGAAACACGAAACAAGGGCGCTGTCGAAAGAGCAATTTGAAATGCAAAAGAAACGATTGGAGCTTTTAATCGAAGAAAAGGAATGGGCGGTGGAAGAGGCGAGAGATAACTCGGCGAGATCGTCTGTGAAGTTGCAACGCGTGTTGGATTACGTCAATGCCGTGGAAGCGTATAAGGAATTGTGCTCGTCGAGAGTGCCGGATACTGTTTCTGATTTTCTCGGGAACTATGTGAACGTTTTGTGTTTGCCGAAACACGCGAAAGGCTACGATGAGGCGCTTTCTTTTCTCGGAATCGATTTTGAAGACATGGACGAAGACGATTTAGAAATCACGCACGAAGATTTCTTGAGAGAGACGGAACACTACATGCGAATCGAAGAGAGATACGATTCGGAACGGAAAACGAGCGGTAGCTTCGAAGAAGAGGATGAATTTTACGAAGACGAAGAAGATGAGTATTACGAAGATGACGATGAGTTGTTGGAAGCCTTGTTAGGCGGCGACGCGAACTACATCGCCGAGATGAAACTCCCGCTCGAGCTCCACCTTGCGCAAGACATTGACGGGAACTGGCGATGGTTAGAGGATGATCTCGGAAGAGTTTTGAAAAGAAAGCCCGAAGGCGATTTTATCTTTCGTCTCATGTCTTTTGAAGACTTGATGAACGAGGGTTTGAACGTCAACTGCTTGCGAGAGGAAGTCGATCCGAACGAGCTTATTGATTTCTCTAAGTGTCGGTCGTTCGACGACGCGAGACGAGCGATGAAAGAAGCAACCGAGGCTTTGCGGAACATGGAAGCGGACGGGTGGGTGGTTGAGAAGAGCTTCTCGGCCACGGCGGCGAGCTGGGGCGCTTCTTCCTCCGGAGATTCCACCGATTCGGTCTTTGACATCAAAGAAGAAGGTAGCGGACGACACTTGTGTATGACGAAAGAGTTGAGACCGTTGAGAACAATGTCGCACGTGGATGGATTACATCCGGACGAGGATGATACGAGCGAATGGGAGATTCACCGCGAGGAAGCTGCCGGAGCGATGGCGAGAGATGCCTTCGATAGCTTTGACGAAAGCGAATGATATAATCCCCTAAATATTTTTTAACTGGAAAAAGCGAGTTGAGTAAAAATGCACTACAAACCTAAACCTAATATCTAACTCTAAACTTCAGTAATAAGTACGCGATAACTAAATACCCGCACGCTAACGAGGCCAAAGCGACCACATGCGTTCGCATTTCACTTCTCGTAGACCCGAAGGAGAAGAAATCCAAGACTTCTTTACCGGAAACTGGAACGCGAACGTCGCCGCCGCTAGACGACGGCGAAGATTTTTTGGATGGATCGCTTTCGACCAGTTTGGGCGTAAAATAAAAAGTTCCCGCGTCTAAGAATTCACCTATCATCATAGGCTGGAAACCATGGTTAACAAAACTACATCTCGTCAAGATTTTAACCAAGATGTGGCGATCGCCATTTCCGTCCGCCGCTTTCGCTCTCGGCTGTTCCTCGTTGAGTAAAAAGCCACCGCACACAACGTTCACGAGCAATAATAGCATTCCGACGACGTTTGCGGACGCATTCGATGGCGTTGCAATAGACACACACGTACACAACGCTGATGCTGCAATGTTTGTCAACACGCACACGAACGTAAAGTTTACAAATGAGAAAAAGTTCAAGTGTAAACCGACGCAAAAATACGTGGCGAGAGAGAAAAACAAAGGCGGAATGGCCCGAACAACAATCACATCAAACGCGATTTGACTGATAAAATAACCGTCCACGCCGTAGGCACCGGCGAGAATTTCTCGCCTTGACAACAAATCATCCTCTCTCCACACAGGTAGGGAGGAGAGCGACATGAGCGTGAGAAATAGGAGAATGAAGAAACAACATCCCATTCGATTCTGCACGCCGCCGGTATCTCGACCACACTGGAAGAATATTGCACCGAGCGCAATTGCAGTGAAGAGCGTCGCAATGAAGTGCGTGGCAATCAAAAATGGGTGTCTAGTAGCATTTTTGCGCAAACGTGCGAGGAGTTGCTGTACTTGGACCTTCATCGGCGCGAGACGTTTCTTCTCGGAGGAACGAGTACTACCACCAGCTCTTCTCGTGTTTCCTCTCTCTTCGTCGGTATTGGCGTCTTCATTTCCGACGACTGCGTTTGACGACGCCTCCATAGCGAGCATTTCTATAGTGTTTTCATTGAGCGTGAATATATCTGAAACCGCAAAGTCTCTGCACACGCGGGAGGTCGTTTCTTTAGACGATTTAATGACGACGTCCAATATAAAGTCCGCCACGTGCACGTCTCGTGGTCGAGGCGGTATATACGCCAACGACTCGAAGAAACCTTTCGCTGAAATCGAAGGCCCGCTGTAGACAACAGATCCAACA
>Ga0181560_10002886_pt1 | contig 15942 bp, 9 predicted proteins | sample 011ome_20_FD_133751 | JGI IMG/M metagenome (GOLD analysis project Ga0181560, IMG submission 133751) | Coastal salt marsh microbial communities from the Groves Creek Marsh, Skidaway Island, Georgia - 011509CT metaG (megahit assembly) | ecosystem: Environmental > Aquatic > Marine > Intertidal zone...
AGCATCGTCACTCGCTCGTAGATGTGAGCGAGCGGAAGATACGATACGTGACTATCGCCCGGACCGAGCTCTAAGTCATACGCATAACCTGCGGCGTTGCTGATCAAGTTTCGATGCGTCAGCATGACGCCCTTCGGCGCCCCCGTCGTGCCGCTCGTGTAACAAATCGTCGCCAAATCATCCGGCGCCGCCGGCGTCGCGGGCGATGGATTCCGCGAACCGATCTCTAACATATCTTCATAACTCACCAGTTTCACCCCCGGCGGCAAGAGCTCGCGAGCCGAGCGAATCGCCGCGAAATCCGAGCTCCCGGCGCCTCGACCGCCGTAGCACACCACGAGCTTCACCGTCGGCGCGTCCTTCAAACACGCCACCATCGTCGCCAACACCGCGTGCGAGCACGCCACCGCACACAAAGACGCATGGTTCGCGATGTACACCACCGCATCCGGTCCGAGGGTGTCGTACAACGGCACAGAAATCACCCCCTGTCGCGTCATCGCCGCCTCGAGCGCCACCCACTCCGGCGTGTTGATGCTGTACAACCCCATCGCGCTCCCCGGCGCGATCCCAAACCGAGCCATCGCGCTCCCCAGCGCCACCCGTTCGCGCGCAACCTCCGCGAACGTCCTAAACGTATACTTCCCCGGCGTCCCGGTCTTCGCGTCCACGTCCCTCGTCCCCAGACACGGCGCGTTCGCGTGTCGCCTCGCCATCGATTCCCAACAGTCGTGCAGCGTCCGCACCGACCCGTGCGGCGCCGCGAATCCCGTCATCAACGCATCGGGATACTCCGCGTTCCTGTTCGTCGTCCTTCACCGTCAGTCATCGCGTTCGTCGTCCCATCGCGCGCGCGTTCGCCGCCAATCCTCGTCGCGATTGTCGCGCCCTCGCGTCGACCCACCGTCGCGTGGGCGTCTCTCGCGCGCCGCCCGTTCCCGGAACGTCGACGCTGTACGTCTTCATCGCGCGCGCGTCGGTCGTTCGCGCCGGTCTGCCGTCCGTCGTCGCGCCGCGTCACCGCGAGTCGGCGCGGTCGACCGATGGATGTCGTTACGCGCGGGCTGGACACGCCGCGCGCGTGCGATTCACACGCATGGACCTAAAATTCACTAAATACGTAGAAAACGACACAAGGTTCATTGTGCATTGGTTTGCCCATGAAGTTCGAATGGGTGTCGGGTCTCGTGACGAGACTGCATTGACGGATCATCGAAAAACACACACGGCCCGCACGGCGCGCCCGTCGTCGCGCCCCGCGCCCGCCTCGCCGTCTTTCGCCGACGCCCGATGAAGTACTCGACCTCCGTCACGAGCTCCCGTCGCAAGACGCGCAAGGCGCACTTCACCGCCCCGAGCAGTGAGCGCCGTAAAATCATGTCCGCCCCGCTCGCGAGCGAACTCAAGGCGCAGTACGGCGCGAACGCGGTGCCGATCCGCGTGAACGACGAAGTGCGCGTGACGCGCGGGAAGTTTAAGAATCGCGAGGGGAAGGTTGAGCAGGTGTATCGCAAGAAGTGGGTGATTCACATCAAGAATATCACGCGCGATAAGGTGAACGGTACGTTTCGATGGCGTCGAGATCGCGTCGCGCGGCACGACGGGGACGAGGGCGAAGACGATGATTCGAGGAAAGCCCTAGTTAGGGTCGGCGCGCGAACGCGCGGGGACGACGGACGGCGTCGTCGCGCGCGCCGCCGGGGAGTAGATCGATGAGGACGGGACGATGGTGACGCCTCGCGCGAGCGAACGAGAGACGCGCGAGTGGGAGACTGACCGAGCGACGAATCGTGGTTTTCGCATCGCAGGCGCGACGATCAACGTCGGCGTCGACCCGTCCAAGGTGCTCATCACCAAGCTCCACATGGATAAGGATCGCAAGGCGCTCTTGGCGCGCAAGGGTGGTGCTAAGGGCACGGACGCCGCGGACGCGATGCAAACCGTGTCTTAAACAAGGTTATCGTCGTCTTAGGATGTTTGTGAGCGAGTTAAATCTCTAGATGATTGGAGGAGACGGGCGCGCGCGTCGAACGCGCGTCTCGTCTCCATCGTCGGCGTCCCATCGCTCGCATCGCGGTAGCGCTCATTCGCGCGTCGCGCGTCGTACGCGTCACGCTAATATTTCCCGCCATTCGTTCGCGCGAGGAGGAGGCGACGTCGCCGAATCGAAACCGACGCGCGCGCCTCTTCGCGCCTCCTACCCGACACCGTCACTTCGCGTCGTCGTCGTCGTCGGATCGCCGGTCGAGGCGATGCCCGGGGACGACGCCGGGCAACGCGCGCGGTCGAACGGCGCCGGAGAGGACGTCGCGCTCGCCCAGCGCGCGTGTCCGCAATCGTGGCGCGCGTACTTTCCCGACGTTTCCTACGAGTTTAACGACCGCCGCGCCGAGCTGAGCCGGGCGCTCACGACGTTCTTCGCGTCGACGAGTGGGAAGGCGTTCGTGAGAGATGTGCGTCGAGCGACGAGGCGAGGCGATCGCGCGGACGAGGTCTTGAATGAGATGACTGACGACAATTTTGAACGCGCGCGCGACAGGTGGAACTCTTCGACGAAGGAACGATCGCGGTGACGATCGATTACGCGAAGCTGCGGGAGAAGACGCAACACATAAGTGATTTACACGCGGCGTTGACGTGCGCGCCGATGGAGTGCATGGCGTGCTTGCGTTGCGCGGCGCACGAGGCGACGCTGGCGAGCGCGGAGGGACGAGCGAGGCTGCAGGACGCGTACGGGATTCCAGCGAGTGATTTACGCGTCGTGACGTCGATGACGACGTGCGTGAAATTAGTGAACTATGAGGAGAGCAAGGTGAGATTCGCGGCGATGCGGAGTAACGTGGTCGGGCGAGTGGTGAGTTTGAAAGGGACGGTGACGCGCGCGGCGCCGATAAAGCCCGCGGTGACGCACATGGTGTTTGTGTGTCAGACGTGTCAGGAGCGGTCGAGGTGCACGTTCAAGGATGGGAAATATCGTCCGCCGTTAGTGTGCTCGACCGAGCGATGTCGAGGGAAGAAGTTTGTGCACGAGTTGAGCAACGTGGAGTGCGCGGATTCGCAACGCGTTCGAATACAAGAAATCGCCGACGACGGGGTGATGAGCGAGGAGGGACGCGTACCGAGATTTATGGATTGCGAGTTGCGAGGCGCACTGACGGATTCATGCGCCCCAGGAGACGTGGTGACGATGCTGGGGGTCGTGGAGAGCGATACGGTTGACGGCGGCGGCGGCGGCGCGCTCGCTCGGGGACGCAACCAGGCGCTCAGCGAGTTGTACTTGAACGCATGGTCTTGCACAGTGTCGCGTGGCAAAGGTGACAGCGAGGATGCATCTGGTAGAAACGATGAAAATAATGGCGGTGCGGCGAACGCCCCGAATGGTACCGTGGACGCAACCGCGAACGATGAAGCCGTGGCGGACGATGGCGCGACATTGGGAAGTAAAAGGTTTAAAGTGAGCGACAAGCAGGCACGAACGATCGGAGAAGACGACGTAGAAACGACGACGGCACCGACGTTGTCTACACAAGATTTAGAGTTCATCGCAGATTTCAGTCAGCAAGATGGGGAAGAAATCGTGCGAACGCTCGTGCACTCTCTGTGCCCTCAAATCTTTGGTCACGACGTTGTCAAGCTCGGACTCTTGCTTTGCCTCTTTGGCGGTGTGCGCAAATCTGTCACCGGTTGTGGAAAAGTCCCTACCCGTGGGTCTTTACACTGCCTCGTCGTCGGCGATCCGGGTCTCGGGAAGAGCCAAATGCTCAAAGCCGTGTCAAATCTCGCGCCGCGATCGATTTACGTGTGCGGTCGAACCGTCTCTGCCGCCGGTCTCACGGCGGCCGTGGTGCGTGATCCGGGGACCGGAGCGCAAACGTTCGAAGCGGGTGCCGTAGTTCTCGCTGATCGAGGCGTGTGCTGCGTCGACGAGTTTGACAAGATGCCAAACGAGCATCAAGCCTTACTCGAAGCTATGGAGCAGCAGAGCGTCTCGGTGTGCAAAGCCGGCCTCAACGCCACGCTTCCCGCGCGCACGTCCATCATCGCCGCGGCGAATCCCGTGCAAGGGCATTACAATCGCGGGAAAACCGTGAATGAAAATCTGAAAATGTCCGCACCGTTACTCAGTCGATTCGACTTGATTTTCATCTTGTTGGACACCGTCGACGAAGTCTTGGACGAGCACTTGAGCGAGCACGTCATCGCGCAGCACAGTGGTAGACACAGCCAAGCGCGTCGCGCACAAGCGCGACAAAACTTGCACGCATACTATAACGAGGTAGATGCCGATGGACGAGCGTTGGAGGACGCCACAGAGCGCGCGTTCACGCAAGATTTGCGCGACGACGCCGCGCCGTACGTTCCGCTACGTTCGCGTTTGCGCGTCGTCGACGAGGCCATGGAAATTCTGTCGCACGACGTCATGCGGAAGTATATTTCTTACGCTCACGCGTACTGCCATCCCAGACTCACCGGTGAGGCTGCCGAGATATTGCAAACGTTTTATCTCGAGCTGCGCTCTCGAGCGCCCGCCGACGGTACGCCGGTGACAGCTCGCCAACTCGAATCCCTCGTGCGGCTCGCCGAGGCTCGCGCGCGCCTCGAACTTCGCACCGAAGTCACCGCAAACGATGCTAAAGACGCCGTGGAAGTCATCAAAGCTTCTCTCATCGACGCACTGAGTGATCAGCACGGGCGTTTACGTTTCAACCGCGCCGGCGGGAAATCAACCAAGCGGAGCAAAACGAAACTCTTCATCGAAGCCATGAACGCGCGTACGGCGTCCAACGACTCGGCTTACTTCAGCATCGGCGACCTCCACGCCCTGGCCGACGATTTAAACCTCGGTATCGCCGACATCGACGGCTTCATCGAAGGTTTAAACATTGCCGGCGAACTCCTCAAATGCGGGCGTCTGTACAAGAGCGCGAGCGCGTCGTCCGCGGAGACCCCGGGCAAGCGTCGACGATGACGCCGCGCCGTCCGCCGCGCGCGAACGACCACCATCGATCACCCTAGACGAAAACACCCCCCACGACCGCGCGTCAGCGCACTCAATCATTAGCGGAACGAAACGACGACTAGACGTAGCAGCCAACCCCGCGTTCGCCTTCCCGCCGCACACCTCGGCGCGCGCGACCGTCGCGTTCGCGCTCGGTCGACGCGACGCGTCTCTCGCGCGCGTCTCGCGCGCGTCTCGCGCGTCGCCATGTCCACCGCCGTCGTCGCTCGACCGCGCGCGCTCGACCTCTCGAGGTCGTCCCCGCGCGCGCTTCGCGCGCGCGGGCGCGCGCGACGCGCCGAAGCGACCGCCGCCGCCTCGTCGTACGACGGTAAAACCGTCGTGTGCACGCGCGAGCGCGGTAAGAACGGCGCGCTGATGAACCTGCTCGCCGCGAGAGGCGCGCGGTGCGTCGAGCTGCCGCTCGTGGAAGCCGTCCCGGGCGAAGACGCGGCGACGTTTCCCGACGTGCTGAAGCGCGAGAGCTGGGATTGGGTGTGCGTCACGAGTCCAGAGGCGGCGAAGGTATTTTTAGAGGCGTACGAGAGGGCCGGTAGGCCGAGCGGGGTGCGAGTGGCGGTCGTCGGCGCCGGGACGGGGAAGGTGCTCGCGAAGGCGGAGCCGACGACGTTCGCGATGGATAAACAGTTCACCCCGAGCAAAGCCACGGCGGCGACGATGGCGGCCGAGTTACCGTGCGACCAGGGGTCGTTGATACTGTACCCGGCGAGCAAGAAGGCGGCGACGACGCTGCAGGATGGATTAGAAGCGCGCGGGGCGACGGTGGTGCGCCTGAACACGTACTCGACCGAGCGCGTCGAGCGACTGAGCCCCGAGGACGTCGCCGCCGCCGTGCGCGCCGACGTCGTCACTTTCGGAAGCCCCAGCGCCGTTCGCGCCTGGGTCGAGCTCTGCGGCGACGCCCTGTACGAGCGTCTCACCGCCGACGCGCGCGCGCTCCAGCCCGCCTACGTGTGCATCGGCGAAACCTCCGCCGAGGCGTGCGCCAACTGCGAGCTCCCCGACGTCTTCTACCCCGAGCTCCCCGGCATCGAGGGCTGGGCCGAAACCGTGTTCCTAGCCCTGGACATGTCCGTCGACGACCGTTGGGACGGCGTCGATCTCACGCGCTACCGCGACTAGCGTTCGCCTCCGTAGCCGATGTCGCCGCGAGCCGCACTTCAGCGCGCCATGTTCGCCCTCGCGTCCGCCGTCGCCCCCCCGATCGCGCGCTTCCGCATCAACCGCGCCCATTCCCGCGCCGTTCGCTGTCGCGCGGCGTCCTACGACGCGCTCTCGGGCTATCAAAAGAACCGCATGGCGCAGGCCAAGACGGATGCCGATTGGGCCGCCATCGAAAAAGACGTCCCCGGCGCGCGCGCGATGCACGCCGCGGCGCAGAGCACGACCCAGGCGCAGAGCGCGGCCAAGACCGATCCCATGGACCAGCTCTGCGCCGACGATCCGGGCGCGATCGAGTGCAAGGCGTTCGATTGATTCGATCGATGCGATCGCGTCGAGGCGCCAGCGCTGGCGTCGATCATGGCGATTTTTATTATTACTATACGGAGCATGCGCGCACACGAGACGGTTACGAAGACTTATAATGTTATTGCTACTGTTTGTACATAGCTCCGTTTGTCCGAAATTCGTTACACGGCGCGCCGGTGCCCATCGCGACGACCGCGATCCGCCGCACGCCGCGGCGCGACGTCGACGATGTACTACGGCGCGCCGTCGAAGCGGGTGCGCGGACGCGCGCGCGACGACGACGCGCGACGACGCGCGAACGAACGCGCGAACGGGACGCGCGACGACTGACCGAGATCCGAACGACGCGCAGGGCGTCCCGACGGACATCGCGAGCGCGCTGCACGCGCACGCGAGCGAAGCGCTCTCGCCCGACGACGCCGACGGCGCGGCGGGAGATTTCGCGGAGACGCAGCGGCTGCGCGACGCGGCGACGACGAGCGCGAACGAAGGGAGCGAAGACGTCGAGGCGTTCGCGGAGTATTATCGCGCGCTGCGAGCGTTGGAGTCGAGGATACCGATATCCGAGGGCGCGGGACACGCGAGGGTGGAGTTTGAGTGGTTCGACGTCGGTCGAGGGGTGAAGGCGGCGCCGGGGACGATCGCGTCGAGGGACGCGGAGTACGAAAAGTGCGCGGTGTTGTACAATTACGCGGCGGCGTTGTCCAGGCGAGGGGCGCGAGAGGCGAACGCGGGAAGGTCGGATGAGGGGATAAAGCGCGCGTGTGCGGCGTTTCAGCAGTCCGCGGGAGCGTTTGAGATGTTGGCGGATGTGAGCGAGCGAAAGCTCGGGCAGTTTGCGGCGAGCGCCGACGTCGGGCGAGATTTTTGTGAGACGATGATCAAGCTTCACTTGGGGCAAGCGCAAGAGTGCTTTTACGAAAAGGCAAAGGCAAAGAAGAGCAGTCACGCTATAGTCTCGAAGTTGGCGCAACAGGCGCGAGTGTACTACGAAGACGCGTTGGAGGGGGCGGGGAAATTGGTTGGGTACTTGGACGAAGACTTGACGCAATACTTGAACTTCAAGCGCGCGTACGTCGGTGCGGAGGCGTTTCGACTCGCCGGAAAGATCGTGTTAGACGCCGACGAAACAAACGTCGGACCCGCTGTCGCGAGATTGCGTCAAGCGCGAGATTTACTCGCGCAGACGATTCGAGACGCGCGCGTCGTGTCGAGCGACGCTGAACTCGAGCGAACGAAAAAATTTCTAGACGAAGTCATCGTGCCCGAACTCAAGGCTGTCGAGCGCGATAACGAGTGCGTGTACATGGAACGCGTGCCAAAGTTTGAGGATTTGCCCGCGCTCGCGGCAGCGAACATGGTGAAACCAATTCAACCGCCCGCCGAACATCTCTCTCCAGTCGACGTGAAGCTCTTCCAAAGCATCGTTCCCGACAGCGGCGCCAAGGCACTGAGTCGGTACACCGAGATGGTGGATGAATTGATTCGAAACGAAACCGACACGCTCGCTATGGCTAGTGACGAAGCCCGCGTGGCTTTGCGCGAGATGGAGCTTCCCGAAACTCTCATCGCTTTGTCGACGCCCGTACCGCTCGGCGGCGATTTAGAAGAACGAGTCGGCGCATTCCGCTCATCCGGGGGCGCGGGTGCGTTATCGGCAAGTCTCTCTCGCGTGGACGAGCTCAATCGTCAATGCTCAAATATCGTGCAAACGATTCGCGAGACTTTGGACACAGAAGCCGCGGAAGATGCCGCATCGCGCGCTGTCCACGGCGAAGGCGCGTGGCGTCGGGAAGCGTCGTCGTCCAAAAATAGAGAAATGATGCAAGTGTTGAAGCGCTACGAGGTCGATTTAGAAGTCGCGACGAAGAGCGATACCCAACTTAAAGAACGCCTTGAAGGCGCTGGAGGCGTGCTGGAGGTGCTTTCTGAGGAGAACATCAAGAATAACGCGCCGACGTTGACTCAACCCTTGGCGCTCTTGGAGGATGACGCCTCCGTGGCGTCGGAAATGCAAGCAACTTTGGAAGATCTCGAAGCCATCGGAAACGAGCGAGCTGGGATCGAAGAGTTGATGCGTAAGACAAAGTCGGAAGACAACATCCTCACAAAGCTCATGGCGCAATCGGGCGAAAGTCTCGACGCTCTTTTCAAAGAAGAGATGAAGAAATACGACCAAAGTAAGGATGGCGTTATGCTCAACATTTCAAAGCAAGCGGACGCGCTCTCTCGTTTGCGCACGTTGCACGAAAAGTTCGTCACGATTTACGACATTGAAGCACTACGACGGGATGTTGAATCGCACGAGCATAGCGTACGCCACGCATTGTCTATTGTCGGCGATTTGCGCTCAGGAATGGAGCAAGGCGTTCGATTCTATTCGGGATTTCTTGACGCAGCGCGTCGCACGCTGACGGACGTTCAAGAGTACGCGAGTGCGCGTCGACTGGAAAAAGAAGCGATCGCCGAAGAGCTGCGCGTTCAAAAAGCACGCGCTGACGAGCGTGCGGCGCAGATGGCTACTCAAATGAACCAGATGCACTTTCACCAGCCGCCGCCTCCGCCGCAACAGTACTACCATCCTTCGGCCCCCGCGTATCCTTCGCCCGCCTATGGCGCTCAACCCCCGCCTCCTCATTGGCAAAACCAGCCAGGAAGGTATGCGAACTGGGAAAATCAATCTTGATTACGAAACGCAGCATTGTACAATGTTTACAGTCTCTACGAATCTCGTCTAAAAAAGCTAGCGTAAAGTAGCGTTGTGAGAATCTCATCTTTAGGAGAGATCAAAGCTTCCTTGCCCCTCGCTCATCGCGTAAGTTAAACGTTCCAGCATGATTTCCTTGCATGAGTACGGCGGAAGCTTTAAGTAACTCGCGCAAGTCATCGCAGAAGGCAAGTCGCCGTCCGCCAGCGGCGTTCCGGCCGCGACGGGAGCAGAGTCGATGGATGACAAACCAACCGTTGAGGAAGGTTGCTTGCAAACCACAGTGAGACGCGGTTGAAGTGACGCTAGGCCGCCAGGAGGAAGCCTCGGTGCACCAGTGACGAATCGCATGAATGACCGTTGTTGATCCGGCGTGAAAGCACTGAGAATGTCACAGAAGTTCTTGATCGGCGGAGAAAGCGCATTGTAGCCGTGATCAAAAGTAATGCACTCGGTGAGCATTTCTGGCGTCCACTGTTCACCTTGTCCGCAAATGACTGCTTCCAGTTCGCTTTCGTTGAACATCTGCAGCCTAGCGAGAGGAACGACTTGTTCCAAACCAGTACGAACTGATTCAAAATAAGCCGCGACGCCAGATCCTACGCACGCGTCGACGATGGTGTCCACGTACTCTCGCAAGTTGACCTCGTTCACGCCAACTTCCGAACCACCCTTGATGAGTTCCATGGAAGCTCCCGGGATGACAAACGTGAGACACAGGTCTTCGATATTCACTCCGTCAACAGTGACGTTTCTCCATTCACTTTCGGGTCGACCTTCGCGCTTCATGGTCTCGATCTCATTCGCGGCTGCGTCGAGTCGTCGCAACGTGTTTCCGAGACCAGGATCAATTTCGATGAGATCGTGGAGTCCCAGCGATCGCCCGAGAAGCATTCGATAAAACGCCGGCGCCAGAGGTAAATCTAGCATTCGACCATCTTGTAAAACTTTGCCTATCGATTGACCAAGAAGTTTGAAGTTCTTCAGACGACTTGCGTGAGTCTTGCCGCCGAGCCGAGGCGGGGTGATTGGCGCCGGGAACAAACCGTGAGGAGCTACGACGAGATCATCCTCGTTTGCCACACCAGAGTCCCGCCAGAGATTCAAATTGCGACGCTTGAACTGCTTCGATAGCAAGGTGAAGAACTCAAGCGTTGGTCCAGTACCAGTGCCCACCTCTTCGAAAAACTCGACCTCTAGCACCATCTTGAGCGTGTTTGGAATGTCGAACACCTTCTTTGCGCTTTCGAAGATTTGCCCTCGATTCACTCGGACTTTTTGTCGCTGTAAACGACCGATTCGAATTTCGCGTCCACCATCTGTAGTTACCGCCCCACTATCGCTCCCATTGCCATGGAGGTGATGGAGCGTGCGAGACAGAGAAAAGGAGACGCATTTGAAGAGCTTGTGACGAAGCTCGAAAGGGAACAACCAAGGGCAGACTCGAGCGAGTGCAGTGCACCACGTCGGCGTCGCTGACCCGCAAAGCGTCAAAGTATCTTGCAACTGACGCGCGAGCTTTCCAGTGAGCTTTCCATGAATGAACGATTCTTCAGGCAACGAAACATTGCGAGCCGTAACGAGCGGTTCGTCGCCGTCCAAGAGTAAAATGCGAGACGCTGAAGTGCTCATTTCGTGCAAGACACTCAAGACGACGAGAAGGTCATTGAACTGCGGAGACGCATCTTCGTTCGCCACGGCAACTTTCAACCTATCGCAGAGAGCGGGAACAAGAGAGCCAAGCGCCGCTCTGTATTCGCTATTGCCTAACTCAGCGATGGTTTCATTCATCTTCGTCGCGTCGTCCTTTGAGTCGTCCACCACGCCGCCGAGTTGCAGAGGCATGGGAACGATATCCGAGGACTTTGCGGCCCGATACACAATCGTATTTGTCTTTTCCCAGTTCGTTTCAGTCATCGTCATTCCTTCCTTGCGCGCGATCGTGGAGATAGCTTGCAGCAGCGTCGTCGCCGAGTTCAACTCTTCGCCATTCACTGAGAACACGAGTCGATTTGTCTCGTTTGCAGCGGCAGCTCGAGCTGCGAAAGAGTCTGATCGATTCGGTTCCTGCGCATCATCTTCCAGTTGTGGATCTTCCTGTTGAATATCTTCGTTCGTCAAATCCAATTCTCGACCATCTGCCTCTCCATCGTCTCCCAAAACGGCATCCTCGTCGTCCTCGCTCATTTCCTCATCCTCGTCGTCATCCTCGTCATCCTCGTCGTCGTCGTGCTCCATCTCTGGCGGGGGCGATAACCGAGACGACCTTCGAGGTGGCGCAGGAGCACCTCTCAATTTATACACACGAGGATACAAGAAGTCTTCAATCGCGCTCAGCGTCGCGAATGGCTCCACCAACACGACGTTGTTTGAGTAATCGGTGAAATTCTCCGCGCCCTGATTCGCGCGCTTGAATCTCACCTTGAACGGTCGGACTAAGCCAGCAAGATTGGAGTCATCTCCGGAGCTATCGCGACCACGTCGAGCGAACGACGGTTGAATCGTCGTCACAGCGATCGACAAGTCTTCGCACGATGCCAAAGCGTCTGAAAGATGCCTAATCAGGCTTGCAAACGCGCCTGTATTTTTTGTACGTCCGGCTGCCTTGATGAATGTCGCATATCTTCTCACGAGCGCTCGCGTATCCTTCCAATCTCGCGGAACAAGATACTCTCTAAGTGCGGTAACGGCATCGCTCTCTAAAAGCTCGAACGTACTGGCATTGGAGACAGACTCTAAGAACTCAACCACAGAGGTGGCGTCGCCAGTCATTCGCAGGGTCGCGCTTGCTCGTCGTAGACGATCCACACTGGGATCTTCCGCGTCAGCTAACTGCTCCGCATTGACGAAAAACTTTTCATACACTTGCCTTGCACGTGCCAGTGCTTCTCGATATTCCGGACCATCCGTCGTCATAGCCGCCGCGCGCGCGGCGATGCCTCGCGAGCCACCGCCGAGCGCTGGAACGAGTCCAACGGGAGTCTTTGTCGTATCTCTTGCTCGTTCTTTTGTAGATGTGGACTTGTCCATGACGTCTGAGAGTCGTTCGTACTCTTCGGATAGTTTCTTCAACGCGTGTACGGCGCCCTCCTTTCGGAGTAATTTGGCCATGTCTACCATCTTTTTTCCCATCCCAGATTCCACGAGGTCCAAGCAGCCTTGAATTCGCTGCGCATCCTTGCACGAGAGCTGAGCGGAGCAAAAGGCCGCGAAAGAAGTCGTCTCTAAGACATTCTTGAAAGAATCGTCCGTCGAAAGCTGCGTCCACTTCGTGAGAGCGGATAAACACTTCACCTTGACTGCCTGAGGCACGCTAGAGTCAACCGCTTGCATCAAGACGTTCGTCAGGTGCTTCGCGTACTTGACCAATAACTCTGGTTCTTGCTTGGTCAACACTGGAACATTCTTCTCGCACAGTGACGCATCCTTCTCGCGCTTATTCCCAGAACGCGGTGACGATCGCATCCGTGGACCAACAGCCGGTAACAAAGCATCGGCGAGCGTGGCAACCTCGAGCAACTGCTCCGAAGTCACGATTGGCGAAGCCAAACCGCTGCTCGCGGGAGACGCTGACGATGGACCAGTGTTCATCGTCGTGAGAACCTTGCATCCAGATAGTGCGACAGATAAAGTTTCCGGTAAACCTTGTCGAAGAAGTTCGATGGCGACATCGGGATTGTGCACTGTGCAAACGTTCAGTAGCTTGATGAGCGAGTGATGCGTCGCCGGATTGACTGAACGCACCGAGTGCGGGGCGATGAGATTCACGACGTTCGCCACGACACCGCTCTCACACAAACGAACGATTCGAGTTTCAGAATCTTTCGCCATTTTCGCAGCCAAATTCGTCAAGCACGTGCACGCGCAGTCTACCAGACGAGGATCGTCGTGAGATAAAAGGTTTGCTAAGATTGGCACGGCGTCCATAGCACCGTCCAAGGCTGAGCTCGGAAGCTGTCGACAAATGTTCGCCGCAGTCTGCAAGCTTACACGTTGCATGCCGATGGAGAAAAAGTCCAAATACGACAAGCAAGCGATCAGAGCGCCTTGTCGCGCGCATTCTGCGCCGTAATCTTGACTCAGCTTTTCCAACGCCTGCAGTGACTGCTCGGCGAGATCGATGTACTCAATTGTGAGCAAACGCGAGCAAAACTGGGGCAACGCGCCGTGATGAACGATGGCTCCTCGTGAGGGAGGCATCACGTCCGCCATCGTCGTCAGTGCGCGTGCGGCGAGGAGCATAATGTCTGGCATATACTCCATCGTCATCAACTCGATCAAAGCCGGAACAAAGGAATCGAGGGGCATGCTCATCATCAACTCCTCCCCCGAAATCACCAAGACCTCGTTGAGCTCGCTCAAAGCCGCCATTTGCGCCGAGGGATCGTCCATTTGTTTCAAACCGCGTAAGATCTCTTTCAATTTGCTCGAACTTTGACGAAACAATCCTCCACCCGCCCCGCTGGCGGCCGCCGCGTTGCCCAGACGCCGCAAGAGCGCTCGCAAGCCAGCCTCTGGGTCGTCTCGGTCCATGGCGTCTCGTAACTCGTCCATATCATCATCCATCTCGTGATCCATATCCTCGTCGTCCTCGTCGTCTTCTTCGTCGTCTTCATCATCGCTCTCGTCCTCGCCATCCCCAGATTCATCTTCAGAGTCGTTCTCGGAGTCGTCGCCGTCGTCGTAGTCGTCGTCGTCCTCGTAAAACCCGTCCCAGGCCCCGTCGCCGCCCTCGCCCTCTCCCGCGTCCTGTCCACCTCGACCCTCGCGATTCGCGCGTCCGTCGCGTCCACAATTATTTTCAGACGTCTTCTTCGCTCCTCGACCATCGTGTCCATCGCTAACGCGCGTCGGCTTCCCCCCTCGTTCGCCCCGTTCGCCGCCACCGCGCTCTCTCGCCTTCCCGCTCGTCGACGTCGTCTCCACCCCCCGACCGATCGACTCGACGTTCTGCTCGATCTTATCCTTCTTTTTTGTCTCACTTTTCGTTTTCACCCTCTTCGTCTTCGCTCGCGCGCCGCGCTCGTTCGCCGTCGCGTTCGCTCGTTCGCCGTCGCCGCGTTCGCCGTCGCCGCGCCGAGAGATCTTCTTCTTTTGCCCATCGCGACTTTTCTTCCGCGTCCGCGTCTTCGCCAGCACCGCGCGCTCATTTTCTGCGGTCTTGACGTCTTTCGCGCGCTTGCGTTTCCCCACCACGGCTTGCACGTCCGCGTTCGCGTCGAGCGCGCGCGTTTTCGTCGCGCTCGGCGATGCGTCGGCACGCCGCGCGCGCGACGTTTTCGACGATTTACGCGTCGCCGGGGACGCCGCGAGCGGCAACAGCGCGTCCAGAGGGACGTGTGAAGACATCACGCGCGATCGCGCGCCGAGACGTGCGAACGCTCGTGCGCGCGCGATGCGTGCGCGCGAAGTTGTGCGGCGCGAGGCGGCGACGAGGCGGCGACGAGGCGGCGACGACGTCGCGAGGCGACGACTCGTTAAAACGCGCGAAAGCGAAGTCTTCAACGCGAACTCATCGGCGATGATGGGTCACAAAACAAAATCTACGCGATTCGCGATTCGAAGCGAAATCAAAGCACGCCGGACTTGACGATCTTGACCTCCTTGACCGGGCGGTCGCCGCGCGCCGTCGGGTTGGCTTCGATGGCGCGGACCACGTCCATCCCCTCCACGACGTTCCCGAACACGACGTGCTTGCCGTTTAACCACGGCGTCGCCGCGGTGGTGATAAAAAATTGCGAACCGTTCGTGTTCGGGCCGGCGTTGGCCATCGACAGCACCCCCGGTCCGACGTGCGGAATCGCGAACGTCTCGTCCTCGAACTTGCCGCCGTAAATCGAATAGCCGCCGCGGCCGTCGCCGCGTTGGAAATCCCCACCCTGCAGCATGAAATTCGGGATCACGCGATGGAAGATTGAATTCTCGTACCCGAATCCCTTCTCTCCCGTCGCGAGCGCTTTGAAATTCGCCACCGTCTTCGGCGCTTCTTCGCCGAACAAACCGATGACGACGCGTCCCGCCGGCGCGTCGCCGATGGTGACGTCAAAGTACACCTTATCCGTCACGTTCAGCGCGCACAGCAGCGGCGCGGTGTCTTTAGTCGCGCACGTCTTCTGCTCGTCCTCGGCGCGCGCGCCGCGCGACGCGAGGGACGCCGCGGCGAGCGTCGTCGTCGACAGCACAAAGTCACGGCGGTTTCGCGACGCGTTCGCGTCGTCGCCCGCGCGCGCGCGCGTCGCGGTCGCGCGTCGGCGCGTCGTGGACGTCGCGCTCGGCGTCTTCGGCGTCGCGCGCGGGCTCGCGGCGGCGCGCGCGACGAGGCAAGGCATGTCGAGCGTTGGAATGACGTCACAAGGCGACGCGCGTCGACGATGAAATCCTTCACCGTGCGCGCGGAGAGCGCGTCTCGAGGCGCGGCGAACGAGCTGCGACGAAGCCCGGGCTCGCGCCGAGGGCCGAAGCGCAAGATCGTGCCCATACCGAGCGCGAGCGCGGCGAAAACGGCGGACGAGGACGAGGACGAGGACGAGGACGGAGGTCTGGAGTACGAGCGTGATTTTCGCGCGGAAGCGCCGCGCGGAGGCGAACGAAGCGCGAGCCTGACGTCGGCGACGGCGAGGGCGAAAGCGGACGCGACGCACGTGCCGTTCGTGGCGCCGAGACTGGCGATCGGGATCGCGAGCGATGTGCTGGAACGGCTGTCGCGCGGGCCCGAGGACGGGTTCCGGGACGTCGCGGATTTCGC
>Ga0181560_10002900_pt1 | contig 15890 bp, 11 predicted proteins | sample 011ome_20_FD_133751 | JGI IMG/M metagenome (GOLD analysis project Ga0181560, IMG submission 133751) | Coastal salt marsh microbial communities from the Groves Creek Marsh, Skidaway Island, Georgia - 011509CT metaG (megahit assembly) | ecosystem: Environmental > Aquatic > Marine > Intertidal...
CCCCCACCCCCAACCCCCCCGCCGCCGCTAGCTCGCACGCGCGGCACCATGCTCTCCAGGCGCAAGTGCGCGTCCAGCGCGCGATTCGACGGGTCGACGCGCGCGCCGTCGCCGTCCACCCGCCATCGCGCTTTCGGGTCCTCCGGCGCCTTCGGCTGCCACGGCGTCGTCGCGATCGTCGTCCCGCGCGCGATCGCCGCGGTCGCGCGCTCGATCCCGAGCTCGAGGCCGCGTTTCGCGTCCTGGCCGTGGCCTTTCCCGAACTTCACCTCGCCGCCGACGCTCCACATCGTGCGGCGTGCGGCGGCGAATGAAACGAGATCCAACGTTAATTAAGGTGCCCGCTCGTCATCGCACGTCCGCGTCCAGTCATAATTGCATTGGAGCGGCAGAGCCGAAGGCCACTCCGAGGAGGCGCGCGAGGCCGTCGCCGCGATGTTCGGCAAGGGAGGCGGGCTCGGGTCTCTGTTCGGGAGCGGGAAGAAGCCAGCGGACCAGCGAGACGGCGCCTCGAGCGCCGCGCGGTCGCCGCCCGCGGGCGTCGTCGCCGATCTCGCGCGACGGGGCGAATCATCGGCATCCGCGACGACGACGACGACGACGACGACGTCGTCGCCGCGGCCGAGCGACATCGCGGACGACGACCTGCCCGCGATCCTGAACCGCGCGGAGGACCTCCTCGAGAAGACGCGGAAGCGATGCGAGCTCGGCGCGAGGACCCCGGAGGAGGAAGGCCGGCAGTTTCTCCGCGTCAACGAGGTGAAACGCCTCCTCGGTCGCACGCGATCGGCCGCGGCGAAGCTGCCGCCGCCCGATGACGACGACGACGACGCGAGCGCCGCGTGGCGCGCGCGGCTCGTCGTCCTCGACGCGGAGCTCGCGAGCGCGGTGGAGGCGGTCGTGGGCGGCGCGTCGCCCGCGCCGACGCCGAGGGCGGAGGCGCCGAGGGCGGAGGCGTCGACGTCGACGTCGACGCGACGTTCGGAAGGCGGCTTGTTCGCGGGCATGACCGTGTCCCCGATCGCGCCCGCGTCCGCGCTGGGCGGCGCGCTCGGCACCGGCGGCGACCTCTTCAGCGGGCTGGAGGTCTCCGCGGGGGGGTCGAGCCCGGCGGCACCGGCGGCGGCGGCGGCTGCCGCTCCAGCGTACACGCCGCCGTCGCCGCCGCCGCCGCCGCCGCCGCCGCCGGCTCCCGCCGCCGCCCCGGCGCCGTTGGCGTCGCCCCCTCCGCCGCGTTCGCGGTCGGAATCAGTCGGCGGCGGCGTGACGGGCGTTGGGATGCTGGACGCGTCGATGTTCGCCGGGGCGGACGCGATGGCGCCCGCCGACGCGACGACGACGACGACGACGACGACGACGACGGGCGGCGGCGGCGGCGGCGAGTCTTCTTCCGGGGCGAATAAGAAACCGAGAGGGTTCCGCGTCGGGTACGGCCGCGACGAGGGCGACGACGCGGACCGCGTCACCGGCGAAGCGGCCGCGACGGCGCCCGCGCCCGCGTCGACGACGTCGACGCCCGAACCGGCGGCGGCGACGAGCGCGCCCGAGCCGTCGCCGCCGCCGCCGTCGCCGCCGCCGCCGCCGCCGCCGGCGGCGGATGAGGACGCATCGGAGACGCACGACGCGGCGTGCGCCGCGGCCGCGCGCTCGCGGTCCGCCGCGATGCGAACCGCCGCGGACGCGGACGACGACCTCGAGGCTGCGGAGAAGACCCAAGACGAGCTGTGCGCGAAGGAAGACTTCGAAGGGGCGGACGCGCTCGCTGGGAAAATCGAGGCGCTGACGACACGCAAAACGGCCGCTGTCGAGGCGTTACGCGCCGCAGAACTCGCGCACGCGGCCGCGCGCGAGGCGTCGTTGCGCGCGATGGATCGCCGCGCCGCGCGCGCGACGCGGGACGCGGAGACGGCGGAGGCGGCGGCGAGGGACGCGCGCGAGGCGGCGACGGCGAAGGCGAAGGAGCGAAGGAAAGCCGCGGCTTCGGACGCGACGCGCGCGCGCGACGCCGCGTCCGAGGCGTCCGTCGCCGCCACCGCGACGGTCCGCGCGCTTGAGCTCGAGGCGGCGTCGCTGAGAGGGCGGCTCCGCGCGAAGGAGACGGAGCTGTCGCGCGCGAGAGAGGACGAGAAGCGCGCGGTCGACGCGGAGAAGGACGCGACCGCCGCCGCGGCGAGCGGAGAGATCGACGCCGCGGTGGAAGACATGGGCGCCGGCGACGCCGCGACGGCGGACGCGATGCGCCGGGAAGCGGCCGTGCACGCCGCGGGCGCGCGGCGCGCTCGAGACGCGATGGCCGCGCTGGAGGTGGCGCGACGCGCCGAGGACGACGCGCGCGCGGCGTTTGAACGCGCCACCGCCGCCGCCGCCGCCGCCGCCGCCGCGACGACCGCGTCCCCCGCGGGCGGCGCGGACGCGGAGAACGCGAGCGCGGAGAACGCGAGCGCGAGCGGGATCGCGTGGCCCGATACCAGACGCGCGGCGATCGACTCCTTGAGAGCGGCGGCGGCGGCGAAGCGCGCGGCGGCGGCGACGAGGCGCGCCGAAGCCATCGACGCCGAGGCGAGTAAACGCCGCGCCGCCGCCGCGAAAGATTTCAAGTCCGCGGGCGCGCACGCCGCGAGGGAGAAAGAGCTCGCGGAGGCTGCGGACGCGATGGAGGCGGACGCGGCGGCGGCGGAGAAGGCGCACGAGGAGGCGGAGAAGGCTGCCGCCGTCGCGGCGAGAAGAGAAAGGGAAGAGGCGCGCGACGGCGGCGGCGGCGCGACCGACGGCGGCGACCGACCTCTCGCGGCCGCGGCGGCGGCCGCGGCGCGAGCGCATCTCGCCGCGCGCGTCGCGAGGTTGCGCCGCGAGGTGGATGTCGACGGCGATCGCTCCGACGCCGGGCGCGCGTTATCGGAAGCCGCGGACTACCTCGAGCGACGCGGCGAGCGAGGACGAGCGACGTGACGCGTCTCAACGTCAAAATGAGCGACGTCGTAGTCTTAGCGTTTACGGTTTCAATCTACGGCACTGTGCTACATAACTTATCATGCACTAGCCTGCGAAGACGAGGGAAGTACTTCCGGAAGTACACGTACATAACTTATGAAACGCTAAGCCTACGAAGACGACGACGTGCCACCATACCGTTTCCGTCGACGCTAACCGTCGACGAAGACGATCGCCGATCACATCATCCCCGTCCTCCCCCACGGCGGCGAGTGATCAAACTGCGGCTTGAAGTCCTTCTTGATCTCCTTCGTCGAGTACTCCTTCAGCATGAGGTGCGAGAGCAAGATGGCGAGCGCGGGGTCCACGCCCGGCTTGGTCGTCACGCACGGCGGGTCGTTCGACCAGAACCCGCCGTTCTGTCGAACCGTGAACAGCGGGCAGTCGTAGTTGGCGGTGTCGTCGGTTACGTCCCCGGTCATCCCAAACGCGACGGGGACGCCCGTCGCCGGAATCGTCACCACGGTGCGTAAAGTCGGATCCGCGCGGTCGAGAAGCGCGAACTCGGTGACGTCCACGTGCTCCATCGTGTCTCTCTCGATGGACGTGTGGTAACTCACGCGGCCGTCTTCGTCCGTGCTCTCGCGCGTGACTTTGTACCACCGACACGCCGCGGTGCCGAGGGCTTGGACGTTGAGACAGACGTCTCTCCCGAAGCACTTCCGCGGAGGGATCGGCAAGCCGCCGCAGCCCATCGCGGCGCCGTACGACGACAACGTCGCGCCCGCGTTCATGTGAAAGTTGCAGATCGCCGTCGCGAGATGCTCGCAGTGGTGGTGCGTGCGACGCGTGCGGAGCATCGCGAGGTACCTCTGGTCGTGGTGCAAGGCGCCGTGGCCTCCCCACTGAAGCGCGACTTTTCCGAAGAGCGCGATGGGAGGCATGACCACCGCGGACCCGGGCTGGCGGACGTTCTGCCAGAACGCGGGCTTGTCCACGAAGTCGACGCGCCACAGCGGCTGCCCGCGCTTCACGTTGTCGCGGTCCCAGCCTCTGACGAAGTTTTCGAGCTCGACGCAGACCTCGCCGCCGCGTTTGCCGCTCTTATTGAGAAAGAACCACGAGAAGTCCGTGAAGCAGTTCGAGCCGTCGAGCACTTGCTCCGGGTTCGTGTACACGGTGTAATCCCGGGAGAGCCACCCGGTCTGTTTGATGGAGACGCACACGGACTCGCCTGAATACGCGCGGAGCGGAGGGGGGGAGGGGGGATGCGGGGGACGTATGCGCGTCAGACGAGGGGGAGATCGCGCACGCCGCGACCTTTCGGGACACGTATGTATCCGACAATTCCATCGGGGCGGACGCGCACCGTCTAGGGGATCGGGGATGATGGTCTTCGGAACCTTCGCGATGACATCGCGCGAGCAGCACGCGCCCATCTCGAAGTGAGAGAGGAAACGCTCGCGAGCTCGGACCGCGGGCGAGAGAGGCGCGCGCGCGACGTGTGCGACGCGTCGGCGGTCTTTGAAATCGCTACATGTAGTTCCTGTCGAGGCGCGACTCCCGGAAACGCCCGGTACAACAAATGTTACACCGGTATCGGTAACAACTTAACCGGGCGAAATGTTATTACACGTTTGAGTCACGCGTCCGCGTCGACCCCGCCGGTCTTCCCCGCGAGCCTCAACGCCGCGGCGTACGCCTCCTTCCGCTTTGCACCCAGCTCCCTGACCGCGCGCTTCGACGCCTCGGACGGGGACTCGCCGTCGTCCAGCATCTCTCGAAGCGCGCGGTCGAGTCCTTCCCCGGTCGAGGCCTCGCCGCCGCCGCCGCCGCCTGCGCGCGAAGCGACGCGCGGGGTGAACACGTCGGTCAGTCGATCGGCGCCTCGGTCAAAGCGATCGATCGCGCACGTTAAAAGGGAAGCGCGGGTGAAGAGAGACGACTGGACGGCGGGAAACGAGAACGGGGTCGTACGGGAAGCGGTGTAGTCTCACCGCCGCTCTCGCCGCCGCCCGTCTCGACGACGAGCGTGATCTCCCCTCGCGGCTTACGCGACGTGAACTCCGCGACCGCGTCGGCGAGCGTGCCCCTCCAGAACTCTTCGTGCACCTGAGAGAGATGGACGGCGGGCGCGACGCGACGCGACATGACGTCGGGGGAGGCGGCGGTGTGAGACGGAGCGAAGAAAAGCCGGAGTCGCGAGGAGACGAGCGAGAAGCGTCGAAAGAAAAAAAGAAGCGCGCGCGCGCGCGAGCCCGGCTCCCGTCGCGCGACGTCCGTCCGTCCGTTCGCCACGGCTCATGCTTTGGTGGTGTGTTCGCGTCCTCAAAGAATTGTTCAGCGGTGTTTCTTTGTTACGGGTGTAATCCTCGCCGTGGCGTATTGACTGACGTCGCGCGTTCGATCGCCGGGCGCGCGGTGCGGCGCGGCGCCGCGTGAAAACTTCGAAAACGAAAAAAACGCGAGAGGGACGACGAACGAGACGAGACGCGACGCGCCTTCGTCATCTCGCGACAGACCGCGCACCGCCTGCCTTCCCCCAACACCGCGACCGCGTCCTCGAGCGTCGCGACGAGCTTATGCGGCGGCACGAAAAACACCGTCGTCCCGACCGCGGCGCCGCGAAGCTCCTCCAGCTGTTTCCGTCGCGCGCCCGACTTGGCCGGGAGAAACCCGGCGAACGTGAACCGCGCCGTCCCTGCGTCGTTTCGATTGGTCGAGGGAACGCCACGTCAGCGAATCTGGCGGCGCGCGATTGCGATTGGTGGACAGACGGAGAATCGTATCGCGAGGGTCGGTTCGGTTCGGTCCCGGCGGCGCGAAAGGGGGGCACGACGCACCGAGCCCCGCGGCGATCACCGCAGCCGCGGGCGCGCACGGCCCCGGGATGGGCACCACGCGGATCCCCTCCGCCGCGCACGCCGCCGCGAGGTCGCCGCCCGGGTCCGCCACCGCGGGCGTGCCCGCGTCCGACACGAGCGCGACGGCGCCGCCGCGACGCAGGCGGTCCATCACGCCGTCCCGCCGCGAGCGCTCGTTGTGCGCGTGGTAGCTCGTCAACGCGGCGGCGTCGACGTCGTACGCGCGGAGAAGACGCCGCGTGTGACGCGTGTCCTCGGCGAGGACGACGTCCGCGGTGCGAAGGACGCGCAGCGCACGCAGGGTGATGTCCTCGAGGTTGCCGATGGGGGTGCCGACGAGGTAGAGCCCGGGCGCGAGCGCGGGGTCGTCCGCGGGCTGCGAGGGCTGCGAGGGAGAGGGCGACCCCGGGTCGTCTTTTCTCGACGCGAACGCCGCCGCCGCGCGCCGCGCGGCGGCGACGACGTCTCCCGCGACGGCGTCCTCCTCCTCCTCCTCCTCCTCCTCCTCCTCCTCCTCGTCCGGATACTCCGATGGATCGTACATGTTCGGTATGCCCTCCAGGATGAGGTCGCGCTCCGCGTCGGAGAGCTGTCCGACGGCGCCGCCGTGCTCGCGCTCCTCCACGACGTATCCCTTCCCCGCGCGGTCGATGTTCTTCGTGTGCGGGTCGCCGTCCCTCTCGTACTCCTCGAGCTCGTCGTCGTAGCCGTCGTAGTCCGAGTCCGGGACCGTCGGGTCTTTGCCGTACGTGGACACCGCCCATCGGCTGTGGTACGTTCTGTGGTGACGATCGTGCCGCGGACGCCGCGGACGGCGGAAGAATCGGCACGCGTCGTCCGCCGCCCGAATGGGATTTGTGGGACGACGCGCGGCGGCGGCCGCGGCGACGCGCGGGGCGCGCGACGCGGACGCGGACGCGGCGACGCCCACCCCGGGTTGGATCGCCGCGGCGTGGAGTGAGGACGCCGCGCGATGGAGCATCGCGCTCCACCGCCGCATCGAGGAGTGATGCGCCCGCGGCTTTTCGATCTCTTCTCGTCGTCTCGACCGACGACGCCGACTGGAGCAGGAATACGCATACGGTGCGTTCTGTGCTCGTGTTTCACCCATCCCTCGGTTTCAATATTTGATCGCGTTCCCTTTCAACTGACCGATGACTTTTTTGTGACCCTAAACCCTGCTGCTGCTGCTGCTGCGGATAGGACGACGCCCTCAGAAGCTGCATGCGCGCCGTCGCGCGCCTGGGTCGCATCGCCGCCGCGTTCTCCTCGCACGCGCGCGCCAACGCGCGCACGATGCCCGCGCTCGCGCTCGCGCCGCCGCGCGCGGCCGTCGCGGTCGCCCCGCGCGGCGTCGCGGCGTCCACGAGATGCGCGACGACGATGACGTGTTCCGCGGCCCGTCGTCACCTACCGTCGCCGTCGCGCCGCGCGTTCGCGTCGCTCGCGACCGCGTCCGCTTCCGCGGAGGCGGCCGCGGAGACGGCCGCGGAGGCGCCCGCGAAGACGGAGCGACGCAAGCGCGTCCTGAGCGGAGTCCAGCCCACGGGCTCCATCCACCTCGGGAACTACTTCGGCGCGATAAAAAACTGGGTCGACCTCCAGGAAGAGGTGCGCGCGTCGTCCTCGTCCTCGTCCTCGTCACCACACGTTTCGCCACGTCATCAAAGCACTCACCGTCCTCGTCCTCGTCACCACACGTTTCGCCACGTCATCAAATCACTCACCAATCGCATCCCTCCGCGTCACCCGCCCGATCGATCACCTCTTCACCAGTTCGACGCGTTCTACTGCGTCGTCGACCTGCACGCCATCACGCCGGGGAATCACGACGCCGCGGCGCTGAAAGCGTCCACGCGGTCCTCCGCCGCCATCTACCTCGCCGCGGGGTTGGACCCGGAGAAGTCGAACGTCTTCGTGCAGTCGCACGTCGCCGCGCACAGCGAGCTGTGCTGGCTCCTGAACTGCGCGACGCCGATCGGGTGGCTCGAGAAGATGATTCAGGCGCGTTCTATCTCACACTGGTCCCCATACGACCGCGTCGGCGTGGTGAACGCCGTTTCTTAAGGACTTTCTCTCCCGGAGTCTCTCTCCGCCGATCACCCCTCGCTTTCAATCCCGACACACCTCGGCGCCTTTCAACTCCGCTTCTGACGCCTTTCAACTCCACCCCGACGTTCGCTCGTGTGGACCCTCGACCCTCAGTTCAAGGAGAAGGCGCGAAAGGCGGGCGAAGACGTCAGCGTCGGCCTGCTCGATTACCCCGTGCTGATGGCCGCGGACATCTTGCTGTACAACGCGGACGTCGTCCCGGTCGGGGAGGACCAGCGGCAGCACCTGGAGCTGACGCGCGACGTCGCGGCGAGGGTGAACAACCTGTACGGAGGGAACAAGTGGAAAAAGTTGGGCCCGAAAAAGGGCGACGGCGCGCGAGCGCCGAGCGGCCGGTTCCGCGGCGGCGACGTCCTGAAGGTCCCGGAGGCGTACATCCCGAAAGCGGGCGCGCGCGTGATGTCCCTCACCGACGGCACGTCGAAGATGAGCAAGAGCAACCCCGCGGAGGGGAGCCGGATCAACGTGCTGGACTCCCCGGATGAGATCGCGAAAAAGATCAAACGGTGCAAGACGGATGCGTTCGAGGGCTTGGAGTTCCGGAACCCCGACCGACCGGAGGCGACGAACCTCCTGACGATGTACCAGCTCTGCACGGGGCTGAGCGAGGAGGAGGTGATCGCGGCGTGCGGGGACATGCGGTGGGGGGACTTCAAGCCCGCGCTCACCGAGGCGGTGATCGAGCACTTGAGACCGATACAGTCGAGGTACGACGAGATCGTCTCCGAAGAGGGGTACCTCGACGGCGTGCTGAAGAGGGGCGCGGACGCCGCGAACGAGGTGGCGGAGAAGACGGTCGCGGACGTCCGAGACGCGATGGGCTTCCTTCCTCGCAGCGCGTGAGTCGAGTCGAGTCGAGCGACGAACGCGTTGAATTGAATTATTACAGCTCGGCTTTCGACTCCGCTCTGGACGCGTCGCTCGGTACAGCTGTACCTCCTGCTCCGCCCCCGCCCGCCTCTGCCTCCCCCGCCGCCGCGCTCGCGTCGCCGCCGCCGCCGCCCGCGACCGTCGCGTCGACGTCTTCGATCGCATCCTCGCCCACGATAACCGTCGCGTTGACCCCGAAACTCGCGTTGACGTCGTCGTTACCCCCCGCCGTCGCCGTCTCGTTCCCCGTCGCGTTGAACACCGCGCCCGCGACGCTCTTCGGCGCGTCGTTCAGGTCGAACAGATCCAGGATGCTCCCGTGCGCTTTCGATATGCTCTTGATCGCGCTGCCGTTCTCCGGGGCGACCCAGTACAGCGCGTACAACACCGCGGCGACGCTCCCGGCGCCCATCAGTCGGTTGACGAGCGGGACGTACCCGACGACGGCGCCGTTCGCGTCGACGTCGTTGAACGCCCACAGCGGCGAAAATATTTCATCCAACGGGATCTCGTCGCTGCTGATGTTCGGCAGGACCCAGAACTGTCTCCCCGCGACGATCCACACGAGCGCGAACACCATCGCGCGCGCTGAGAAGATCACGAAGAACGTGGACAAGATGCCGATGCACGCGTACAGGATCGTCTTCTTGAACCAGATGGGCGACAGCGGGAATAAGCACATGAGGACGACGGCGACGGCGGCGGCGAAGGAGACGCAGACGAAGGTCCACGACATCGGTCGGTCGTACTTCCACGCGTAGAACCCCTCGCCGTCGCGCGCGAACGCCTGCGACGCGCTCGGGACGGGCTCGAGGAATTTTGGGAACTTGACGCGCTTCGTGCGGCCCGGGCGCGGGGTCTTGTAGACGCGATCGGCGCGGACGAAGTACCCGGATTTCATCATCTGCGTCGCGATCGCGTGCACCTGGGCGTCGCGATCTTTCGCGGTCGGCACCGTCGGCGTCGGCGCGCCCGTGATGAGCGGCGCGTACTCGTCCAAGATCTCCGGCGACGCGCGGAGCGCGCGGAAGAGGTCCTTGCCGCGGAAGTAGTCCACGCGCGAGTCCCCCATGCGCGGGTCCTGCAATCGCGCGCTCCTCGACTCCGGGCCCTTGTTCCCGCGGAGGACGTACGCGAGCGCGCGGATCGGGTCGCTCGCCGCCGAGGGCTCGCCGCCGGACTTGGCCGCGGCCGCGGCCGCGGCCTTCTTCGACGCCTTCGAGGACGACATCGCGCCGTCTCTCTGATGACGTCGCGCGCGGTCGTGTGCGCGAGATCCGAGGCGCGCGATCGGGAGGAGACGAAAAGTTCAGCTCCGAAACAGCAAACCCGCAACTACAGCCCTTTATCCGTCGCGCGGGCGAGCGAACCGCGCACGATGTCCGCCGCCGTGGACGCCGTCGCCGCCGGCGTCGCCGCCGTGGATGTCGCCTCGGGCGACGACGCGCACGACCCCCCGCCCGCCGCCGCGGAAGACGGTGGCGAGCAGGTCGTCACCCCGTGGGACGTCGCCGGCGGCGCGGACGGGAAGATCGATTACGCCAAGCTCGTCGATCAGTTCGGCTGCCAGACCATCGACGCCGCGCTCGTGGAGCGCATCGAGCGCGTCACGAACACGCGCGCGCACCCGTTCCTGCGCCGCGGGATGTTCTTCGCGCACCGCGAGCTCGATCAGATCGTCTCCGCGTACGAGCGCGGCGAGAAGTTCTACCTGTACACGGGGAGAGGGCCGTCGTCCGAGGCGCTGCATCTCGGGCACCTGATCCCGTTCCACTTCACCAAGTGGCTGCAGGACGCGTTCAAGGTGCCGCTCGTCATTCAGCTCACGGACGACGAGAAGTTCCTGTGGAAGTCACTGGAGCTGAGCGAGGCGAGGCGCCTCGCGCGCGAGAACGCGAAGGACATCATCGCGTGCGGGTTCGACCCGCGACGCACGTTCATCTTCTCAGACGTCGACTACATGTGCGCGCCATTCTACGTCAACACGCTGAAGATCGCCAAGTGCGTCACGTTCAACCAAGCCCGCGGGATCTTCGGGTTCAGCGGCGAGAGCAACATCGGACAGATCGGGTTCCCGCCGACGCAGGCCGCGCCCGCGTTCCCGGACTGCTTCCCGCACCTCTTCGGCAAATGCAAGAAGAGCCTGCGGTGTCTCATCCCGTGCGCCATAGACCAAGACCCGTACTTCCGCATGACGCGAGACGCCGCGCCGAGGATCGGCGGGCACAAGCCCGCGCTCGTGGAGTCGCGGTTCTTCCCCGCGCTCAAGGGCGAGAGCGGGAAGATGAGCGCGTCGGACCCGACGAGCGCGATCTACGTCACGGACTCCCCCAAGCAGATCAAGGAGAAGATCAACAAGTACGCGTTCAGCGGCGGGCGACTCACCGTGGAGGAGGTGCGTTCTATACACTGGTCCCCATACGACCGCGTCGGCGTGGTGAACGCCATTCCTTAAGGACTCTTACCGGCGCATCTCTCCGCCCATCCCTCGCTTTCAATCCCCGCCCTCGACGCCTTTCAACTCCAACTGACGCCTTTGAACTCCACCCCGACATCGCTCTGTATGGAACGACCCACAGCACCGCGCGCTCGGCGGGGACCTGGACGTGGACATCTCGTGGAAGTGGCTCAACTTTTTCATGGACGACGACGCGGAGCTGAAGCGCATCGGCGACGCGTACGGCGCCGGGGAGATGCTCAGCGGGGAGATCAAGTGCGAGCTGATCGCGTGCCTGACGCCGATCATCGCCGCGCACCAGGCGGCGAGGAGCGCGGTGACGGACGCGCGCGTGGACCAGTTCTTCAGCACCGCGCCGAGGGATTTCCACGCGATGTTCGGTGACATGGAGGGCCCGCCGCCGAATCCGCCGGGCGCGGGGGAGAAGGTGTCGTTTCAAGGGTCGGAGGATCTCGTCGCGATCGGCGCGCCGGGGGTCGGGGAGGGACCGGGGGGGAAGGGGAAGGGCGAAGGCGAAGGCGAGGGCGGGGGCGAAGGCGGGGGCGGGGGCGACGGCGAGGGCGGGATGTCGAAGAACCAGCTGAAGAAGATTCAGAAGGAGAAGGAGATCGCGGAGAAGAAGGCGAAGAAGGCGGCGGAGAAGGCTGCCGCGAAAGCCGCCGCCGCCGCTGCGCCGTGAACGGCGTCGACGGATACGTGAGATTATTTTCCGGGGCGAACGACGCCGCGCCGCGACTGGTAATAATACGTACGCGCCACCATCATCGTTCGCTCGTCAATTATGCACCCACGACGCCTACAATACACCTACAACACAACAACAACCTTCTATCATCGCGAGCTATCCGCGCAGTCTACATACACGATCGCCTAGCTTCCCCCCCCCTCCTCCCTCGGCGCGAGCCCGATTAACGCGCGAAGCCGCGGCGATCGCTCCCTCGCGCGCGCGTCCGCCGTCGCGCGCGTCCACGTCAGCGTCCCCGCGGTCGCGAACGTCGCGAGGACGACGCACAGCTTGACGTGGTTCACGAACCTGCGCGCGGAGCTCCCGCGCCACGTCGTGAACGGGTCAGGTCGCGAGTACCAACCGCCGCCGCGGGCGCCGCCGCCGCCGCCGTGGCCGCCCCAATCACCGTTGCCGACGAGGACGTTGCGCGCGTGCACCGCGCGGTTAAGCGCCTCCGCGCACGCGGTCGCGCCGCCGCTGTCGGGGTGGCGGCGCAGCACGGCGTCGCGGTACGCGCGCGCGATCTCCTCGCGGGTGTGCGCGCGCTCGATGGGAAGACCGAGCTCGGCGAGGCACGATTGCCGCGTGTACGGGAGCGGGCGTCGCGACGACGACGACGTCGACATCTGTGCTGTCGAGAGCGGCCGACGACGACGACGCGCCGCGCCGCGAGCGCTTCTGTTCGGCGACGGCGGCGCGCGCGAGGACGAGGCGAGCGAGAAGGGCGTCACCGCATGCGCGCGAGGATTGCTCGCGCGCGCGTCGGACGCGCGGGACGGAGTGCGACGGCGTCGTGCCTTCCTCGGCGTCGACGAAGAAGTGCCAGCAGAGACCCTCGGAGGAGGCCCAACGTCCTGGAAGGGCCAAACACCTGGGCCAAACGCGTCAGTAAACGCGTCTCTCGATATCGCTCTGCTCGCGTCGCGCACACTTCGCGCGCGCCGCCGCCGCCGCCGCGCGACCTCCGTCTTCGCGCGATGCCGCCCTCATACTCTGCGCGTCTCTCTCGCGCCGCGGCGCTCGCGGTCGTCGCGATCGTCGCCGCGTGCGCGCTGCCCTCGCCCGCGCTCGCCGACGCGACGGCGCGTCCAAGGCTGCGTGTTTCCCCGCGTTCGTTTCGTCTTCCCTCGCCGCGCGCTTCCGGAGAGCGCCGACGCGCGCGGCGCCTCGCGACGCGTCGGCGCGGTGGTTTCGTATCGCGTCGCGACGGTTTCGATCGCGTCTCTTTTTCTCCCCGCCGTCGCGCGTCGAGTCGCGTCGAGTCGCGTCGCGCGCCGCGCGTCGCCGCGGCCGCCGCCGGTTGGTTTTGTTGTTGTTGTTTTTGGCTTTTTTTCCCGCGACCTCCGATACGGGTCGCGCGTCGCGCCGAGCCCATCCCCGATCGACCGCGACGCCCCACTCCATCCGCATCGCCTCCACGACGCAGGAAGGATCCCTCCGCACCGCCGCGCGTCTCGCCACCGGCCGCGCCGGTCGCGCCGGCTCTTCCTCCGCCTCCGCGCGCGTCGTCAGCACCGAGACGACCGCGGGGACCGGAACGGCCAGAGCGGTCTCTCGCCCCTCTTTCGACGCCGCCGCCGCCGGTCGCGTCGCGCCGGTCGTCGCCGACCGCGACGACGACGACGCCGTCGCCGCCGTCGCGAGGCCGACGAGGCCGACGACGACGGACGCGCCGCCGACCGTGGACGTCGGCCGCGTCGTTCTCGGAGACGCCGCGTTACCGATCGGGTTCGAAGGCCCGATCACGGCCTCGGACGCGAGCGGCGTCGAGGTGATGGGCGTGCGGGTTCGTCACTCGTGCAGCACCTGTGGTGAGGACGACGTCGGCGACTTCGCCGTGGCGTCGTTCGGTGACGCGTCCTGGAACGAAAATTACCAGATCTCAGGCTTCGGCGAGCGACTGGTCGAGTACGTCCCCGATCCGTCCGCCTTCTTCGCCGGGTCGCTGAAGCACACCATATCGAAGATGACCGCGGGGAAGCTCACGGACGACGCTCACACGATCGAGCCGCAGCACTTTGAGACGGATGACCCCTTGGCGCATTTCCTCGAAGGCGGCGCCGACGACGGGGGCGATTTCAACGTCTTCGAGCCGCGCGAGAACGTCGCGGGCGGCAGACTCGTGCGAGCGGATTGCGACGCCGCATCGCAGGCGATTCATCAAGGCGCATGCATCGGCGGTAACTACTACAGCATCAACGGCATCATCATCTACCCGTCCACACTCCCGGGCTTCCTCCAAGTAACGTTCGATGACATCACCAACAACGTGGACCAGTTTTGCGTGTTCATCGGCCACTGGATCGAGAACACGAACACCATCATGGAATCCATAGGTGGCGAGCGAACGGAAACGAGCACCGGGATCTTCTTCGCGCGAGAGCTCGACGCGTGCGACGCCTTGCCCCCGACCCCGTGGGAGGGCATCTACGAGGGCCCGCTCACGTACGTCGAGCTCGGGATCGGGTACGCATCGAGGGACAAAACCACGTGGGGCACGATGTGGATCATGGGCAGCCCCGTGAAGATCCACCCGGACTTCGAGTTCGACGGTCCCACGGTCGCGGACACGGGCGCGCCGATCACGGGCATGAACATGCAGGACCTCCAGCCTGACCTCGACCCGGTCGCCGAACCGAACGCCCGCGTTGCCAGCGGTCGACAGCTCGGCATGTACACGGCCACGGCCAAGGGCGTCGCCGCGGTCGAGCTCGTGGACGGCAAGGAACAGCGCGAGATGCGAGAGTGCGTCCTCGAGCTCGCGGAGAACGTCATCATTCATCCGGACGTGCTTTGCACCGGCGCCGTCCCCTGGTTCAATGGAAACTGCGCCGCGATCGACGGCGACACGATCAGTCTCTTCCCGAACGAGGTAGACGCGTTCCAGATGGTCGCGATGCCTTCTACTGATCCCGTCTTCCCCGGCGGATGGGTCGACGTCGGCGGAGAGCCGTTGAAGATTCCGTTTCAGGATGCGATCGCGGAGAGCGGCGACGGCGGCGTCGGCCTCGGCGGCTATTTCCGCGTGCACCCCACGACCTCCGACCCCTCCACCGCGGGGACGTTCTTCATCGTCTCCGGAGAGACCGCGTACCAGCCCCCCGGGACGGTTCGCGTGGCGCGGTACAACGTCCGATACGACCCGAACGACGAGATCCGCGTGGAGCTCCGCGGCAGCTATCGCCTCCCCGCCGAGTTCACCGAGTTTCCGAACAACCGCAACCCGTTCGTCAAGTTCGTGTTCAAACACAAGAAGCCGAACCGCGCGGCGTACAAACGTCGCCCCGACCTCCTCCTCGTGCACGACGACCGTACGCTCGGGACCCGGAACGCCGTTGACACCGAGAACACCGCGTGGGTCTCCCCTTCGGACTTTTGCAACGGAGGCACGTGCCGAAGCGCGTGCGAAATTCGCGTGCCGGAAGACCCCAATAACCCCGGAAACGAGGGCGAATTCTGCGATTTCCGCATCCAGGTGAGGCAAACCGCGCCGGTCATCCCCGGCTTGGCGGACGTCCAAGCCAACGCGCCCAGCCTCGCGCTGCAGTACCTGAGCAACGTCCTCAAAATTCGCGTGTTCATCACGAATCGCGACTTGAAGGCGGCGTCGGAGCAGGAAGTGACGCCGACGCGACTCCGGCTCGAGTGAGCGATCGCCGGTCCGCGAACATCACACACGAGCCGCGACGACCGCCGTTCGTTCACATTCATCACATTCACGACGACACGCGCGAACGCGTTTATACGCCCTTCGCATCGAACTTTCACGTACACGACGACACGCGCGAACGCGTTCAGACGCCCTTCGCTTTGAAGAAAAGAATTTAATTCATCATCGTCGTCACTTCGTAATCGAATCCCCCCTCTCCCCCTCTCACCCCCCCCCCCGCCCCCCCCCCCCCACCCGTGTCGTGTCCCCTCTCACGCG
>Ga0181560_10002904_pt1 | contig 15884 bp, 13 predicted proteins | sample 011ome_20_FD_133751 | JGI IMG/M metagenome (GOLD analysis project Ga0181560, IMG submission 133751) | Coastal salt marsh microbial communities from the Groves Creek Marsh, Skidaway Island, Georgia - 011509CT metaG (megahit assembly) | ecosystem: Environmental > Aquatic > Marine > Intertidal...
CTCCAGTTTTATAAACGACGGGGGGTACCTGATCGGCTGCCATTGTAATCAGTGATGCCTGCTCGAATGAAACGTCTATCGGTGGCTCAGTCAGTTTGATCCAAAGGGTTGTTTGGCAGCAGCTCTTGTGCTTCGTGCTCGGGCAGCGCCTCGACTTGCGTCAAAGCTTTGTTCATCACCCGGCTGCGGCGTTCAGCTTGTTCAAGTGTATTGAGTACCGTTTGGGTCTGGCTTTTGACTTTGATCAACACATCGCCGAACTTATTGAACTCGCCCTTCACGGCACCCAAATCCCGCCAAACCTCGCTTGATCGTTTTTCAAGCGCCAGGGTTCTGAAACCCATTTGCAGTGAGTTCAACATCGCTAAAAGGGTCGTCGGTCCGGCGAGCGTGACACGCTGCTCGCGTTGCAAGCGCTCCATCAAACCAGGCACCCGCAACACTTCGGCATAGAGTCCTTCGCTGGGCAAAAACATGATGGCAAAGTCTGTGGTGTGGGGCGGCTCGAGGTACTTGTCAGCGATGGATTTCGCTTGTGCACGCACAGTGGCCTCCAGCGCCTTTTGGGCGACCAGTGCCAGGGCGGGGTCAGCCTGTTGCTGGGCATCCAAGAGCCGCTCGTAATCTTCAGTCGGAAACTTCGAGTCAATGGGCAAGCGGACAACAGACTCACCATCACCTCGACCGGGCAGGCGAATGGCGAAATCCACAACTTGACGAGACCCAGGCTTGGTGGCAACTTGCACCTCGTATTGCTCGGGCGTGAATACCTGCTCTAGCAAGGCGTGCAACTGCGCTTCACCAAAAATGCCGCGCGACTTCACGTTGGTCAGCAAATGCTTGAGGTCGCCAACGCCTTGCGCCAAAGTGTGCATCTCGCCAAGCCCTTTGTGTACCAACTCGAGGCGCTCGGCGACTTGGCGGAAACTCTCGCCCAAGCGTTGCTGTAGGGTCGCCTGTAGCTTTTCATCGACCACTTGGCGCATCTCATCGAGTTTGGCGGCGTTGCCTTGTTGCAACTGGGTCAGCTGCACTTCGAGCGTTTGACGCACTTCTTGAAGGCGGCGCAAGGTCGACTCGCTCACAGCCTGCATCTGCTGTGCCAACGTGTCACTGACCTGCTTTTGCAAGGCATTGACCTGAACCGTCAAGGCTTCGAGTTGCGCATTTTGCGTGCGCGCCAACTCGCCTGACTGCGCCAGCCACTGGCTTTGCAAGTTGTGCAGGTTGCCATTGAGCTCTTGGCGTGAGTCACGCGCCGACTCTTGAATTACGAGCCGCCACTGGCGCTCGGCTTCGATCGCTTGCTGGCGCGCCAGTTCTTGGCCCTGCTTGAGCAGCTCGCTCACTTGCTGCTGCTGAGCGCTGAGTGCTTTGATGTGACGCCACAGCAAAAACAACCCAGCCAAAGACAACAATGCAACGATGGCGCCCGCCGCGACCCCGAGCTCGGTGATGCTCATGCGCGAGGCTCCAAGCCTTGCAAGCCCTCGGGCACAGGCGTGAGTGCTTGGCCAGATGTGTGCAGCGCAATCAAGTTATCGGCTGCCAAATCGGCCATGGCCAGCCGTGTTTTGAGGCTCGCGCTTGCGATGTGGGGGGTGAGCACCACGTTATCCAACGCCAATAAATCCGGGTGTACCTTGGGCTCACCTTCAAAAACGTCAAGTCCTGCTGCCGCGATGTCACCAGCCGCCAGCGCCTGAGCCAGCGCAGCATCGTCGACCACCCCGCCCCGGGCGATGTTGATCAAGGTGGCGCTGCGCTTCATGGAGCGCAACTCTTCGGCTCCAATCGCGTGGTGAGAACTGGCACTGTATGGCACCACAATCATCAAATGGTCGGCTTGTGCCAGCAATTCTGCTTTGGTGACGTACTCGGCAGCGCAAGATTGCTCGGTGTTTGCGTCCAGGCGGCTGCGGTTGTGATACAGCACGCGCATGTCAAAACCGAATGCGGCGCGCTTGGCAATGGCTTGCCCGATGCGCCCCATGCCCAAAATACCCAGCCTACTGCCATGGACGTCTGCGCCCATCATCATGTCGTAAGACCACTGGCTCCATAGACCCGAGCGGAGATACCGCTCTGCTTCGGTCATGCGCCGAGCGGTTGCCATCAACAACGCAAAGCCAAAGTCCGCGGTGGTTTGGGTCAGCACGTCTGGGGTGTTGGTGCAAACTACACCCACCGCGCGCGCCGCTGCCACGTCGATGTTGTTGTACCCGACAGCCATGTTGCACACCGCTTGCAGCTTGGGCACCGACGCCAAAAAAGCCTCGTCAATGCGCTCGCTACCCGTTGTCAACACGCCCCAACAGCCTTGTGCCCGGGTGCTCAGCTCGGCGCGACTCCATGGCACATCCTCGCTGTTGACCTCCACATCAAAGTGCTCACGCAATTTGTTTAAGGTGGAATCGAAAATCTTTCGCGCCACCAGCACTTTGAGGCGGTTGGGGGCTTGCATGTTCAGACCCCTAACAATTCAACTTCAAAAAGCAGCGTGGCGTTGGGAGGAATCACGCCCCCGGCCCCGTAGGCTCCATACCCCAACGCGGGCGGAATCACCAACCGGCGACGCCCACCCACCGCCATACCCTGAACCCCTTGGTCCCAGCCGGCGATGACTTGGCCCGCACCCAAATGAAATTCAAAAGGCCAGCCGCGGTCTTTGCTTGAGTCAAATTTGTCGCCGACCTCTTCATTTTCAAACAACCAACCGGTGTAGTGCACTTGCACCATCGCGCCCGATTGAGCCACTGCGCCTTGACCCACTTCGAGGTCTTCCCATTTCAGTCCGTTTTCGTTTTGATTCATGTTGTTCTCACTTGGTTGGTTGATTGATGGGGTCAGCGCAGCCAAGTGGTGAAATCTTGCACCGACTCGCGCGGCGAATGGTAGGTGTTGACCACCTCTTGGTCATCTGCGTAGCCCAGGGCCATGCCGCACACCAACATTTCATTTTCAGCGGCGCCAATGCTGGGAAGAATGATCTTAGAAAAATGATTCCAAGCGGCCTGCGGACAAGTGTGCAAGCCCTCCGCACGTGCCGCCAGCATCAAGTTCTGCAAAAACATGCCGTAGTCCAGCAGCGATCCACGCCCCATCACTTTGTCGATGGTGAACATAAAGCCAACCGGCGCATCAAAGAATCGGTAGTTTCGCTGATGCTGGGCGTGCATGCGGTCCTTATCGCCCTTTTGAATCCCCAACACACTGTACAGGCCCCAGCCGTTGTCTCGACGCCGATCGATGTAGGGACTCACCCATTGCGTGGGGTAGTAGTCCCACTCTTCTTCATACTGAGCTGCCAAACTGGGGTCTTCGCGGATGGCGTCGTGCGCACGGCATACGTCTGCGATCAGTTTGTCTTTGGTCTGGCCCTTGAGCACATAGACCTTCCAAGGCTGGGTATTTGTGCCGGATGGTGCGCGGGCCGCTGCCTCGATGAGGCGAACAATCGTCTCGTCAGGAATGTCTTGCGATGTGAAGGCGCGCATCGAACGGCGCGTGTGGATGGCCTCCCCGACGTTGCGGGCAGCATCAAACAAATGTTCAGATTGGGTCATAAAGCGGTCTCCAGTAATTTTTTCAATTCGGTCGGCAAGGGCACGGGCTTGCGCGTCTCTTTGTCAACATACACGTGTACAAAATGGCCATGCGCCGCGCACATTTCAGCACCTTGGGCAAACAGACCCACTTCGTAACGCACGCTGCTGGTTCCCATATGCGCCACACGCACCCCAGCCTCCACGGTTTGCGGAAAAGCCAGCGAAGCAAAATAGTGGCAGCCTGTGTTGACGACCAGCCCAACAGTTTGTCCGTGGTGAATATCCAAGGCTCCCTGTTCAATCAACCAAGCGTTGACGGCCGTGTCGAACCAGCTGTAATAAACCACGTTGTTGACGTGTCCGTAGACGTCGTTGTCCATCCAGCGGGTCGGAATATCTCTGAAAACACGAAAGTGATCGCGTGCAATGGGCTGTGGTCGCCCAGAAGAATTGTCTTGACTCATGCTGACATTATGGCGGCGGGAAATTGGCCCGATTGCATCCAAGGCGACGCAGCCCAGAGACCAGATGCGCGAATTAGGTGACGGACTCTAAAGTGCTGCATTGCAACAAAAACCGCTTGAATCATTCAGTAGAAACCCTATACTTCTAGTCATGTTGCAGCGCAGCAAAAGCATTCTAGGTTTCGACCCACAAGCCGCGTTTCAACAGTTTTAACCACACCATTGATTGGAGAATGAATATGTTGACCGCTGAACAAATGATCGCCGCACAAAAAGCAAACATGGAAACCCTGTTCGGTTTGACCGAAAAGGCTTTCTCTGGCGTTGAGAAACTGATCGACCTGAACATGCAAGCTTCTAAAGCTGCATTGGCTGACTCTGCTGAGCAAGCCCAGGCCATGTTGGCCGTGAAGGACGCACAAGAATTGTTGGCATTGCAAGCTGGCTTGATGCAGCCTCTGGCTGAGAAGACCGCCGCCTACAGCCGCCACTTGTATGACATCACCAGCGGCACCGCTGGCGAGTTCAGCAAAGCAGCTGAAGAGCAAGCAGCTGATGCGCAGAAAAAATTCATGGACGTTGTTGAAAACGCCGCCAAGAACGCACCTGCTGGCAGCGAAACTGCTGTGGCCATGATGAAGAGCGCTGTGGCAGCCGCCCACAATGCCGCTGAGTCAGTGCAAAAAGTGGTCAAGCAAGCTTCTGACATGGTTGACTCAAACGTCAACACCATGGCTGCTACCGCTGCAAGCGCCGTCAAGCGCCCAGTTGCTAAAAAGCGTTGATTCAACGCCGTACTGATTGTCTCCTCGGATCTCGCTCGGGCCTCGCCTGACAGATCCCTTCACCCAAGCTGTCACCAGCTTGGGTGTTTTTTTATGTGCAGCACTTCAATTGCAAGCGTCCCAAAACGCGAGCAAATGCCGGGCTACCAAAGCGGGCGCTTCGCGCTGCGGAAAGTGCCCCACACCTGGCAAGATGTGGCGTTCATATTGACGGGTGAAAAACGCGGCTTTGCCTTCTGAACTGGCCAAGCCACTCACGCCGTCTGCGTCACCCACCAATATGAGCGCAGGCACATGGATGCGGGCCAACGTTGCCAGAGTCTGCTCATCCTCGTGATACGCAGGGTCACTGGCCGCATGACCCCACCTGTGTTGATACGAGTGCAAGGTAACAGGTACCCAATCGTTGTTTTCCCACGCCTCAGCAGTTGCATCAAATTCGGCTGGCGAGTACCAGCCCCGAGGCGACCAGCTATCCCACATCTGCTTGGCAAAAGCACGCCGTTGCGCGGCCACTGTTGCTTGTCCTCGGGGGGTCGCCATGAACCAGTGGTACCAGTAGCGCTGGGTCTGCTCCATGTCGAGCTGTTGATTGGGGTCGTTGGTTCCGTAGCCTGTCGAGAGCATGACCATGCTCGACCCCACATCTTCTTGTAAGCCGAATGCGTTGGCCACTGCCCGCGCACCCCAGTCGTGCCCGACCAGCGCTGGGCGCTCTAGCCCCATGGCTTTGACAAACTCAACGACATCTCGGCCTATGGCGGCGAGTTGGCCCGTGCGCGGCTGTTGGTCACTCAAAAACTGCGTCGGCAAAAAGCCTCTCAGGGCAGGCACCAAAACGCGATAGCCCGCTTGGGCCAGAACTGGAGCAACTTGTCGCCATGTGCGAATGCTGTCAGGCCACCCGTGCCACAACACGACCACGCGTTCACCGTTGGGGTTCCAGTCCTCATAGCCCACACGCAGGTGGGGTGTTTCCACAAAATGCAACTCGCTCAATTCAATCCTCCATGAGTCTGCGGCCAAATGTAGCGGCAATACCAGCGAAACGCTTGAATGCATGAGACATCAAGGCCGGACGGCTTTTGGTGTAATTCGGGCATCCAATCATCCACCCATACGAGGAGCAAACCACATGGAAATCCAAGGCAAAGTATTCATCGTTACCGGCGCGGCGTCAGGGCTTGGCGAAGGCACTGCCCGCATGCTGGCACAGGCTGGCGCAAAAGTGGTTGTCGCCGACATGCAAGCTGAAAACGGGGCCAAAGTCGCCCAAGAGATCGGCGGCGCCTTCGTGCGTTGCGATGTCAGTCAAGAGGCAGATGGCCTTGCGGTGGTCGAGCAAGCCACTCACATGGGCAAGCTGATGGGACTGATCAACTGCGCCGGCATCGCGCCCGCCCAAAAAACTGTCGGCAAGAACGGGCCGCATGACTTGGGGGTGTACACAAAAACCATCATGGTCAACTTGGTGGGTAGCTTCAATATGATCCGCCTCGCAGCCGAGGCTATGGCGCGCAATGAGCCAGAGCCAACGGGCGAGCGTGGTGTGCTCATCTCAACGGCCTCGGTGGCAGCTTACGACGGCCAAATTGGTCAAGCAGCCTACGCCGCATCGAAAGGCGGCGTGGTCGGCATGACCTTGCCCATTGCCCGCGACCTGGCGCGCAGCGGCATCCGCAACATGACCATCGCGCCGGGTATTTTTGGTACCCCCATGTTGTTTGGGATGCCTCAAGAGTTGCAAGACGCGCTCGCGGCAGGTGTGCCCTTCCCCAGTCGCCTCGGAACGCCCCAAGACTACGCCAAGCTAGTCAAGCACATCATTGAGAACGACATGCTCAATGGCGAAGTGATCCGTTTGGATGGAGCCATCCGATTGGCACCAAAGTAATCGCCGCGCGCGACCAAGGCAAATCCAAGGAGGCGTCAAGCACCGGTGCTTGGCGCCTCAGATGAGCCTGATCAGGTTTCAATCGCCTTGATTGAACCCACGCGAAGTCGCAATTCGAATTTTTGGATTTTCCCAGTGCTGGTCTTGGGCAGTTCTCCAAACTCGACCGCTCGGGGCACCTTGAAACCTGCTAGGTGCTGTTTGCAATGGGCGACGATGTCGGCGGCTTCGACGACAGCACCCTCTTTGAGCTCGACAAATGCGCAAGGGGTTTCGCCCCAGCGCTCATCCGGCTTGGCCACGACCGCTGCGGCCAAAACCGCGGGGTGGCGATAAAGCACATCTTCGACTTCAATGCTTGAGATGTTTTCCCCGCCAGAGATGATGATGTCTTTGCTGCGGTCCTTGATCTTGATGTAGCCGTCTGGATATTGAACCGCCAAGTCCCCACTGTGAAACCAGCCACCGGCCAAAGCTTCTTGGGTGGCTTGCGGATTCTTCAAATAGCCTTTCATCACGATGTTGCCTTTGAACATGATCTCACCCATGGTTTCACCGTCCCATGGCACAGGCTCCATGGTTTGTGGATCCAATACCTGCACGTCTCTTTGCAAGTGATAGCGAACCCCTTGGCGGGCGTTGAGTCGAGCGCGCTCACCAATATCCAAAGACTGCCAACCCTCGTGCTTGGCGCATGCTGTCGCTGGTCCATAAACCTCGGTGAGCCCGTAGACATGGGTCAGGTCAAAGCCCATGGTCTCCATACCCTCGATCATGGAGGCAGGTGGCGCAGCGCCTGCCACCATGGCTTTCACGCCCGCAGGTAAGCCCTGCTTCATTGCATCGGGGGCGTTGACCAAAAGCCCATGCACAATGGGCGCACCGCAGTAGTGGGTGACTTGGTGCTTGCGCATCAAATCAAATATCAGCTGCGCATCCACTTTGCGCAAACAAACATTGACGCCTGCCCGTGCTGCAACCGTCCACGGGAAGCACCAACCGTTGCAATGGAACATAGGCAAGGTCCACAGATAACGCGCGTGCTTAGGCATGTCCCATTCAAGGATGTTTGAGATGGCATTGGTCGCCGCCCCGCGGTGGTGGTAGACGACGCCTTTGGGGTTGCCCGTCGTGCCACTGGTGTAATTGAGTGCAACGGCATCCCACTCGTTGTCAGGTAACGACCACTCAAAGTCAGCGTCGCCCCTAGCCAGCAAATCTTCGTAGGTCATGGAGCCAATGCGCTCGCTCGCGCCGTCAAACACCTCATCCTCCACATCAATGACCTCGAGGGGCTCTGCGCGTGTTCGCAATTGCAGAGCTTGTTTGACCGTGGCGGCGTACTCGGCATCCACAAGGATTACCTTGGCCTCGCCGTGGTCCAACATGAATGCGATGGCCTCTGGGTCAAGTCGGGTGTTCAAAGCGTTGAGCACCCCGCCAGCCATACCCACACCAAAATGGGCCTCGACCATCGGTGGGGTGTTTGGCAGCATGACCGCAACTGTGTCGTTCTTCTGAATGCCTAACCCCTGCAAGGCGCTCGCCAAACGGCGGCAACGCCGGTATGTCTCGCCCCAGGTTTGGGTCAATTCGCCATGCACCACGGCTGGGTAGTTGGGGTAAACATCGGCCGCACGCGCAATGAAAACCAAAGGACTCATGGCTGCGAAATTGGCTTCAGTTTGCGGCAAATTTTGCTCATAAATGTGGGGCATTGCGCGTCTCCTCTTGTCGTTGTGAATCGCTTCAGACTTTACAACATCTGTCCGCGAGTTAGCTGACAGCCAGCACAGGTTTGGATTTCAACGAAAATACAAACATGGCCATCCCCCAAAGCTTTCTACAAGACTTGCTCTCTCGCGTTGACATCGTTGAGGTTGTGGGTCGGTACGTGCAGCTCAAAAAGGGGGGCGCTAACTTCATGGGCTTGTGCCCATTTCATGGCGAAAAGTCTCCCTCGTTTAGCGTCAGCCCGCACAAACAGTTTTTCCACTGCTTTGGCTGTGGCAAAAATGGCAACGCCATTGGCTTTTTGATGGATCACGCGGGCATGAGTTTTCCTGAGGCGGTTACCGAGTTGGCCCAAGAGGTTGGCATGGCCGTGCCAGAGGACGAACGCAGCCCAGAAGAGCGCGCTCGGGCCGCGCAACACAAAGAGCAACAGCAGTCACTCGGTGATGTGTTGTCACAGGCCGCATTGGCCTATCAAAAGGCGCTCAAATCCACCCCTCACGCCATCGAGTACTTGAAGAAGCGTGGGCTCACAGGAGACATCGCCAAGCGCTTTGGACTGGGGTATGCGCCCCCCGGCTGGCGCCACCTCGCGGGTGTCTTTCCAGATTACCAAGACGTTAAGCTCGTCGAGAGTGGATTGGTGATTGGCGACGAGAGCCCAAGCGACGCTGAAACCGCCAAGCGCTACGATCGGTTCAGGGACCGAATCATGTTTCCCATCCGCAACGTCAAAGGCGAGCACATTGGCTTTGGGGGACGGGTCTTAGATCAAGGCGAGCCCAAGTACCTCAACTCGCCCGAGACGCCTGTTTTTCACAAAGGCAAAGAGCTTTACGGCTTGTTTGAAGGTCGCACCGACATCCGGGTCAGCGGTCATGCCCTGGTCACAGAGGGATACATGGATGTCGTCGCTTTGGCACAAATGGGCATAGGCCAAGCCGTCGCCACTTTGGGCACTGCTTGTACGGCAGACCATATGCGGCTGTTGTTTCGCTTCACCGAGGTGATCGTGTTTTCGTTTGACGGCGACGCTGCAGGCCGGCGCGCCGCGCGCAAAGCCATGGAAGCTGCGCTGCCTTTTGCTTCTGACACACGAACCTTGAAGTTTCTGTTCTTGCCAGCCGAGCATGACCCCGATAGCTTTGTTCGTGAGCACGGTAAAGCAGCGTTCGAACAAGCCATTCAAGACGCGATGCCATTGAGCAAATTTTTGCTGGAGACCACCACGCAAGACTTGGACATGGATAGCGCAGAAGGTCGAGCCCAGTGCCTGTCTGCTGCCCAGCCCCTCTGGCAAGCTTTGCCAGACGGTGCACTGAAGCGTCAGCTCTTGACACAATGGTCTGACTTGGTTGGTTTGGGAACCCACGAGGTTTTGGACCTTTGGAAAGTCCGTGGGCACACTTCAACTGCCGGCAGCTCAGCCTTGAGGCCCAAGGGTCATGAGCAGCACGCATCGAACCGCTCAGCCTCACCGGCCCGCCAAACCCCAGGCGCACCGCCACAGCGCCCTTGGCGCGCGAGCCGCAGCGCTGCGCGCAGCCAAGTACCCGGTCGAGCCGATGTGGTTGCACGCCTCATCGTGCAAAAGCCAGATGCCTGGGGCACATTGTCCACGGCAGATCAGCACATGCTGGCAGAATGGCCCGCTCCCCATGGCGAATTTTTTGCTTGGCTAGAGGGGCAATGGCACGACCATGGCCCCCAATCGTGGGCCGCCTTAGACATCGCCATGCAAGGGCAGCCATTTGAAGCTTGGCTCAAGCGGCTGCTGCAAACCAGCGAAGTCTCGCCCGACGAAGGTGCGGACTGGCAGCAAGAGATGCAAGAAGTTCTCAAGCGCATGCACATGGAGCGCATCATGCAGTTGCAGGCGCTTGCCATCGCTGACGCGGAACACGATCCGAAAGCGTTGGAGCGGTGGCGCCAACTCAGCGCACAACTCAAGCAACTGCAAACCTCCGCTTAGAGCCCAACACCAGCAGATACTGGGCTGGACTGGGCATCATCGCCCTTCCGGCGATGCTCAAACGCAACTACGACCCCCAAATCGCGATCGGATCGATCATGGCAGGCGGCACCTTAGGCGTCTTGATACCCCCATCAATTCTGGCTATTTTGTATGCCGTCGTCGCGCAACAGTCCGTTGGAGAGTTGTACCTAGGTGCGGTATTGCCAGGGCTGTTGCTCTCTGGCCTCTACATTTTGTATGTCGTGGTGCGAACCACCCTCAACCCCAAACTGGGGCCACCGGTCCCTGTCGAAGAGCGCTTGAGTACAGTTCAAAAAATTGCCCTGGTGCGCGGCCTGATTGCGCCAATTGGCCTGGTGGTTCTGGTACTCGGCCTTTTGTTTGCAGGCGTTGCCACGCCAGTCGAGGCCGCGGGCTTGGGCAGCTTCGGCGCGATGGGAGTAGCCGCACTCCACAAACGCCTGACATTGAAGGGCTTGATCGAGGCCAGCGGTGCCACCCTCAAGGCGACCGCCATGGTTTTGTGGATTATTTTTGGCGCTTCGATCTTTGTGGGCTTGTACATCTTGCAGGGTGGCCAGGCGTTCATCACTGAAACCATTCTGTCTACGGGACTAGGCGCCTATGGCATCTTGTTCCTGATGAAGGTGTTGCTGGTGATTCTCGGGATGTTCTTAGACTGGGTGGGCATCTTGCTTCTGGCCGTCCCCATTTTTGTCCCTATCGTCAAGTCGCTGACCTTCACAGGATTGTTTGGCTTACCCGGCCCAACGCCTGACAGCGTTATCTTGTGGTTTGGCGTGCTGTACTTGGTCAACATGCAGATGAGCTTCTTGAGCCCACCCTTTGGCTACGCGCTCTTCTACATCCGCGGTGTCGCACCGGCACACATCAGCATGGCCACCATATTCAAATCCTCGTTGATATTCCTGTTCATCCAGACCCTCGCGCTTGCGATGGTGGTGGTGGTTCCAGGCATTGCGACTTGGCTTCCAGATCTGGTGTACGGGCGTTGAACCCAACCTATCCCCACATGGGGGTAGGTGTTGCCTTTATGCAGAAGCCCGCCAATCGGCGGGCTTTCTCATTGCGCAACACAGATAGCCCCAAAATTGATCACCCCACATGGCGTGTTTGGTATAATCCGATTCCTTACGCTAGCGCGACAGCAGCACCTCCGGCACGGCACGCAGATCAACGATCGCTCGGCTTCACCAGCCCGCCAAGCACCGCAAGGACTGCATCCCAAATGTTCGCCCACACAGCTGGCCTCTGATTCGCCCCCTGAGTCACTTACTTTGGGTGGCGCACTTCGTGTACCTGCAATCTACTGAATCGAGGTTTGACCATGCCCGCAAAAAAGCCTGCGACCCCGGCGGCCGCATCGCCCAAAAGTGCCACAACCACCAAGCAGTCTGCCAGCAAGGCGAAGGCCGCTGCTGAAAGCAAAAAATCAGCCGCACAAGCAGAGGCTGTGAAAAAGGCACCAGCCAAGACTGCCAAGCCTGAATCCAAAGCCAGCAAGACACCAGCAGAAAAGCCCGCCAAAGCCTCCGCTAAAAAGGCTGCTCCTGCAGCCAAGGCCGGACCGAAGGCCACAGCCAAGACTGGTAAGCGCGGCGCAGCCAAGAAATTCGAGGACGATGCAGACGACCTAGACTTGACCAGCGATGACGTGCTCGAGGCGGATGAGGTGCAGCAACCTGCTGCTGCGCCTGCCGAAAAGGTCAAGCCTCTGCGGATGAAGATCAGCAAGTCCAAAGAGCGAGCTCTGATGAAAGAGTTTGGACTTGACGAAACTGTGCTTTCCGAGGAAGAGGCCCAAAGTCGGCGCTCTCACTTGAAAGCACTGATCAAGCTTGGGCGCACGCGAGGCTACTTGACCCACGCCGAAATCAATGACCACTTGCCTGACAAGCTGGTCAACGAAGAGACACTTGAAGTCGTGGTTTCTTTGCTCTCAGATATGGCGGTGTCTGTTTACGAACAAACGCCAGATGCCGAAACTCTGCTGCTCAACAACGCGAGTGGCACGGCAGCGACCGAGGAAGAAGCAGAGGAAGAGGCCGAAGCCGCCATCTCTACGATGGACAGCGAGTTTGGCCGTACGACAGACCCGGTTCGTATGTATATGCGCGAAATGGGTACGGTTGAGCTGCTCACACGCGAAGGTGAAATTGAAATCGCCAAGCGCATCGAGGGCGGCATGATGGACATGATGCGGGCCATCTCAGAGAGCCCAGCCATCATTGCAGAAGTCTTGCGACTGGCCGGCGAGATCCGCGAAGGCAAAATTGTGATCTCGACCATCGTCGACGGTTTTTCAGATGCCGACGAAAACGATGATTACGTTGCTGAAGAAGATTTCGACGAAGAGCTCGACGACGAAGATGGCACCAAGGCCGCTACCAAACTGCTAGAGGGCTTGAAGAACGAAGCGCTCAGCCGCTTTGATGACATTGCTAGCAATTTCGAAAAGATGCACAAGGCGTACACCAAAGACGGCTACGGCAGTGCAACCTATGAAAAGTTGCAGTCGTTGATCACCAGCAAGCTGATGACCATTCGCTTCACCGCCAAGAGCATTGAAGCGCTGTGCGACATGGTTCGCGGCCAAGTAGAAACCATCCGTCAGCAAGAGCGCCAATTGCGCGCCATCATCGTCGACAAATGCGGCGTGCCACAAGACAAGTTCATCAAAGACTTCCCCGAGAACCTTCTGAACCGTCAATGGGTTGAAAAAGAGGCCAAGAGTGGTAAATCATGGGCTGCCATCCTTGAGCGCAACATTCCACCAATTCAAGAAATTCAACAGTCGTTGCTCGACCTGCAAACCAGCGTGGTCGTGCCATTGAACCACCTCAAAGACATCAACAAGCGCATGGTCAAGGGCGAGCGCGATTCACGCAACGCCAAGAAAGAAATGATCGAGGCCAACTTGCGCCTGGTGATTTCGATCGCCAAAAAATACACCAACCGCGGCTTGCAGTTTTTGGACCTGATCCAAGAAGGCAACATTGGCTTGATGAAGGCCGTTGACAAATTTGAATACCGCCGCGGCTACAAATTTTCAACCTACGCGACTTGGTGGATTCGCCAAGCCATCACCCGCTCTATTGCTGACCAGGCGCGCACCATTCGCATCCCGGTGCACATGATCGAAACCATCAACAAGATGAATCGCATCAGCCGTCAGCATCTGCAAGAATTTGGTTTTGAGCCTGACGCCAGCATCTTGGCCGAGAAAATGGAAATTCCTGAGGACAAGATTCGCAAGATCATGAAAATCGCCAAAGAGCCGATTTCGATGGAAACGCCGATTGGTGACGACGACGACTCGCACTTGGGCGACTTCATCGAGGACACGCTCAACACCGCCCCCATCGAGGCGGCCATGCAAGCGGGCTTACAGGACGTGGTCAAAGAGATTCTGGATAGCTTGACGCCGCGCGAAGCCAAGGTGCTGCGCATGCGTTTTGGTATCGAGATGTCTACCGATCACACGCTCGAGGAAGTGGGCAAGCAGTTTGACGTCACGCGCGAGCGCATCCGCCAGATTGAGTCAAAGGCTGTGCGCAAACTCAAGCACCCCAGCCGCTCGGACAAGCTGAGAAGCTTTATAGACAATATGTAAGTATTCACTTACATAGGCCGCTTGTTGAGAAACAAGCGGCCTTTTTTACTGGTCCAAGCCACCCACACGAAATCTTTTACAAGTGGGCTTGAAATTTGCCAAAGCAGCACCACTTTAGCTACACCTCATACTTAGACAACGCAAAGCAGCCACATGACTGAACCCACCACTGACACACCGGTACCCGACCCAGATCAACCCAGCGAGATCGAAGCACCCGCCAACGACACCTCGACCACCCGGACGCCAGAAGAAGAGATTGCTGGCCTCAAGGCGGTGATTCAAGACCTCAACGACCAAGTCTTGCGTGCCACGGCAGCGGCAGAGAACGCGCGCCGCCGAGCGGATGAAGACATCGCGAAATCCCGCAAGTTCGCCATTGAGTCTTTTGCTGAGCAATTGCTTCCAGTGTTAGACAGCATGGACGCCGCTCTGGCCACTGAGCAAGCCACCTTAGAGCAAATGAAAGAAGGTGTTCAGGCGACACAGGGGCAGCTGATCTCAGCCCTCGAGCGGAGCAAAGTTTTTGCCGTCGCTCCGGGTGCCGGCGACAAATTTGACCCCAACCTGCACCAAGCCATCAGCGTTGTCCCCTCTGAACTCGAAGCCAATACCGTTGTGACGACGCTCCAAAAGGGGTATGTCATCGCCGAGCGTGTCCTGCGCCCAGCTTTGGTCACGGTATCCAGCGGAACGGCGGGCTAAGCCTGATCCACAAATATGCGGTTTGAGGGATCTTGAAAAAGCCTCTACCGACCACAGATAAGCACCAAGCTAATTTTTAGGAGAACCCAAATGGGCAAAATCATCGGTATCGACCTCGGCACCACCAACAGTTGCGTGAGTGTCATGGAAGGCAACAAAACGCGCGTCATTGAAAACAGCGAGGGCTCTCGCACGACCCCTTCGGTGATCGCCTACCAAGAAGACGGCGAAATTTTGGTGGGTGCGCCCGCCAAGCGCCAAGCGGTTACCAATCCCAAAAACACAGTCTACGCAGTCAAGCGTTTGATTGGGCGCAGGTTCGAAGAGGACGCTGTCCAAAAAGACATCGACCTCATGCCCTACAGCATTGTCAAGGCGGACAATGGCGACGCATGGGTCAGCATCCGCGATCAAAAGCTCGCTCCCCCTCAGATCAGCGCAGAAATTTTGCGCAAGATGAAGAAAACCGCTGAGGACTATCTGGGCGAAGAAGTCACCGAGGCCGTCATCACCGTCCCTGCTTACTTCAACGACAGCCAGCGCCAAGCGACCAAAGATGCGGGGCGCATTGCAGGCCTAGAAGTCAAGCGCATCATCAACGAGCCCACCGCAGCAGCCCTGGCTTTTGGCCTGGATAAGGCTGGCAAGGGTGACCGCAAGATTGCCGTGTACGACTTGGGCGGCGGCACTTTTGACGTATCCATCATCGAAATTGCTGACCTCGACGGCGAAAAGCAATTCGAAGTGTTGTCTACCAACGGTGACACCTTTTTGGGCGGCGAAGACTTCGACCAACGCATCATTGACTTCATCATTGAAGAGTTTAAAAAAGAGCAAGGCGTCGATCTCAGCAAAGACGTGTTGGCCCTGCAGCGCCTGAAAGAGGCCGCAGAAAAAGCAAAGATCGAGTTGTCAAACGGTGCACAAACCGATGTCAACTTGCCTTACATCACGGCTGACGCCAGTGGCCCCAAACACCTCAATGTCAAGATCTCACGCGCCAAACTTGAGAGCTTGGTTGACGAACTGATCGAGCGCACGATTGCGCCATGCCGCACCGCAATCAAGGACGCAGGCATCAGCGTGGGCGACATTGACGACGTGATCTTGGTGGGCGGTATGAGCCGCATGCCCAAGGTGCAAGA
>Ga0181560_10002909_pt1 | contig 15872 bp, 8 predicted proteins | sample 011ome_20_FD_133751 | JGI IMG/M metagenome (GOLD analysis project Ga0181560, IMG submission 133751) | Coastal salt marsh microbial communities from the Groves Creek Marsh, Skidaway Island, Georgia - 011509CT metaG (megahit assembly) | ecosystem: Environmental > Aquatic > Marine > Intertidal zone...
GCCCTCGCCGGGGAAGAAGTTTCTTCTCCGGAGACGACGCGCGCGACGACCGTTTTTGAAACGGATTCCTCCGTTTCAAAAACGGTTCCGATTCAACATTCGCCGCGTGTGTTGTTGCGTCGCTTCGCAGCAGAGTGGCGCGTGTACGCCCGCGCGTTTCAGAGGTGGAAGGCGCGCGACGCCGCCGCGCTGGAGCGCGAGCTGACGCGCGCCGCCGTCGAGATGGAAACCTCCGCGAGGCGCGCGTGCGGCGCGAACGCGCGGGCGGAAGATTTCCCGGAGGGATCTGACGCGCGCGCGATTCTCGTGGCGCTCGCCGACGACGCGCGTGTCCTCCGCGGGAAGGTCCGCGGTCTGGCCGGGCAGGAAGGCGTCGAGCGCTTTGACCGCGCGCGGCGCGCCGCGCGCGTGCGCGTCGCGCGCGACGAAGCCGCGGAAGCCGCCGACGCCGCCGACGCCGCCGATTCGGCGGCGGTTCCGGGTCGCGAGACCGCCGCCGAACCTCCCGGGACGACGCGCGCGGCTCGGCGCGTGGAGGCGCGCGAGGCTGCGCGCGCGTCGCGCCTCGCCGCCTACGCCGCGCGCCGCGCCGCGAGCGACGAGGCTACCGAGCCGTCCGAGAGCTCCTCGCGCGCCCGAACGTCCGCGGAGGCTTACGAAAACGAGGCGATCATGCACGAGCTCCTCGTCGATCCCGAGTGGCGCCTCCCCGCGAACCACGCGCCCTCGGCGAACGCCGCGCCCGGCGTCGACGCCGACGCCCTGGGCGCGCGCGTCCGCGAGGCCATGACCCGCGCGTTCTGGGACGCGACGCGCGACGCCCTGCTCGAGAAGGACGTGCGACGCGCCGCGGGGGTGGTCGCCGAGCTCGGTGACGCGCTGGCGTCGCTGTGCCCCGAGCACCGACGCTCGGAGGCGGAGGCGGCGTTGCTGCTGCGTCTCACGCCCACGGCGGCGGCCGCCGCGCTCGCGCGCGTCGCGGACGACCCGGGCGCGCTCGGCGACGCGTTCGCGGAGGTCACGCGCGAGGCTTCGCGCATGCTCGCGAGGCTCGGCGCGCCTGCGCGCGACGCGCGCGCTACCCTAAACGCCGAGGCTCTGGAACGTCAGGTGGGCGCGCTCGCCGCCGAGGCGTCGGCTCTTTCTTCCGGCGGAGACGCGCTCGGCGCGTTGCGCGTCGCCGCGGACGCCGTCGCGCACGCGCTGCGCGAGCTCTTCGCCGCGCTCGCGCTCGTCCGCCGGGACGTCGCGAACGTCGCGGTCGCGAGCCTAGCGCCGCTGGCGCGCCGCGACGAGCGGGGCGTCGCCGAGGGATCGGCGTGGGCCTGGGACCGGTTCGCGGCGCGGCGCGGCGTCGCCGAAGCCGTCGCCGCGGTGGGCGGCGGCGGCGGCGGCGACGCCGCGCTTCTCGCGGCGGCGCTGCCGCGCACGAGCGCGTGGCTCGCGGCGGCGACGCGCGCGGCACACGCGCTGGACGCGTCGATTCCCGCGCTGGCGTTCGAGACGCAAGGCGTTCGAGACGCGGACACTGGTCCGAACGCGACATCGGCGACATCGGCGGGCGCGACGAACACGCGTCGTTTCGCGTTCGCGATGCGTTCGGGGAACGCGTACGGCTCGGCGCGCGCCGCCGACGCGATCCGAAACGCGCCGGATCCCGATCCCGTCTCCGTTCGTGCGACGCGCGCCACCTCCCACGAGGGCCTGGTGCGCGTCGCGCTCGTCAATCTCGTCACCTCGAACGATCAAAGCGTCGAAGCGCCCGACAACGGAGGCTCGAGTTCCGAACTCATGCCGGAGACGCTCGAGTTCGACGCCGCGCGCCTCCGCGACGCGCGCCGCGCCTTCGACGCGCTCCGCGTCCGCGCCGCGTGCCTCTTCGTCGCGGCCGGCGCACCGTGCGAAAACCGAAAACGCGGAAACCACGCGGAGCGCCTCGCGCGCCTAAACGCCCTGCTCGCCGACCCGACGACGTCCGCGGACGACCTCGCGCTCGAGGCGGCGGGCGGCGCGGGTGTCGACGCGCGCAAAGTCGCCGACGCCGCCGCGACGTTGCGCCGGCTGCTCGCGCCGCGCGATCCCTCGGGCGCGCGCCTGACGCGCGCGCTCGCGGAGGCGCTCTGCGTGCGTGCGCTTCTCGGGCCGCCGATCACGGTGGCGTCACCGGTGGCGGCCGCGCGCGCGGCTGCCGGCGCGGCGCCCCTGCTCCGCGCCGGCTTCCGCGGCCCGGACGGCGCGGCGGTGGCGCGGGACATCGCGTCGCTCGCCGCCAGCCTCGACGTCTCCGTCGGGCGGGTCACGTGGGGCGTCCACGCGCGCGCGTACGTTATTCTCGCCGACCGCGCGCTCGCGGCGGGGGATGAAATCTGATCTGAGCCGAAGATGTACATACGTGTGTACGTGTGCGTGGGTGCGCATGGAAGAAGCGGAGCGCGAGCGGATGGCGGAGCGATCGCGGCTCGAGCGCTCGTACAAACAAAACCCTTTTTCTACAGGTGCTACGTTACGACTTCACTCTTCTTCGCTCTTCGCGAGCGCGTTCAGCACGGCGGCGTGTAGGCTCGGGTTCGCGCTCGCGATGATCCCCCCCCTCTGCTCCAGGAACCGCCCCTTCGTGAAGTCCAGCGCGTGCCCCTCTCCGTCCGTGATCACCCCGCCTGCGGCCTGCACGATCGCGACGCCCGCGGCGTGGTCCCACACCTTCTCGCGGTAGCTTTTCGGCGGGAACCGCAGGTACAGGTCGGCGTCGCCGCGCGAGAGCGCGCCGTACTTCGCCATCGAGTCCACCCGCACGGCGGTCCGGACGATGCCCAGCTCGGCCGCGAGCGCCTTGGTTTTGCCCCCGTTCGCCACGATGGAGTCGCCCCAGCTCTCCATGTACCGGGACGTCCCGGGAGTGGCGCCCGCGTCCGCCAGGCAGGATTTCGCCGCCGCCGCCGCCGCGGAACCCTCCGCTAACGGCGCGCGCGCGTCCGACGGAAACGCGACGCATCCGCATCCTTCGTACGCGGCGAACACCGTTCCCGGCCGTTCGGGGGGTATGTGCGTGGCGTCTTCGGGAATCACGTCGGTGGGCATGTTGGGGCACCCGAGGACACCGCCGACCACGGACCCGTTTACCATCAGCCCGAGCGCCACGGCGTATTGCCTCCCGGCGATGAAGCCCTTCGTGCCGTCGATCGGGTCGAGGATCCAAAACGCGCCCTCGCGTTTGGGCGACCCCGCGCCGCGGTCGATCGCGTCCGCGACGAACGACTCGGTCAAAGGGAAGGATATCGATCGAGCCACTACGTGTGCGTCGTCGATGAACCCATCGGAAATCGCGAGACGCAGCGTCTCGTTCACGAGACGCGTGACTCGCCGCGAGAGCGACGCGCCCTCCGGCGCGCGCAGAGCGTCGGCGGTTTCCTCGGCGACCAACTGTATTTCCGGATGGTACCGCTCGAGCCAGAGGCTGACCAGCGCCTGCGCGGCGAAGTCCGCGACGGTCACGGGCGAGTCGTCGCCCTTCGCCGCGCGGTCATCCCGCGCGAGGATGTCCTGCGTTGCCATGCACAGCCGGCTCGCGAGCTGCACGGCCTCGACCGCGGCGCGCATCTCGGGAGGGAACGACTCGGGACGCGCCTCGAGCGGCTCGGACGAAGCGGAGAGCGCGACGCCGCGGCGCGCGCGCGCGGCGGCGCGGCGCGCGCGACGCCATGACATCGGCGCGCGGCGGAGCGGGTAATGCGCCGGGCACGCCGCGGCGATGCTCACGAACATCGCGCGCGCGGCGGTGTGCGGCAACGGATGGATAGGGCGGCCTGACAGTTGTCGAACCGGCGTTCCTCTGAAAAAGCTAATTATCCCGAGCGTATTTTTCCGAAGACGCACTCGCGGTCGCGCGCGCCGATGTCCTCGCCCGTGCTGGGCTCGGCGACCGCGCGCATCGTCGGGCGGCGGCGGTGCTCGAAGCGCCTCGCGTTTTACGACCTGCGCGAGCTCGCGGACGTCGACCCCGACGCGCGAGCAGTGCTGGACGCGCACTTCGGCACCGAGGGCACCGCCGCCGCCGCCCCGCGATCCGTCGAGCTCGTGGCCAAGGCGTGCTCCGCGGGCTTCGCGGACGAGGCCGAGCTCGCGGTGGCTCAGAAGGAATGTTTGAAGCTCGGGAACGTCGTGCGCGTACACGGCGCGTGGCGCGTGTGCGAGGGCGATGGCGCGAAATACGTCGAGCTCGCGTGCCACTCGGTGTCCGTCACGCGCCGGTGGGCCGATGCCAACCCGGGCGTGCACTTCCAGAAACCGAAGGAGACGCGCGCGAACGCCGCCGGAACGTCTTCCGACGCGAACACCGCCGCGCGCGACTCCGCGAAGGAACAGGCGGGACCTCGCGCGAACCCGCAAACGCCGTGTAAGTTCTGGGTGAACCAGGGCGCGTGCCACAAAGGCGACGCGTGCCGCTACGCGCACGGCGGCGATCGCGCCGCCGACGCCAAGAAGTGGATCGAGGACCGCAAGCGCCGGCGCAGGCTGTTGGCGGCGGCGGAGGGCGACCCGCACGCGGCCGAGGACGACCCGCTCGCCACGAAAGCGCACAGAGCCTCGAAGTTCGCGGACTGGCTGGTGCGCACGTTCGGCGTCGAGAAACTGAGCGAAGGCTCGGGGGTGCTCGACGTCGCCGGCGGCCGCGGAGACGTCAGCTGGGAGCTGCACACGGTCCGAGGCGTGCCGTGCACGCTGGTGGAGCCGCGCGCGCGGAAACTCAACCGTTTGCAGCACAAGTGGCTAAAGAAACGCGAGATGGGCGTAGGGAACGCCGCGACGGATGACACGGCGGAACCGCGTCCGCCGCGCGGCGGCGGCGACGACGACGACGACGACGACGAAAACGCCGCCGACGCTGTTTTGTGTCCGCAGGTTCGCGCCGAGTTCGGCGCCGACACGTACGCGCGTTTCGCGGAGTGCTCCGTGGTGGTGGGCATGCACCCCGACCAGGCCACGGAGGGCATCATGGCGTTCGCCAAGGCGCACGGGAAGCCCTTCGCGATCGTGCCGTGCTGCGTGTTCCCGGCGCTGTTCCCCCACCGCCGCGTGCCCGCCGACGAGGCGGCGGGCGCGGAGACGCCGGCGGGTGCGTCGAGCGGCGGCGTACCCGTCACGCGGCTCGCGCAGCTCGTGCGGTACCTGGAGCGCGAGACCGGCGGGCGGGTGACGCGCCTGGACTTCCAAGGCGCGAATCGGGTGGTGTACTCCACGGAGCCACCGAGGGGTTCCCGGGTCTCCGAGGCGCTGGCGGGGGACGATTGACACGACAAGGAGCGTATGACACGACAAGGAGCGCGCTCTCGCGGCGATACCCACACTGGTACTCTTTTGACACGATTAGTAGACTAGTAGTAGATAGAGCTACGGTACGACGCGCGAGCGCTCGTCTCCGCGACGCCCCGATTGGTTTCGCGCGCGTCTACCGCGTCTACCGCGTCTACCGCGCGAACGTCTCCACGACCACGCCGAGCGCGACAGTCGCGCCGTCCCGCCGCAGCTGCACCCTGCCCAGCTTCGGGTAGTCCTCGAACCTCTCCACGGCGAGCGCGCGCGACGGCGCGAGCTCGACCACCGCCGCCGCGTCGCGCGACACGCACCGCGGGCCAAGCCGGAGCACGTCCCCGGTTTTCTTGTCCAGCGCCGACACGAGCTTCGTGACCCGCGCCTCGGTCGACGACGCGTACGCGTGCACGACCACCGAGCTCCCCACGAGCAGCGGCACGCGCAGCGCGTCCAGCGTCACGAGCTTCACCGTGAAGCGCGCCGCGGGCACGAGCGGGAACGAAGCGTCGCAAAGCACCGTGCCCGGCGCGAGACGCGAGGCGTCGGGAAGATCCAACCCGACGTCGGCGGCGTCGCCGGCGAACGCGACTTGATCGCGGGCGTCCGCGGCGCCGCCGCCGCCGGAGGCGTGGGAGACCACACGCACAGCCTTGACGGTGGCGATGATCCCCGCGGGCACGACCGCGACGGTGTCTCCCGCGCGCACAGATCCCGCCTCCACCTTGCCCCCCACCGCGCACGGCCCCAAAAAACGATCGCCCGCGCCGACGAGCTCGGACGCCGGGAACCGGAGCGGCATCGGTCGCCCGCGGTCCGGCTCCGGGATCGCGTCAATCGCGGCGACCAAGCACGCGTTACGCGCGTCGGTTTCCGGGTACCACGACCGGAACGAAGCGATCGCCGCGTCACGCGCCTCGGCGTTCGCGTTTTTTCCGTCAATTTGACGTTCGTCGTCGTCGGCGTCGGCGGCGTCGTTCGTCGTTTGACTCGCCATGAGAGAGTCGGGGACGAGGTTCGTCCCGTCCGTCCCGGAAACCGGCGTCCACGCGACGGCGTCCTCGGCGAATCCGCTTTTCCGCAGGAACGGCGCGAGGGCGCCTTTGATCTCCTCGAAGCGCGCCTGTGAATACGCGCACGCGTCCATCTTGCTCACCGCGACGATCAGACGCTCGACGCCCAACGACCGCGCCAAACGCACGTGTTCGCGCGTCTGCCCACCGGCGGCGGCGCCCCCGGCGTCCCCGCCGGCGCGGAACCCGGACTCGAACGCGCCGCGCGACGCGTCCACCACCAGGCACGCCGCGTCCGCCTGCGCGGCACCCGCGATGGCGTTCGGCACGAAGTCCCTGTGCCCGGGGGCGTCCAGCAAATGCACGAGCGTCGCGCCCGTGTCCAAACACACCTTCGCGACGTCGACTGTGACGCCGCGCGCGCGCTCCTCGGGACGCGCGTCCAGGGCCCACGCCCAGGCGAAGGACGCCTTCCCCGCGGCGCGCGCGTCGCGCGCGTTTCTGTGCCGCTCGCGGTCGCTCGTCGCGCCCAGCGCGTGCATGACGCGCCCGAACAGAGTGGACTTCCCGGCGTCCACGTGCCCCAAGACCACCATGTGCAGGCGCTTCTTCCGCGGAACGAGCGGAAGACGTTCGGGCGGAGGCGCGAACGCCGCGTAGGCGTCGGAGGCGACGCTCGAGGAGAAGGACGGAGAGGCGTCGTCGCTCGCGCGCGTCTCGGGATCCCGATCCCGGAGCTGGTTTTCTATCGCGGGGACAGCTCGCGCGTGGACCCCCTTCCCGGGGCCGTCGACTCGCCGTTTCGCGAGCACGGCGTCGTCGGGCGACGGCGCGTCGAAGCCGAAGCCCCCGCGCGAGCCGTTCGGCGGCGCCGCCGGAAACGCGGCGGCGACGACGTCGGGCCGCGCGACGCCTTTTTCCTTCGGGGTCACGCTCACGGTCCTCGCCATGGCGGACGCGCCGGGGGCGCCCGGGGGCGCACCGGCCCCCCCTCCGCTTCGCTTCGTGGGGACCTGCGAGGCTTTCGCAGCCGCCACCCCTCCGGGTTTCTTGCCCCCCGCTCCCCCCGGGGGCTTCCCACCTCCAGACGCGCCGGATTTCTTGGGGGCCAGAGATCCGGTGTCGTACGCGCCAAACTCGTCGTCGTCGTCGTAATAGTCGTCGTCGTCCTCGTCGTAGTAATCGTCCGCCTCGTCGTACCAGCCGCCCTTACGGCTCATCGCGCCACGGGAATCGACCACGCGTGGGATCCCGCCGGCTAGGCAGTGCTGGGGCGCGCGCGAGCGAATGACACCCAAACGCGCTCAGCGCTCGTCTCGGCGATTCAAGCGACGCCCGGTCGACAATCACCAACCCGTTTCGACGCGACGTACCGGCGCGAAAGAACAATAGCTACGTAGTCGTAAGTGTTATTTGTATCTTGTATTTTATTTCAAGCAAGATTATTCCTGAACACGAAAGCGACACTTACTCGCTCTCGGTCCCTCGTCGTCCGGGAAGGCAGCCGGCGAAGCTCTCTCCGCGTACCGCGCGGCCCGACGCTTTTCCTCGGTCCAGGAGGAGCGCCGGCCGTAAATAATTCTACTCTCGTCCTAATTATTACGCGAATTTATTTCACTTCACGCGTTGTTCGTGACGCCGACACCGCCTGAGCCCCTCTCGGGACGTGAGCGCGTCGCGGCCGTCTCTACGCGATATCCCTAGCGAACAGCCAGTCGTCCGGGTCGGGGTCCGCGACCGCGAACGCGCGGGACCCCGCGGGTTCCGCGCTCGCGGTGTTTTCGCCGATGTCGCCGACGCCGCAAACGCCGCTCCGCAACCGCCGCTCCGGCGAGGAACGGTCCTCCCAGGAACCGCCGGCGGGGAACGCATCATCCACGGACATTTTTCCGCGCTCCCCGAACGCGTCCGTTGCTTCCTCGCGCGCATCGCGCGCGTCACGCGAGAGTTGAACGTTGGCCCAAACCGGGCCTCGCGACGCCTCGCCATGGCTCGTGTTCTGCGCGCCGACGCCGTGGCTAGAAATGAGGTGCGCGAAGTCGCGAGAGGTCCGCAGAGCGTCGGGGACGCGCATTAACGCGTCCTCCGGGCGCACGCGCGCGCCCTCGTCCAGAAGCCATCGTGACCTGTCGAACGAAGCGCCGCGGAGGTTGCAGACGGGCACGCGCAGCTGAGACGGCGTTCTCCCCGCGTCTTCGGTGAGCGCCGAAGGCTCCGAAGGTTCCGACCGGAACGAGTTCGAACGTAACGAGTCGCGCGGAACGAAAACGGAGCCGGTTCCCGGTTCGGAGGCGCTCTTCGCGCGTTTGCGACCGTTCGCGCTCGCAGAGCGCTCCGAGAGCGACACGCCGCGTTTCGTTCCAGGCGTGGGCGAGCGGTTGTGTTCGTCCCGAGAGCGGACCACCGCTCGTCTCGAAACGCGCGCGTCGCGAGCCGCGATCCCGTCGCCGCGGTCCGGCCGCCGCGCCGTCGTCTCGTTCGCCGGTCGCGTCCGATCGCGCGCTTCGCTCGATCGACCCGATTCCGGTAGGGTCACGGCCAGTCCCGGCGAAGGGTCGACCCGCGCGAAAGGCGCGACGGCGGGCGACTCGTGCGAGTCCGCGCGTCTCCCCGACGCGCGCGGATTCGTGTTTTCGCGGCACGCGGGAATCGCCTCGGGAATCGGCGTGCGCAGGCGGGACTCGACGGAGACGCGGGAAGAACCGCGTTCGCTTCTCGCATCTCGTCCGACGAACGCGCGCGCCACGGGCAACGCGCTCGAGTCGACGGGATTACGAGGTCTGTGCAGTCTGTGCAGTCCCGTCGACTCGGAGGTGGTGTACGCCACGCGTGGATCGGTGACCGCGCGCACCACCGACGCGACCGGAAGCGCCCTCGCCAAGGGCGCCGCCGCCGCGACCGAGTCGCGCGCCGGCGCGCCGAGGCGCAAAAGGGTTTCACGTGCGAGTTGCGCCACAATTGTCGGACACGACGAACGCGGTTGCTCTCGGAGGAGGGCGCGATCGCGTAGCTCGAGGATCGCGCGCCGGAATTGACCACAGACCATGTCTCTGACCCCATGCGGCGCGGTTGCGCCGTCAGAGCCCTCCGAGCGCTCGCCGGAGTCGGCCGACCTCGGATCGAACGGCAACATGATCGACGTAAAGTTGAGCAGCCTCCCGCGCACTATGATCTTTTCCGCAAAACCCTCGGGGGCCGGGCCCGTCCCGTTTCTGCGCGCGGCGGCGGATCGCGATCCGTTTCGAAGTTTAGCAGTTTCAGGTTGTTCGCGTAGCGCGCCACGGAGCGCGCGCGATCAACGCGCGTTGGGGGCGCCCCCTGCGACACCAAGTGAATCTCGGATTCGACTCGGACGCGTCGACACAAAAAGTTCCTATTTACGTAGGGTACGTGGTGGTATAACGTGTTGAGTTCGAAAAGACCAAGAGTCGTCAAAACGGAAGGCCAGGATTTAGCCTCCAAATTGAGGGTTCGCTTTCGATTCATTTTATTCAATTTTGACCATCAATTTGATGATGGTCAAATCTATGCTGACCCTTGAGAAAAGCGTTTCTGTCCATCTGACGCGTTCGCGCCGATCGACTGGCGAGTTCGACGCTTTCGAAAAAGCGTTCGAAACGACGACGCGTACGCGCGGCGCTTCGCGACGGAACTGATGAAAGTCAAACACATTCACGAACCGACTCTACGTCACCTCACGGTCTCATTCGAGCCGTATCCCGACGGGCTCGGCGTCGAAGTCGGCGTCGACGTCGCCCGCGCCGTCCGGGTACTCGAGAATCACCGCCCTCGACCCGTTGTCCAGGGACACGCGGCCGGCTTCGAGCATCGCGGTGACTCGCGCGGTCGCGTCGATGGTCGCTAAGACGTCTCGCTTGGAGATGTCCTCGACGCTGGCGTGGCCTTCGTTGATCTCGACCGCCGCCTCGACGAACGCCTCGATGCTCCTGTATCCGTACCCGCGTTGCCCCGCGAACGTACCATCCGGCGACGGCGTGTACTTCATGTACAGAGGGTTGAGCGCGGCGTACCCGTTCGCGTCCGTCGCCGCGGCGTACCCGCGGTGCGCCTGGTCCGCGCGGATCTCGCCGGCGTGCCCCATGTAGTGAAAGTACTGCTGCGTGTGACAGTCCGCTCTCGGTGCGATCCAAGACGCGGTGTAGTTGGCGACGCCCCGCGAACCGTCCGCGTTGCGCCACTCGACGACCAAACAGATCGTGTCCTCGATCGTCCGCCCGTCCGTCGGCGCCAGCCGCCGTTCGGCGGCTCCGTTCGCGGCGAACGCGGTGACGCGTTCGGGCCGCGAGGCGCCGCGCACGGACCACGCGTGCACGTCCATGTGGTGCGAGTTGAGGTAGTAGGAGATGTCCGAACTCTTGCCCGCCCACCCTTTGAACGTGTCCAGCTGCGCTTTGGGCTGCGTCATCGTGGAGGCGAAAAACGAAAACGGCCCCAGGTGTGACCGGATGCGGTCGCGCGCGTCCGCGTAGATCGGGTCGAAGCGCTTGTGGTACTCCACCGCGCACAAAACGCCGTGCTTCTTCGCCGCGGCCGCGAGCGACAGGTGGTCCTCCAGCTTCTTCACCACCGGCTTCGCGCACAGCACGTGCAGACCGGCCTCGATGCACGCGAGCGCGATGGCGTGGTGCGTGTCGTCGGGGGTGAAGATGGTGACGACGCTCCCTTTTTTCACGCGCGCGATCGCCGCCTTGTACGCGTCGGGGTCGAACGGGACGTCGTCCGCGGGCAGCGTGGCCATCGTGAGATCCATTTTCTTGTACACGTCGCCGATCTTACGCTTCATGGTCTCGCGCACGACGGGCATGCGCGTGCCCACCGCGTCGCACAGGACCATCTCCCCGACCAATCCGCGCCTCCTCATGTCCGCGAACGTGATGGCCACCACGCCCGCGGGCTTATCCGGTGCCGCGCCCGCCTCGGTGAACACGCACCCGGTGGTGTACTCGCCGGCGCCGACCATGAGCACATCGATGGGGGGCATGGTGGCGCGAGACAAAGTCGCACCGACGCGCCCCGCGTTGTGCGGTGAGCCTCTGCGCTGTCGCGCGAGGAAAGAAAAATATCGGACAACTGTCGAGGCACGTCTCCGCCTTCACTGTGCCGGGCCGACCGGCCGAGGGCGATCAACCGAACTCTCCCGCGTTTTTTTTGCCGGCGTCCAGCTTCTCAGCGTCGAACGCGCAATCGGCCACGTCGCATTTTTTTCCATCGCGCGGGAGGGAGGGCGGCTGGCAAAAATATGAGGCGACCGGGGTTTTCTGGAATAAATCGGTTTTTTCGTATAGAAGCGTAGTCACAAAAAATGACAGAAAGAGCGACGTCCGAAGTTTTCGCGACCGCCTTTTCCGCGAAAAGCACTGCGGACCCCGAGGTTCGCGTGCCTCTTCGCACAGGTGGCAGTCTGCCTGGTTGTGCGCCTCCAAAAAGCCGGCACCGCGCATTACGCTCGACGCCGCGCACGCCCCGCGCGACGCCCGCATCGATTCGAGTTCCGCACCGCGGACGCCTCCGGCATCCCCACCGACTGCCGCCGGTCGAGTCTCCCCTCGACGCGCCTCACCCGCCAGACGCACGCCCCGCGCGGACGTCCTCGCACCGTCTGGAACTTTTTGGACTCGACACGCATCGCGCTTCCACTTGATGGGCAGAAACGCGACCGGCTTTTACGGACGTGACATCCTCTCCACGACCATCAAGGTCCAGTGCAACGCGCACCACTCCGACACCGGACGCGGCTCGTCTTCCATCGCCGAGGGCGCCTTACCGTACGACGTCGTGCACCTCGCGGGAGGGGGACGCGCGTGAAAAACACCGGCTTCGAACGCACGTCCCGTTATCCGGGACGCTCGCGCGAGAATCTTTCACACAAAAAAAAAGCACCTTTCTTTTCGAAGCTTCTGACTCGAAGACTCGAAGCTTCTGCGATGACCCTCACGATCAAGAAAGTGCCCACGGTGGTGAGCATCCACCAGCTGGACGACGACGCTGACGCGTGCGAGACCGACCCGAAAGCCAACCTGGTGTCGCGCGTGTGCGCGCCGGGCTCGACGCTGCCCACGCTAAACTACGCGCCCAAACGCGCCGCGATCAAGGCGATGAAGAAGGTTCGCTCGTTCGGGTCGTTCGACGATCTGCGCGTCCCCGACTTGGCGTCTGAGCGCGACACCGCCAGCGAGGGCTCTTTCGACGCCTCAGGTGGCGCGTTCGCGCGCGCGCCCGCGTCAGAGAACGAAAGCGAGAACGAAAGCGACGGGGACACCGGAAGCACCGGCGGCGGCTACGTCCAGGACGTCTCGCCCTTCGACCGCATCTTGCTCTCGGCGTGGGAAGATCGATTCGCCGCCGGTTTGTTCCGGTACGACGTCACCGCGGTGAAAACCAAGGTGGTGCCTGGTGGGTGCGGGTTCGTCGCGCAATTCAACGAAGGACGCGCGACGAAGAAACGCCCCACGGAGTTTTCCGTGGACGAGGTGTGCCAGGCGTTCGACGGGTCCAAGTTCAACTTCACCAAAGCCGACAAGAGCGAGATCCTCTTCGCGTTTCGCGACGCGCGCGCCGAGGCGGAGGACGCGGCGGACTTCGACGCGAACGCGAACGCGAACGCGAACCCGCGCGTTTCCTGCTCGACGTTCGACGCGCGGCGCGTCGTGACGGACGACGGGGTGTCGCCCACGGTGGTGCTCATCAACGTCTCGCCCATCGAGTACGGGCACGTGCTGCTCTGCCCGCGCGTCCTGGAGGGGCTGCCGCAGCGCGTCTCACCCGAGACGCTGCTGCCGCCACTTCTGATGGCGGCGGAGAGCCGCAACCCGTACTTCCGCGTGGGGTACAACTCGCTCGGCGCGTACGGCACCATCAACCACCTGCACTTCCAGGCGTACTACCTCATGGAGGCGTTCCCGATCGAGCGCGCGCCCACGCGGCGGCTGCCCGCGCGCGCGTACCCGACCAAGAGGCACCGGCACGGCATCAAGGTGTCGGAGACGACGGGGTACCCCGTGCGCTGCGTGTGCTTCGAGCGCGGGGACGGGTTCGAGAGCCTGGCGCAGATGGTCGGTATCGCGTGCCAGCGGCTGCAGGCGCGCAACGTGCCGTTCAACCTGCTCATCGCCGACCACGGCGCGCGGGTGTTTCTCATCCCGCAGCGCTTCTCGCAGAGGATAGCTAGGGGCGAGGTGCCGGAGGACGTCGTCGCCACGGGCGTGAACCCCGCGGTGTTCGAGATCTCCGGGCATCTGCTGTACAAGACGCGGGAGGACTACGACGCGTGCTCGCAGGAAGCCGCGCAGCGCATGCTGGAGTGCGCGTCTCTCACGGAGGAGGACTTCTACGAGACCGTGAGCATGGCGCTGGAGGATGACGACGCGCCGTCGGCGATGGAGCGCGTCTTCGAGAAGAGCCGCGGAGCGGGCGTCGGCGGGAGGCTCGCCACGATCCGAGGCAGCGTCGACGGGGCGTGCTCCGAGGCGCGCGTCACCCTGGACGCGGACGTCGCGGCGGCCAAGACGCGCGGGGACGGGGACGTCTCGCCGAAGTCGCTCACCGGGGGGGCGGGATCGACCGTCTCCAGCGGCGACGACGCGCTCGCCGCGTGATTTTTTGCTGACTAATTACGAAAGACGCGCCGTCGCGCGGCGCTCCGAGACGGCGACGAGCGACTCGGCGCGGACCTTATCGAGTCTGCGATCACACATGTACGAATAGACAAACGCGAGATCCGATCGGGCGGGGTGGGTGTACACTAGCCGAAACCGAGCCGCTTTCGACGCGTCGTTCACGACGACCGTCGCGGGCCGCCGTGCCACCCCGCCGCGCCTTTTTTGCAGATTCGGCGCGCGCGACGCGTCGTGCGACACGTAGTAATAGAGTTCCTGTATGACGAGTAGCGGTATACACACGATGCGTGACTACGGCGCCTCGTCCCTATCGCTCTTTCACGCGCGTCGCCGCGCGCGGTGGTCCGCGCCCACGGCTTCCCGCACGGACGCGAACCCGTCTCCGTCGAGGCACTCGATCAGCTCTCGTTTCATTCGAGGGAGCATGCCCGGCCCCTGGTACGCGAACGCCGTGTACAGCTGCACGAGGGACGCGCCCGCGCGGATCTTCCGGTACGCGTCCTTCCCGTCGCTCACGCCCCCGCACCCCACCAGCGGGATCGTGCCCCCCGTCGCGGCGTACACCTTGCGCAGCATCTCCGTGGACGCGTCCATCAGCGGCGCGCCCGACAGCCCGCCGGCTTCGCCGCCCGCGACGTGCGCTTTCACGAAATCCGGCCGCGCGACGGTGGTGTTGCTGACGATGATCCCGTCCACCTTCGCGTTCCGCGCGGCGCTCGCGACGTCGCGCACGTCGCCGTCGCTCAGGTCGGGCGCGATCTTGAGCAGCACGGGCGGGCGGTGCCCGCCGGGCAGAGCGTCGCGCGCGTCGCGCACGCGCCGCATGAGCGTCTCGAGGAACTTCTTTCCCTGCAACAAGCGCAAGCCGGGCGTGTTGGGCGAGGATACATTCACCACCAGGTAGTCCGCGTGCGGGCCCAGCGCACGCACGCCCTCGACGTAGTCCTCGTATGCCAACGCTTCGGGGGTGAGCTTGTTCTTCCCCAGGTTCACGCCCAGGGGGGGACGCGCGTCCCTAAACTCGCCGTCGCCGGATTCGTCGCCGGATTCGATCCGGTTCCCGCCCTCGCGGTACGCGCGCAGCCTCGCCTCCGCGGCGGCGTGGCCCTCGGAGTTGAACCCGTAGCGGTTGATCACCGCGGCGTGCTCAGGCAGGCGGAACACCCTCGGCTTGGGGTTCCCGGGCTGCGGCTTGGGTGTGACCGAGCCGATCTCGACGTACCCGAACCCGGCGCCCAGCAGCGCGGGGAACGCCTTGGCGTCCTTGTCGAACCCCGCCGCGAGGCCGACGGGGTTGGGGAACCGCAAACCGTCACGGCGTCCAGTAAGGCGTGGGTCTGCCCACAGCGTGACTTGTAGACGCTCGTCGTCCGCGCGCATCTCCAGCGGCGCGACGCCGCGCGCCAGGAGCTCGATGCCGAGTTCGTGCGCCGTCTCGGCGTCCACCAGGCGCATCAGCGGCGAGAGCGCGGAGAAGACCGCGAACTGCGCCTCGGACTTTCGCGCGTCGGGCAGCGCGTGGTAGCCCCCGAACCCGAGCGCGGCCGCGCCGAGCAGGGTGGCGAAGCGGGGCGGGCCGCCGCGGCCGCCCGCGGCGGAGGCGCCGAGATTCCCGGCCGCGCACGACGCCGGCGCGGAGGAGGCGAACGATCGCGACGCGCCGGGGATCTCGCGCGCACCGCCGACGGCGAGGGACGAGTTGAGCGGCGCGGTGAGGCGCTGTGCTCGGACATCGGCGAGGGATCGCGCGGAAGCGCACGCAGGCGCCCGGGCGGCGCGAGCGAGCCCGTGCGCCGCGCGACGCATGTGCCCGGGGGTGATGGGGACGCGGCGACCAACGCGCGGCGGCCGTTTGAACGCAACGACTTTTCACACCACCAGGCTACCAGCGTCTTCCCCGGGCGGGACTTTGAGA
>Ga0181560_10002912_pt1 | contig 15868 bp, 9 predicted proteins | sample 011ome_20_FD_133751 | JGI IMG/M metagenome (GOLD analysis project Ga0181560, IMG submission 133751) | Coastal salt marsh microbial communities from the Groves Creek Marsh, Skidaway Island, Georgia - 011509CT metaG (megahit assembly) | ecosystem: Environmental > Aquatic > Marine > Intertidal zone...
CGCGCGCGAGCTGCGCGCGATGACGCGCGAGGACGGGACGACGGCGTTCGAGCCGGCGCGGTGGCGAGCGGCGCGCGCCGAGGCGGCGGCGGACGTCGACGCGGCGACGAGACGAGGAAACGCGCGAGAAGACGGCGTGAAGACGGTGGTGATCGTGGACGATAACATGTATTACAGAGGAATGCGGTGGGAGGTGTTTCGCGCGGCGAGGGAGGCGAGGGCGAGCTGCGCGTGCGCGCACGTGACGGCGCCGACGAAGGAGGCGAGACGGCGAAATCGAAATCGCGAGGGCGCGGAGGCGGTTCCGGAGGAGGTGTTCGAACGCATGACGCGCGCGTTCGAGGCGCCGGCGGTGACGACGCCGGGAGATGGGGCGACGTTTCCGGCGTTCGTCGTGGACGCGACGGGGGAGACGGACGTGGACGCCGCGTGGTCGCGCGCGCTCGAGTTTTGGGGACCGGCGCCGGATGTTCCGGCGAGCGAAGCGGAACGCGAGCTCGAACGCGAGGCCGCGCGCGCGGAGACGGCGAAGTCGGCGTTGCACGCGCTCGATGTTCGTGCGCGCGCGAGCGTGTCGCGCGTCGTCGCCGACGCCGCGGACGCCCGACGAGCCGCCGTCGCGGCGGCGGCGAACGAAGCGCGACGCGCGCTCTTACGCGACGCGCGCGCGCTCGACGGGTCTCGAGACGATGTGTTCGAAGAGATGGCGATGTTAGAGGGCGCGTTCGCGCAGACACTTAGCGATTTGTAGAAAAATTCGTTGCTACGGTAGTACAATTACAGCTCGTTTACGATTCCCAGGTGTCGCCCTTCGTTTTTCTAAACTTCCACGCGTGCGTCAGGCTCTCGTGCAAATCCGTGTACTTTGCCTCCCACCCGAGCTCGTGTTTGATCTTGTCCACGTTCGCGTACACCTCGGCGTAATCTCCGGGCCGAGGTTCAGCGCGATAGTGAATCTCTATGTCGACGCCCGTCACCTTTTTACACGTCTCCACGAACTCTCGCATGCTCACGCCGCTCCCCGTGCCGACGTTGTACAACGACGGAGGATTATCAAATTTGTTCTTTTCCGCCACCGCTATGTGCGCGTCCACTAAATCTACGACGTGCACAAAGTCTCGTATCGTCGTCCCGTCCCGCGTCGGGTGCTTCGTCCCCATCACCGTGAGCTTGTCGATGTTCTTCATCGCCGCGTCGAAGCACGCGCCGGAAATTCTCCCGTGCTCGCGCAACTCCGCGCGCGGCAACTCGCCCAACACGCCCTCGGGATCGCCCCCGAACACGTTGAAATACCGCAAAATCGACGCCTTAAACTTTGGATTCGCCAGCGCGTAATCCTTGATCGCGTTTTCGGCGTACAACTTGGACTTGCCGTACGGATTAATCGGCCTCGTCGGCGTCGACTCGGTGATGGGCAACTTCTCCACGTTCCCGTACGTCGCGCACGTCGAGCTGTAAATCATCTTCCTCACATCTTTCGCCTGCATCACTCGCAATAAATTCACCGTGTTCGTCGTGATGTTCGAGTAATACCTCACCGGATCCGCCATCGACTCCCCCACGTACGCGATGGCCGCGAAGTGAAACACCGCGTCCACCGGCATGTTTGTGTTCCCGAACGCCGCGTCCACGTCCTCGACGACGCCCAGATCCCCTCGCACCGCTCGCAGGCTTCCCTTCGGCGCCATCCTTCGCAGCGCCTCGACCGCGCCCGCGTTCCCTCGGCTCATGTTATCCACCGTCGTCACCGCGTAGCCGCGCCGCAGCAGCGCCTCGGCGCAGTGCGACCCGATGAATCCCGCGCCGCCCGTCACCAGCGCGTGCGCCTTGCGATCGCTCGCGAACGCGAACGCGCGTCGCGCGTCGTCGAGCGTCCTCGCGTCGCCGCTCGTCGTCGACGCGAACGCGTCGCGCGCCGCGCGTCGCGTCGTCATCTTTTCGACGCGCGTCGGTGGCGCCGCGCCTCGCGTCGTCGCGCGCGCGACGCACGCGAGCGTCAGCGCCACCGCGAGCGCCGCCGCGGGTCGCCGCCGATCGCTCGCGCGCGCGCGCGCCATCGTCGCCGTCTGCGGTCGCGCCGACGAGGCGCGTCGCGGTCGCGCGTCGTCGACCCCCTCTCTTCTTGAGTCACGAACCGTCGATGGCGCGTTCGAGGGTCTGTCGATCCGCCATCGCGCGCCATCGCGCGACGCTCGAGCCGCGCGCGAGCCGCGAGCGATGTCCGACGCCGACGCGATCGAGCGCGATGTCCTCGCCGCGATCGCCCGCGACGGCGTCGCGGACACCATGTCCGCGAGCGCGCGCCACGGCGTCGATCATCAGGCGGTCGTCGGCGTCGTCAAGCGGCTGACGGCGGCGAACATGGTCGTCGCGCGCGCGATCGAGCGCTCCAGGACGACGCTGACGGCGGAGGGCGAGCGGTGCGTCGATGAGGGATCGCCCGAGGCGCGCGCGTTCGCGTGCGTGCCGGAGGAGGGGATCGAGCTGGACGCGTTCAGGACGCGCGCGGGACCGGGGGCGGCGGACGTCGGGTTCAAGCAGGCGATGCAAAGGAATTGGTTGGCGATGGTGAAGGGAGCGACGCCGAGGGTGGAGCGACGGGTGGAGACGATCGAGGATGACGTGCGGGAGGCGCTGCGAGCGCTGAGGGGTGGAGAAACCGTGGATGCGAAGACGCTGGAGACGCTGACGAAGAAGCGAAAATTGGCCAAGGAGGAGCGGTGGAAAGAGTACGAATTGACGAAGGGGGCGGAGTTCGCGCTCGAGCGCAAGGTGCTGCCGGCGGATTTGACGAAGGAGATGATGAATGAAGGGTCGTGGAGGGGACAGGCGTTTAAGGCGTATAATTTGGTGCCGGGGGCGGGGGCGCAGCCGGCGAGCGGGCACGTGCACCCGTTGCTCAAGGTTCGACAGGCGTTTCGGGAGATTTTCTTCTCGTTGGGGTTCTCGGAGATGCCGACGAATAACTTCGTGGAGAGTGGATTTTGGAATTTCGACACGCTGATTCAACCGCAACAGCACCCGGCGCGAGACGCGCACGACACGTTTTTTATGAAGACGCCGGCGACGATGAACTTTGCGCCGGAGGATTACGTGGAACGCGTGCGTAAGATGCACGAGACCGGGGGGAACGGTTCGATCGGTCATCAGTACGCGTGGAAGCGCGCGGAGGCGGATAAGAATATTCTTCGCACGCACACCACCGCGGTGAGCGCGCGCATGCTGTACGACATCGCGCAAACCGGTTTCAAGCCCGCGCGCATGTTCTCCATCGATCGCGTGTTTCGCAACGAAGCCGTCGATCGCACGCACCTCGCCGAGTTCCACCAAGTCGAGGGCGTTATTTGCGACAAAGATCTCACGCTCGGTGATCTCATCGGCGTGTTATATCAATTCTTTGAGCGTCTCGGGATGACGCAGCTTCGATTCAAGCCCGCGTTCAACCCGTACACCGAGCCTTCAATGGAAATTTTCGCCTTCCACCCGATGCTCAACAAGTGGGTCGAGGTCGGTAACTCCGGAATGTTCCGTCCGGAGATGCTCGAGCCGATGGGTCTGCCCGAGGACGTCAACGTCATCGCCTGGGGTCTCTCGCTCGAGCGACCGACGATGATCATGTACGGCATCGACAACATTCGCGACTTGTTCGGCTCGAAGATGCAAATCACGTCGGTGAAGAACAACCCGATTTGCACGATTTAATTAACGACCATCTATCACGATACAATTCAAGACTAGAAACTAATTCGTCGCGCCGGTTTCTTTCGCTTCGATCCATTTGGAAAAGTACGTCGTCGAACGCACGTCTTCTCGCCATAAGCACTGGCCGAAATAATCCGCGTCTCGAACGGCATCGACATCGTCGATGACGCGCTCGATGGCGTCGAAGACGTCGGGTAAGTTGACGCGGGCGGAGAAGAGGCGATCGAGGAGGTCGGCGCCGTTTCCGCGAGCGAGACGCCACAAATTTTCGTCTTCGTGAAGACGAACGGCGGCGTCGGCGATATCTTGCGGGTTTGTGAAATCACCAAACCCGCCCCACCCGTGCTCGGGGTCTATCGGCGCGCTCGAAGTGGGCGACCAAAACTCGACGACGTCCGGCACGCATCCCTCGGAGCCGATGGGCGTCGTGCACGCGGGTAATCCGTATCGCCACGCGTCGAGAATCTTGCCTTTGATACCGGCGCCGAACCGAAGCGGGGCGAGCAACACGCGATGCGCGCGCAACGTCTCGCCCAAGTCCTCCGCGAAACCTTCGAACAAGAATCCTTGCGCTGGTTTGTGAAATCGTCGACGATGGTTTTCGGTGGCGTAAGATCCGTACACGCGCATCGTCGCGTTGGGGAGCTGTTTGCGCACCAACGGCCACACCTCTTCGCACAACCACTCTACAGAATCTACGTTTGGTTTGTGCATGAACGTACCGATGGTGACGAAATCCTTCCGCGCGCTAAAATCCCTCTTCATCGCCTCGGCGTCGACGGAATCGACGAAGAAGGACGCCAAGCGTAATTTCCTCTCCGCCACGCCGCACTCGCGCGTCAACCACTCCTTTTCCACGGGCGAGCACACCAGAGTTAAATCGCTCCTCTGCACGCTCGCGATCTCGCGCATCAAATCCTCGTCCCTCGCGTTCGGCGCGCTCTTCAAAACCTCCTTCGCCGCGTCTTCGCCGCGCGTCTTCGCCGCCTTCGCCGCGCGTTCCCTCGCCCTTCGCAGCGCGTGCGCGTCCTGCATGTCGAGCACTCGCACCACGCTCGGCGCGATCTCCCGCAGCCTCCCCGCGTACGCCTCCTCCGCGAGGAACCTATCGAACACGACGCAATCCGGTCTCGCCGCCTCGACGAGCGCGCGCAATTCATCCCCTCGATTCGCCTTCATCCGGCGCGTCTCGGCGCCCATCGCGCGGAGCGCGTCCTCCTGCCCCGCGCGCGCCTCCGCGCTGGCGACGCACGTCACGCGCCACCCTCGCCGCAGCGCCTCCGCGACGAGCGCGACGGACCGCGCGCCCGCCGCCGAGGACGACGGTTCGATCCACTCCCACCCGACGAACGCGATCGACGGCGCCGTCGGCCTCGCGGCGCGCGTCGATCGCGCGACGCGCGCGCGTCGGCGTCGACACCGCGCGCCGCGCGTCGCGGATCGCGCGACGCGCGCGGACGCGGATCGCATCGCGCGTCGCGAATTCGCGCATTCGCGACGACGGCGCGTCGCGACGCGTCGCGACGCGCGCGCGACGCGCGTCCGCGCGCGACGGCGCGCGACCGCGCGCGCGAAATTTTTCTCCGTCGCGGACCGCGCGCGCGCGCGCGTTCGCGTCGCGCGCGTCGCGACGCGCGCGTCGACGCGAATCGACGGCGAAACGCTCGAAACGTCCCGCGGTGACGTCGGTCGTCGCGTCGGCGCCGCACACCGCGCGCGCGACCGCGCGCGACGCGCGCGACGCGAACGCCGAGCGCGCGAAAATACGATACGCCGCGCGCGCGACGCGTCGCGCGAGGCGACGCGCGAGCGAGCGCGCGCGCGCGACGACGGCGCACCGCGACCGCGCGCGCGAGGCGACGACGCGATGGATAAGAAGCGGCGGCGCGACGACGACGACGGCGACGATGGCGACGGGATGGCGCGCGGAAGACGCGACGGCGACGCGGAGACGTCGCGCGCGAGCGTCTTCAGGTGGACGCTCGATCGCGCGGCGCTGGGACGAGGCGCGGGGAACGATCACGCGAACGCGCGGCGAGTGTACGCGAGCGGGGTGACGCCGAACGCGACGTGTCGCGTGTGCGATTTTCCCGACGTGGCGCCGAGAAAGTTCACGAACGACGGGTCGATGCTGCTGTGCGTGTCGAGACATCAGCAAGAGCTGGTGGGGTACGCGTTCAGGGGAATGCGGGCGTGCCTGAGGCGGGATAAGCGAGGGGAGGTGGTGGCGAGCGAGGCGACGGAGCGGGCGATGGGATCGTTTTGGTCGTACTTTGAAGAGAAGTGGACGACGCATCTGAGCGATGGAGACGACGCGATCGTGAAGGATTTCATGCTCGAGGTGCACGATGGGGAGTACATCGTCGCGGCGAGCGCGACGCCGTTGGATGGGTCGTCGGTCGCCGCGGGAGGGGCGATGCGAGAGGACGAAGACGGGGCGCCGGCGCGAGCGGCGGCGCGAGCGAGAGGGCGACGCGGAACGGAGACGCAGGAGACGTCGGGCGGGATTTCGGGAGCGCCTTCGATGCAGCGCATCGTGTTACATCTCGTGCGCACGAAGACGGGCGAGAAATTGGACTCGTTCACGTTTCGAGACGATTTCATGCACCTGCCGCGGAACGGCGCGGTGAGTCTTCGAGGCGACACGCTCGCGGTGTTGTCGATGAAGCATCAGCGCGTGATTTTTCTGCGAGTGCACGAAGAGGGACGATTCGAAGAAGTCGCATCGATCGGTGAGCACATCACGAACGAGGACAAGGAAACTGTAGCCGCACAAGACGCGCGCGAGCGGGCTTGGATGGACGCCGAACCGCAAGCGGCGGAGAAGGCGCGAACGCGCGCGACGGGATTCGCCGCCTCGGGGCGGTCGATGCTCACCGGATTGACGCAGCGTTTGGTGACATCGTTATATCACGACGCGCGACGATCGTCGAGCCCGGACGCGCTGCGACTGTTGCACCGAAACTTTGAGCGATACGTGTCGTTGGTGATGCTTCGCGTGCGCATCCTGGACGCGAATTTGCTCCTCATCAAGTTTGGCACGCCCGAGTACGCGCTGGCGCGGCGCGGGGACAACGTCATCGGGCCGACGATGTATGGTGTCTTCGATCTGAGTAAGAATGCATTTACGCAGACGGCGACGAGCATGAGCGATACGAATGGAATGGTGGACGAAGAGTTAAACGCTCCGCCGCGCGGCGATTTTCCCTGGGCGCGCTTCGCGGGGAGCCAAGGAGAGGCGTTGGCTGTGTGTAACACGTCCACGGCGGAGATCGATGACGACGATGAGGATGCGTTCAACACCATCGCCACGCGCTTGTTCCGTACGCAAGATTACCCACCGCAGTTCAGGTCGCTGTCGCCGTACTTTGACAAGAGGCTCTTCTCTTACGACGAGCGCACGATCACCGCCATCGACCGCTTGCAGCCGCACGTGGACTTTGGCATTAAATTCGTCAGCGCGCAACAGGGTCAACGGCGTCGCGTGAGTTTCAAGTTAATGCTGAACAACTCCCTGGCGAATAACGGACGAAGCAAGCGACGCGTGCAGTACGTTTTTCATCCCGTGTACCCGTTCGCGATGTCCATTTCCATCGCGTACATGCAACCGACGCTGGTGAACTTTCACGTGCGCTCGGCGCCAGGGGACGAGTTGCTCGAGATAACGCGCGCGGGACTTTTGTAGAAGAAAACATAGAAAACATGTTGTATATTTGATTCATTGTTGTTACGACTCTTTACTCCACGGGTTCCACAAAAGTATCAGATCGAAGTTCGACTGAGAGAGTGCGAGAGAGTCGGGACAGGTGCCGCATCTGCTTCTGGCGTGTTTGGAAGTTGTTCGTTACTTTGTTCGTCCACTTCACTCGTAAATATTTGATGTAGGCTGTTCTTCATGGTTGTCAGCATTTCCATTTTCATCACCGCTTTCTTACGCTGTTCAACACAGTTTTCAACGTAAAGATCGTCTACATCGATGTTATGCTCGTCGCAGTGCCGCCGCATGATTTCATTGAGCTCGCCTGATTCGAAAACTTTGGCAATGCTTGAATCAGCGTAATGAAAGAATATCATTTCGCGCATTTTGCGTGTTATCGAGTTAGTAAAATACGAAGCGGTGATTTGAAAATGCGCGTCACGATTCTCTGATACGGCTCCTGTCCTCGTAAGCCACTCAGCAAATTCAGTGGTTACGTTCCGAACACACACCTCGCACCAATCATCAAGAATCACAGAGAGCGATTCGAAAAACACAGAAAATCGCGCATCCTTTGCTTTCAGAACGTCCAATACGTCCGTGATTGATGATTTAAAGAAGGCGCGAGCATTCGTCTGGAAAATCCGAACGACAGACTCGCGCAGATGCAAGACGTTCTCATAATATTTCTCCAGGTCCTCAGATATCTCTAACTTCGCTCTGAAAGCTGGTCGTGCAGGGTGGTAAAGAACAACTACTTCATCTTGTTCGAGACCGCCGCGCGTTGAACGTCGCGCGCGACGAAACGGTCCGCGCTCTGCACGCTGAGTAAAAGGGTTCGAAGCAAAATCAAAACCAGTGCCTGTTCCAACATTATTTGGTGACTGAGAATTCGAATCCTGAGAATCGCTCTCATGGTTCTCTCTCTTCGTCCAAGGAGAACGGTTGTCTGTTGGCACACGCTTGCCCAACGCCGCCAACATGGTCTGAATATCGTGTCTTCTTTGTTGCATCATGTCCTGTGTGATAAAGAATCCAACCAACTTGTCACCACCGCAACCATCGTCGTCGTATGAGCAACGTCGGCCAACGAATAGCAGGCTACCGTTACAAAAAGTCTGATTGAAGTGATCTGAAATTGTGTTTATAGCGTCACGCCGCATTGTCCAAACGCCATTTGATGAGGCATGGGACGGTGTCTCAGGTGTCTGCGTGTCTTGCCCAAAAAGATGTTTGTGCGTGATTGTCACAAACGTCGACCATCTTCCGCCGATAAAGTTGGGTTCGCCGTAGAACATTCGACCGTCGAATGTCTTTAAAGTGTTTGGATCAATTGACGATGCGTGACGATGCGTGGTTGGATCAATTGACGGCATTAGCGAGTGGATATCACTGTGTTGCCAAATCGTAAAGTTTGCGGCGTCGTAGACCTTGCAGTCGTAGACTTGCAGTCCGGCGCTGCCGGATGTCACCGTTGGAACAAACTCAAGAAGTGTTTCAAACGAAGGTTTACACTGCTTCTCTATCTCACTGGAAAAGTAAGAAATAAGTTCATTCAAATCGTTCGGCAGGAACTCGCCCATGTCGCTTAATTCTTGTCGCACTTTCACGAGCTCAGTCTCGATGCGCTCGCGCTCGGCTACGATCCATGGCCCCCTGGTGTACTCGTCAACTTTTTGCACGAGTCTATCGACGAGACTTTCAATGCCACAGCGTTCAGTATGTCCGGAAAGATGCTCAGCAAACCATTCTTTTTCATCTTGGTTGGCCTTCTCGAGTTCTTCTCTCGATTGGTTTTCTCGTGTCGCCGTAACGGTGTCGCGATTCTTGAGAGCCACGTACCCAAGACCGAGCTCCGGCGTATCGTCCGCTTGTGCATTCAAACGTTCGATCAGTCTCGTATATGGTGATTCACGGCGACTGTCTGCTGAAAGATCCGCCATCGTCAAAGCACCAATAGTGAATTGCACTTTATTGTAACGCTGCACCAATTCCATCGCTTGCGAGTTACGAATTCTCGCCTCGCGCGCCGATGCGACGGCGATGACAAACGTATGTGGATGCGCCTTATCATTCAAGAACGATGCCGATAGATTTCTCGTGCGGTCCATCATGTCCGTAGGCTCCCCCGGTATGCTCCCAGCCACGATCCCAGGTAAATCGATCAAATCCAGGTTGACGCACAGCGGAGAGTACAGCTCGATGATTATCCGGTCATCCGTCACGCCCGTCACTTTGCCGTTCGCCGCCGCGACTAGCTCTTCCATCCACGTGCGAACTTGCGCCGGAACTTCATCGGGATGCATCTGTGAGGAAACGTCCGCGTTTAACTTGGAATCCTCGCCCGGCGCCATTTTCATGACGACGTACCCGTCCCTAAACCGCTCCTCCTCCTTTGCCAAACTCTCCCGATCGCGATGCCTCAGCCGCAGCTCGATCGGCACCCGCGTGCACAGTCTCTCGTCGCTCGGAAACACGCTCATCATCGCCACGCGCTCGAGCGTGGAGGATTTCCCAGAGGACTCTTCACCGATGCAGACGATCCGGGGCACGCTGTACCGGAGGGCCGGATCGCCTTCGATCTCCGGCGCGCACGCGGCTTCGACTTCTCGAAGGCGACCGAGGTGTTCGAACCATGACCTGCGGAAGCGTTCTTCGAGCGGGTTCGACATCGCGCGCGCGACGCGCGGTGGCGCCGCGCCGGCGCGCGCTCATCTCCGAGTTCTGCGCGCGGTCGCGATTCTCTGAAAATCCGGGCACCGGGGGGGAGTTGAGGGACGATTGCGGGCACCTCTATCACAACGCGAGAGCTAAGGCGAGGCGCGATGCGACGCGCGGAACGAACGCTTCGCGCGTCGCGTTAATCGCCGATGAGATCGAGCCTGTGCGTCGGGTCGTTTTGCACGAAGACGTACACGGTATCGTCGCGACCTCGGCAAATTTGCATGTCCGGATCGAGATACGTCACCGTCAGGGCGGAGTAGTTGCGCTCTTCGTTGGATAACGAAATCCCGAACACTTTAGATATGGGAGCCAGGGGAATATCGAGCTCGAACGAAGAATCAGTTCTGTACGATACGCTCGCTCGCAGACGTCTCAGAGGCCACCCTCGGTCGATTTCGCACCGCTCGGTGTCGAGATCGTAGCTAAAGAATGTGGTCGCGCCCTTCTGTTTCATCATGTTGATGCCTTCCGTTCCCAGAATCTGCGGACAATTCGTGAACGCGCAGCTCCAAAGGCCGAGCATCAGAGTGCTCTTCGCTCCTTTTTTTGTGGGATTCAACGCCTCGAGCGTGGCGATTGCCTCGTTGATGCGCTCGAGCGTGTCTGGACTACATTCGCGGCCGCCGTCGACATCCACCAATTCCAAAAGTAAGCGCGCTTTCGACGCATCGCGATCAGCCTCTTGACGACGACGCAAAACTTCCGCTCCGCCCAGCGTGGCGACGGTTTTAAGCGCCGAGGCGACGAAGCCGGCGAAGAGATTTGCACCGTTCACCGCGTCCTTAGTTGTTACGCCAGTCTCCTCCACTTGGCGCTTTTCCTGTACGCGCGCTTCTTTTTCAGACTTTCGGGCGTCACTCTTCGCCTTTTGAGCGGCTTTCTTGAGAGATGTACGAGCCTTGATGATGTTTGTCTCAGAACGAATGCGTTCCTTCTCGTCTTCCTCGGCGTCGGTGGACGTCGCGCGGTCGTCAACTTTGACAACTTTTGCAGCCATTTTTGCCGTGCTTTTCTTTTCAACCTTTGCGAGCTCCGCCTTGGCGGCTTCGTACTCGAGCTGCAGTCTTTTCAAACGCTCTTGATTCGCGCGTTGGCGTTCAAGCAACTCTTGCGATTGCTTTGCGGCCAACGCTTCGATCGCGTCGAGCTGCGCCTGCCTCTCGTCGGTTGTGGTCTCACTTTCCACCGACGAAGACGTCGTCGACGCCGCGTCTCTAGCTTCGTTCGCTTCAATTTCTTGCGGCGTGAGCGCCTCGCTGACGCGTTGTGTGCCTTGCGCCACTGCTCTGACCAATCCGAGCAATTTTTCCTCAGTTTCGACCTTCAACTCGAGCTCAGCCTCGAGCTCAGCTTCCGCCTCTCTGCGCTCGTCTTCGGTCTTTTGTCTTAAAAGCACTTGATACTCCGCTTTTTCTTTCGCTGCCTGAACCTTTGCTGTGGCCTTGGCTTTAGCTTCTTCTTTCAGCTTGCGCTTTGCTTCCGCCTCTGCCTCCGCCTTGGCTTTGGCTTCGCGTCTCAATACCGGAAGCACGTACCTTTCTATAGCCACAGCCACGGCGTCATCATCGTTCGTTTCGTCCAAAACAATATCCGCCACCGCTTTCGTGGCGTCGCTCGCGTTTCCGACGGCGACGCCGACACCCGCGTAGGTTAGCATTTCCTTGTCGTTTTCACCGTCGCCCAGCGCCAGGACGTTGGCTAAATCGATTTCCAACGACTCACACAGCTCGCGAACAGCGGCGCCTTTGCTCGCACCTTTCGGTAAGAATTCTAACATACCGGACACGGCCACGGTAACATCGCATGCGTCGGAGAGCGAGCTTCCGCGCACCTCGAGGCGGTATCGTTGCACGTCGGCGTCGTCGCAAAAGAGTAACAACTTGTTGACGTCGTACTCATCGCTCTTGGCCAATAAATCTCCGCACTCCACCGGTTCTGGCTCGCCGTAGTCTAAGACTTTGTCCGTGAGCTCATTTCGCGTCGAACACACGATCTTAGTGTCGCAAAACGCCACAATCGTGCAGTCTCGCGCTTGCGCAAAGCGCAAAATATCCTTCACGTACGCCTTATCCAGCGTCCGACTCTTGATCGTCTTCCCGAGTCCGTCGCACGTGATGAGACCTTGTATGAATAACCCAGGCATCTTCTTGTTATCCCGCCCGAGCTCGTCGTACAGCTTGCGCGCCCACGGCCCTCTGGTCTTCCCCGTGGCGACGACGGTGCGCACGCCCAACTCCGCCGCTTCCCGCAGCGCCGCCGCCGTCCTCTCGCTCAACCGCTGCTTCGAGTCCAACAGCGTTCCATCGACATCAGTGACGATTAATTTAACGTCGTACTCCACCCCATCGTTCGCCTCGACGCGCGCGGGCTCGCTCGAGCGCCGTCGTCCCGCCGCGCTCTCGCGCGAACGCGCCGCGGAGCCCGTCCCGAGCGCCGCGTTCGCCGCGTCCACCGCCGTTCGCGCCCGCGTGCGCAGACTGTCGGGTCCCGCGGTGCGTTCGTCGTCCGCGCGCTCCGACGCTCTCGCCGTCGCGTCGCGTCGCGCGCGACGCGTCGCGCGGTGCGCGCGCGCGGGGACACCCGGTCGCGCAGCGTTTCGCACGCCGATGCCGCGCGCGCGCGTCGCGACGCGCGCGGTGGCCGACGTCGCGTCCATGGCGCTCGTGCGCGCGCGCGCGCGTCCGGCGGCGCGCGCGCGCGCGGAGGTTTGCCGGGGTCGGGGTCGACTTTCTAGAAAGATATTCCGCGGACGACGCTGACTGTGCGGCGACCGACGCGCGGATGGTTTTTTGAATCGCACAAAGTGTTGAAATGGACACGTCTGAACGCTACGTGAGCTACTCGTCGACGTCGACGTCGACGTCTTTTTTCGCGCCGCGATCGTCGTCGTCGCGCGGTGGGTCCGCCGTCGCCGCGGCGAACTCGTCCCGAAACTTGCTTGAAGACGCGTACAACAGCGGCCAGCGCGCTGTGAGACCGAGTTTCGCGTCCTCTTTGTACGACGTCCTGTCGAAGCCTTTGAAAAACTTTCTCCCCAGGCTCGCGTACGTCGCCGCGACGCCGAGCGCGAGGCACGTCGCGAGGAACCCCGAGCTCGAGCCGACCGCCGAGCCGACGCGAGCGCCTCGCGCGGGCGCGCCTCCGTACGTCGTCACCCGCTCGCTGACGTAATACCTGTGCACCCCACCTCCGGGTAGAAGCTTTTCTCCGCGCTCCTCTCGTCGCCAATCGTCCCCGATTCCCGCGTCGCGCGGCGCCGCTCGCCGCCGCTCGAGCGCCTCGCGCCGGCGTCCCTCGAGCGCCCTCGACTCGCGCGCCGCGCGCTCGAACATCCACCGCGTCTCTCGCTCGAGATCGCGAAACATCGCGTCGAACGAGTCCGTCCCGTCGCTTTCGCGTCCGCCGCGCGCGCGCGCGACGGCGCGTCGTTCGACGGTCGTCGAAACCGTTCCACACCGATCGCGAATCCTCGCGCCGCGCGCGCGCGCCGCGAGTCCTCGCGCCGTCGCGCCGCTCGTCGACGCCTCGATGCGCGCGCTTCGCGCGCTTCGCGCGCGCGCCGAGACGACGGCGCGCATGACGCGCCGACGGCGGCGAAATGCCGCGCGCGTCGAGTCGCGCCCCGCGCGCGACATCGCGACGCGCCATGGACGCGCTCTCGTCCACGCTCTCCACCGCGGCGTCCGCGGTGAGCGACACGGTGACGCAGGGCGCGATGCACGCGCTCGTCGGCGGCGGCGACGGCGCGGGGGGGGGCGAAGTCGCGAGTTTCATCGCGAAGCGCGGGACGCACTTCGTCGATGGGTTCGCGCGCGCGTGCGTCGACGCGACGGCGGCGAACGTGCGAGACGCGGCGGAGGTGCTGCGAACGACGACGCTGAACGCGGCGATACAGAGCGAGGCGAGCGCGACGAGCGATTTGCCGACGCTCGAGCGGGCGGTGAAGGCGATGAGGTGCGATTGGTGTTGCGAGCCGAGCGAGCGCGCGCGAGGACTCGACGGCGACGCGTAACGACGAAGGCGCGCGGGTGACTGACGAATGCGTCGACGTGCGCTTCGGATGACGCGCAGTTCGAGCGCGAAGACGGCGATTGAGAATTACGATAGACGCTCGCGAGCGATGCCGCAGCTGCGATACGAGTTGTTGGAGAATTTGAGCGAGAAGAAGTTGGCGCTGGAGAAGAAAATAGAGGCGGCGAACGCGCCGAGAGAGCTGGCGAGGCGGCAGATGTTGAAAGAAATCATGAGCAAACCGAGGCGAGGGTAGCGAAAGACGCAGACAGTAGCGAGTGCATGTATACTACACAATAGTCCCGCGCTTCGTCTTTCTAGTCACTTGTATCGCTCGCGACGTCGACATCTCCATGGACGCGACGCGCGCTCGACAAATCTATGCTTGCATCCAATAAATCTACGCTCGACCTTTTCTATTCCCGATCGTCGCCTCTCGTTGCGCGCTTTCGCACGCCCTGGCGTACGCGGCGCCTTCTAAACATTCCCCGTCTGAAATCCCCGTGTTCACGCGCATCTTTTCCAAGTGCGAGCTCGAATGCACGGGGAGGAACCACATGAAAACGTTCTCTCCAAACACTTCCTTGAAGTTTCTGAACCTTCCCAAGTCGTACTTCCACGGAAGCGTCTTTTTCTTTTCGTACATTTCGATCGTCGTCATGTTGCTCAGGATCAAGTTACCGTGCATCACTAAAAAGCCCAGTAACGACGCCGAGAACGCCACGTTGACTATAAACGTCACAAACACCACCGCTAACTCCGTTCCTTCCGCCGGATCGACCTTCGCGTCCGCCCCTTGGCTTCCCGCAGCCTGACTCTCCTCGACGTCTTTGAAGAAATCTATAAAATTGCTCAACAGTAAAATCGCATCCAGCACCGTCGCCAAGAACGTGTACGCCAAAAACTGCAGAAAAAATTTATAGTTATACGCCCCCACGCAATTCGCGACCCACACGCAGTGATGATCCATCTTCAACACGCATCGTTTGCACACCGAGCAGTGGTGCGTCCGCGTCGGCTTCCACGCCGCGCACTTTTTACAAAACCGCCGTCTCTTTTCGCTGTTCGACTTCTTCGCCTCCGACGCCGCCTCCTCGGGATCCTCCGGCGCCGGCGTCCACCCCCTCGGCACGTCTCCCGGCGCCGTCAGCACGCACGCAAAGTACGACCACAGCAGCATGAACGCGAAGACGTGATACGCGCACAGCGCCCCCGTCGCCAAGCCCGCGTCCTCCCCCCCCTCCGCCGCCACCGGTCCGTACACGACCACCACCGTGGCGTAGTACGTCAGCCCGACGATCGCCAGCACGACGAGCACCATGAACGACCCGAGCGCGCGGCACGCGTCGCACGCGCGCGACGCGAACACGTTTCGATCGCCACCCATGGTGTGCACCGTCGCGTCGTCCGTCTCGCGCGTCCGTCGCGCGGGCGACGCCATCGCGCTCTTTGCGTCGTCGGAATCGAGTCCGAGCGACCGCGGCGACGCGCGCGCGACGCGACCGCGCGCGTCGCGGTGTGCGCGCGCCGTCTCTCCTGACCGGGGTGTTACGACTCTCTCGACGGTTCGTGACTCGACGCGAACGAGAGACTCCTTAAATACGACACTTTCGCTATATAAAACGACGAGGCCGCCTCGACCGCCCACCGCGCGCGCGATCGCGCGACGCGCGCGCGCGCGACCGCGCCGCGATCGCCGACGCGGCGAATCGCGAGATAAAAATAATCCGCGCG
>Ga0181560_10002913_pt1 | contig 15868 bp, 8 predicted proteins | sample 011ome_20_FD_133751 | JGI IMG/M metagenome (GOLD analysis project Ga0181560, IMG submission 133751) | Coastal salt marsh microbial communities from the Groves Creek Marsh, Skidaway Island, Georgia - 011509CT metaG (megahit assembly) | ecosystem: Environmental > Aquatic > Marine > Intertidal zone...
CTAGCGAAAGCTCATTTGCAACCTCACGCTTGTCAGGGCTCTTCACAGTAAGCAACACCTTCCCCGCATAGCTCCTAGCCTGAGTGGGCTTGTTCTGATACCAGGTAGAGAGCTCTGGGTTTAGCTGCTTTGCATACTCACAAGCCGCTTTGGCCCGTTTTCTAACCATGATGTTGATACTCATTGGCTGCGAGTAGTACCTAATGCCAGTGCAGACAAACTTCTCGGCATTGGGATTTGCCTCAACAGCTGCCTTCACCTGAGCCTTTTGCTGGGAGGTGAGGGTTGTTGCATTGGAGCTGAAGGTAGTCAAGGTCTTTTGGTAGACGGAGTAGTTCACACCTGCCGATTGGGCGGGTGTTGCAAAGCTAGCCGTCAGCAGCAGGGTAGAGGCAATGGCAATGAGTTTCTTCATGATCTCCTAATGAAGGTCGGCTCCTGGGAAGCAGCCACAGCAGCCGCAAAAGGCGTTGTTTTCTGGCTCCCTTGAAACTAGGTCTAGGGAACTCGAGGAAATTCCTGCCTCAGGAGAGTATGAAACTCTCAGGGTGGTGGCGTCAATCTTGGTTAGCTTTAGACCCTTGTGGGTAACGGAGCTGCTGATCCAAGCATTGCCATTGTCCCGGAGATAGCCCCACCAGTTCCGGGCCTCAACCTCAGCCTGGTCCGCCTTGTCGTCTCTGTAGTTAGGAAGGTTTGGAGTTACTCGGTAAGCCGTATAGCCAGGATTCTCAGGCATTGAAGTCTGGCGGTCAGACGAAGAGAAAGCACCCTTGAAGCTCGAGTACTTGCCGCTTCTGCGAAGCTCTATTACAACGACCTCGGCCTCGCTCATTTTCACAATTGCGATCTCGGCTTCAGTGCCACCTGCATCGAGTGAGGTTAGCTCGAGATCCATCGCACTTCCTATGTCTTCAGCTTCAACACAAAGAACCTGTTTCTCTGAGAGCCATCCAGCCAGGAAGGACTCCCAACCAGAGGTCATTGCAGAGGCACCAAACTGGTTCTCCATTATGTTCCAATTACCCCCATTTACTGGGCCATGGCCAATGAACCCCTGGTAGTGAAGAATCTCATGAACAAGGTGTTCCCATATTCGAGAACGACTCCAAGACGACTGGTTATGATAGCCACCCATCTCGCCATAGGCAGTCAATTCAACCGATCCATCCTTAGTCTCGACCCTCACCTTGTAATTGATGTAAATAGCGGTTCCAAATTGCTGCTCTGCTTGGTAAGGGAAAACAAAATAAACAAATTCAGTGTCAGTGAAGTCGTAGTTGTCATCAGCCACGGAGATCAGCTCCTGTAGAGCCTCTGCCCTCGTTTGAAGGTTTGGAACAGGACTCTTCCCCCCTTCATAGTGGGTATACCACTCAGCACCCCTCGGTGCCCTAATCCAACTAGTGGAAACCAGGTCCACGTCATAATTCATGTTGCCGCCAGATGCAAAAGGAGCCCATTCCACTAGGTTCTTCACGTCGTCCGCAAACATTGCTCCTGGGTTCCCTGAACCCACCGCATTGCTGAAGTCAATTGGCACAATGGCGATGTCAACCTCACCAGTGGCTGGAAGCAGACTCTCGAAAGGGAAACCCTTGGCGCCAAAGAAGCGGTTTTCAGTCTCTTGTATCTCACATACAGCATTTGGCTGGTCTAAATCCCGAAGGCTTGCCCTGGCAACCTCCGGTGACTTGACCGTCAGCAACACCTTGCCCGCATAGCTCCTAGCCTGAGTCGGCTTGTTCTGATACCAGGTAGAGAGGTTCGGGTTTAGCTCTTTCGCATATTCACAAGCCGCCTTGGCACGCTTTCTAACCATGATGTTGATGCTCATGGGCTGCGAGTAATACCTAATGCCCGTGCAGACAAACTTCTCGGCATCAGGATTAGCCTCAACCGCCGCCTTCACCTGAGCTTTTTGTTGGCTAGTGAGAGTAGTAGCAGTTGAACTAAACGCAGAGAGCGTCTTTTGGTAGACCTTGTATTTAGCGCCTGCAGACTGTGCAGGAGTTGCAAAGGAAGCAACAAGCAACAGGGATGCTGTTAGAGCTAAGAGTTTCTTCATTGAATGCCCAAGAAATCAGCTAGTAGTAGGGCAGGAAGTCCAATTCAAAGGTCAGGCTTCTATCGGCAGGAAGTCCGGATTCCTCCCCCAAGAAAACCCGGTATTCCCAAACGCCATCGCACCACAGACCGTCCTCGCATAATGGATCTACTTCCAGATAAGCAATCCCCGTGGAATCTGTTCTCGCTGAGCTTTCAGTAACCCAAGTTGTCTCAAAATATTGGAGTTCTGCCAGTCGCGATGGCTCGGGAGGGAACACCTCAACCACGAGATAGCAGTCGTCGCCGTACTCTTCAAATATTCCGTAGTATCCGAGGATTTCGAAGCTATCTAGGCAACCTCCAGAAATCGTATATTCAACCGTTTGACTTGGAGCTGAGGTCGTCTCTGGCTTCACTGTTTCCTCGGCTACCTCCGTTTCAATGGTCGTTGGTTCTGTCTCTTGAGCAGTAGGACTTACGCTTGGCTCAAGATTCGGAGTCGACGAACAGCCCGTCAGAATGCTGGCAAGAATCACAGCTATCCCTGCAATTCGCAAAGACATTTGAAAATTTATCGAGAGAGTTCTCATCTTTTCAAGCCTCTCTAGCTCCTACCCATTAGCTGACGCAGCCGTGCAACCTCAGAGCGTATCTTTTCGATTTCCTCTCTTGTAACTTTGCCATCAGCTGTGATTTGCTCGAAGTCGTTTGCCAAGAGCTCAAACTCCTGGATGTTACGAGTTTTTGACTTAGCCTCCTCCCTGGCCTCATCCATGGCGTTGAGCACGATACCAATCAGAAGATTCAGCACTGTGAAGACAATCACAAACACATAAGAGAGCATGTATGGGACTGCAAGAGCGTTGACCGCCATTGCTTCTTCTAGGTAAATAGGAAAGTTCTCTAGTGTGAGCAAGATAACTAGGCTCATCATGCTCGCACCAATGGTTCCCCACGCGTAGTCGATTTCAGCCCCAAAAAGGTAGCATCCAACCATCCCATAAAGAAACAGCAGCAAACCAATCAAGGCGCTCATACTGAGCAGCGGAGGCAGTGATTTGATAATTGAGCTGCTGAGGATTCTGACCTCAGGTAGAAAACGGAATATACGAATCAGCCTGAAAAGCCTCAACAGTCGAAGGATCACAGTCTGACCGGCGAACAACGGAGTTGACGCGATAATTAGGAAGTCAAAGATGTTCCAACCTCGTCGGAAGAACTTCCACGGCTTCTTCCCGTATGAAGCTAGCCGCATGACCAACTCGACAACAAATATACCTAGGCAGATTTGATCTATCGATAAAGCAGCTGATCTTGTGGCCTCGGAAATGTTTGGAAAGGTCAGAATCGCCAGTGCCACCGCATTGCCAGCAATTACAAGCGCGATGCCTATTTCAAAAATATCACTGTAGACGATTCGAGCCAGCCACTTGATTCGATAGTCATCAAGTTTTTCGATGGAGCCGTAGGCCCTGACATAATCCTTGCTCGTAAGTTCTGACATTTGCCCCCCAGCGCTTTTCTGGACTGCAAGCATAGTGAGAATTCGCGAGTAACTGATATAAGCCGACAGTTGGCATGACATCAGCGAGCTCATGGAAACAGGAATAATGGACCCTTCAAATCATTTGCAATGAGGCCAAATGGCGAGTACTTTCAGAGATTGAGGACAACTCAAGAGGTGGGGGGAATGACTGCGCCGAAGCTAATTCTGAAAACCGGTGGCCATAGTACTGGCCGCCAGGCTAGGGCGAACTCCTTGCCTTTAGTTGTCTCTCTCGCGATTATTTTGAGCTCTTTGGTGGCTTTCGTACTTTTTCCAAGCAGTGAAGTTACTTTCGGGCTACTGGCTTACTTCCTAACAGCAGTGGGGACAGCACTTTGCCTCGCATGGGACTCTTTGGCACAGCGACGCGGAATGAAGAATCCAAATTTCACAGCGAATCGAATGCAGGCAAGAATTCTGCAGCTTCTTGCGCTGGTGGGCGTTGCGGCTGCTGCGGCACACATCTTCAAAATTTCCGAGACTGCGGCTGAGTTTCTCAGCGAACTTTGGGGACTCACGTGAGGAAGCTTTTCGCACTTGTCATGTCTGTCGTGATTTCTGGCTTCGTTCTTGTTATTCCTGCAGGCGCCGCTTCGTATGACCTCTCACCAACGGGCGATCGAGCAATAGAGGACCTTCGCCGCTGTTTGGCGACGAACGATGCACTTGATGTGTACTACTTAATTGACATGTCTGGAAGCCTCTTTAGCTCAAATGACCGGATTGGAACAGACCCAGACTTTGCGCGGTCAGAGATTTTGGGGGAAAGCCTCCGCCAGTTGTCGGATCTGGCTAGCGAGTCTGGCGGATCGAAGCGGGTTAGCTGGAACGCCGGCTTCTTCGCAGACGACTTCTTTCCTGCATCCGATAGCTGGCTCAACTTGGAGCCTGCCTCTGTAGAGCAGGATGTTGCAAGCCTAGATAGAGCCATACGCAATTCTGGAGGCGGGGCAACTAACTGGCTTGCTGCAGTTCTCGGCGCACAACTAGAGTTGGCCCAGCAAAAGCAAGTCTCTGACGCCTGTCAGGTGCTTATTTGGCTGACAGACGGAGGATTGAACGTCGTTAACGACGACAATGCCAGTTTTGACGCTTATAACTCGCTTTGCGGCGTTGATGCTATTTCCGCAGGTGTCAGCCCCCAATACGGACTCGGGCCTCTTTATGAACTGAGACAATCCGGAGTTACGGTATTTGGAGTTTTGCTCGATGTGACAAAGCAGGGTGTTACAGACATTTATCCAGAGCGCAAAACATGGCTCCAACCACTGGTTGAGGGATCGGGCCTCGCAGACCTCCCAGCCGGAACTGCGATTCTAAAGTGCGGTGATGGATCCGGTTCCATACCCGCAAGTCACGCTGCAGGAGCCTTCATTAGAGCCCAAGAGCTTGGAGACTTGGCTATTCAATTCCTAAGACTAAGCGGTCTGATCCAAGGCGGTTCTCTGGGCGCTTTAGCACCAGATGGATCCTTCGATATCAACCGAGGCGTAGCTCGAGTCGAGCTCCTTACCATTGCGGATCCGAATGTTCTTGCGCTGACTGATCCTTCTCAGAAGCAGGTGAGTCTGTTAGATAAAGGTTTAGAAGTAATCGAGAATGCTGGAGCGACAAAAATAGCTATACAAGTTGACAGCCAAGAGGACTTTGGGAAGTGGCGCCTGACTGGAGTCGATCCAACAGATGTCCTCCTGATTGCCTATAGCGCTTTGCGAATATCGCCAGAAGCTTCGAATGCTCTCATTTCAGGAGAGATGTCAGAAATCGCCGTTACGGCAGATGTGACAGACCCTGCGTTATTTTCGGTCAACGATTACCTCTTTCAACTCGAAGTACTTCTTGAGGGTGCAGACAGTGAATACCTGTCTCTCGGGTTTGTGGATTCGAACGCCCTTCAAAATGGGGTTTGGTACCTGCCAATACAGCCTGCAGCATCCGCTACTCAGGTGAACCTTAGGTTTGAGGCCACGCAAATTAGCACCGTCGAGGGTGGAACGAAGCTTTCCTCCCTCGCAACTGAGCAGAGTTTGGTGGTATCGCTACCCACAAACTTCCCCACCTTTGGTCCAATTCCATTGGACCTCGGTCTTCTCCAAGGCAGGTTGAACCCCGCTTCTGCTCAATTACTAGTAAAGCCTCCTGCGTCTGGAGAAGTGGGCTATTTCTGCTTCGGGTCGAACCCCGCTTTTACAGTCCAATCAGACAGTATCGATAGGCGTGACACTTGGGCTTTGACGGTTAATGCCTCTGGCGCATCTGCTGATGCTGCCGGCTGCATCGAGATTTTGCCCGGGGTTCCCCAGACGCTTGAAATAACCCTTAGAAATTCTGTTACGGCAAATGGTCAAGTAACTGGCTTCGTTGATTTCCTGTTGAGGGATTCATCCGGCGCTGAGCTGGTAATTCAGGCACCAATCGAGCTTGAGACTCAGCGCGTCATTAACCCCGTGGTCCTAGCCGTTCTGCAGATATTGCTTGTAGTCCTCGCCGTACTTTTACCTTTGATCACCATTTACGTCGTCAATAAATTGAGCACCAAGGTTGAGCACGGTAACGAACTCCTAAAGGCATCTTTTCCAGTGGTCATCAATTTAAAAGACGGGCAGATTTCTTCTAAGACAGGTGCAGATTTGAAGTCTTCGAGCATTGGCCTGGATCAGTTCAAATTCCAATCACCAAAACCTGACGCTCGAGAGATAGAGATCCGTGAGCTCGGGAAAGCCAAGGCCCGAGTTTCCCTAAATCCGTTAGTAGCACCATGGTTCGAAATAGAGGCCAACAGTGAGACTTCGGTGTTTACGGGAAAACAAACTCGAAAAAGGGGAAAGCAGTTTGCAACTGGCGCTGCCGCTGAATTCTCTGGTCAGCTCAGCAAAACCTGGGGGATATCAGTTAGTCACGCGTCATTGGCAACAGCTTCTACAGGCACGGAGGACTTGCCCGCAACGCTCGTAGTCTTCGCAAGAAACGCAGGTGGGGTCTCACCGAACTTCCAGGAGCGCATGATGACAGTTCTAAGCGAAGCTAAGGTCTCAGGCTCTATTCTCAGTGCGAAGAAATTCCTCGAAGCCCAGAACTCAAAAGGTAGGAAAGAGAAGGCATCGAAAGACAAACGCAGTAATTTGAAAGGTCCGGGTCCAAATGGTGTTCCTGCGAGCAATGCACCATCTTTGCCAAGACCTGGAGGACTACCCGGAGTGCCCGGCCGCGTGGGACCCCCAGGTCCCCCACCGGGTCCAACCCAGGGACCTCCGAAACTTGGCGGACCGTCGGCACCCAGACCACCATCGAATAGTTAACCCAGGAGGAATCAATGCTTCGGCCATTTCTAATCATCGGCGTCGGTGGATCCGGCGGCAAAACGCTACGAGCAGTTAGATACGAACTCGAATTGCGACTTCAGGCGGCAGGCTGGGATCAGGGAATCCCTGAAGCTTGGCAATTCTTGCATTTTGATACCCCAGCTGTTCAAGATGGTGCCGAGTACCCAGCACCATTTTTGCCCGCTAACTCTTATAGAGGGCTGGTAGCCTCATCCGCTACTTACCCAACCGTGGTCTCAGCAATCAAGCACAAAATTGGACGCGAGTTCTCAGACCTTGTGCAACGTCAGCTACCTGATCCTGACTATGTTGCGGTCCCTATTGTTCAAGGTGCTGGGCAGTACCGGGCTGTCGGAAGAGCGATAGCTCTATCAAAGCTTGATGACATTGCAAGTGCATCAGTAAATGCCGTAAACAGACTCAAGGCCCCAAGCTCACTAGCGGTCTTGCAGGAAATTGGCCAGGTATTCGGTGCGGAATCCAAGGGCGGTGTTGATCCAAACCCGGTTCTCTTGGTTGTTTCCTCGATCGCCGGCGGTTCTGGAGCAGGGCAGTACATCGATGTGGTTGAAGCTGTCAAGTCAAAATTTGCAGCAACACCATGGGCCCGAGAAAGCTATGGCATTCTCTATGCGCCAGACGTTTTCGACGGCATCAGAGGGGGAGAGGGGGTTGCAGCAAACTCCCTCGCGACTGTCACAGAGACCGTAAGCGGCTTCTGGAATAACAGCCCAAGTCCGGCCACTATGAAGATTTTTGAAAGCCAAGGCCTAAGCCTGTTGTCAGGGGACGCGAATGATCGCCTTGGTGTGCGATACCCCTTCATAGTTGGTAGAGAGGGTGCAAACGCCTCGTTCGACGGCCAAAATGACGTATACAAGGCCATTTCTACCACGATTACGGCCTGGATTACAGACGATAAATTCCAGGACAGTATTTCCGCCTACTCCAAGACCAACTGGTTGCAAAATGTGAGTGCCGCAGTTCTCCCAGACAACACCGGACTCCTTCAGGATCGCGAAAATCAAGCCCCGGCCCTTTCAGCGATTGGTTTCGGAAGGGTTACTTTGGCTCGAGAGAAGTTCATTGAGTACTCTGCAGAGCGCTTTGCAAAGTCAGCCATAAAACGCCTACTCGAGGCTCACTCTGAAGCAGACCCCAACTTCGAGAGAATGACGGAAGAAGAGTGGATAAAGGCAAATGCAGCCAAAGCTCAGATTGCATTCATCCGTGAGACGGGCTTAAACGAGGAGACTGAAGAGAACGACGATGTCATCAATGCTCTTCGGGCGGTCACCGAGCTGCAAGGACTTCAATTAGAAATGAAGCTGGCCGCAAAGTCTGCGGCGGGTGATCCCTCGAGCTTGGACAAAAACGGCGGGCTGGACATTGACACTTGGTACAACCGGCTAATGACCTCCCGTTCTCAGTTGGTGCGGAGGTACCTAGAGGATGACCTAAGAAACAGGCAGCATAAGTTAGATGAATGGGTAAAGAACGCTCCTGATGTTTTGCTTCACACCACAATTCGGTTTGCAGTTCAACAGGGGCTTCGAGTTACTGAGGAACTCCTCGAGGGCCTTTCGCACTCCTTGGAGCGTGCAGCAAGGCAGCTTGAGTCTGAGTCCATGACCTTCAAGGGCTATGTTGAGAACCTTGGGGGATACGTTTACGAGGAGCTTCAAAGAGCTGCGGGATCAAACTCGATCAGGGAAGACAATGACGCCGTTCAAGGCGCACTCTCCCAAATTGAAAACTCTCTTTACTGGGAGAGCGAGTCGGCACTTCGGGCATCGGCAGCGCGTCTTTTGGACGAGGTCCGAAAAGAGCTAATTAAGCCGCTTAAACTATTTGTCGCCGGAACTTATAAGGCTCTTAGCGTAAACGTGGCAGCGGAAGAGACTCCTGACGGTAGGGTCAACGACTTCCCCTTCTGGCCTGATTGGCAAGCCAAGACCGTTTCCAAGAAGTATCGCCCATCTTCGAATGAAAAGATGCTTCTTGAGGCAGACGAATTCCCCGACGAATTTGAGCGTTTGGTCTCGGCCAGTTACGGAGGAGATCGCTATGGTGACGCAATTGCCAAGGCCCTCAGTTCGATGCTTGAAGGTGAGGAAGGCGAGGCCGTAATTGCTATTCGTAAGACATGGCGTCCCGTGGCGACTGCAGATCCTGATCTAGTAGGCGCAAATGGGAGCAACCCTTCATTTGAAATGCCAAATACCCCCGAGGCCTACCTTGACTTAGCCAAGAGTTGGATGAAGCGACGGGGTACCCCATTCCAGGTTTTCATTGAGACCAACATGACTGAGTTCTTCGACAAGGACAAACTCACCCCTGATGTCTTTAACGCCCGGAAGACCAGGTTTCTCTCGCACCTGGCCTCAGCTTTCCGCTCATCAACACCGCTTGTGAAACTTCACCCCGCGCTCCTAAATGAGGTGCACCAAAAACAAATTGGTGAGGGAGACTCAGTACTTGTTAGTGCAATACCGTTCAACAAGAAGTCTGAAATGTATGAACCGACGAAGCAGCTGCTCCTTGCTGAAATGTCAAAAATGAACATGCCCGGCAATTTCAATGCAGAGGTCGAAGTGGAAAGATGGTTCCGCGAACAAAATGCAGACAGCATTGAGTTTTTCTCCATGCTCGGCTTCCCTGTTCATCCAATCGTTGTGCAGAGCATCATGACTCCCGCCTCATCTGCTTGGTTGTCGAAGAGCGGAACGCTTCATTCGAGAACTGCCTTCTGGAAATGGATCCGTGGGCGCCTCTTGACTGAGGCTGTGCCAATGGACCGCCTTGCCCTTGATCGGCTGATTCGAGGATGGTTTACTGCTAGTGCACTGCGAATGATTAAAGTTGAGGATCATGCTGAACTTGGACCAAAGGTCTCTATTCAGGGGAAAAATGAGGAGAATCTAACTTTCCCCCACCCATTGCTCTATGCAGGAGTGCCTTCTGTACATGAACTCTTGCCAGCGGTAGTTGAGTCGGTTATCGTTGCGCAAGCCCTATGCAGCAGTAAAGGCGACTTGTCACCCATGGCCCCCTACCAGCGACTTATTGAGTTGGGGGGGCGTGGGGCTGGAGTTGGCGGCAGAGAGATCCAACTGAGCCCTGAGCTGCAGTGTCGCCTCGCAACCGGAACCGCACTTCCGGCCGGAAGCCAAGAAGTATCGTTTACTGCGGATGATCCGGCCGCAGTGGAGGAGCGAAAGCTCAAGGTTAATCAATACCTTGAGAGTGAACTATCTGATTTAGAGTCGTGGATAAAGACAGCGACAGCCCACGGCTCCGTGTATAGCTGGCCAGTTGCTTGGGAAATTTTGCCTGAAATTCGAAGCGCACTGAAAGGCTTGAATGATTTGGTGGCTTCATACCAGCCCGCGAAAAGTGCAGCCGAACCGAGTGGCAGTGTTGGCAGTGGAATTGATTGGTAAATCCAAATGAGCAAAGCGTTCTGGCCGGCAGCGAGGGTGAGTATCATCTTGCTTCCCTCCGGGCAGCAAGGTAGCACGCTCTTCGGGTTCGCAAAGAGTTGGGTTGAGGCAGGGCTCTTAGGTCCCGCAATCTGGGTATTGCCGGAGTCAGTGTCAATTCAGGAAGGAGCGCCGCCAACAGTAAAAGCAACTGTGTTGGGTATAAGCCCCGACCGCACCGTAATTGAAATCGAAGTTGACCTCTTTGAACAATTGGCTCGAGAGGCACTGAGGGTGATTCGATTGGTCAAATTGAGATCTGCTAGGCCATCCAAGGAATTTGATCAGCAACAGGATGAGATAGTCCGTTTGGTTGAGAAATACCTGGGGTGGTCAGTCCCGTCTGCAGATAGACGGCTTAGTGACCGGGATTCGGTCTTGGATTACCAGCCCATCAACTTAATTTGTGCTCCAACAGAATTCAAGGTAACGGTGAGGGAAAACTGGCAACGAATGGGTTACGGAACCTCTATCGTTGCTGCCCCAGAAGACAGAACCAGCCCTTGGTCAGCCGATGCTTTCGTTCGCGACGACGCAAAGTTTGACGGATTTACTCTCATGCATCTAGCCACAGTCTCGGGTATTTGGAATGGGCTCCCAGTCGGCACCTTAGAACTGTTCGATCGCGAGCGCTCAGGAATGAATCAAGTGTGGCTTTCCAGGGTCTTCTTCTCAGGCGTGTTCACCGATGGCCTTGCTCGAAGAGTTGCTGCAGGATTTGTTGAGGACCTAGCAGATCCGTCACATGAACTACTCGATCCCCCCGAAGGCACGGCGTTTATTGACCCGGAGTTTGAAGAAGCTTATTTAGACGTGATGGTAGAGGCATCATTCTTGCTTGATGACGGAGCACTTGAATACAAACGCCCAGAACTTCCAGGGGATCCAGTTAAGAGTCGACTAGGAAGCTTGCTTCAGATAAAACTCTTCCTAGTTTTTGCCTTACGGCGCTTTTCCAGGATCCCGTACTGGATATTCATGTGGACTAAAAGACTGGTCGCTGGCCTATTGCAAAGACGGCTTCAGGGCGATGATGGTTCTAAAGAGGTTGGAATCGGCCTCGAAGAGCAAACTGATCTCTATGACGCCGCAGTTATCGATAACTACAAGCTCGTTCTAGCTGAACGGGATAGGGCAAAAGAGGCAATTCGTATTCCTACAAAACTGGCTCAAGTTCGCTCCAGCCACACGCTCTGGAAGCAACTCAGGGAATTAGTTTTTGCATCTGTAGATGGGGGTTCTGACCTGAGCTGGGCTGGATTTCAGCCTATCGATGGAGATCGGCGTCCTATCTTCGCCTCAGTTTCCGCCATCGCACCTTCGGGCGAACAAGCCTGGATTCCAGTCGAAAAGCTGCCGTCTACTATGCAGGTCCCCGCTTCAAGTTCAGGTGAAGTTGCTGAGGTGACTCTTCGAGACCAACTGGTCGACTTTATTGCTGAAATCGATAAGAAGCGAGAGCTAGCAGCAGCAAAGGTAAATGATCAGCTCGAGACTCTGGCGAAACTAGAAGCGGCTCTTGAGAGGCAGCACGCAAGTTTGGCAACCAATCGGGGATTCAAATTGGACGTCAACGGGGACGAGGTGCCTCTAAATCTCACCGAGGCTAACTCAATTTTTAAGACTTTCAAGGATGAACGGGGGGACGAGGCTTTCGATCTCCCCGAGGCAATACGTGAGTACAAGCGACTGCTCAAGTCAGCTAAAGAGTTGAGGGCAAATATTGATGGTCTGCAAAGCGAAGTCGAGAGCCACACGTCTGAGGTCGAATTTCAGAACACCAACTTGCGCTCGCTGGAGGAATGGCTTCTCGACAATGGAAAGACTTATGCCAACAAACTGTCACGCGCGATGAATGCAAGGCTTACTAGTGTTCGGGGCGACCTTGAACAGATGAAGAATTCGCTTGACCAATTGGAATTACCCGAGGCTGGACGATTAATTACCCTTAGAAAGAAATTTCATAGAGCCCTACTCATTGCCACTTCAGTCTTTGTTTCGGTCGGGGTCTTGTATCAAGTCATTTATAGCCAGCTTGAAATTGCCGTGCAGCAGGATCTCTTTCATCCGGGTCAGGTATGGCTCGCCATTTCGGCGACCTGGCTGTTAGCTTTGCTTGGATTCAGCGCCGACTACTACCGGTCTTGGAGCGGCTTTGAGAGAGCGGTTAGCCTGAATCTCATAGACATGCGCCGTGCCATTGAAGGCCATCGCCAAGCTCAAACTGAGGAAAATCGACTTTCAATTCTTTACGTGCAAACCCATGAGTGGCTCGATGTCATTATCTCGGCGCTCAAGAAACCATGGAGTATTCGCGACTCTTGGAAGAAGTCAAGTCTCAGGGCGCTGGATCTTGAAAAGCTACCATTCGCGATGCGCGTGGCACAGGCACAAGCTGACGAGGAGGCTCCCGCTTATGTCCTTCGCAATGCCGCGGCCAAGGCACTAGCGAGGAGAGGATGGAGGTCGAAGGCATTTGATGTCTTAGTCGCAGAGGTTGCGAAGATTTCAGGAAAGACTAGCGCCTTTAAGGCGGAATCTCTGGACCGAGATCTTCCGCACGCTCCGACGGGGGCACGTCGCACAATGCTGGAATTCATGGACGACACGAAAGTCTTAGAGAGGGTGGCAGCTCGCCAATTGAAGCCCATCATTGACATTCTTCAGGGTGAGGCAATGACCACGGCCAGGCCTAGAGTCCTCCAGGTTGATCTAGACCCCCTGAGTCCAATTCGGGTTGATCCAGAGTCTGTAGTGGAGTATGAACCAGAAGAAGATTGGGACAAATTTCTCCTACACACACTCACGCTTGGCGACGGCACGCCTGACCCACTTACCCCTTTGACTGCGCTATCACTCGGCGATGCTCACGTGCAATCTGGTGAGCACGAGGGGGTTATTGGACATGTGCTGCTCCCTCAGCGAGTAGCCAAGGAACTTGCCATCAAAGACATCAAGAATCTAGTTTTTTCTCCTCATAAGGAACCCACTCCTGCCCCAATTGATTCTGTGGTGCGAGTGGACTTAGTTGGGCCACTCAACCCAGAAATCACACGTTTGCTCTCAGCCGACAGCTCCACGGGAGGGGCACTGCAAGGTGAGGAGCCCCCCCAAGATAACGAATTCAGGCCGGGAGCTTTCGACTAATGTCTGGCACTCGCTCAGACAGGTTTTTCAGCAACTTTAGAAATGAGTTTTTACGGTTCAATGATCTGAGTCCAAGTACTGCGCCATATCCCTTTTGGACTCTCGTGGGCGGCTTCTTCGCTGTGCTACTGACTGTTGAAATTTTAGGTACTTGGGCGTCGACTCAAATGGACTTCATCGGCAAAGTCCTCTTCAGTTTGGGAGATGCCACCGTGGCCTTCATGGCGATACCATTTGCTGCACTAATTATTCGTCGCTATTCCGACATCGGCCTTGTTCGATCCCTAATGTCTCGGCTTCAAGCTTTTCGGAAACGAAACCTGATTGGCGCCCGACTCGTCGCGGTCTTTTTTGGTTTATCATTCAGCATTGCTTTCGTGGCGGCTTATTCTCTGAATAACGTTGCAACTGTCGTTGCACTCTTGCTTTTTGCAGCAATGCCTTCTGCAACAGGCTCAATTCTTCCTCCGAAAGTAGAGGTCTTGCCTCAGAGGCATGTCCTTCCATCTCTTCCCTCCCCCACCGGAGTATTGACCCCGTCCCCAACCGGCAGTTCTGCCTCAAATTTCGTACCTCCCACCTCTGCTGCTCGAATTAGAGCTGAACTCGTAAAGCCCTCCAAAACTCTGCTCTCCAGAGTTGGTTTTTGGGTAGCGGTGGCCTTGGCACTGTCCTCTTTTCTAGTCGCATGGTTTCCATCGACTATCGATAGTCTTCTCGAGCCTGGAGCTAATAGTGTCCAGACTGAAGTGACGGATAATCCGGAGCCGACTCAATCGGAGGAACCCAGTCCGACAGCATCTTCATCACCAGCAACCGCGTCCCCATCGTCAAGCCCTTCTGCCACTGCAGGGGTTTCCGGAGGAGTATTAGGTGATACTTCAACCGACAATGATGGGTCGGTTACGCCAGCGCCAGCGCCGGTGTCAGACTCTGACGTTGATGAAGAATTATTGGACCCTAGATTTCGTTATTGCACGCACGCTATCGCCGCGGGCTATGGACCCTACTACTACGGCATAGATCCGGAATACGCCTGGTATAACGATCGAGATAGCGACGGAATTGTCTGCGAGAGATGATTTGCCGAGAGATCTAATAAATCAAACCGTCCCGATCATGTGGCCGAACCCTTTCCCTCGAGGGCGTCAATTCGTTGAATCAGTAATTTGAGTCTCAGTGGGATCGAAAATTTGCAAAACGACAGCTTGGCTTCACTTTTTTAGATCTGTGACGTACCCTGAATATGGGGATGAGGGGGGAATAATGAAATTCTCGTTCAAGGCGCTTTCAGGCTTGATGATGATTTTGCTTGCGGCCACAACCACGAGCCCAGCGTTCGCGGTGCAAAATGAGTCAATTTCCGGCTCAAGAATTGTCCCAGCCGAAGCGATAGTTCAGATGCAAAGTTCGCTATCCGACCTTGAATTCCAAGACCGCCTGGAAGAAATCGGCTTTGCGGGTAAGCCACTAAGTTCAAGAGGACTCTTCCTAGTTCAATTAGACCCATTTAAGACAACCAATGAACAGCTGTCCCGAATATCCGAGGCTGACTTCGTTGAGTATGCGGAGCCGAATTTCCTACTTTCCCTTCAGGTGGATGCAGACGACCCAAAGGTTGTGGATGGATCAACCTGGGGCCTCTACGGCAGTGCAAGCTCCCCATCCTCCAGCGCCGGAGCAAATGCAGTAGGTGCATGGTCTTCCGGCTACACAGGTAACTCTGCCGTTTATCTTGCAGTCATAGACAGCGGGATAGACGTCAGCCACCCAGATCTGAGCGCAAACATTTGGACCAATGCCGGCGAGATCGCGGGCAATGGTATCGATGATGACGGCAACGGCTATGTCGATGACGTCAATGGCTTCGACTTCATCAACTCAGATGGCAGCGTTTATGACGCAGGAGAGCACCCACATGGAACTCACGTTGCGGGGATCATTGGTGCTCAAGGTAACAACGCCGAAGGTGTCTCTGGGGTCAACTGGAATGTGAAGCTGATCTCGGCCAAGATGATGAACTCAGACGGCCAGTCAAATGTCGCAAATGCGATCAACGCAATTGACTACATCACAGAGCTTCGCACTCAAAAGGGCCTCGACATTATCGCCAGCAACAACTCTTGGGGAGGCACGGCCTACTCACGAGCTTTAGAGGACGCCATCAAGCGCGGTGGTGATGCGGGAATAATCTTTGTTGCAGCTGCTGGAAACGATGCCACGAACCTCGACAGCACCGCACAGTATCCGGCTGCGTACGACTGCACCACCACTCATCGTCTGTTTGATTGTGTTGTCTCGGTAGCCGCTTTGAATGAAGA
>Ga0181560_10002917_pt1 | contig 15856 bp, 11 predicted proteins | sample 011ome_20_FD_133751 | JGI IMG/M metagenome (GOLD analysis project Ga0181560, IMG submission 133751) | Coastal salt marsh microbial communities from the Groves Creek Marsh, Skidaway Island, Georgia - 011509CT metaG (megahit assembly) | ecosystem: Environmental > Aquatic > Marine > Intertidal...
AACTTGCTCGAGAACGAGCGGATTGGGAACGGAGTGTTTCAGATGGATTTAGACGATCCCGAGCACGCACAAGGCATGTCCGCCGTGCTCTGGGATCTTTGTCTGCTTTCGCAACACTACCACCCCACATGCGCAGCGGCGGCTCAAGAGGTGGCCAATTTGCCACTCTTAGGTGCGATCGCTCCACCTCCCGGCTCACACGCCCCGAGCGAGCTCGCAAAGGCGTACTCCACGCTCCGTGGAGACTTCAACCCGCCGATTCCCGAGCCGCCGACGCAACGCAACAAACCGCGAGCGCCGATCGATCAGAAAAAGTTCGTCGACGCCTACGACGAATCTTTCAAACGGAACGTCATCAGTAAGCTCGGCGACACCGTCGACACCGTCGAAGCGCGTGCGTTCCGCCGACATTTCCGTCGCGTTCGAGCGCACGGGGAAAACTTTCGGTTACGAAGGGAGCGCGACGCCCTCGCGCGAAAAATTAGCGCCATGCGCGCGCACGAGCTCGAAGCCAAGTCGAAGTCGAAATCTAAAAAATCGTCGTCCAAACGCACGTAGGGCGCACGTAGCTATCTCGCCGCCATTGTGATGCAATCGACACGCATTTAGTTCGTCGCGTCGCCTCCGCCTCCGCGCGCTCGAGGTGAACACCCCGCATTATTTATCGCGTGCTGCGCCGACGCCGATTCCGCGCCATGGCGTGGCAATCGCGCGTGCGCGATATGGAACGCGCGTACGAGCAGTCGACGACGTCGATCGCGACCGCTCGTCGACGCGGCGCGACGAAGTCGCGCGACATTGGTCGCGGCTTGCAGAAAGATTACGTCAATATGATCCGCGACGACGTCGAATCCGCCTCGGGCGATCGCGCGAAAACGTTCGCGACGAACGGTGTTTCGTCCTCGACCGCCGCGGCCGCGGACTCGGGGACGCCGAGCAAAGATCCAGAGCTAAAAGTTAGAGACGGCGACGTCGGCGCGAGCGTCGACGACGAGAGCGCGCGCTCTGGGCGCGAAGACGTCCCGGGACTGGATGATTTCGGCCCAGTCGCGGTAGATGATGATGAAGAACCCGTGCTGACGCGGTTGAAACCGAACGAGGACGTACGGCGGCCGAGTCTGTTGTTGAGGGCGCTAGATTTTTCGCGTCGCGTCGGCTTGATTGGCGCGTCGATTTTGTTTGGGATATTTCTCGTCTTTGTAGCGATGTCGGTGTACGAAGAGATGCAAACGAGTGGAAACCACGATCCACTGAGACCGAAGTTCGCGCCGGGGGTTGCGGTGACGGTCGACGAGCGGACGGTGGCTGAGGAAGCGGCGGCGCGAGGCGAGAGCGCGAAGAATGCGTTTTTAGACGTCGAACGGGAAGCGGGCGTGGACGGCGCGAGTGCGATGAACACGTAGGATGTAACAATATCATGAATGCGCGTTGTAGTACAGTTGGTTCCCCGATAACCGAAACCGAAAGACGGTGTCCTCCGTTACGGCGTTCGGCATAGCCAGAAATGTATGAATGGCTGCGCGACGACGACGGCGAGCAACACGTAGTTTTGTGACATGCTCTGCGAATAACCGCTGTGTCTCGCCTCGCTGAAGATGATTCGCTTCAAAGTTTTCGCCATGAACACCGCGTTGCACAGCGCAGACCAAATGAGGAAAAACCAAAACACGTACGTCTTGTTGAACATTTTCGACATGAGCGTCATCGAGCCGTACGTAAAGGTGTACCCGACGTACGCCGCGACGTCGAGAATCGGCGCCGACACGATGTGGTTCGCCGAGCTCGTCGAACGCAGCGCCACCCAAATAAACGCCGACTCGCCCGCCCACAGCAGCCCGCTCCACCACGCGTGCGTCGCGAGCGCCTCGGGCGTAAACGAACCGCTCTTGGACGAAAACACTTCGCGAATCGAAGCCGTGAGCACGTACGTCCAGAACGCCATGAGTGGAATGTACAAATCCGGCGCGTTGATATCGTTCCGCGGCGGTTTGTACGCCGTGCCTCCCGCCACGCTCTCGGGCAATCGCGCCCACGAACCTTTATGCAAAAACGGACACAACACCAATCGCATCTTGTGAAACACGTACGACTCGGTGACGTCGAAGTACGCCCGCATCGACGCCGTGCTGAAATACTTGGCGTAATTCGAACTCACGAACGACGCGCCGTCGTTCAAAAACTTCCCTCCGTACACCCCCAATCCCGCCGCGGCTAAGCTCCGCGGACTCGTCGGCGCGCCGAACCCCCCGCCGAACCCTCCGCCGAACCCTCCGCCCTGACTCGAGCTCGCCTCGCGCCCCCCCATCCCGTCGTACGCGCCCGGCGCGCGCCCGTACCCCCCGTCCATCGCTCCCGGCGCGCCGTACGCCGTCGCCGTCGCCGTCGCCGCGCCGTCGCCGCGCGCGTCCGCGCGCGTCCCGTTCGCGTTCGTCGCGTTCGCCTCGTTCGCCCCGCGTCCCCATCCCGGCGCCGCGCTCTGGCTTTGCCATCCCCCGTGATCGCTCTGCGCCGCGCGTCGTCCGTCGTTCGTCCCTCGTCAGTCGTCGCGACGCGCGAGACGCGCAAAGTTTCGCGAATCCGTGCCGTTCGCGCATTCAAACATGCATCGCGCGTCATGCGCGCGACGTCGCGTTTGCGTCGCGCGTTTTACCTGCGGCGCGCTCGACCATCCCTGCTGCGCCATCGTCGCGCGCGCGCGCGGTCCGGATAACGCGCGCGGTCGCTTTGTCGCGCGGCGGAGTCGCGATCGCGACGGGACGACTCGACTTTATGCGTCGTCGCACTGTTTGCCCATACGAGAGACAGATGTCGTCCCGAACCCTATCGGCGACGCGCGTCGCCGCACTCGCGCGCGCGGCGATCGACGCGCGCTCGACGAGCGGTCGACGCGCACGCGCGCGCGGTCGACGTCCGGCGCGGTCGCGACGTCAGAAGTCGCGATCGCGACGACGACGACGATGCGAACGAAGGCGAAGGCGCTGCGAGCGCTGATGACGGCGCGGCGACGCGCGTACGCCACGAGCGAGGCACTGAGCGCGGCGAGACCGACGGAGACGCCCTCGGCGTCGTACGCGGAGGCGCAGAAACGCGGCAGGGGGTTCTACCGCGCGGTGTGTCGCGAGGTGCCGTGGGTGCTGGATAATTACGCGCTTCGCGAGGTCGCCACGGAGACGCGCGTGCGACGCGTGCTCAAGGATTTGATGCGAGCGCACGCGGAAAAGATCGATGGGGCGTCGAACGATGACGCCGTGCGAGCGGGACTGCTCGATCGGGCGCTGATGCGAGGACGCGAGGAGTTGGTGGCGCTCGAGGCGCACCACTTTCAGCGACACCACATGATCACGCAATTCGTCAACGCCAAGTGCGTGGACGCGGTGCGAGGACGCGACGGCGAGAGCGCCTTCTTGAGCGAATTTTTGAGCGGCGGGCGGAAGGAATTGAACTGAGCGCGCTCGAGCGCGAGCCGTTTGTATTTCAAATTTGAACTTTTACGACGCGTCGCCCGAGACGACGCGCGCGTCTCGCGTCGAGGGCGACACACGCGCGCGCGCCGACCGCGCCGAGCGACCGCGCGCGATGGACGCGATCGATGTCCTCGCGGCGCGCGTGGCGAACGACCCCGAGCGCGCGTGGGGCGCGGTGATGAAGCGCATTAAAGTCGCGAAAGATGCCTTCATCGACGGTGGCGCGCGCGCGACGGATACGCCCGCGCACGCGGTCGCCGCGGCGCTGCTGCCGATCGCGGACGCGCTGGACGACGCGCGAAGAAGCGCGCTCGCGTTCAAGACGACGAACGACGGCGCGAACGCGCGCGCGGTGGCGACGGCGGCGACGGCGGCGCGCGCGTCGACGAAGGACGCGGCGTTCGTCGCGCGAGGCGTCGGTTTCAACGCGCCGAGAGGGAAATACGACGCGCACGTGATGAAGAACGGAGACTTGGTGCTGGAAAATACGAAAGGGGCGCAGATAGTGATCGAGGGGCGGGACGTGCGACGGGTGCTGCGATTGGAGACCGGAGACGCGAATCAGACGAGTTTCGTCGTCGTGGGCTTGCGAGGCGAAGGCGCGCAAAACGGAAAGAGTCGATTGAAGACGCTGTGTGCGACGTTCAGAGGGAAGGATAAGCTCGTGATCGAAAGAGGTGGAGACGGTGACGGCGCCGAGGACGACGAGGGCGACGGTGAGGAGGGATCGACGCACGCGGCGCGGTTGTTTTTTCGCGCGCTCGAACGCGAGTACGGCGCGGAAACGTGCGGGACGACGAATCCCGTCAAAGTGTTCGCCGGAACGAAGGGTTTCGGTCACGTGCAAGCGACGAAAGGGTTCAACTCGGGACACTTATTCTTTCTCAAAGAAGGCGTGGCGTTCGGACCGAGCCCGGCGATGTACGTGCACTTTGATGATTTGGAAGACTTGCGCGTGCTTCGCGCCGAAAACGCCGGTTCGAGCACGTTTGATTTGTCCATGACGCCCGAAGACGGCGTCGCCGTCGAGTTCTCGAACATTTCCCGAGATGAGCTCGAACACGTCAGTAGGTACTTGGCCAAGCGGTGCACGAGCGCGGACGACGCGCCGAGTGCGGCGGGCGCGCTCGGCGACGAGAGCGACGACGACGAGAGCGACGAAGACGACGAAGATTTCACTGGCCAAGAACCGGATTCGAGCGGCGACGACGACGACGACGACGACGACGACGGAAACGAAGGTAATGACATGGAATATTCGTTCGACAACTCGGACGAAGTGCGCGGTGACGCCTCGGATGCGAGCGACGCCGAGGCCGACGCGGCGACGGACGATCGAGCCTTTAAGCGTCGCCGCGTCGACGCCGAACGACCGTCCACTCAAGCGCAAGCGCCCGCCGCCGCGGATTCCAGCGGAAGTGATTCCGAATCCGACGACAACGCCTTCACCGTGCAAGTCGCGAGGCCGTAGACGCGATGACGTTGATATTGAAATTCGAACCAACTTTGTTCGCCCGCCTCGTCGCCTCCAGCGCGCAAACTTCACTTCGCGACGACGCGCGCGCGCGGCTCATGCCGCCCAAACGCAAAGCCGCCGCGACGGACGCGAAACCATCATCGGTGCGCGCGCGCGACGCGCGATTCGCGCCGATCGACGCGCCGTACGCGTCGCGCGACGCCGAAATGGACGAATTCGCGACTGACGACAAACCATCATTTCCGACGATTCGCAGGCGAAACGCGCGAAGAAAGCGCCGAAATCCACCGAAAAGGCTGCGGACGCGAGTGCGGACGACGCAGCCGTCGAGGGCGACGCCGATGACGACGCGGAGAACGAGCAAGGCGGTGAAAACGATGACGGTGAGATGGTGGACGGCGAGGATCTCGACCACCGGCGGCGCGACGACGACGCCTCGATCGAGGCGCAGCGCGATGCCGATCGAGCGCGCATGCTGGAACTCTTGAAAACGTTCACACCGAGTCAGATGGAGCGATACGAGTGCTTTCGCAGGAGTAATCTGAGTAAAACGATGTTGCGAAGGTTGTTCAAAGCGGCGAGCGGGGTGACGCTCAACGCGAACGGATTGATCATATTAGCGGGGGTGTCGAAGATGTTCGTCGGAGAAATGGTGGAGACGGCGAGGGAGATCATGAAATCGCGAGGGATGAACGAGTACGAGGAGATACGACCGGAACACTTGCGAGAGGCGGCGGCTGTGATCGACGCGAAGGATGGGCTGTTGCGACGCAAGCGACAAAAGTCGTTGTTCACGCGAGGTTACGCGTAGGGACGACGTTGGATAGATGATGCGAACGCGTGTTTCAGTAGCCTTAGCTGTATTAAATATACGATTGGATGCGTGCGGAATCGGGATTTTGACTCGTCGAGCGCGCGGTGGATTGACTTTCGTGGCTCTGACGCGCGTCGCTCGACGTCGTCGCTCACCCGCGACCAATCATCACGCTCGGTTTCCAGCGATAATCACGCGCGGGGATGTCGACGAACGATGATCTATCACTCGACACTCGAATGGACGCGACGCCTCGCGTGCCGGCGTGCTCGAGCGCCTCCAAGCCGGCGTCGCCCTCGAACGCGGCGCGCGTGTGCTTCACCACGTACGTCGCTCGACGGTCCGCCATGGGTGTCGCCTCGGCCGCGCGCTTCTTCTTCGTGAAGGCTTCTTTCGCTTTGACGAGCGCATTTTGTGACACCTTTTGCGCCGCACCGGCGGCGCGTCGCTTAAACGCGCCCATCTTCAACGCCGCGAGCGCCTTGAGCGCGGCGACTTGCGGCGTCGCCGCGGCGCGCATGAGCCCCGCCGCCGCGATCGCACCGAGCGCCACAGCCACCCACGCGCCACCGTTGTGCGTCTTACTCGCTTTGACCGCGCCCTTTTTCGCATCCGCGTCGTCCTGCGCGCCGTACGCGCTGTCTTCACTGATACCCCCCGGCGAGTCGCCGTAGCGGTTGGATTTCACCTCGCTCTCAAACGAGTCCAACTGATAGCCGTTGTGATGATACGTTCTCGGCGTCATCGGTTGCGAATACGCGTTAAACGTCTCAAACAATCGCACCGCCTCCTCCTCGCTCACATCTTCGTCGCTCACCGCTAGATCGTCGCGTTCCTTCGCTCCCAAGAACGACGTCGGCGTCTCCGCCGCGCGCGTCGCCTCCGTCGCCGCTCGCAGCGGACTCTCCGAAGATTTCATCACCTCAAATCCATCGTCCATCATCCGCGCGTACATCTCCAGATCTCCTGGCATCTCCAAAAATTCCCGCACTCGTCGCAGCGCCTCTCGCTCCTCGCTCACGCTCTCCAGCGCCTTCATCGTCGCCGCGAACGCGCGTCGCCGCGCCCGCTCCAGCGCCGCGCCCGCGCGTGCCGTCTCTCGTCCATTCTCCCGCGTCGCCGCCATCGCGCCGTCCAGCGCTCGAGCCATCACTTCGAGCGCATCGCGCGCGTCGCACAGCGCTCGGAGTTCGAGCTCGACCGTCGTCGTCGCGACGCCGCGCGACCACTGATGGACCTCCTGGCGCTGAATCGCATCGGTGAGATGCATCGCGAGGCGACGCAGCGTCGCGCGCGCGGCGGCGTGCGCGGCGCTCGCGTCGGCGTGCATGGTGCTTTTTTTCTTTTTCACGTCTCGATCGCGTCTCTCGCGCGCGCGGTCCTCGGTCGGCGCGCGGCGACGTGTCGCGCAGGGGGGACGAACGAACGAACCGAACCGTCGCGATGTCAACGGCTTTTTTCCTCGGCGGTTTTTCGGCTGGTTTTTCGGCGACGAGGGGCTCTTTCGAGGACGGCGAGCGATCGTCGGGCGATGCGAGCGCGGGACGAGCGAAGCGAAGCGAAGAAATCGATCGAAGGGCGAGGTCTCACAAGTTGACGAGGATGGGGTAGTCGCGCAAGAGCTCGGTTTGGGTGAGGACGTCGCCGTCTTCCTGCGGCGTCCATAAGACTTCGACGGCTTGTAAAGCCTCGACGCGCACGGCGCCGAGACGCTTGAGCGCGGTCTTTAAGTCGTTGGCGTCGGTGATGTCGGGCATTTTGACGCCGCCGTCCGCGGCGGCGATGATGGTGACGAGGATGTAGTCGTTGGTGTCGGCGGCGGGGTCGACGCCGACGGTTTCGGCGCGGCGGCGAGCGTTGACGTTGACGAGGGTTTCTTTCTCGAATTTCCCGCGCTCGTCGATGGAGTAATCGTTGAACGTCTCTTCCGCTTGTTCCGGACCGCGACACACCTTGGAGGCGGCGTAGCCGTAGACGCAATACTCGGGATTACGCAACAGCGCGAGCACCGTCTCCGACAGCACAAAGTGCAAACCGTCGGGCGACGACGTGTCGGCTTTGTCCGCGATGCGCTCCAAATCCTTCTGCAACGCGCGCGCGGAGCCTAACAGGCCAACCTGTATCTTCACCACGCTGATCGAGTCCCCGCCCGCGCTCAATCCGTCGCCGAACCCGCCGCGTCCCGTCGCGTTCCGCAGCGCGTTCGACGCCGCGAGCGCCAGCATCGCAAACAAAACGAGGTTAAAGAACCCTCCGCCGCCGTACCCCATGCCGTACCCCATGCCGTACCCGTACCCAAGTCCCGGTCCGATGAAAAACGACGACGTCCGCGTCCCGCTTCCCGCGCCGCTCGCCCGCGGCGACGGCGCGCCCAGTCCCGCGCCCCGCGTCGACCCCATCCCCGAGCTCCCGAGCCCCCGAAACGACGGCGACGACATCGCGCTCGCCGCTCGAAAGCTCCCACCGCCCATCCGTCCCCCGCTCCGCGCCGCGAGCGCCGCGTCCGGCGTCGACATCGCCGCGATCGCCGCGATCGCCGCCGCGATCGCCGCCGCGCCGACCCGTTCGCGCGCCCGCGCCGTCCACGACGACGACGCGCGCGCGCGCGCGTCGTCGTCGTCCGTCCCGTCGGCGTCCCGTCGTCGCCATCGCGCGCGCGTCGACGCGTCATCGCGCGTCCGCGTCGTCGTTCGTCGCGCCTTTCGCGTCGGACCGCGCGTCGTCGTCGCGCGCGCGCGCGCCTCGCGCGCGCGTCTCGGCGCGCGCGACGACGCGACGCGCATCGCGCGCGTCGTCGTCGCGCGACGCGCCGAGACGCGCGACTCGACGCGCGCGACGCGATTCGCGTCACTGTGCCGCGACGCATCGAATCGCCGATGGCGTCGCCGTCGCGCGCGCTCGCGCTCGCGCGCGTCGTCGCGCTCGCGACGCGCGCGCGAGGACGCGCGTCGCGCGTCGCGCCGTCGCGCGTCGCGTCGTCGCGCGCCGGCGGAACACCGGCGGGCGAGGCGCGACGACGACGCGACGACGACGGCGACGGCGACGGCGACGACGACGGCGCGCGCGACGGCGCGACGGCGCGACGGCGACGGCGGACGATCGACCAGAGGCGCGAGCGGGGATTCGGGAGCGAACGGAACCGCGCGGCGACGCGGACGGCGACGAATGCGTGGGAGAATCGCGCGCGCGGGTTCACGTCGAGGTCGAACGACGGCGCGTTCGCGAACGACGAACGCGAGGGCGACGGTGGGGACGAGGGACGGCGCGGAGGAGCGTGGGAAGATGACGAGTTAGAGCGCGTGAGTAAGATACTGGCGCGGCGAGGGACGTGCAGTCGACGGGAGGCGGAGCGGTTGATCGAGGACGGTCGCGTGCTGGTGGACGGCGAGACGATCGAACTCGGGTTCAAGGCGCGCGCGAACGCGAGGATCGAGATCACGGGGGAGGGGACGAGATGGTTGAGGGAGAAATTGACGGTGATCGTGAATAAACCGCCGGGGTACGTCAGTAATTTGCCCGCGGAGGGGGAGATCGCGGCGGCGGCGTGCGTGGAGCCGCGAAACGCGTGGATGCGAGCGATGGAGGGGACGCCGATGGATGATTTAAAGCGCGTCACGCGAGACGTTTCGTCGTTCAACGTGTGCGGACGGTTGGATAAAGACAGTCGAGGGTTGTTGATTCTCACCGAGGACGGTGCGCTGGCGCGGAGCGTCATCGGCGGGAACGGAGTGTTGAAAAAGTACGTCGTCACGACGGACGCCGACGTGCGAGAGTCCCACATGCGTTCGCTCAACGGCCGAGTGCAACTGGACGGCGTGGAACTACTGCCCATGAACGTCCAACGTCTCGGTCACGGATCGCGCACGCTCGAGTTCAACCTTCGCGAGGGGAAGAATAGACAAATCAGACGCGTGTGCGAGAAATTCGGCTTGCGCGTCGTGGATTTACATCGCGTACAAATCGGGGACGTCCAGATCGGGGACTTGCCCGAGGGCGCGTGGAGATTGATGAGCGAACGCGAAGTCCGCGAGCTTCGCGAACTCGAGTTCGAATGAGAGCGTTCCGCTCGTGTGTGTTATTAAATGTAATGTGTAAATCTTTCCCTTTGCGTGTGAGCGTCGTTGATTTCAGTCTTTAAGACGGCAACTCGTTGAATTTCGACTTTTCAGGCTTGCCCTTTTTCTTGGACTTCGCAGCCTTCTCTTTCGCCGCCGCGGCGACGGCGGCGGCGCCCGTGAGTTTCTTCTTCTTTTTCGCCGCCGCGGCTTTGGCGAGCTTGGCGCGAGCGACCTCGGGATCGACGAGCTCCACCGGCGCCGCGGGTTGTTCCGCGGCGACGCTCTCTGTTTGCGTTGTCGCACCTCGCGCTTTGGCTTCGGCCTCAGCCTTTTCTCTCGCCTCGCGAGCCGCCTTTTTCCTGCGTCTCGCCTCGGCTTTCGCCGGGTCGCTCGCGTCGCCCGAGTCAACCTTGTCGGCCAACCCGAGCTCCTTGAGCGCGTTCTCAAACTCTTCCGCCTCCAACCGCGCCTTTTCCTTCTTAGAGAGCACCTTTTCGCTCTCCTTCGCCGCCTTCGCCGCGCGCGCTCGCGCTTCGCCATCCTCCGACGCTCTCGTCTCCGTCGCCGTCTCCTCCTCGTCGTCGCTCGGCAACTCGCGCAACATATCCTCAACTCCCTCGCTCTGCAACACGCTCTTCACCTCCGCCTCGACCTTCGCCTTCGCTCTCGCCTCATCCTCCGCGCGTTTCGCCGCCGCCTCCGCCTCCGCCCGCTCTCGCGCTTCCGTTTCCTCTCGCTCGCGCGCCAAGAGGTTTTCGTCCCGCGGCGGTCCGTCGTCCTCGAAATCCGCCCACGACCCCGCTTGTTCCAGCGGCAGCAGGCTCGGCAGGTGCGTCTTCGGCGGCACGTACTTATCGCTCTTCGTCGGTTCCGGTGCCTTCGTCGGTTCCGGTGCCTTCGTCGTCGTCGTCGGTTCCGGTGCCTTCGTCGTCGGTTCGGTCGTCGGTGCCGTGCTCTTCGTCGTCGCGTCCTCGGTCGTCGCCCTCGCGTCGCCGTCCCCGTGCCCCTTGTGCGCGATGTGCCCGACGAGATTCTTCAGGAATCCGAACGGCATCGCGCCCGCGCGCGCGCGTCGGCGTGTGCGACGACGACGACGACGACGCGAAACCCTGTGTGTGTTTTGTCGTATGGGCAAACAGTACGACGTCTGTGATGTATGATGCGTCGGTGCACGCGCGCGGGTCGCCCGCGCGCGGCACACCGCGATGGCGCGCGCGCGGGACGGCGACGGCGAGGACGCGGAGCTCGCGCTCGGGCGCGCGCGACGCGCGCGCGAGGGCGCGACGGGAGACGACGTCGGGACGACGACGACGACGACGACATCGGCGTCGTCGACGTCGGCGGCGGTGCGGGCGGCGCGCGCGCGCGCGGAGCCCGAGCGGCGGACGCCGGCGGAACGATTTTGTCGCGCGCAGCTGGGGGTGTGGTACGACAAGCGACGCGAGCCGTGGCACGCGCACGGAGAGGTGATGATGATCGCGCTCGGGCAACTGTTTGAAGTCGCGGCGTACGCGACGACGCGAACGGCGAACGTGTCGCTGTGTGGATACGTCGAGGTGGTGCCGAATCACGTGGCGTTGATGTACTTCATGAGCGTGGCGGGAGCGCTGGACGCGTGCGCGTGGTCGAGCGCGATGGCGACGCGAGGGGAGACGCGAGGCTGGGCGAGGTGCGCGAGAGCGCTGGCGGGCGTCGTTCCGACGGCGGCGCTCGCGGGGACGTTCGCGTTTCCGAGGTGCATGTTCGGCGTGCATCAGCGGTGCGTGGTGTGGTGGGCGTGGAGCGCGCTGGGGGCGATGGTGCTGGAGTGGGCGCTGGATTTGAAGTGCGTCCGAAGCGCGGCGCGACGGAGCGAACGCGTGGTGACGAGCGACGTCGCGCTACCGCAGCTGACGTACGCGTTGGGATTCTACATCACGATGAAGTATTATTACACCAACTCAACCGAGTTCTTTCGCGGCGAAGCGTTGGCCGCGACGAGTTTCGGGTGGTGGTGCATGAGTAAGCATCGCGCGGGGACGTTTGCGCACCAGCCGGCGGCGCGCGCGTGGACGTGGCGCGAGTTCGTCTTGATCGATGGCATCTTAGCCGTGGCGCTGTTGTCCGTCTATCGATACAACGAATATCACAACTGCGCGGCGTTCGGGAGGTTTTGAGTCATCCGTACGCGATAGAAAGAATGTTATGTAAAAGTACTAGCGGTAGTCAACGCGGCGACGGTCAACGCGCGCGTGGCCTATTCTCCAAAGCGTCACGCGACGACGACGATGTCTTTCGCCGCAAAACCGCGATTCGATTCGTACGCCGCGCGCTGGCGAGGTACGGCGCTGGCAAAGTTTTTGGGCATCGGCTGGGCTGGGCGGGCGCGCGACGGGCCGGCGAACGTCGCGACTTTGACGCGCACGCGGTGGCGCGAAAAATCCTTGGCACTCCGCGAAGCGATTAGACGCGCTCGTTCACAGAATACTAGTGATGCTACTCTAGGGATCTCATAGCCTCCTTCGCCAGGGCGTACGTCTTGTCCCACTTCTCTTGCGCCGCCGCGGCTTCGTCGGCGGCGATTTTGGCGCGCGCGAGGGCGTCTTCGCGCTCCACGAGCGGTACGCTCGACACGGCGTCTTGAAGCGTCTTTGCGCGCGCGTGAGCGTCTTCGGCGAGCCTGTACGCTTTTTTGGCGGCTTTTAAAAGCTTCTGCACGCGCTTTTCAGCTTGCGCTTGCTTTGCCTTGACCATTTCAGCTTGCGCACGCTCGCGCTCTCGCAGCGCCTCTGCGCGCGACGCCGCGGCCAATGCCGCTTCTTCCTCGCGCTTCGCCGCCGCAGCGGCGGCGACGCGGCGCTGTTCCTGCTCCGCAGCCGCGATGAGACGTTGTCGCTGCTCCTCCTCCGCCGCGACGCGACGACGTTCCTCGGCTTCGGCTTCGAGTCGCGTTGCTTCCAAGCGAGCACGCTCTGCTTCTTCGGCCTCGGCTCGTAAACGTGCTGATTCGACGGCGGCGATTCGTAAACGCTCCGCTTCTTCGAGCTCTCGCTCCTTTGCTCGCGCTAAGGCCTCTTCGGCTTCGGCGACGCGCGCGCGTTCCGCCGCCTCGGCTTCGGCTCGCAAACGCGCCGCCTCTTCCTCTTCGGCGCGTTGAGCCGCCACTGCTTCGGCCTCAATCTGCGCTTTCAAAGCTTGCTGATTCGAATTTACCGCTTCGCGCGCCTCGGCCACAGCGATTTCCGCCATCTTGCGCTCCTCTTCGACGGCGCGCAAGGCCAACACTCGTTGCTCTTCTGCGCGCTTTCGCGCGCTTTCGGCTTCAGCGCGCGATTGTTCCGCCTCTTTGACTTCAGCCTTGACGCGCTCGAGCTCATCTTCGAGCGCTAATCGTCTCGACTCTGCTTCGTTCCGAAGTCTTCCAGCCTCGGTCGCGGCTTCCTGGAACTTTATTGATTCATTACGACGAAACGCGCGTTCCTCTTCAGCGAAAGCGAGGCGAGTCAAGAGTTTTTGCCGCTCCTCGCGCGCGGCGTCCAAAGCTTGTTTGAGCTCATCTCGCGCAGTCACGAGAGCATCGACATCGATTTCGTCACCAGTATCAACAGCGTTGGATATATCGACGTCTAAAGTCGTCGTGCGATTCTTGTACTCGGACATTTCGAGTTCCAGCGCGTCGAGCGCCTCGCGCGCTTGCGTCAGAGCGGCGTTGCTCTCCGACAACTCTGTGGCCGTGCGCACGACCTCCTTCATGCACTGCTCTTGCGATTCGAGCATATCCTGTTCCATGGTTTCGAGCGCTACTTTCGTCAACTCGTGCTCCTCGCGAGTCAACTTGAGCGTTTGCTCCAGCTGTGTCGCGAGCGTCGAATTTCCTTCAAGCTGCGATTGAAGCGCCTTGGTTTCCCCGTCGAACGCCATCTTTTGCTCACTCACTACAGCGCTCACATGCGCGGTGGAAACGACGATGTACTCCGATAGCGCGGCTTCCGCACGATTTAACTGCGTTAACAGCTTGCCGTGTTCGTTCTCCAATTGCGTCACTTTGGCGCTCGTTTCGCGTAAAGACGCTTGGCGCGCGCGTTCAAATTTGTCGGCTTCGCTCTGCGCCTCGATTTGTGCCTTGCGCAATTCGTCGAGGGCGGCATCTCGGGCATTCTTGGCTTCGTCTGATGCCGCCGCTGCGTCCTCGGCACGGCGTTTGCTCGTCTCCAATTCTTTTTGCAGCACAGCGAGCTTTCGCGCGAATTCGTCTTCGCCGAGCGAGCTGGCGGATTCCATCTCCTCTGCCCGCGCTAAAGCATCGCGCAACTTCGTTTCACGATCAATAAGCTCTTTTGAAAGCACATCAAGATCAATCTCTGAAGTCGAGAGTCGTCGCTCGAGCTCACCCAGTCGTTGTTCCTTTGAGGCGAGCGTCTCCGTGACACGTCGCGTTTCCTCGCGAAGGCGATCGCGCTCCTCCGCGGCGTCGAGCTCGGCGGACTTGGATGCGCTCAGCTCACTCAACTGTCGATTCAAGCGATCGACTGTGTTCGAAAGGTTATCAACTTTTTCTTGAAGCGTTCTTTTGTTCGCCTCGGCGTCATCGAGCGCGGCGCGCAAATCTTCGTCCACCGCGCCACCGCACGACGATTGAGAAGTCAGCGCGGCGTCAAGCGCTGTCTTCGCTTGTTCCAAGTCTGTGGCGATGGCCAAGCTCTCAGTTTCTATCGCCGCGCGCGCCTTCGCAGCGTCGGCGAGCTGTCCGCGAAGCGCTTTCCACACGGCGTCACGATCTGCCACCGCCGCGGCTTCTCGCGCGTTGGCTTCGCTCGCCTCGGTTCGCGCCTCGTCTAACTTGCGCCTCATCTTCGCAGCAGCCTTTGCGTCTTCTCTCGCGCGATCGATTTCCTCGTTTGCGTCGCGCAGCCGCTGTTCCATCTCCGCGAGACGCCGTTGCAAAGTCTCGAAGTCACTCGACGATTCGAGGAGCGAACGATCGCCGTCGTACATCCATCGGCGCGCGCTCGACAAACCAAAGTCACGAAATTGCACCCCGTTCGAACTTCCCGGCGCGAGCGAATTCAACCCAGACGTGCGCATGACGAACGGTGCCACCACCGCGGTGGCACCCACGGCGAGCGCGGCGACCCACTTCGCGGAAATCGCCGCCGCGCTTCGCGCCGCCGGCGCCGCCACCGCGGCGGCGGCGACTCTATTCGCCCGGCGCGGATCCACGACGACACCGCGCTCTCCCGACTTTGGCTCATCCTCCGCGTGCACGCACACACGTGCACTCGCACTCACACCGACCACGGTCTTCGTCGCAGCTTTCGACGGCGCGTCCTCCTCTTCCTCGTCCTCTTCCTCATTCTCGCTCGACGTCGTCGTCTCGTCTTCTTCGTCCTCTTCCTCGTCTTCCGCGCCGTCCGCGTCCCACGCCCGTTCGTCGATCCGATGCTCGCCGCGCGCGCGATTCCCCATGTCCCGCACCCACGACGGCGCTCGCAGCGCGTCGACGTACGCCCGCGTGTACGCCGCCCGCGTCTCGCGTTCGTCCTCATCCTCCGCGCGCCGCGTCGTCTCGTCCGCGTCCTCGTCCGCGTCCTCGTCCTCGTCCGCCGCGCGCGCGCTTCTTCGCGCGTTACTTTTTCGCGCGTCCTCGCTCGCCGTCGCGCGCGCGTCGTCGCGCGCGTACTCTCGCCACACCACCGGCGCGTCCGTCGCGCGCGTCGCCTCGTCGCGTCGCGCGCGTCGCGCCGTTCGCGTCGCGACGACGGCGCGCCACGACGCCGGCGCCGGCGACGTCGACGTCGTCGTCGACGTCGACGCGCGCGTCGCGTCTCGCGCGTCGCGCCGCGCGCGCGCGCGCCGCGTCCCCATCGCGCGCGTGTGCGGGCAACGGTCGGGCGGGCGCGTTTTGCGTGTTCGACGTCGCGCGCGTGCGTCGCGTGTCCACGTATTCAAAGGCCGCTTTTGGCCCATGATCACGACGCGTTTTCGGCGCTTTTCCCGACGCGCGCGCGGCATGGGGTCAAATCTCGAGTCACGATCGGTCGATCACGCGTCGAACGAATCACGT
>Ga0181560_10002919_pt1 | contig 15855 bp, 11 predicted proteins | sample 011ome_20_FD_133751 | JGI IMG/M metagenome (GOLD analysis project Ga0181560, IMG submission 133751) | Coastal salt marsh microbial communities from the Groves Creek Marsh, Skidaway Island, Georgia - 011509CT metaG (megahit assembly) | ecosystem: Environmental > Aquatic > Marine > Intertidal...
GCTCGTCGACGAGGGCACGGGCGAACCGCTGTTGCGAACGTACGCGCTGACGCCGGAAACGGGAACGCCGTTTCACGCCCCGGACGTGTACGTCACCACGCCGGCGCGCGCGGTGGACGACTTGTTACGATTTCGCGAGGGCGCGTGGCGACGCGGCTCGTTCAGTCCGACGGCGCGCACGCTTCGGCACGTCGTCTTCGACGAGGCCGACATGTTGTTTTCGGGAGGGTACTTGAAACCGCTCCGCATGTGCTTCGACGTGCTGTATCGCGAAGAAAAGCTCGCGAGCGAGGGGTTTTACCTCCCGGGCACTGGGAACGAGGACGCCGCCGCGGAGTGGGACGGCGACGTCGATCGCGACGCGTCGTCGTTCGAGCGGGATTGGCGCAAAGACCACGACGGCCCGCGGAAGCGTGGACCAGCGCTCGGAGGCAAGGGTAAAGTTGGTTTAGGTGACGGTAGAGACTTTAGACGACAGTACATCTTCGCCGCGGCGACGGTGATGAGCAACGGGAAGAAGACGCCGGGGGCGATGATCAAGTACGGCTTCCCTGACGCCAAGTGGATCGAGGGACGACGATTACACCGCTCCGTGGAGAGCGTGAATCAGACGTGGGTGGAAGCGACTTTGGAAACGCGCGCCATGGCGCTCGCGGACGCCGTCGGATTGACGTCCGCCGGCGCTTCGGCGGAGAAGACTATGATTTTCGTCAACACCGCGGCGGCGGCGGATGAAATCGCTCGCGAGTTCAACGCGCTCGGCTTGCGCGCCGCCGCGTTCCACGCCGACATGGCTTCGCACGAACGCGCCATGCGCCTGAAAGATTTCGCCGACGGCGTCATCACGGCGTTGGTGTGCACGGACAGCGCGGCTCGAGGCGTGGACATTCCGGGCGTGACGCACGTCGTCCAAGCCGAATTCGCGGGCAACGCCGTCGATTATCTCCATCGCATCGGCCGCACCGCGCGCGCGGGCGCTACCGGTCGCGTCACAAACATATGTTTACCCGGAAGCGCCGATCTCGTACGCGCCGTGCGCGACGCCGAGGCGAACGGCGATCCCGTCGAGAGCGCGTTCAGCCGAAAGCGATCGTTTCGCAAAAAAACCAAAAAATACGGCCCGTCCAGAAAAGGCGTCGCCGATCTCTCCCTCAGGCGCGCCCGCGATCAACGTTCGTAATGATTGTACATTTTATTTTCCGACGCGCCGCCGACTGAAAACTCCTTGAACGCGCCGACCGCACACGCCCGCGCACCGCGCCGCGGAGATGCCCGCGCGCGCGCCGCGCCGCGCGATGGACGTCGACGCCCTCGACGTCGATCTGCGCGTGCCGGACGATCGCGAGGTGCGACGACGACGCGACGGGACGCGACGAAACGCGACGCGACAGCTCGAGACGAATTTGAATTCGAAATTGAAACGAACGACTGACGACGCGATGCGACGCCGACGACAGGGCCTGACGCGACGAGCGAAAGAATTGCGCGAGCTGCGAGCGACGCTGGCGCGGGAACTCGCGCGGCGACGGCGAGAGGCGTTCGGGGAGGATGACGAGACGGCGGCGCCGAGCGGCGCGAAGGAGGAGGAGGAGAACGACGACGACGACGACGACGTGAGAGGCGACGACGCGCGCGGTGAAGAATGCGTGTTCGAGGATGATGATGCGACGGTGCCGAACGCGCGATCGTTGTCGGATGGGGAGGAGTACGCGGCGGCGGTCGCGGCGGCGCTAGAACCGACGATTCCGCAGAGCGACGATTTCGCGGCGGGAGACGACGACGGGGGCGACGACGGCGTCGACGCGCACGATGGGGGAGGACGTTCGATACCCACGGCGTTCGATGAGGACGATGGCGCGCTGGCGACGCTGGAGGCGTTGGGCGTGGCGAGCGAGAGCGAGACGCGCGGGACGGATTCGAAGAGGAAACGCGGGAGGATCGAGGAGACGCCGATGGCGGTGGGCGCGGACGAGGGCGTCGATGCGCGCGATCGCGTCGCGGAAAGCCCGGGACGGGTGTTGCGATTCAGCGTCGGGGCGAGTTTGGGGTTGGATGATGACGATCTCATCGCCGCCGCGGAGGCGCGCGAACGCGCGGCGGCGACGCCCGCGAAGGACGCGTCGATGGCGTACGTGCGCGCCATGACGACTCGATTCGACGGTGGTGCGCCCGTTCGCGTCGTGTTTTCGGACACCATGCGCGGTGCGAACGCGGCTCAGCACTTGGTCGTCGTCGTGGAGACTTCGGGCGGCGCGTCGATGGACGCGTTGGTGTTTCGCGTCGACGTCGACGAGGCGACGTGCGTGGGCTCGTGTTCGCTGCACGAGACGCGCAGTTCGCCGAGTCAGCGTGCGACGCGCCGGCGTTCGTCCATCGGCGCCACCGCGAGCGCCGCATCGGCGCCGCCGAGCCCGGACGCCGTGCGCGTGAGTCCGAACGGGCGTTTCGTCTTCGCGGCGCACGCCGAAGACGGCGTGCGTTTGCTCGCCGTGCGCGACGGCGACGCACCCGCGTCGAAGAACACGTCGACGTCCAGTGACGTGGTGAAACATCTGGGGTGTGGGTTCAAAGTGACGCGCGTGGCGACGACGATGGGGGAGTCTGGATTTCTTCTCGCCGCCGCGGGCGAACCGGGACGATGCGTCGTGTGGTCCTGGTCGGTGAACGACGCTAACGACGACGAGTTCTTGCTCAAAGAACACGTGACTTGCGATGAGATGCCCGCGATGAACTATCGAGGCGTCGTGCCCAAGCCGGGCACTCCCACGAGTCTGCAGTGGCTCGACGTCGATCGCAATCCAAAAATCGTCGCCGTCGTCGACGAAGGTTTGACCTACGTGTGGAACGTCTTGGAGAAGGCGCGCGATCGCTCGTCGTACGCGATCGACCACGGCATTCGATCATTGATTCCGGTTCACTGCGAAGGCGTGCCATCGCGTGGCCCCGCCGAAGACGAGCCCTTGGCCGCAGTGGCGCTCGCGCGTCGCAAGCGCGCGCCGCTTTTGGATCTCGAGTCGAAAGACTCCTCCGACGACTCTCTGTCGAGCGAGCGCGGAGAATCGTGCGCGATCGGCGCCGCACTCATTCGTGTTCACGGTTTATCCATCGGCGAGTCGTTATTCGCCTCGGAGTCGTCCACGGCGGTATCGTTGGCGTGCGCGGGCGAAGACGCGTGCTTCGGCGCGCGAGACGGCGCGTTCGTCGCCTGGAACATAGCCACCGGCGAGTGCGCGCTCAAGGTGCTGCTCGCCGTACCGGCAAGTGGTGAACTCACCGACGACCAGGACCTCGCCGTGCGCTCGGTGGCGTGCGCTGAGAGGCACGTCGCCGCGTGTTGCGGCGACGGCGTCTTCGTCTTCGCCAAATCCGCGCCGCGCGCGAGCTAACGCTCGAGCCGACGCGCGCGAGTCGTTCGCGCGCGAATCGATCGATCGGCACCGCGTCGCCGTTTCCGCCGCCGCGATGGCGCAGCTCGTTGTATCTACAGATTTCGATAGAATTACACGCGGTTCCTCGTTTCTCCGCTCGCTCGCCAGCCTACCACACCGGCCGTCTCCCCGGCACGTCGTCCCCCGTCTGATTCGCGTCCGCGTACGCCAACTGCGACTTCTCCCTCAGCCAATACCGATCGCTCTTCGTCGGCTGATCCCAATTATCCTTCCTGCGCGCGAATCCCGAGCCGCGATCCCTCTCGTCAGTCGCCGTCCGCGCCGTCGTCGCCGCAAACCCTCGCGTCGTCGTCGCCGCGCCGCGATCCCGCCGCGTCGTCCGCCGCGCGCTCGCCGCCGCGGCGAGTCCGCGCGCGCTCGCCGCGCGCGACCGCGTCGCGATCCGGAATCCCCGTCGACGCGCCGCCTCGGCGTCTCGCGCGCGCGCGCCGTCGTTCGCGCGCCGCGCGATCGTCATCGTCTTCATCGCGCGTCGGCGTCGTCTTCATCGCGCGCGTCGCGTCGCGCGCACGCACAGCGTCGCGCACTTCGCGCTCGTCTTCTCGAGGTGCCTCTCGAGCGCGCGCTGCCGCTCGACGCCGTCGTCGATGCCGCTCGCGATGAATCGCGTGAGAAATCCCATGGCGCGTCGGTCTGTGACGGCACAGCGTCGCGCGATGCTCGACGAGGCGCGCGACGCGCGCGCGAGCGTCGACGCGCGCGTTCGCGCGTGCGCGGCGACGCTCGAGCGGTGCGCGCGCGGCGACGACGAGAGCGACGCGCGATGGCGCGCGCGGTGTCGAGACATTTGTGAAAAAATGACGCGCGCGTGCGCGCCGACGACGCGCGACGACGGCGAGTGCCGCGCGAGGATGCTCGAGTGCGCGTTCGCGGCGTGCGCGGCGACGGGAGGGCGGTGCGAGCGCGGGCGCGCGGCGGTGGAGGCGTTGGCGGCGGCGGCGCGCGGGGACGGCGAACGCGCGAGCGACGCGCTGGACGCGCTGTCGAGGACGACGATCGGAGCGTGGGACGAGGCGAGCGATGCGATGGTGCGTCGAAGCGTCGCGGACGCGGCGTTCGGGGCGATGGAGACGGCGATCGGGGCGGGCGGGAGGACGTGGGCGCGGGCGACGAGCGCGCTGTGTCGAACGGCGGCGCGGTTGGACGCGCGCGATACGGAGGATGGGAAACGGTACCTCGACGAATCGTTGCGGCTGCTCGAGACGAGGGAGAGCGAGTGCGGGAGTGGGGACGCGGACGCGCGCGCGAGAGCGGCGATGTGCGCGCGATTGAGCGGCGCGCGGGTGTTGGGATCGATGGGCTCGGCGGCGAAGGAGAGCGCGAGAGGCGCGTTCGACGAGACGGGCGCGCTTCGAGGCGAGTTATTCGCGCGCGCCGTTCCCGCGCTGTTGGAACATTCGTATAAAGATAAAGCGGGAAGCGTGCGGCGGGCGTGCGCGGAGGCGCTCGGGCGCGTGGGACTGTTGAAGACGACGGACGTTCGCCAGCTCGGACGCGCGTTGGGCGATAAGCGCGACGACGTGCGAACGGCGGCGACGCGGTCAGTCGGCGCGCAGGGTGGAGTGGCGAAGTTTTTAGTGCCCAAACTCGTCGAGAACGCGAGGCGCGATGATCCAGAGTTGCGTCAAACCACGTGCGAGGCGCTGGAGAGCGTGTGGAAAGGACGCCAAGGCGATCCCGCGCAAGACGGTTCGGAGGACGTTCTTTTGTTTCAAACCGCGGAGTGCATGGGCGAACTCACGAATGATGCAGACGCTGGCGTGCGCGCGGCGGCGACGAGGTGCTTAGGTCACCTTCGAGGCGCCGCGGCGGCGAAAGTGAGCTTGATTAACAAGCGCGTAGACGATAGCGATGAAGGCGTGCGAGACGCCGCGGCGGAGACTTTAATCAAGCTCGGATTCATCAATCCGAGCACGGGCACGCTCCGAAACAAGGGCAACTACCGCACGTCAAAGTTTTCGGCGAATAAAAACTTATTCGCCGTCCTGACTGGCAAGCAAGATTCCCTCGCGACGACGTCGCGCGTCAACGTTCCCGCGGGAGCCATCGTGCGCGTGTGGTGGCCTCTGGATGAGTGCTACTACGAAGCAAAGGTCAAGGGATACGACAAGTCAACGCGCAAGTACAGGCTTCTATACCTAGACGACAACGTAGAAGAAGAGGTGAACTTTAGGAAGGAAAAGGTTGACTTGAAGCACAAGCCGACGAAGAACGCCAGGGCGACGTGGATCCCGTGCGGCGCGGTGCAGCGCAAGCCAAAGTCGAAGGAAAAGGATCAACCAAAACACAAAATAGCGCGAAAGCGATCGTCGGCGACGAGCGCGTGGGTGGATTACGACGCCGAAGAGCAAAAACGGATCGGTCGCGAAGCGCTCGTCGGTCGTCGAATGAAAGTTTGGTGGCCAGACGACAAGGCGTGGTACGCCGGCGAGATTCGTCGCTTCAGCGCCGACACGGGCAAGTATACGGTGTTTTACTTCGAGGACGGCGAAGAGGAAGATTTAGATTTCGACAAAGAAGAGCGCGCGCCAAAGATTTACGAACCTGTTCAAGACGAATCCGCGACGCCGACGATTCACGGTTTGGAACCGCGGCGACTGCCCGTTCGCTCTGGCGAAAAGGACGCGCTGTACGAACCGGGATGTTTCCGCGGGAGCGAGTGCTGCAGCTTCGTGAACGAAGAGGGCGAGAAAACAACAATGTTGTGCTCGGACTTTGACAAAATGTACGGCGGCGGAAGTCGCTGGCGACGTTCCATCGTCGTGACTTCCGAAACCGGCGCCGAGCCGATTGACACCTTCTTCCGCGTCAACGGCGAGCGCTGGGGGAACGCCGTCTTAGGTTATGAGTTCGATATGGACGTCGCCGTCGACATGCGAGACTTTCCCGTCGATCGACAGCCCGTCGAACCGTCTTGGCAACGCGTGAAAATCATCTCGTACAACCCGACGAGCGGCGAGCACCAATGCGTCGACATCAAGGACGACGGCGAGCCCGATCCCAGTCGCGCCGTGTGGCTTCCGCTCTGCATGCAACGCACGCGCGCGCGCGCCGCCGCCGACGACGACGACGGTGAAGATTCGATTTCTGACATCATTAGTTCATAGAATTTTGTAACTCTGCGCCTCCCGCGAGCGCGTCGCCCGCACTCACCGACGCGACGTCTTGAAACCGCGACGCCGCGCGCGCAAAGCTCAACGAAAACGCATCCGCGCCATCGGCGTCGCGTTTTTGGTCGTTCTCGCCGCGCGCGCGCCGCATTCCCTCGCGCCGTCGCGTCATGCACAAAACCTGCGCCTTCCAACGAACGCTCGCGCGCGGCGTCCTCACGGCGCGCGCGCCGCGAACGAGCGCGGACGCACCGCGCTCGAGTCGTAGAATCACCGCGCACGCGCAGACGCGCCGCGAGTCCCATCGGAAAGTCGATGGGAACGGTGGCAAGGATTACGCGCAAGTCCGGCACCAACCAGATCCGAGCGCGCATCCGACGCACTTGATTCCGGATGATTTACGCGCGCCCGACGTCGACGACGCGCGGAAAAAGAAACCAGTGGCGATTGTTTTGGCGTACGTCGGGCAAGGGTACAAAGGGAACACGCACAACGCGCAGGCGCCGCGAGGGACGACGGTGGACGACGTCGTCGAGGACGCGCTCTTCGCGTGGGGCGGGATTTTAATGCCAAATTATCGCAGTCGCGGGTTGCAGCGGTTGAAGTGGAGTCGGAGCAGTCGCACGGATAAAGGAGTGAGTTCGTTGTGCACGGTGGTGAGTTTGCGGGCGGAGATCGATCCGGAGGTGTGGACGAAGGACGTCGAGGCGAGGGAGACGGCGAGAGAAATCACGAAACATTTGCCAGAAGACGTGGAGTGTTTCGCGGTGTACAACACGCCGAAATCGTTTCAAGCGCGAAGAGAGTGCATCATGCGCACGTACGAGTACTTGCTTCCGGCGCGGGTGTTAGATTTAGAGCGCGGTGTGCTCGATGCGAGCGATGCCGAGCGATTGGAACTGTTTTCAAAGGCGCTCGCGGCGTTCGTCGGCGCGCACCCGTTTCACAATTATACGAAACGGAAGCAGTACACGCGAGAGGCGATAGGAAAGTACAGCGCGAAACGGCGAGACGCGCGCGGTAAGTTGGCATGGAAAGGGCAAGAGGGTGCGGTCATGGACGATGGATCGGACGAAGACGTGGAAGGGGAGCACGGCGAGGAGGACGAGGAGGAGAACGTCGTCGCGTCGACGTCCGCCGCCGAACACGACGACGGGTTTCCAAAACACGTCGGTGAACGCAGGCGAGGCACGTATTGGTTGTACGAAAGCGACCCGAACGACAAAATCGGCCCGTCGCACTTTCGAAGGATTCACAACTTTACCGCGGGCGCGGATGTCGAGCGCATGGAAATCACAAACGACGACGGATCGAAGACGACGAGCGAACCGTTTATTCGCGTCTCCGTTCGAGGGGAGTCGTTCATGCTGTACCAGATTCGCAAAATGATCGCCAGCGCCGTGGCGGTGAGTCTCGGTCATTGTCCACTCGAGTTCCTTCCCGCGTCGCTCTCTCGACCGTGCCGCGCGGCGATGCCGCTCGCGCCCGCGTCCACGCTCTACCTCTACGACGTCGAATTCATGAAGTTTCGCGTCAATCACGACCCGTCGCAGCCGAACCGTTTAGAACGGCTCGAGCCGTCCGAGAGCGTGCGCGCGGACTTGGCGCGTTTCCAACGCGAAAAGCTCGAGCCCGCGCTCGCGCCCGCGCTGCTGAACGACGAATGGGACGAGTTTAAGGAAAACTTGAAGCAAGGCAACGTCACGCCCGAGCTCTCGCGCGACATCTTAGCCGCGTACGAGACGTACAAGGCGAACAGAGACGAGGCGCGCGCGTTACAGGACGCCGAAGAAGCCGCGGCGGCGGCGGCGGCGGCGGCGGCGGCGGATTCGCCATGATAAAAGCGGCGCGCGCGGTACACATTAATATTTCAACATCGCTCTCTAGCCGTCGACGAAGCGACGAAGCGACCGACTCCTCGACATCGCTCTACTGCAACACCGAGTCCAGCGAGTGATTACCCGTGACGACGACCCACAGCGCCCCCAGCGCCGCGCTCACGATGATCGCGTCGAGCCACAGCGGCACCTCTTGCCGAAGCGCCGTCGTCACCAGACGATACGCCACCAGCGGCGAAGCCAAATCCACCGCCAAATCCGGCGTCTGATACGCGTAATCCTCCTCCGCGAACGACGGCGCGCCCGCGAATCCATCGCCGCCGCCCACCGCGAACGATGCCGCGCCCGCGACGTCCGCGTGCGCCAGCGCGAGCGTCGCGAGCGCGCACGCGCGCGTCACCGCGCGAATCTTCATCTTCACCGCCGCGTCCCGGTCGTCGTCGGGCGCCGCGCGCGCGCGCGTCGCGCGCCGACGACGCGCGCGCGTCGTCCGGCGCGCGCCGACCGACGCGCGCGCGTCCGCGCGGCGCGCGGCGAGCGCCATCGCGTCGCGAAGTCGCGCTCTATGGTGCGGCCGCGTCGTCATCGCGCGACGCGCGGCGCGCGTCATGTCGGCGACGCAGCTCGAGCACGCGCGACGAGCGCACGAAGAGATCGAGCGGCTGGAGCGTCGCGCGGCGCGCGCGCTGAGCGACGGCGCGCCGACGACGCACCGGGCGCGATTGACGCAGAATCGAATCGTCGACGCGATTTTAACGGCGAGCGTCGACAGGGCGAAGAGATTGGTGCGTCGATCGAGCGACGCGCGCGTCGGCGCGGTTTCGCGCGCGCGCGCGGCGTTCGGGCGCGCGAGACGCGCCGGGAGGGGTGAAAGACGACGGATGGGGCGTTAGGGCAATTTGGACGCGCGAGCACGACTGACGAACGAACGCGAACGCGAACGAACGCGCGCAGCGACGAACGTACGCGGACGACGATGGATCGATGCGGGAAGAGGCGGAGAGCATGGGCGACGGTGAGGACGTCGAGAGGGCGCTGCGAGGGTTCTATGAGGCGGTGAAGGAGACGCGGCGGTCGCACGCGGCGCGCGCGGGGGCGGTGGCGGAGGCGGGCGGAGCGTTCGCGGAGGAAATCGTAGAAGAGGCGGAGCGCGCGGTCGGTGGGGTGTTTAGTGGAGAGGAGAATAGTGGGAGGTATTTGGATTTGCACGAATCGCACATGACGTACGCGAACGCGACGTTCGGGGAGAGGTGCGATTATTCAGAGTATTTGGAACGGTGCGGGAATTTCGCCGAGACGCCGAGGTCGAAGAAGTTTTGCGCGGCGTACACCGATTATTTGGACGCGTTGTTGGCGTACTTGCGATCGTTTCATGAGCGCGCGATTCCTCTGCAGTTCGTTCACAAGGCGTTAGCGCAAGACGCGGAGGAGTTTGAGCGCCGATGGAAAAAGGGCGAGTGTCCGGGGTGGGAAGACGGCGGCGTGCGCGCCGTGGACGAAAAGACCCTCGAGTCGAGCGCGGTGGATCTCTCGGCGTTCAAGTCTTTGAAAGACATGGAAAAGGCGCTCGACGTCGATGCGATCAAATCCGCCCTCGGGTCCTTGGGTCTGAAGGCGGGAGGCACGCCCGAGCAGCGCGCCGAGCGATTGTGGAGCGTCAAGGGCAAAAAGCTGAGCGACATCGACCGAAAGCTCTTCGCCAAGGGTGTAGTCCTCGGTTCGGCGTCGTCGACGTCAAAGAAGAAAAAGTCACAAAACGGTGAAGACGGCGACGCGAAAGTCAAGGCTGAAAACCGCGCGCGCGCCATCGCCTTCAAAGAGAGCCAGTGCGCGCTCGTGTTGAAGCTCCTCGGCAAGCAACTCGACGCGACGCGCACCAACGTGGAGAAGAAATCCACGCTTTCGCTCGCAGAGCTTCAAGCCGAGGCCGAGGAAGACGATGATTTCTCCGACGCGGAAACGGATGAGGACGAAGAAATTTACAACCCGTTGAAGTTACCGTTGGGGTGGGACGGGAAACCGATTCCGTACTGGCTTTACAAGCTTCACGGTTTGAACATGGAGTACACGTGCGAGATTTGCGGTAATTACTCTTATTGGGGACGACGCGCCTTCGAGCGCCATTTCACCGAGTGGCGACATCAGCACGGCATGCGGTGCTTGAAAATCCCGTACACGAAAGCCTTCAACGAAGTGACGTCCATCGCCGACGCCGCGGCGTTGCACAAAAATTTGTCCCAACGCGAGTTGGGAACCTTCAACGTCAAGCTCGATGCCGAAGTGGAAGACGCACAAGGAAACGTGTACAACAAGAAGACGTACGAAGATTTACAGCGTCAAGGCTTACTTTAGCGCGTCGCGGTTGTGATTGAACGAAACGTCGACAAAACGACGTCGTCGATGTGCGAGCGCGCTCGCATTATAAGCTAATCGCAGCTAATACTACTGTTCACCGTTTGCGTTTCTTGTGCTCGTCGTGCGAAAGCTTGAGCGCGGCGCAAATTGTGACGTACGCGCCCTCCGGGATATCGCGGGCGATTTCGTCCAGCGCCGACATCGCGTCGTCGAGCTTTGATTCTACCGCGTCTTTCAGCGTGCGCATGTACGTCAGGCACGCGGTATTGCCGTATGCAAGCGCGGCGTCGATGCACTCGTCTTTGTCCCAAGGACACCTGTGCTCGCGCGCGTACTTCAAACACTCCAAATGTCCTTTTTCAGCGGCATTCTTGCACGTCTCTTCGTTCCAAGGACACCCGTGCTCGTGCGCGTACTTCAAACACTCCAAATGTCCATTCATGGCGGCATTATAGCACGTATTCTCGTCCCAAGGACACCCGTGTTCGTGCGCGTACTTCAAACACTCCAAATGTCCATGATAGGCGACATTGTCGCACGTATCCTCGTCCCAAGGACACCCGTGCTCGTGCAAGTACTTCAAACACTCCAAATGTCCATTCGAAGCGGCTTCCTCGCAGTCCGACGCCGTGAACGCGCCCGCGCGCTCGCGCAAGCGCGCCAACGCGGTCGCCTCATCGCTCGACGCCATCGGCGCCGATCGTCGCGCCTCACCGTCGCGCGCGCGTCGGCGTCGACGCCGCGCGTCACACTCTGCCGCGATGGTCGAGCGCGCGCCGCGTCGTCGTCGCGCGCGCTCGCCCGTCGCGCGTCGCGCGCGTCGCGCGCTCGATCGATTCCGCGATGAACTCGGCGGTCCCGCGCCGTCGGCGTCGATCGCGACGTCGCGCGCGGCGCCGAGCGACGAGGACGACGCCGACGCGGAATCGCGACCGCGCCGGGACGACGCCGCCGCCGACGCGCGCGGCGCGGACGTCGCGGCGCTGCGAAGCGCGCTGACGTGCGTGATCACGAACGCGCTGTTCGTGGACCCGGTGACGACGGCGTGCGGACACACGTTCGAGCGGGACGCGCTCGCGAGGTGGCTCACGCGAGGCGAGCGAGAACGCGCGGCGGGACGAGACGGACGCGGACGCGTCGCGAGCGGGGAGGCGCCGGCGAGCTGCCCGCAGTGTCGATCGCCGCTGTATCACGAATTGCCGCACGAGTGGCCGGTGAACACGACGGTGCGGGAGTGCGTGGAGGCGACGTTCGGAAGGGAGGCGGCGCTGGGAGAGGCGGAGGCGAGACGCGAGGCGAACGCGCGAGGCGAACGCGAGGACGATCGACGAGGGCGCGACGGCGGCGAGGGAACGAGACGACGACGCGCGCAGGATGAGGCGTGGGTGTCGACGCGAGGGAACGTGAACGTCGTGGGACCGACGTACGAGCTTCCGATGTTTTTTCTCGAGGCGTTGGTGCCGGGGCAGGAGGTCACGCTGAACGTGTTCGAGGCCAAGTATAAGGTGCTGGTGCGACGATGTTTGAGCGGATCGAGGAAGTTTTTGATGATGACGAACGAGGATAGCAACGAGGAACATTATTTGGAGGACTTGGAAGACGACGACGCGACGGCGGCCGTCTCTCGAGGCGTGGCGGATGGGTACGGATTGACGGATGTCGATTTGGCGCAGTTTGGGCGATTTTGCGCCGAGTGTCAAATCGTGACGTGTCAAGAGCTCGTCGATGGGCGGTTTTTGGTGCGCATTCGCGCCATGCGACACGTCTTCGTGCACAGCGCGGTGAAGGATCCATCTGGGTTCATCGTCGCCAGGTGCTCGCGCGTTCGCGACGAAATCAACGCGGATCTGAGCGTGCTCGACAACAGGGGCTTCAAAGACGACAGCGAACTGCGGAAAGCCAACGCGGCGGCGGTGAAGCTCGAACTTCGCATAGATCGCGTGCTAGAGCTTTTCGACGTGTGGGTCGCGATGACGATCGGCCCGCGTTGGTTGTACAATTACGGCGGATCGATGAGCCAATTGCTTCAAGCCGTCGGCCCGTCTCCGCGCAGGGAATCTCCGAGCGATCTCGCGTGGTGGATCGTGCGCGTGCTCAATCCACTGCCGACGATCGACGGCACGATCGAGATGCGATCGATTTGCTTGAACACGTCGCACATCGACACGCGGTTTCAAGTCATAGCGCAAATGCTGATTTATTCGCTCTCCCTCGTGCAGCGCATCAACGTTCGCGACTGGACCAAGCGCGAGCACGTCGTGGCGGTGAGCGTATGCAACGAATTATTCGCGGTACTCAGCGAATCACCCAGTGATGCCGCCGGCGATTTACGTCGCGAACGATTGGTGGAGGACATCTATGAATTGCTCTACGACGTGGACTTTATCGAGCACGAAGCGTACGAAGGCTTACGCATTTGCCCTCCGGGCTACGACGACCCCCAAGGCGTGGCCGCAAAATCCTTTCTCTTAGAAAAGAGCAAGAGACCGGATCCATCGAAACAAACCGATAGCAAAAAGGCGCAGTCTGAACAGACGAAGTGGAGCGATTACCCTCCTCCGGTGTTCGACGCAGTGATGGACCGCTTGATATGGGAGCACGGTTACGGCGCGTTGGCGCTCGCGGCGTGGCGCGCGCTGTCGGATTACGAGCGCGGCGACCCCAAACTCAAGCGATGGAACGAGCGCCTTCTCGCGCATTGCCCGAGCAGCATCAATGTCGGGACGCACGTGAAGGACACGAACGAGCTGTTGCGATTATCCCGCAAGTTCAGCAAGTGTCTTCGCCGCGACATGCGATGCGGCTTTTACAAATTTTTATACCTCTTCGACTTGTGTCGAATGCTCGTCTATTTAGTCTACCGCGTCCTCGTGTTGGTCATCTTCGCCCTCGGATTCTTGTTCGAGCTCGCCTTCGACCGTGAGTTCCACGGTGGGCACAGAACCGCCGCACGCGGGCTCTTCATGGCTGTCGCAATCGGCGCGGCGAGCGGCTTGTTCGCTCGAAGCTCGCTCGACGCGTACTTGGGTCGCGTTCGGAGCGAATGAATGAATCATTTGATGTACGGGTACTTAGTAAGCATAACAGTAAATCTACCCCCGCTTCTGGCGCTTATTATCCAACACCGCCTTCGTCGCCACCACGCGCCCGCTCCGACCGTACCTCCACCGCTCGTACTCCGCCTGCGCCATCCTTCCCGCGTCCCAAATCCTCCGCTCCTCGCGCGACAGCAACCGCTCCGTCTTATCGTCGTCGCCTACCCTTCCGATCGAATCCACCAGCACTTCCCGCCACCGTCGCTCCAACGCATCACTTATCTTTTCCTTCAACTCGATCACCGGTTCCATCGCCTCCGCGTCGTCTCCCGCGTCTCGTTCGAGCGCGTCCAACGTCGCCCTCGCGAATCCAAAGTACGACTCGCACGTCGTCCTCAAGTTTGTGATCTTCGCCCCGTCCTCCGCCTTCAACAGCGCGAACACGTCGTCCGCGAACGCCGCGGGCGTCTCACAAATGTACACGCGCTCGTCCTTCGCCATCTCCCCGTCCAGCCACCACAGCGGCACGGGCGCGCGATGCTCCTTCGGGACGTCGGCGCGACCGTTTGAATCCTTCTTCGCCTTGGGACCGATGACTTCCGGGCCGACCGTCGCCGCGCCCGACGCGAACTCCACCGTGACCGCGTGTTCGCGCGCTAAGAAATCATCGATGTCGTAGTAATCCCGCCGCATCTCGCCCGCGCGATCGACGCGCGCGTCGCGAAGTGTCGCCGAGCCGTCGCGCGCCGTCCCGAAAAGCGCACCGGCCGCACACGATGACGCCCGCAGACGCCGAAGCGACGTCGTTCGACGACGTCGACGCGCTCGTGTTCGACTGCGATGGAACGCTGATCGACACCATGGGATTGTTTTACGTCGCCGACGTCCGGGCGTGCGACGAGGTCGGGGTGAAGATGTCGAAGGGGACGTTTTACGAGCTCGCGGGCGTCCCCATACGGGACATATTCCGTAAACTGTGCGTCGAACAGGGCGCGGCGAGCGACGACGCGACGCTGGACGCGATGGTGCGGTCGTGCGGCGCGCACGCGCGCGCGCTCGGGCCGCCGAAGGCGATCGAGTGCGTCGTGGAGGTGGCGAGGAACGCGAAGGCGCGCGGGAAACGCGTCGCCGTGGCGTCGAGCGGCGTCAAGACGACCGTGCTCGAGCACCTCGAGCACCACGGATTATTAGATTTATTCGAAGTCGTCGTCACGTGCGAGGACGTGACGCGCGGGAAGCCCGCGCCGGATCTGTACGCGCTCGCGGCGGAAAAATTAGGCGTCGCGCCCGAGCGGTGCTGCGCGTACGAGGACGCCGTCCTCGGCGTGGAGAGCGCGCGCGCCGCGGGGTACAAGCGCGTCGTGGACGTTCGCGCGATGTCTGGGTACCATCCGACGGATTATTTATGCTCGAACGAGCCGTAGCGCGCGCTGTATTCTTTCCCTCGCGTCTCGCGTTCCTTCGTCGGCGGCACACCTCGACGCGAGCGATGCGCGCGGCCGCGGCGTCCGTCGTCGCCGTTCGCGTCCTCGCGCGCGCGTCGTCCTCGCGCGCGCGCGCGTCGTTCTCGCGCGCGCGCGCGATGTCGCGCGCGTCGCCGACGTTCGTGGACACGCACGCGCACGTCGACGTCGTGCTGGATAAACTCGGCCTGCCCTCCGCGGAGGCGTACCTCGAGTACGCCGACGCGTTCGCGCGCGAGCACGGCGCCGCGGCCGCGCTCGAGGCGTGCGTCACGATCGGATGCTCGGAGAAGAGCCTCGCGAGCGCGGCGGCGGTCGTGGACGGGAGCGTTCGGATGTTCGGCGCGTACGGGTGTCACCCGCTGAGCGCGCGAGAGTGGACGAGGACGAGGACGCGCGTTCGCGAGATGTTGACCACGGGCGCGCGCGTCGTCGCGGTCGGAGAGACGGGATTGGATTATCACAGGATCCGCGACGCCGCGAAGGACGGGGAGGACGCGGAGGCGTACAAGACGACGCAAAGGGAGGCGTTCGCGGAGCAAATGCTCTTGGCGACGGAACTCGGGCTGCCGCTCATCGTGCACACGCGAGAGGCCGAAACGGAC
>Ga0181560_10002929_pt1 | contig 15833 bp, 13 predicted proteins | sample 011ome_20_FD_133751 | JGI IMG/M metagenome (GOLD analysis project Ga0181560, IMG submission 133751) | Coastal salt marsh microbial communities from the Groves Creek Marsh, Skidaway Island, Georgia - 011509CT metaG (megahit assembly) | ecosystem: Environmental > Aquatic > Marine > Intertidal...
AGATGGCGAAAGACCCGGCGTGCGAGGATTAGATTCGATGTAGCTTTAACGTGTGTAGTTGGTGGTGTAATTGTTGCCCAGACGCTTATTTTCATTCACAATCCTGAACCATCCGTCGTCACAAAACAACTCTAACGCTAAAGTAAAACCTCGCAAAGCCGCCGCCGCCGCTTCGTCGACGATGACCAACCTCCTAAAACCCACGCTCCTTCTGACGCATGATCCATCCGAGCTTAGAGTTCAACTTGCTCCGCTTCGTCCGCCGTTCGCGCTCTTTCCGCGCCAACACGCGCAACTGCGACGGCTTTCGATGCCCCTCGGTGCTCTCGCGCAAATCTTTATAAATCCCTTCGCTCATCATGATCCTCCGCAGTCGTTTATACGCCCGTTCGGCGTCCCCACGCTCGACTGGGATGGTGATCATCGGCCGCGTCGCGATCGACGGCTGACGCGCGTTCGCGAGCGCGCTCGCGCTCGCGAGCGCGAACGGGGCGGCGATCGCACTCGGCGCCGTTTTCGACGTCCCGGCGAGCGCGGACGTCATCGCGCGCCTCGCGACGGACACGACGGTGGAGAAGACCATACTCGCGATCGCGCGTCCGGGCGCGCGACTCGCGTATCGACGCGCGTCGTTCGAGCGTCGCGTTACGCGGCGAGGCGTCGCGTCGGCGCATTACAAGAACGACGAGCGAGCGAGAAAAATGTGCGACAACTAACGCGCGAACGACGCGAAAACGACGCGCGCGCGCGACGTTCCGAGTCCCAATCCGATCGTCCGAGCCCTCACTCGAGCTTGCGCCAGACGTTACCGTCGGGAAATTTCACCCCCCCCTCGACGCGTTCGCCGAGCAAGTTCGCCGGTCCGCCCTTCGGGCTAAAGTCGATGAATATCGAGTCGTCGTTCACGTCGATCACCCCGCTCAGGGTCCACGGCCGCGTCCGCGTCGTCTTCCCGCACCCCGGATCGCCGTCTTCGCCTCGCACCGTGCCGTCGGACGAGATCTCTCGCGGGCACCCCGGGTGTTTCGGGTCGGCGTACCGCCCCGCGAAGTGCGTCGTCGTCGTCTCGCTCGCCTCCGCGCTCGCCGCGAAGAATCCCGGGACGTGCGCCCGCGCGCTCGAGCACGCCATCGCCATCGCCGCGATCGCCGCGCACGCCGCGCGCGTCGTCGTCGTCGCCGCGCGTCCGTCGTCGTCGCCGGCGTCGTCGCGTCGGCGCGCGCGCGCGGTCGTTTTATCCGCGCGTCGCGCGCGCGTCGCGCGCGCGCTCGAGCGCGCCGACGTCGCGTTCATCGACGTCGTCGTCGTCGCCGCCGTCGCCGCCATCGCCGTCGTCGTCGAGGCGTCGCGTCGCGCCGCGCGCGCGTCGCGGCGCCGCGCGTCTTCTGCCCGCGCGGTATGAAATCCCGTACTGTGCGTGGCGCGTGTATGCTTTTCGCACATGGGCATCGCGTCGTCTATTATGCGCGCTCGCGTTCGCGTCGGGATCGGATAAATCCGGTCGGTCGCCGACGGTTGGGCGTCGACGCCGACGCGCGGGTGCCGACCGCCACACGCGCGCGCGCGCGACGCGACCGACGCGTTTTGACGAAAACGACGACGATGCAGACGATGAAGACGCGCGCGCCCGCGCTCGGGGCGACGACGCGAGGCGGACGCCGAAGCGCGGCGTCGAAGACGATGCGGTCGACATCGCGAGGATCCGAAGCGTCGCGACGACGCGCGATCGCGAACGACGCGGTGCTGGACGCGACGTCGGCGGTGAACGCGCGCGAGGCGTTGAAAGCGTTTCCGAGAGTTGAATCGTTCGCGCACGGACCGACGCCGTTGGAGTACTTGCCGCGATTGAGCGAGAAGTTGAACGGCGTGCGAGTGTACGCGAAGCGGGACGACGCGTACGGCGTGCTGACGGGAGGGAATAAGACGCGAAAGCTGGAGTATCTCATGGCCGAAGCCCTCGCCGTGGGGGCGACGATGGTGATGACGCAAGGGGCGACGCAATCGAATCACGCGCGGCAAACCGCGGCGGCGTGTGCGAAATTGGGATTGAAGTGTCACGTCTTGCTCGAGGATCGGACGGGACGCGAGGACGAAAACTACACGCGAAACGGGAACGTTTTGTTGGATGATTTGTTCGGTGCGACGCGAGAATACCGTCCGGGTGACCAGGGGTTAAACATGAACGAAGAGCTTGAGCGCGTGGCGGACGAGTTTCGCGCGAAAGGCGAGAAAGTGTACACCATCGTAGGCGGCGGGTCGTGCCCGCGAGGCGCTTTGGGATACGTGCGCGCGGCGCACGAGCTCTTGGATCAAGCGCGCGAGATGGATATCGAGTTCGATCATCTCGTGCACGCCACCGGTAGCGCGGGTACGCAGGCGGGACTCGCCGTCGGCTTACACTCCGTCGATTCTTCCCTTCCCTTGCTCGGGTTCGGCGTCCGCGCGCCGCAACCGACGCAAGAAGCCAACGTGCACGCGCTCGCCCTCGCGACGTGCGCCGAGCTCGGCATCCGTCCGATCGAGCGTTCCAAGATCGTCGCCGACACCAATTACGTCGGCGACGGCTACGGCATCCCGACCTCGCAAACCATCGACGCCATCAGGCTCTTCGCGTCGACGGAGGGCGTCCTCCTCGATCCCGTCTACAGCGGCAAAGCCGGCGCCGGTTTGATTGACTATTGCGCGCGCGGCGTCTTCAAACCGGGCGATCGAGTCTGTTTCTTGCACACCGGTGGTGCCACCTCTTTACACGGCTACCTCGACTCTTTCTCGTCTTGATCTTGTTGTAATCGACGTCCCGCTTTCGCCTTCCGTCGCGCGCGTCGGCGCCAGCGCTGGCAGAGGGCACCGCGCGCGCCGCTGATGCATCACATCGCGACGCACCGTCACGATTCCGTTCCGTAAATCGCGCGACGCGCGCGCACAGACGAAAACGATCAAACGATCGACGATCGACGCCCGCGACGACGCGCCCGAGGAGACGTTTTACGACGCGCACGAAAAGATGAGCCTCGAGCAACCGTCCGTGGAAAAGATTAAAAAGATGCCCAAGCCGAAAACGGTCGCCCCGGTGGTCGAAAAGGGCGAAACGACGACCGCGACGAACGAATTGAAGCAGTTGGCGTTCGTGGTGAACGCGACGGAGACGTCGCTGGATTACGTGAAGACGCACGCGTTGACGAAGCGGGCGACGGCGGCGTACGAAAAGGCGCGAGACGCGACCGCGCTGCGAGGGTCGTTGACCAAGATTGAAAGCTTGATCGCGCATTACGGACAACCGGTGGCGAAGAAGGTATGTGAGACGTATCCGGTTGCGCTGATGAAGGCGGACGCAAACGTGGACCGGGCGGTGAAGGTGCTGAACGAGGCGTACGAGACGCGCGTGAAGAATTCGGCGCCGGTGAAGACGGCGAACGCGGCGTACGCGTACGCGATCAAGGCGAAGGAACAGTATCCGGATAACTTAGATGCGCTGAAACAAGCGAGATCGGAGTACTTGTCCAAGGTTGAGCACGCGATCGAGGAATTGAAGACGCGCGCGGTGAAGCTCCCGGAGGAGGCGATGACGGCGTTGAAGATGGCCATCGCGCAAGCGCGCGCGGCTCTCGATTCCGATAAGCTCTTCGCTCGCGTCAAGTCGTTGTGGGAGCAGGTCATCACCAATCCGCGCGTCGTGGCGGTCGTCGAAAAGGCGACCCCGGTCGCCGAGCGCGTGTTGGCGCAGCCCGTCGTGAGCAAAGCCATCGACATCGCCGCGCCGTACGCCGTCGCCGGCGGCAAGTACGCCGTCGCCATCGGTAAGCGCGTCATGCCCACGGCGATCACCGCGTAAACGGCGACGCGCTCTCGCCTCACCGTCGCTGTACCAAGACATCTCATTCATCGTCGTCGATTCCGCGTCGACGATCGTCGTCGTCGCCTCCGCGCGCCGTTCCGCGAGGAACCGCCGGCGATTCGCGTCGACGATCGTCGTCGCGCCATCGCGCCATCGCCATCGGTCGTTTCGACGCCATCTCTGACGTTCTCGCGAATAACAATCTTTCTTCATCTCTCCTTGTCTCTCTTCGTCGCTCGGTCGTCTCGGTCCTCCTCTGATTTCCCTCGATCGACTGATTGACCGTTCACGACTCGACGGACGGACTCCGAGGGCTTTGCGCGCCCTCGCGCCGCGCGCCGGGCTCGCGCGCGCGCACTCCCACGCGCGCGCGCCGCGATGTCGCGCGTCGTCGTCGCGCGCCCGCGCGTCGCCGTTCGCGCGCGCGCGCGCCTCTCGAGCGCGCGCCGAGGCGCCGAGGCGCGAGGCGGCGCGCGACGCCGCGATTCGCTCGTCCGACGCGCCGACGCCGCGATGGACGGCGCGAGCGCCGACGACGGCGGGTTCGACGCGCGCGGCGACGCCGAGAGCGACGCTCGAGGCGCGGCGGCGAAGCGGCCGACGAACGCGTTCGCGCGGACGAAGGAGAAGGACCCGTACAAGAGGTTAGGGATCGACGCGGACGCGACGAGCGAGGAGGTGTCGAGCGCGTTTAATTACTTGATTCGCGAGCACGCGGGAGACGAACGAGGGGTGGAGGCGATCGAGGCGGCGTACGATAAGGTGATATCCGAGAGACTGTCGACGCGGAAGATGCAGAAGGGACTTAGGAAGATGAAGAAGGAGAAGAATAAGGATGGGGTCGATTACGACGCGCCGTTGGTGCAGCGGGTGAAGGCGATGTTCGCGAAACCGGATCAACAGACGCTGATCAGACGGACGATGCTGTATGTGATCATATCTGGATGGGCGATCGCGGCGCCGGCGACGAGTGGACCGGCGTTTCAGATGGCGTGCGCGTTCGGGACGTGCGTGTACTTTTTGAACGAAAAGCGCGGGGGTCAGGGAACGCTCGGAAAGGCTTTTAGGGACTCTCTCATCGCGCTTTTGCTCGCGTGGCTCGTGGGGTCGATCGTGCCGGTGTACATCCCGCTGTTCCCGCAGGGTGTGGCCCCGGAGTTGATACTCGCGTTGTTCAGCTTTGTCGCGATGTGGATCACGTGCACGTTCTTGAAGTAAAAGCTCGCTGAAATATTACAACATCACACATTCTTGCGACCGTTCGCGCCTCGTCGTTCAATCGCGCTCCTCTAATCGCTGCCTTGGGGCGTAGCCGGGTGGTTTGGGGGGCAAAATATCGTACCGGAGCAGCCGGCAATCGACGCCGCCGATGCCGACGACGTGTTTACGAGACGCTCGCATGCGAATCGCGCGAGATACCTCTGGGTTTCCACTGAGCACGAAAGCCGAAGAGTCGGGACACTCGCGCTTTAAGAATACGCCTAATGAATTCCACACCTGCTCGAGCGCTTCTTCTGCGCTGATGTCGTTCGAACCAACCGTCGTGTCGCGATCGAACGAGTCTTCGTCGCCGTATTCGTCGTCGTAATCCCCAGGGCCCGCGCGTCGTCTACCGGCGGGTTCGCCCGCGCCGATTCGTTTACCCCACGGTGGGTTCGTCACGACGAGTTTGGGTGCGTTCGGGGCGATTTTCGCCCCAGCGCTCGATGCGGTGATGTTGAACATCTCGCAATCGTTTCTGAAGACGTCGATCATGCCCGCCACGCGCGCCGTCTCTGATCCTTGACCCGCCAACGTCACCGCCCCTGGATGTATATCGTTCCCGATGATCACGGGCGGCGTCGGTGCCGCCGTGCGCGTTTCTGCTCCTATTCTTCTGGCATTTTCTAAGCACTCCTCAAAAGTTCTCGGATTGTGATCGGGCCATCGCTCAAACGCGTACCCGATGGTTTCGCTGCGAATCAAACCGGGGGCGACGTTGGCCGCCATGAGCGCGCCCTCGATGAGGAACGTCCCGCTTCCGCACATGGGATCGATGAGTACGGGTGGCGGCGATCCAGCGGGGTCGCGTTGCCACTCTTCGAGCATATCGGGCCATCCCGCCAAACTTAACATCCCCGCCGCCGCGCTTTCGCTCAGCGACGCGCGATGCATGGCGTTGCGGTATCCCCGTCTGTGCAGCGATTCTCCGCTCATATCGCGGTACATGATGATCTCGTCGCGATACAGGGTGACGTAAAGAGGCACATCCGCGGCGGCGTAATTATCCGGCGGCGAAGGCCTCGTTCCCGTGGCGTCCACGAGGGCGTCGCACACGGCGTCCTTGACGCGAATCTTCGCGGCGTGCGACGAAGTAATCTGCGAGCAGTCCCACAGGCGCGTCTCCACGCCGAACTTCAGCCCATCTCCGCGCTCGCCTCCCGGTATGACCTCTTCCCAAGGCACGGCGTGCTTCACGAACTCGTACACGCTCTGCGTCCCGCTCACGTACGGATCCAAATATCCTCGCTTGAGCTCCACGAGCACGCGAACCGCGCTCCGCAGCCACACGTTCGCGTCGTACCCAACTCTTTGCGTCCCCGTAAACGACACCCCAGACTTCCCGATCACGATATCACTCGCATTTATCATCGGCGACGCCAACTCTCGCGCCACGACGTCCTCCAAACCCGGATGACACGTCGCGTAAAACCTCCGATGTCCCGCTCGAACCGGCTTCGGCGCCTCGTCCTCCCGCGCCGCCTCCCGATCTCGCCCTCTCGCGCCCTCCCTCGCGTCGTCTCTTCGTCCGCCTCGTCCGTACGACTGCGCGCCGTGCCTCTGATCGTGTCTCCCGCGCGAGCGCGCTCGATCGCCCGTCGGTCGCGACCGTCGTCGCCGCGCGCCGTCGTCCCCGTCGCCGCGTCCGCGCCACTCCTCTCGTCCTTCCCCGAACCCTCCCGCGCTCGTTCGCCCCTCGCGCGCGCTCGCGCGCGAGCGCGAAGCTCGACCGTCGTCTTCGTACGCGTCGCGGTCGTCGTCGTCGCGCTCGTCGCCCGCGGCGCGTCGCAATCCGCTCGCCCAACCGCCGCCGCCGCCGCCACCGCTCGCGCTCGGCGTCGCCTCGATCGCGCTCGACCGCCGACGAAGCGCGCGCGCGACGACGACGGTCTTCGTCGAGCGATCGCCGCGCGCGCGCTCGAGCGCGTGCGCGCGGAGCGCGCGCGCGACGACGACTCGCATCATTTCGAGCCGCGATGTGCCGCGCGCGCGTCGCGCCGCGCGCGTCGGTGGCGCCGCGTCGGCGCGTGACGGCGCGCGCGATGACGCGTCGCGACGTCGTGACCGCGCACGCGCTGTGGGCGCCCCTGATCGCGACGACGAGGCGCGCGGAGAGCGCGACGAGGGACGGTGACGACGACGACGACGACGGCCGACGGCGCGCGGCGAGGGACGCGCGCGCGAACGCGTACGCGCCGACGCGCGAAAACGCGGGAAATTTCGCGTTCGCGCCGCCGCCGAGCGCGCCGGTGCCGGTGAAGTTCCCGCGAAAGCCGCTCGAGGGCGCGTTCGCGGTGCTGCTGCTGCGGTCGGCGTACGAGGCGATCGACGACGTGGACATGCTCCCGATGGACGAGTTCCAGGCGACGTCGTGGAAGTTTCGAGCGTCGGAGTGGGAGCCGTACAAGTATTTGTACGAACCGCTGCGGATCGAGCAAGGGAAAATCACGGATCCGCTGTATTTCGACTTTGTGACGTTCGTGCAGATGGCGTGCGCGTCGCGAGCGATTCCAAAGGCGGCGAAGGTTTTTGAGGAACGGACGGGAGCGGAGGGTCTCGTGACGGTCGTGCGGAGGGATCCCGCGTTGATGGATAACGCGAACTTGCCCGAGGCGATCGCGGAGAGGTGTGGGAAAAAGATTTATGAACGCTTGCGGAGAGGGTTCGATCGCGGGGAGGATTTCGACGTGGCGTACTTCAAGGGCACGCCGGCACCGGTATCGGCGAGGGGAGGGAAGGAGCGGCTCGATCTCGCGGTGGAGGGTATGCGAGATATCGCGGAGGTGTTCGTGAGGAGCGGGTACGCGTTGAGGATCAGCGTGGATTACGATTTGAGGGGTGCCGCGCAGTCGGATGCCGAGATGGCGTCCTCGGCTGAGCGCGAGCGACGCGTTCGCGTTCGCGTCAACGGACCGGCCACGCTGTGGGGCGCTCGCGAGCTTGTCTCGCGAGGACTCGGATCGCCCTCGACGGAATATTTAGGATTTTGTTTGACGGCGTTCTTAGACGAAAGTGGCGTCGGGAGCTCGTACTCGGAGCGCCTGACCGAGACAGAGATTGATATGGCGTGGACATTGAATGTGTAGATTATATGTGTTTCACAACAATTGTACAATGAATTAATGATGAGTGCCTCTGATATCGTAATTTTTAGTTGATGTCCATCGATTTCGACGCCGCGCGCATCTTTTCCGCGGCCAGGTCGGCGATCAAACCGTCTCCAGTTCTCGTGCGTTTGGTCGAGGCGTCGCCGCCGCCCCCCGCGGCTCGCTCAAAGGTCTCGCGTTCTTTCGTCATGACCTCGTCCTCGGCTTCGGCTTCGGTATCGCTTGAACCAGAGGATGAACTGCTCGTCGAACTCGTTTGTTCACCTGCGCTGACTTCGCTTCGACGAGGCTGCGCATCCGCCACCTCGGCTAAATCTGGACGAACCCGTCGCAACTTTTCCAGCCATCTAGCAGACATTTTCGGTCGCGCTCGACGCGTGATGCGCCACACCGCGTCGAATCGGGCGGAAGTCGAAAAGTTTTGCGTCACCGCCATGGTGTGGTCGAGATTCAGCACTGCGTGCCACCAACCGTCTGGAACGAACATGATTTCCCCAGGATGTTGGATGACATCAATGGGTGGGGGCAATCCTTGGCGCTTCCACTCCTCCGTCGTCGTTCGAGGGTACATTTTGTTGAACCAGGTCACCGATTCACCATCCAGACCAATTCCTCGCGGCTTGATCGTCGCCTTGTCCACCGAGCGCGGCGGATAAAGCGCCCAACGCTTGCGTCCCGAAATCAACGCATTCCAAGCGCTCGTCGCCAACGGGTCAACGTGCACGGACGAACCGCTCCGAGGCGGCCCAAAAACGATCCATCGATAAGGCGGTCGACGCTTCGCCCCGACGTGCTTGAACAAATCCTCCTCGAACCAATCTGGAATCTTGAAGTCCTCCAATAACGACTTTGTCTCCGGCTTGTCAAAGACGCTCCCGTCGAACGCATACATCGGACTATCGTCTCGCATGTGCACCGGATCGTTCACGTAATGCTGAATGTGCTTCATCTTCAACCGCACCGGGTACCCATCGTCGTCCGTCCCCACCTTGAACTTGACCTCTCGAAACCGCTCCGCGAGCGTGTCTACGCTCCAAAACCGCCCGCCGTCGTTTTTATAACACCCCCAATCCTCCATCGCGTCCGTGATCACGCACGGCGTCCGTGTCCTCTCGAACCTTTCGATAAACTCTTCCTTTGTCGTCGTCTTCACCGATATCCGCTCGATCGCGTGTAAATGTTTCAACGACCGCGACGTCGCGTCCGCGTCCTCGTACGCGTACCCGTGCTTCGCCCACCCTCCCTGTCGCACCGACAGCTCGCTCCTCGTCCGCCGCTTCGCCGCGTGTATCTTCTTATTCACGTGCTCCTCGTGCGTCTCGCTCGACCTGTACTTCCCTCGTCGCTCCGCCGTCGTCCCGCATTCGCGATCGACATTTCGCATAGTCTCCGTGGCGGCGGACGAATTCGACCGCGAACTCGCCCCCGCGTCGCCCATCTTCGCGTCCCGACCCGTCTCGACGTCCAGCGAGGCGCGTTTCCCGATCTCATCGCCCTCGCGCGACGCCCGGTCGACGACGTCGACGTCCATCGCGCGCACCATCCGTCGGCGCGATGTGCCGACGATTCGCGCGCGCGCGGCGCCGCGTCGATCGATCGATCGATCGATCGATCGGCGCGATCACATCGAACCTCGTCCCGTCGATCGCGTCGAACGCATCGATCGACGACGCGCGCGGTTCGATTCGGTCGTTCGCGATCGACTGGATTTCGCGATCTCCGATGCGCGCGATGACGTTCGATCCGCGGTCATCGAACCACGTTGCGTTTCGCGAACCCGCGCGTGTTTCGTTGTTTACGTCGTGAACCCGACACGGGGTTGGGTGATGGTCGATGGCGATCGACACCGACCGACCGCGCTCGGGTCCACGGAGGTGAGGATGCGGGGACGCACCCGCGGCATTCCGCGCGCGCCGGGTAGCGATCGTCCGGCGCGTCGCGAGCCCGAGGCGCGGGCGCGCGGGCGCACGGATCCCGCGCGGGCGCGCGGCGACGCGCGACGGACGATCGACGCGTCGAGGGCGACGCGCGCGGTTGATTTCGTGGACGGTGTAAAACGCAATCGGAACGCACTCGCGCGTGTTTGACGCGGTGTAGCGCTCGAGGCCGCGCGGCGTCCGGGCACGGGGGCGTTGGAGGCGGTCGACGATAAGGAGATGTCGCTCGATGCGTCGTCGTTTTACGCGAAGAAGGGTGGTGTGGTGGATTCTTCGGACGACGAAACCGAAGGGCCGGGCGCGTCTGGACGCGGTGCGCCGGGGAAGATTATGATTGAAATCAAGCCGTTATCCGCGATGACGAACGCGAAAACGAACGAGAAGCCGTTAGATGCGTTTTCTTTCGCACCGCCGCCGCGGGCGAGGATGTCGGCGCGCGTGGACGCCGTCGAGGGTGTGAACGCTGACTCAAACGCGACGTCGACGACGGATCGACCGGAAAATGAAGCGCCGGGGACGTCTGCGGCGGTTGATGTAGCGAAAGATGGATCAGACGAGGCGCAAAAGACGAAACGTGGAGGTCTGTCGCAGGTAACGCGTGATTTAGAGGCTTTGACGACGATGACGGCGTCGAAATCGGTCGCGGCGCCTACCCGCTCGACGCCGAGGCCGAAGCCACTTGCGGTCGATCCTTACGATATGCTCGACGCCATCGTCGGCACACCGACGGCCGATTCGTCGGGAATAGATAGCGTAACGGTTGACAGACATCATACATCGTCTCCACCGAGTCGATCCAGTCTACAAAATCGTGAATTAAACGCCCTGAATGGCAGAGGAGGTGGTCGCGAGCACGAAGGACGAACATCGAATCGATCGATAGGCGGAGGGTCGACGTCCGGAGCAGTGAGCCCGCGCGGGGGCGTCTCAAGAGGATCGTTCGGAGCGGAATCATCGGCATTCTATGAAGAACTAGCGCAAATTTCGCTACCCGATACCGATACCATCAACCCGCAACGCGAGTTCAATCGCGGAGTCGAGCTGTTCGACGCCAACAAGCTTAGCGAGGCGCTGTTCGCGTTTGTCGCGGGAGCCGTGAATGCGGTGCACAGTGGAGATCCTATCGCGCTTAGATGCGCGGCGTACGCGACAACGTGCAAAATATTGCGCGACTGCTCGACGCTTCTGGCAGGTAACGTCAGCGAGTGCGCTCGGTTGACGCGGCACCTCGTAGCACTGCCTAGAGTCGAGGATCGACACCGCCGGGCGTCGCTTCGGTTCGCCAGCGCGAAAAATTTCAAGGTAGGCAACGCCGGGGTGGCGGGGGAGATGATCAAAGAGCTAATGTCGATAACATCATCGTCAAATTGGGGAAATTTGGAAGCCATGCTGGCGCAGTGTGAGATGCGAGGCCAAAGGAACGACGACGTTCCGGAAACCGAAGATCCTAAGAAGATGTGCGCGGCGACTCTGGAATCTATCCCGAAAAGTGCGAACGGGATCGAATGCAAAGCGTGCGGGGCGCTTCATTCGACAAAAGCGGCGTTCGAGACCGGGCAATGCGTGATTTGCCGATCGACACTCGCCGGAACGAGGCAAAATACCCGTGCCGAGGCTTCGTGGTTCTAATGCGCTGTTCTCGTCAAAACAATCGACTAAATAATATTCTGTAATGCTAGCTAGTGCTAAGTCGCTCATCGTTAACGCGCTATCTAAATCTATCTTTCTCATCGTCTCTTTCACATCGTCTTCACGACCTCGTACGCAACCAGGACGATCGCACCCGTAGGCGCCGCTCGAGCGGCTCTGGGGCCCCACCCCGCGAACAACGCGTCGACTCCCCCGGTGTGCGCGATGTGTGCGAGTTCACCCACGATCCCACGACGAGATACACCCGGAACGGTCTCAGTGGAAGAAGCAAAGTCTACTGGCGCGATATCGCGTATTTGCACGCGAGTCTTCACGACGTCCAGAGGCGTCGTGAGCGCCGCCACCGCGGCGCCCGCCGCGCACCCGCTCACGAAATTGATCCCCGCCAACTCTCGCGTCGTTCGTTCTCGACGATGTCCCGCGACGTCGCCTCCGAGTATCGACCGGAACTGCTCGACGGCGTACCAATACATCGCACTGTACGGCACGTCTCTCGCCAGCGTCGGCCCGACGCCCGTCCACGCGTTTCGAGCGCCCGCCAACATCCCGCCTCCTCTTCCCCCCGCGCTCTCTCTGAGCGCTCCCACGAACGCCCGTCCCCCGCTCTGTCCATACACCCCCTTACTCCCGCGACGCGTCGCTAACACGCGCGTGCGGGCCAACTCTAACGGCGCGCACGCCGACACCGCCAACGTTCGACTCGCCGCCCCCGCGAGCGCCGGCGCCGCGTTCTCTCCCACGCCCCCACTCTCGATCAACCATCGCAGGGCGTAGTCGTAGCACGGCAAATATATGCCCACCGCCGGCAGCGCGACGAACAGCGCCCCACCGGTGCCTCGCCAGAACCCTCGCGCGCCCTCGCGTCTCGCCAGCGTTCGCGCCGCGTCCAGCGTCTTCGTCGGCAGCGCGCACTCGGGCGCGCACATGTACGTCGCGCTGCCGGTCGTCGGGCACGTCGTCGGGCACGACTTTGCGCTGTACGGCGCGAGGTTCAGGCGGTTGATTCGCGCCAGCGCGGCGTGGTTGGCTTGGATTTGTGTCTTGATGACGTCGAGTGGATTGGTGACGACGGCGGCGACGCTCGCGGCGCAAGCGCTGGCGACGACGCGCGTTCGAAGCGTGACCTCATCGCGCATCGGATCGAGGGCGCCGACGGAGGCGTCGACGCCTCCGTCGGTGCGCATGGCGAGCGACTCGTTGTGAGGCGACGGGGCGAGGCGGCGGCGACGCGCGAAGAGACGAATTTGATGTTTATCGCACGCCTAGGAGTGATAACGGGGACAGAGGGGCGTTGGTGTGTTGTCGGCGAGGGACGGCGGTGAGCTTGGGAGAGGCGTCGGGGTTCTCCTTGTCGGCGAACGGATTGGCGCGGCGTCGCGCGCGACGCGCGGGCGACGGTTGCGTCGACCGAGTCTGTTCCTTCTGTTCCGGCGGTGCTTCGACGATGATCGTCGTCGTCGTCGTCGTCGTCGTGGATGATGGCTGAACTTGGTCGGGGCTCAGTGCGAGCGCGCCTGGAACTGTCTTCGCGGGTTCGGGGGTGGCAAGGTCGCGGCGAATCGCCTCGACGACGGCGAGCTCGCTCGAGAGCGATGACGCCGGTCTCTGGGCTCGCAGCGCGTCCAACTCGCTTTGCATTTTTGCCATCGCCTCTCTCGCGCGTCGCGCGTCGATCTTCGCATCCGTGAGCTCACAGTCGAGTCGAGCTGAGCGCGCCTCGGCGTTGGCGAGCTCTTCCTCTCGCTTGGCCAAGGTGGCTTCGACGCCGTCGCGTTCGTCGATTGCGGCGCGCTGCTCGTCGATCGCGCGCTGAAGGTTGGCGTTCGACGACTCCAACTCCTGAGATTTCCAGCGAAGCGATTGCTCGCGGGTTGTCGCCGCATTCACGTCCACTTGAGCCGCCGCCAACGCTTCCGAAGCGGCGGCAAGGTCCGACTTCAAAGCCTCCAGTTGACTCGTCAATTCAGCGATGCGCTCCTCGGCGTGAACGTTTTGCTCGAGCGCCATGGCGTATGACTTTTGGTTTTCGCGCTGCACCACCGCTCTGTCGCTCTCGAGCGCGTTCATCTTCGCTCTGATCTCCCCGAGTTCGTCCTCGGCGCGGGACGAGACGCTCTCCGCGGTTTCGCGACGTCTACATTCCGCCAACCACTCGCGGTTGGCGTTCTCGATCATGCGCTCGGCATCTTTCAATTGAACTTCCATGATTCCAATGCGCATCAAGGACTCTTCATTTTCTCGAACGAGTCGCGACGCTCGCGTCTTCGCGGCGTCTCGCGCGCGTCTCGCCGCGCGAACGCGAGCCTGCAACTTTGCCATTTTTGTCGCGTCTCCTTTACGCTGCGTTTGCATGAGCTTTGCCGCGCTGTCGGCTTTGGCATACAGCTCGCACACGCGTTGCTCGAGCTTAGCGAGCAAAGAAGTGATGACGACGTCTTGCGACGACGACTTCTCGAGAATCTTTTCGTGCTCTTCGCACCGTCGCTCAGCCGCGTCGCGCGCCGTCGCAGCCACGCGCACGCTCGCCTCCTTCTCCAACACGCGCCGCTCGGCGTTCGCGCAGCGTTGCTCGAGAGTCTGAATCTTAAACTCCGCTCCACGCCTGAGTTCGTCGTACCGCGCGCGCGCTTTGGCGTCGGCGCGTTCGAGCTCGTCGATTTTGCTCTGCCTCGCCTCGACTTCGCGTTGAAGGTCGTCTCGCGCGGTCGTCAGAGCCTCGATGCGAACGCGATAGGATTGCGCACCCTCTAACCGCGCACGCTCCATGTCCGGACCGAGTTTTTCTCTCAACGCCTCCAACTCGCTCGTCGTCTGCGTCAGACGAGTTTCCAAATCTTCGTTTCGCCGACGCGCGTCGGTGATTTCTCTCTTCGCGCGCTCGACGAGCTCGCAACTGTGCGCCGCGTTGGACTCATCGCTCGACGCCATAGCGCGTTGCGCACGACTGGCGCGTTGTTCCGCTTCCTCGACGCGCTGCTTCATTCTCTCCGCCGCACGCACCGCTCGAAATACGCGCGCCTCTTGCTCGGCGCACCGCTCGCTCGCCTTTTCGCTCGCCGTCCTCGCTCGCGTCGCATCCGCCTTCACCGCCTCCATCGCGCTCGCCAAACGCTCGAGCTCGCGCGTGCGCTCTTCCAAGCTTTCCCTCGCGCTCTTTTCGCTCGCGCACGCCTCCTCACACCGCCGTCGCAGCGTCTCGTTCTCCGCCTCGGCGCGCGCGCGCGTCTCCGCCTCCGCCTCCGCCCGCGCCTTCACCTTCGCCATCTCCTCGCCCTCTCCTCTCGCGCGCGCCAGCTCCTCCGTCCGCGCCTCCAACTCCGTCCTCAACCTCTCCGCCTCCGCCGCGCGTCGTGCCTCGAGCTCGCGCGTCGCTCGCTCGCGCGCCTCGCCCTCGCGCTCGAGCGTCTCGCACCGCGCCGCGCGTCGTCGCAGCGCTCGCTCGTACTCCCGCCTGACGCTCGCTTCGATCGCCCGTCGTCCGCCGTCGACGTCCGCGATCGTCTCGCTCGCCCTCGCGCCTCGCCCGTCGTCGCGATCGACGCGCGCGAGCGTCCGCGGCCGTCGCGTCGCGCGTCGCGCGTCGGTTCCCCTCTCGGCGTCCGCGAGCGCGCGTCGCGCGTCCACGCGCGCGCGCGCGCCGTCGGACAGGCACGCGTCGGCGTCGGGATCGTCCGCGCGCATGGCGACGCTCGCGTCGCGCGCGACGCGCATCACGCGGCGTCGCGGCGTCGCGATGTGCGCGCGCGACCGCGCGCGACCGCGCAACGGCCGAATCGCACCCGCGCGCGGCGCTGACGCGTATACGAGCGCCGAAACGCCTAATTAGATGGAAACGACACGCACACGCGCGCCGAAACGGGGCATCACGCGGGATGCACGCGACCGGCACGTAGACGAGCGCCGAAACGCCTAATCACATGGAATTCACACGTATACGAGCGCCGACACGGGTAATTACGCGTAACCGACGCCCGCGCCCCGCGCGCATACCCGAACATACCCGATTTTCGCGAAAAAATACAAGGGTTTATCCTTATCCAGCGC
>Ga0181560_10002930_pt1 | contig 15832 bp, 12 predicted proteins | sample 011ome_20_FD_133751 | JGI IMG/M metagenome (GOLD analysis project Ga0181560, IMG submission 133751) | Coastal salt marsh microbial communities from the Groves Creek Marsh, Skidaway Island, Georgia - 011509CT metaG (megahit assembly) | ecosystem: Environmental > Aquatic > Marine > Intertidal...
CCCCGTTCGCGTGGTGCACGCCGTTCCTTAAGGACTTTTCCCGTCGTCACTCTTCACCCGCGCTTCCCTTTCAACGTTTGACCGGTAAGACGTTCGACTGACCGATCGATTCACCCACGCAGGACGCCGTCGTGCTCATGGGCCCGTTCGTGGACGCGGAGCACAAGTCCGTGAGAGGCGACGACGCGCCGCTGGACGTGTCGTTCGAGGACGTCTTCGCGCTGCGCGTCCGCGACGCGCTCGAGAGGTTCGCGGCGGATGCGGACGACGCCGGCTACGCGCCGTCCGTCGTCGTGATGCCGTCGACGCGAGACGTGACGCACGACGCGGTGTTTCCGCAGCCGCCGCTGCTGTCCGAGCGCGAGCTCGAGCTCCCGCGGTCGTGCGCCATCGCGTGCGCGCCGAACCCCGGGGTGTTCTCCATCAACGGCGTGACGTTCGCGGCGTGCACGCAGGACGTGTTGCGGCATCTCAGCGCGGCGGAGGCGGCGAGGGAGCCGGCGAGCGGCGGCGCGGGCGGCGGCGCGGGCGGCGCCGCCCCGGACCGCATGTCTCGACTCGCCGCGCACCTCCCCGGGCAGAGCAGCGCGTACCCGCTGTTCCCGGCGCCGGCCGGCGCGTGCCTGGACGCGTCGCTCGCGGCGCACCTGGAGATGGACGTCACCCCCGACGTGCTGCTCGTGCCGTCGGACCTGAACCCGTTCGCGAAGATCGTCGCGCAGCCGGCTGGGGGCGTCGTCGCCGAAGCCGCGGAGGGCGCGCCGCCGCTGCCGCCGCGCGCGAAGGACGACGAGGACGCGCCCGCGTTCGTCGCGCTGAACCCGGGGAGGCTGGCGAAGGGGAACATCGGAGGGACGATCGCGCACGTGTACGTGACGGAGGGCGCGCCCGAGCCGGGCGCGAGAGGCGAGCAGGCGCACGCGATCGAGAGGCGCGCGCGCGTGGACATCGTGCGCATCTGATCTGATCTGACGGAGGGAGGACGCGATCGGTGATGATGGGGTGCGGGTGGGGGTAAGATGCGACGACGGCGGCGACGAGGAGGAGAAGACGCGAGAGGGAGACGAGGAAGACGTGCGCGTGGTCGTGTAGGTTGTACGTCGAACAGTCATCAAAGAATGAATTTTTATTGAGAAACCAAACTCGTCGCGGAAGTGTATGCGTACAGCACTCTGAGGATCGATGAAGGATGGGCTCGCGCGCCGGGTACGTAATAACCCCAAGGCGCCGCCGTTCCTCGATACAGGTTGTGTGATAAATTACACGAGGAAACGGCCGCCGACGATGAATCAATCGTCGAGCCCGTATAATCCCTGATGAGTGTTCAATTCAAGTGAGATCTTCGCGGTTTTGTTTTTTCTCAGCGATGAGGAAGCCGTGCGCGAGAAGCGAATGAGGGGCCGGCGCGCATATCGCGTACAGCGCGCGCGCGGTTAAGTGGTATTTCCCACCCCAAATCGTGTGCTCTTCTCGTCTTCCACGTCGCAGCCAGCCGTTGTCGTCGTTAAAGTCTTTGTACAGTTATAGATAGTCGTCATTCGTCGCCAGTCGCCGAAACCCAAAAAATCAAACGTCGTGAACCGACGACGCGTCGCGACCGCCGGCCGTTCGTCTCGCACCCCTCCCGCGCGCGTGATCCATGAAGATGACGACCCGCGCGGGTCGGCGTGCAGGAGCGACCAGGGCACGCGCCGCGCCGTGTGTTCACGACGTGATGATTTCGATTTAGTTGGACGACGACGCGGCGAACCCGCGCGCGGACGCGACGGGCCGGAAAGACTTCTCCGCCACGGACGCGGCGGCGACTTTGTTCTTCTGCTCCTCCTCGAGCATCGCGAAGGACATCATCGAGACGCCGCTGCCGACGGCGACGCCCATGCCGATGAGGGACCCGAGGGAGATGATGGAGAGAGCGGTGTAGACTTGCTGCGTGGAAGGCATCGTGCTGTTTCTTGAGTCGGTTTAGTGTGCTGCGACGAGAGGGAGGGAGGGAGGTGGAGGAGGAGGGGTCAGTGTTGGTTTTTCTCCGGAGCGAGATTTTTCTTCGCGCGGCGCGCTCGGTGCTGGACGCGAGCGACGCGCGGCGCATTTCCCCGAGTTGGGTTCGCGGCCGGAGACGCGCGCGCGAGCGGCGACGCGGCCGCGCCGCCGCGCCGCGACGGAGGGAACGACGCGTCGCGGACGTCGTCGACGTTCCCACCGCTCTGCGCGCGGCGCGTCGAGGATCGACCCCGCGCGTCGACGCGTCTTCCGGCGCGCGTCTCTTGGGGAAGCGGGAGAAGAAGCGCTGAAAAACGAATCGGGCCCGCTCGGCGCGAACCCCGCAGAGCGCGCGACGGCGACGGCGCGAGACGCGCGCGGCGAAGATCTGGCGCGCGCGCGGACGTACCGGATGCGTGAGTTCCGAAGAACTGCGCGCGGCTTGGGGGGGTGAACTGGGGTGTGTGCGGAAGTTAGATGCGACGCGCCGCGGACCGCCGCTATATGCGCGGCGGTGGTGCGGTTTCGGGAGTAGCGGATACGATGTACGCCTCTGACTGTTTGTCCATACGACGGTGCCCTCCTCTGGGAAAATCCAAAAAAAGCGAAAGCGCTCAGCCAATGGGACGCAATCTCGCTTGCGTGGCAAGGCGTTCTCGGCCAGTCCCTGGGGTTGTCGAGTTAATAGACCGTCGTTTTAACGCGGAGATTTCAAGCATGGGTATCGAAACGAGGGTATATATTTCTAAAATTCCGGTAAACGGACACTGATCCAACCTCACTGGTAGTCTCCCTCGACGCTCGAGGGATCCTACGGTTCCGTAGCACAATTGGTAGTGCGTCAGACTCCAGATCTGAAGGTTGTCTGTTCGAGTCAGGCCGGGATCAATCTTCTTTTGCCCCCACGATGGTCTACACGACGTGACGCAGCTCTCCACGAAGTTTCGGGTCGAACGGAGCAGTTTGGACGCGGCGGCGGCGACGTCAAAAACTTCAGGTCTCGTCCAGGAAATCCCGAGCTCGATTCCCGCCGAAATCTCCCACCGCTCGGTTTCAATATTTGATCGCGTCGCCTTTCAACTGACCGATATTGAATCGCCCTGAACCGGTGAAAGCCAACCAGGGCGAATGAAAAAATTAGGCACGCCACTTGTCCAGCCACAGCAGGGTCGGCGGCATCATGTCAGATATCCACAGCGCGCGCGGCGTCCGCCGGTCCGCGTCCACGAGCGATGCACGGCACGAGCGCCACGCGCGCGGGCGGCGTCGCCCTCGCGCCGTCCGCGTCGCGCGTCCGCGCCTCGCGCGCGCGGCGCGCGACGCCGACGTCGGCCGCGGCCGCGTCGGCGGCCGTCGTCTCCGCTCGCGTCGCGATCGCGGGCCGTCATCACGGATCGCGCGCTTCGGTCCTCGCCGCGCGCGTCGTCCCCATCCCTCCGCGCGGTCGCCGCCGCGCGTCGACGACGACGCCCCCGAGCGCGATCGGCAAGCTCTTCGGCGGCGGCGGCGGCGGGAAGGACAAGGACAAGGACAGGAAGGACGACGCCGGCGGCGTCTTCGCCGCGAAGAAGCGCGTCGAGGTTCGCATCCCCGGGTTCGCCTTCACCGTCGCGCCGTCCGACGTCGTCGACGCGGACGGCGAGGTCTCGAAGACGATGCCCGCGATCGAGGCCGCGGTCGCCGCGGGCGCGACCGCGGTCGTCCTCTCCGACGCCAACGGCGTGAGCTCCACGCGCGACCTCTTCAACGCCGCGCTCGCGCTCAAGGAGGCGCTGCGCGGACGCGCGGCGATGCTCGTCGCCGATCGCACGGACATCGCCGCGTCAGGTGCGTTCTATACACTGGTCCCCATACGACCGCGTCGGCGTGGTGAACGCCGATCCTTAAGGACTTTGCCCGGCGTCTCTCTCCGCCCACCCCTCGCTTTCAATCCCCGTCCTCGACGCCTTTCAACTCCACCTGACGCCTTTCAACTCCACCCCGACAATCGCTTGTATGGAACGACCCTCAGCGGAGGCGGACGGCGTCCTCCTCAGCGACGACGGCGTCCCGGTCGTCGTCGCGCGCAAGTCCCTCGCGGCGTCGTCCGCGATCGTCGCGTGTAAGGTGACCGACGCGAGCGGGGCGTTGGTCGCCGCGAAAGAGGGCGCGGACCTGATCGTCACGCCGAGCGAAGACGTCGTCGCCGCCGTCGCGGGGAAGATCTCAGTCCCGACGTTCGCGCCGCCGCGCGACGGGTGGAGCGGCGTCGTCGGCTGGGCGGGGGTGAAGCCGCTCGCGGAGGCGGGCGCGCGGGGGGTCGCGATGGAGACGCCGCCGCCGAGCGCGGACGCCGCGGAAGGGGTCCCGACCGCGCTGGAAGGGTTGAAGAAGGCGCTCGCCGCGGCGGGGGACGCGGCGGGGAACCAAGTCGCCGACGCCACCGCCGCGGTGCTCGCCGCGAAGGCGGCGGCGAACGCGGCAAAAACCGGGGACGACGAAGCCGGCGTGGGTTCGACCTCGAGGGCCTCGAGCGGCGGGTTAGCCGGGAAGTTGATCGACGCGAAGGCGCAGGCGCTGCTCGAGCGCGAGCGGCGCCTCCTCGACGACGCCGTCGTCTTTCTGACCGAGTCGGTGAGCGCTCTGGAGGAAATTAATCTGCTCGTGGAAGCGCGCCGAGGGCTCGAGGAGCTGTTCCTGCTCGTCATCGTCGGCGAATTTAACGCCGGTAAGTCGAGCGTTATCAACGCCGTACTGGGAAAGAAGCACCTGCGCGAGGGGATCCTCCCGACGACGAACGAGATCACGGTGTTGCGGTACGGCGACAAGGCGGCCACGGAGCAGAGCAAGGATGGGTTCTACACGCAGCTCGTCCCCGCGGAGCTTCTCAAGGAGGTGAACATCGTGGACACGCCCGGGACGAACGTCATCTTGGAGCGGCAGCAGAGACTCACGGAGGAGTTCGTGCCGCGCGCGGACCTTGTGCTCTTCGTGCTCTCCGCGGACCGGCCGATGACGGAGTCGGAGGTGACATTTTTAAAGTACATTCGCAAGTGGGACAAAAAGGTGGTCTTCGTCGTGAACAAGTGCGACACGATCAGCGAGAACGACGTGACCGAGGTGAAAGGCTTCGTGGAGGACAACGCGAAGCGCCTTCTCGGCGTGACCGATCCGACGGTGTTGCCCGTCAGCGCGAGGAGAGCGCTCAAGGCGAAGCAAGAGAGCGCGAGCTTGACCCCGAGCGGGTTCGACGCGCTCGAAGAGTACGTCCTGTCCTTCCTCGGCGGCGGCGGCGGCGGTGGCGGCGGGAACGGGAACGCCGCCACCGCGTCCGGCGAGGGCCTCCGCCTGAAGCTCGGGACGCCGATCCAGGTCGGAACGATGCTGTTCACCGCCGCGGAGGACGTCCTCGCGGAGGAGAGAGCGGACGCGGCCGCGGAGGTGGCCGCCGCGACGGGCGTCGCCGACGCCATGGCGGCTTACGTCGAGGCGATGGCGAGCGACTTTTCGTCGCAAAAGCAGGCGGTGCGAGACAGCGTCTCGAAGGCGACCGCGCGGTGCGACGAGCTCCTGGACCAGACGCTTCGCTTGACGAACGCGTCGGATTTGTTCGCGACGTACGTCTTGGGCGACGGCGGCGGAGGGAAGATCCGCGAGCGGTACGAGTCGCAGGTGCTGGCGGGGGCGGAGGAGGATCTGCGGGCGGCGCTGAGAGAGCACACGGGGTGGCTTCGAAGGAACAACGAGCGGCAGGTGAGCGCGTACGACGAGGCCGTGCGCGCGCGCGGGTTCGACGTCCCGGAGTTCGTGGACGACGTGGCGGACGATGGGATTGGTGACGTGGTGGGTGACGTGGTGAAAGGTGTGGCGGAGAATAAGGACGACGACGACGACGACGACGACGACGCGAAGGACGCGACCGCGGAGACCACCAAAACGGTCGTCGCCGACGCGTTAGCCGGCGAGGACCCGACGAAGAAGAGAGCCACCTCCGGCAAGATCTTCACCCCCGCCGAGCCCGGGACGCCGACGCTCGCGATCGCGGCGGGGTTCGACCACGCCGCCGCCGCCGCCGCGCTCGAAAACGAAGTCAAAGACGCCGTCTACTCAACCGTCGGCGCCGCCGGCGGCGCGTTCATCGTCGCCGTCTTCCTCTCCGGGTTCCTAGACAACCTCGCGGAGGACGTCCTCGCGTTCGCGCTCACCGCCGCGGTGGGGTACGTCAGCGTGTTATCTCTCCCGCTGAAGCGCGCGGAGGCGAAGGCGAAGGTGAGAGACGCTGCCGACGCGCTCCTGGCCGACGTGGAAGCCGCGATGGAGGCTGAGTTTCAGGCGCGTTCTGTGCACTGGTTCCCATACGACCGCGTTGGCGTGGTGAACGCCGATCCTTAAGGACTTTTCCCGGCGCATCTCTCCGCCCACCCCTCGCTTTCATTCCCCGACCTCGACGCCTTTCAACTCCAACTGACGCCTTTCAACTCCACCCCGACATCGCTTTGTATGGAACGCACCTCAGAGGGAGATCGGCGCCGCGACGCGACGCGTGCGCGCGATGACGACGCCGTGGGCGAACGCCGCGGTCGCCGCGGAGGACGCCGTGAAAGCGTCGCAGGCGACCAGGGATCGGCTGTCGGAGGCGCTGGACGAGCTGCGGCGCGACGTGCAGAGCTTGTGACCACGGCGGCGGGGCGGAGGACGAGAGGAGGAGCGATTTTTTAATATTAATAAGAAAGGGACGACCGGTTCGCGCGGCGTTCCCGCGACGTTCCTCGGACGCGACGACGCCGCGTGGCCGTCGTGGCACACGCGTCATGCTGACTCAGCGTCTTCATGTGCCGTTACGACCCCGGCCCGCCCGCGCGCGCGCAGACCACGCGCACGCGCTCCAGAGTCCTCTAACCGCCCGCGCGAAGCCCCGACCTCTCGCGCCTCCGCCCCCGCCGCCGCCGCGCCGTCGCCGCGCATGCTCGCCCGCGTCGTCTCCGAAGCTCGCGTCGCTCGCGTCGTTTCTCTCCTCGCGGGGAAACCCCCCCAGTGCGGGGTTTTCCCCGCCCGGGGTTGGGGTTTTCCCCGCGCGCCGTCGCCATCGCGCGCGTTCGCCGCGTCGCCGTCGCGCGCGGCGACGAGCTGGTGGGCGTCGACCGCGTTCGACCGCGCCGTGTGGCCGCCGAGGCTCGTCGAGCTCCCGAGCGCGCCGTGGTCCGCGCTCGACGGCGCGCACGACGCGTTCAGCTCGAAGTCGTCCTCCTCCGCCGTCGCGCTCGGCGCGGAGGACGCCGCGAAGAGGCCGCCGCCGCCGCCGCCCGCGAACGCGGACAACGCGGACGCGCCGAGGTACCACTTCGAGTTCCACGGCGCGGAGGCGAAGCGCGCGGCGTCCCCGGACAAGATCAAGTGCATGTGCCACGAGGTCGCGGCCGCGGCGGCGCTGCGCGTCAGCGCGCTCAAGGCGGCAGAGAAGGCGGGGAAGCGCAGCGTGGTCTCTGACCACGCCGTGCTTCACTCGCCCTTCGACCCGAACGCTCGCGCCAAAGACAAACAGGCGACCGCGGACGACATCGACAACCCGAACATCGCCGACGATTTCTGCGTCTTCACGCACACGGTGATGCGAGACATCCTCGAAGCCAAGCACAACAAGCTCTCCTTCTGGGGCGCGACGCACTTCTGCGACGTGAACGACGGGATTCTAAAGGCCGTGCGACAGATGACGGACGCGGACGTCGGCGCGCTGCTCGTGATGGACAACAGCGCGCTCGATGCGGACGGGAACGAGGTCATCACCGAGAGCGAACTGCGCGCGGCGCCGCGCGTTGGCGCGCTCAAGGGCATCGTGACCGAGCGCGACTACCTTCGAGCGGTGGCCAGAGGGCGCGTGAAGGAGGACACGACCGTCCGGGAGGTGATGACTGACTTCGACGAGGAGCCGAACGCGCTCGTGAGCGTGACCCCGGACACGTCCGTGCTCGCGGCGATGGAGATCATGACCGAGCAGCGCATACGGTGCGTCGTCGGCGTCGACGGGTTCTGGTTTTTTTTTTTTTTTTTTTGGTTTTTTTGCTGGCCCCGACGTACGTAGTAACCGTTCTGACGCGTGCGTTTCTTTTTCGAACCCCTACGCGATCCCGTCTCCAGGCACATCCCGTGCCTGTCCACGGACGGCGAGCACGGCGCGCGCATGGAGGGCATGGTCACGATCGGGGACGTCGTCAAGGCGCTCCTCAGCGAAGAACGCGAAGAGGTGCAAATCTGCAAAGATTACATCGCGGGGATGTACGACTGAACGAATCGAAACGAAACGAAACGGTTTCTTGATGATCGTTACGGTACGTCACGACACCGACACGAATCGCATCGCATCGCATCGCATCGCATCGCATCGCATCGCATCGCATCTTTGAACGTGAACGTGAACGACGGAGGTCGACCGCGGGGACCGCCCGCGCGCGTCGACGCTCCGCCGACAACGCGACGCGTGTACATGTACGAATACGAACGCCGCCTGTACCAACGAACGAAACGTGCGTGTTGTAACAACAGCTACGTATTACGCACTATCACCCTCTCCAACGCGCGCGTATGTATTGAACGCTCATCTCCGAACCGTTATCCATCCATCACTCACACCTTGTTCAACAACACGACGGTGTGGCACGCGATGGACCGGTTCTCTCCCAACGAGTCAACCTTCTCGTGCGTCTTCGCCTTGACGTTGATGACGCTCTCGTCCGCGCCGAGCATCTTCGCGAGGTTCGCCCGGATCGCGTCCTTATGCGGCGAGATCTTCGGCCTCTGCGCGATGATCGTGCAGTCCATGTTTCCGATCTCGTACCCGGCCTCGCGCATCAGCCGGCACGCCTCGGTCACGAACACGTCCGACGTGCACCCCTTCCACTTCGGGTCGTTATCCGGGAACAGCTGCCCGATGTCCGGCATCCCGAGCGCGCCGGTGATGGCGTCCACGATGCAGTGCAGCAGAACGTCGCCGTCGCTGTGCGCGACGCACCCGCGGTCGTGCTCGAGCTTGATCCCACCCAGCCACAGCTCGAGGCCGGGCATCTCCGTGAGCAGCTCCATCCGATGCAGATCGAAGCCGTGCCCGATCCGCACGGGCAGCGGCTTGACCTTCGTGGGGTCCGGCGGCGTGAAGACCGCGTTGAGACGCGTCGTCGAGCCGCGGCGCGCGTTCGAGTTCGACGCGATGCGCGCGGTGCGGCGCGGCGCGGTCGCGGAGGACGCGGCGGTCAAGCGCGCGGCCGCGACCGCGGAGGTGAGGCACATCGCAGCCATGGCGAGGACGTTCGTGGTGACGGACGGACGGCGCGCGATCGACCGATCGAACGATCTCCGCGCGGCGAGGTCGGCGGCGCGGCGTGCGGTGCGCGGTGCGCGCGCTAGAGGTCGGCGACGGGGGAGGTCGGCAGGGACGACGCGGGGTCGACGACGACGGCGGCGCGCGGGGGAGTGAGGCGCGCGGAGCGGCGGTCGCGCGGCGGAGGCGGCACCGGGGCGGTCTATCTCAGCTGCCGCGGGTCAGATCTCGCGTGACCGACCGAGGACGCGCGACCGGACCAAGATTCGATCGATGATCTGGCACCGCGCGGCCGAGAAGCCTCGTGAAGTAAAACGTGCCGTGACGCATCTTCCCTCCCGCGCCGTTCGTGCGAGCAATTAGTCTGCGTTTTTCTGCCTGTCACTGTCACGACCACGACACCCGAAAACGTGGTTCGGGAAATTGGCCTCGCGCGTTCGCCCCTCGCGCCCGCGCGGCACACGCGCGCGCGCTTCCACACGCACCTCACGTCGTCCACGCGACATCTCACGAGAAAGACCGTCTCACGACTCCCGCACGCTCACGCCGCGCGTGAACTCACGAAAGACACGAACTACTCGCACGCACCCAGAAGCACGATGGCGACTCGCGCGCGAATTCAACCCTCTCGCGTGATGACTCCGCGAGCGCCCGCGCGCGTCTCGCGCGTCTCCGGCCGGTGCGCGCCTCGCGTCGAAATTTCCGATCGCCCGCGCCAAACGTCTCTGAGACGCGCTCTCGAGGAGGAGGACGCGTCGCGAGCGCCGCGTCGCGCGACGCGACGCGCGACGCGCGCGATCTTATTCGTTTTTCCGCGCTTCCCGAGAAGCAACGACGCCCGCTGACCTATCCGCTCCCCGCGCGAAATATCATCCCCGCTCGTCGATCCTCCCGACAGGTCCGCCACGGTGCTCGTGCGCGCCGCCGAGAAGGGGATCGCGGGCGACGGCCGCGTGAAGATGTGCAACTCCAAGGACGCGTTCGAGGCGGCGTGCAACGCGGCGGGCGACAACCTGGTGCGCGCGCGCTCGGAGGATCGATCGAACCGCCCATCTTCTCTTCTTCTCTTCTTCTTCACGCGGAAAATCTTTGCCACCTGGATTGGATCGATCGAATCGATTTATTTCGCTCACCCCCCCGCCCGCCGCCCCGTCGTCGATCGAATCGACCAAACCGACAGGTCGCGGTGCAGATCTCCACGAAGACGTGCGGCCCGTGCAAGGTTGTCTACCCGCACTTCGCGAAACTCAGCGAGGAGCTCGCGGACGTGACGTTCTGTAAGATCATGGGCGACCACGACGCGGACACGCGAGCGCTCATGAAGGAGTGGGGCGTCCGCGTCGTCCCGCTGTTCATGACGTTCCGGAACGGCGAGAAGGTCGAGGAGTGGTCCGGGGCGAAGCCGGACGTGCTCAGGGAGAAGGTGCTCGCCGCGTGCACGGACGCGGAGAAGGCGTCAGTCGTCAACGCGTGAGCGAGAAGAATCGATCGGTCGATCGCGGGAATGATCGATCCATCACGGCTTCGATCGATCGAACGAACGATCGATCGATCGATCGAACGATCGGGAGACGACGGAGGATCGCGACGCACTTTGTCTGTACTTACACACGCGCGTAGTCGACTTGTAATTTTACGATGACGCCTTCACAATCACAGCGTATCAGACTACGACGCGGCGCGAGCGCGAGCGCGAGGCGCGTCGTTCGAAAGACGCCGCCCTCCCGCCAGCCCTTCCTTCTCTTCGACGTGCGACGCGTCACGTCCGCGTCGGAATCGCGTTCTCTCGCATGTCCGCCTTCACCTCCGAGATGTCCACCTCGCCGCGGTGAAAAATCCCCGCCGCGAGCGCGGCGCTGCAGTTGGTGCTGCTGAAGACGTCCACGAAGTGTCGCGGGCACCCCGCGCCCGACGACGCGATGACGGGAATCTTCACCGCGTCGGACACCAACCCGACGAGCTCGTGATCGAACCCGTTCCCTTGCCCGTCCTCGTCGATGCAGTTGAGCAAAATCTCCCCGGCGCCGAGGTCCTCCATCGCGACCGCGAGCTCGTACGCGCCGATGTCCCGCCCCTCCCGCCCGCCCATGACCGTGCACTGAAACCAGACGTGTTCCTCGCCGTTGGGCCCCGGCCGCGACGTCTTTACCGTCTTGTTCTTCGTGTCCTTCGGATCCTTCACGTACTGCCGCCGCGGGTCGATCGAGATCACCACCGCCTGGTTCCCGTACCGCTCGCTGATCTGCTCCACGCTCGTCGTGCCGTCTTTTTTACCCCCGGACGCGTAGTACGCCTCCGCGACGTACACCGCGTCTGAGCCGATGGATATCTTGGGGTCGAGGGTCCACACGAAGCGACGAACGTCGGGGTGGAGTTGAAAGGCGTCAGAAGCGGAGTTGAAAGGCGTCGAAGTGTGTCGGGATTGAAATCGAGGGGCGGGCGGAGAGAATCGCCGGGAGATAAAGTCCTCAAGGAACGGCGTTCACCACGCCGACGGGGTCGTATAGATGGGGACCATTGTAAACATGGACGCGCCTTATCCGCGCCCGACGAAAAGTACGCCGACGCAACCTCCAACGACGTGTAACTCACGCCGTTGCTGTCCGTGAAGTCCCTGATCCCGCCTCCCACGGTCAACGGCACGAAGACCGTCTCGCTGCTGCGTCGCAGGACTTCGAGCATCGGCGCGTCCGTGAGCGGGAGGTCGCGGTAGCCGGTGATGTTGAGGAAGGCGACCTCGTCCGCGCCCTGCTCGAAATATTTCCCGGCGAGCTCGACGGGCTTGCCCAGGTTCCGTACGTCCCCGCCGTCGGAGCTGGACTCGCGGACGTCGTACGAGTCGCCCTTCGTGACGACCAAGTCGCCGTTGTCGTTCGAGCGCACGTCCAGGCACGCGATGACGCGCTTCGCGAGGCCTCTGTCCGTCGCGACGCGATCCGACTTGGACCTCGATCTCGCGCCGTCGCCCGCCGCCTCCCTCGCGTTTGCGTTTCCCTCGAGGAAGTTTTTGAAGATGCCGATCCCCTTCTCCCCGGACTTCTCCGGGTGGAACTGGCACGCCGTGACCTCGCCCTTCTGCACCGCGGCGATGAACTCGCCGCCGTAATCGCACGTCGCGAGGACCCAATCCTCGTTCGCCTTCTCCGGGACGGCGCGGTAGGAGTGCACGAAATACAGCCGGTCGCCGTCCGGGACGTCGGACAACAGCCCGGTGTCCTTCCTCACGTCGAGCGTGTTCCAGCCGATGTGCGGCACGATGAGGTCGTCCCCGGTGAACCTCCCGACGGTCCCGGGGATCACGCCGAGCCCCTCCACGCCGCCGCTCTCTTCGCTGCCGTCGAAGAGGAGCTGCAGCCCGAGGCAGACGCCCATGAACGGCTTGCCGGACGCGACGTAATCGCGCAGCGGGTCCACGAGCCCGCGCGCCTTCAGGACGTCCATCGCGCTGCCGTACGCGCCGACGCCCGGGAATATCAGCCTGTCCGCGCGCGCGATCTCTTCCGGCTTGGCGATGTCGATCACGGTGAACCCGAGCTTCGTTATCGCGTTTCGCACGGACCGGACGTTGCCCGCGCCGTAGTCGAGGAGGTGCACCTCCTTCGCTTTCGACGCGACGACGACGGCGGCGGCGGCGGCGCGGCGCGTCTTGCCGCCGCGGCGCGACGTCAACGCGCCGACGTCGCCGAAGCTGCGGGCGGGGAGAGGGAGAGGGAGGGGACGACGGATGAATCTGATGACGAGAGGGATCGATCGCTTTCGACGAAAGGGCGCCAGCCTCCGGAGCGGGTGTTTTCGCGATCGGGCGACGCCGCGGCGCGGCGTCGTCGCGCGGGATGGCGACGACGCGGAGGGAAGACGCCGGGCGCACCTCGTCGTCGAGAGCGTCATCGCCATCTCGTGCGCGTTCGAAGTGCGGTGCCTTCGCGCGGGTGGCGCGTCCGAAGGCGGCGCGCGACGAGAACTGAATGCGGCGGCTCGAACAGAAAGCCCTCGACCGCTTGCGCTTGCGCTTGGACGGCGGTCGCGTCGGGCGCGGTGCACGGTGGCCGTTGTTGTTGTCGACAACGCTCGCGGCAGTTCCCCCCCGCGCGATGCCGCGCGAGACGCGATGACGCTCTCGTCATGACCGACGTCGACGCGTTCCTGGAGGGGTTCCGGTTTGGCGCGCCGAGGTCGCCGGCGCCGCTCCCCGCGGCGGTCGCCGCGCGCGCGCGAGCGGCCGCGGACGCCGACGCGGACGCGGACGGGAAGATTATCGTTCCCGGGATCTCGTCGTTCCCTCGCGACGACGACGACGGCGACGACGGCGACGACTGGCACGTCAGCGAGTCCGAGAACGGCAGCGAGCGCGGCGACGACGACGACGACGGCGGCGACGACGACGACGACGGCGGCGACGACGACGACGACGCGAGGAAGCGCGCGCGCGACGACGACGACGACGACGACGCGAAAAACGCGGCGAACATCGCGGTCGGCGGCACCCCGAGCGACGACGCCGTCGTCGCCAAACGACCGAAGAAGCCGCCGGGCGACGACGACGCGCGCGTCGCGCCGCTCGAGACGTACGCGGACGTCGTGGACCACGAGCGCGAAGGGCGCGGCGCCTCGAGAGGCCCGGCGGGGGACGAGCTCAAGCGGTTCTTCCTCCCGCGCGGCCACCCCGCGCGCGCACAGCTGTCGCCGCGCGCGCCGCCGCCGCCGCGGTGGCGCGAGACGCTCGACGCGATCCTCGCGTCGAGACGCGGCCGTCGCGCGCGCGTCGACGCGTTCCACGACTTTCTCCTGTCCCTCTCCGCGGAGCCCGAGCCGTCGTTTCAAGCGCTCGTCGCGACGCTGCTGTCCGTGCAGTGCCGCGACGGCGTCGCGCTGCGAGCGATGACGCGGTTACGCGACGCGCTCGGAGGGCAATGCGTCGTCGCCGCGGTGACGGCGGCGACGCGGGAGACGATCGAAGACGCCGTGAGCTGCTGCAACTACAAGCGGACGAAGGCGAGGTACGTGAAGGAGGTCGCGGCGGCGATTCGCGCGAAACACCGCGGCGTCGTGCCGAGGACGGTCGTCGAGCTGAAGACGCTCCCGGGAGTGGGACCTAAGATCGCGCATCTCGTCGCGTCCGTCGCGTTCGGCGAGGCGAGCGGCGTCGTCGTCGACGCGCACGTCCGCCGCGTCGCGTCGCGGCTCGGATGGACCACCGACGCGGAGTCCCGCAGCGCGGAGGCGACGCGCGCGCGAATGGAGGAGTGGCTGCCGAGGGAGGAGTGGGAGCGCGCGACGTTGGCGCTCATCGCGCACGGGCAGGAGACGTGCGACGCGAGGAAACCGAGGTGCGGCGAGTGCGCGGTGGCGAACGCGTGCCCGTCCGCGGGGACGTTCGACGGCGTCCGGGCGGCGCCAAAGGTGGCGGGGAAGCTGATAGACGTCGAGGATCTCGCGCTGTGACGGCGACGGCGTGGGGGTACGTAGGGCTAGTCGCGTGTCGTAGCGCGTTTTAGTTAGTCGCTTAATAAAGAATAGGATAGTGCCATGAGCTGAGTGGTCATCGCTCGCGCTTTAACCTCGCCGCCGTCGCGAACGGGTTCGCCGACCTCGACGACCCTCCGCCGCCGACCCTCCCCGTCTTCCCTCCGATCCTCCCCTCCGCCTTCCTCCGCTGGTGCTTCGACGTCTTCCCGCGGTCGTACTCCTCGTCCAGGTCGTCGTACGCGCGCGCGCGCTTGAAGATTCCCCGGCCCGGCTTTTGTTTCGTTTTTCTCGCGTCATCAAAGTCGACGTCGACGTCAAAGTCGTCGCCGCCGCGCGCGCGCCCTCCTCCTCCGCCGCGCTCCCCCGGGGGCTTCGGCCTCTCGTTCTCGTCCGGGCTCCCGCCTCCCTCCGCGTCCCACGCGCCGGCGTCGCCGCCGCGTCCGACGACGTTCGACGCGCGCGCGGCGCGGTTCAGCCACTGCTTCACGGATTTGGACGCGCCGCCGTCCGCCGCCGCCGCCGCCGCCGCGGAGGAGGTGACCCCCGCGGCGGTCTTGGATCGCTTCTTCTCTATCGTCTCGACCGCCGTCGCCTTCCTCGCCGCCGCGGGCGCGGGCGCCACCTCGGGGCTCCGCGGCGACGTCGGACTCCGCGGGCTTCCCAACGCGTCTCTCCGTCTCGCCGACCGCGTCCGCGCCGGCCGCACGCGCGGCGGCGGCGACCCGCTCAGGCTCCCGTTGCGCTTCATTCGGTGAAGCCGGCGGTTCCGTTTAAGCGACAGCGCGACGGACTCGCGCGCGCTCAGAAAGGGGCTCCGCGAGCGGTGGTACCGCTTGGGCGATTTCAACGCCGCCGCCGCCGCCGCTCTCGCGTCCTCCGGCGAGGACGGCGACCCCCCGCCCGGGCGGTCGCGAGGTCGCGCCCACGGCGGCGTCGACGGTTTCGGCGTCGGCTCCGGGAGAGAAGTCGGGACGACGCGACGCTTCTTCTTCACGCGCTCCGCCGCGGACGCGGCGAACGGTTCGTCGTCGTCGTCGTCGTCGTCGTCGTCGTCCGCCGCGGCGCCCCGCGTCGCCGCCGCCGCCGCCGCCGCCG
>Ga0181560_10002932_pt1 | contig 15824 bp, 21 predicted proteins | sample 011ome_20_FD_133751 | JGI IMG/M metagenome (GOLD analysis project Ga0181560, IMG submission 133751) | Coastal salt marsh microbial communities from the Groves Creek Marsh, Skidaway Island, Georgia - 011509CT metaG (megahit assembly) | ecosystem: Environmental > Aquatic > Marine > Intertidal...
CGTCACTCTTCACCCGCGCTTCCCTTTCAACGTTTGACCGGTAAGACGTTCGACTGACCGATCGCTTCACCCCGCCACCCACGATCGACCCTCTTTGACCCTCGCAGGAGGTGCCCAATCCGGAGCACCCCGAGTTGATGCAGGAGCTGCCGATGTTTCGCGAGAAGTGGATCGTGTTCGTGGAGGAGTTCAAGGACGCTATGGCGCGGCAGTTAGAGAGGAAGAAGAAGGAGCACTCGGAATGGAAAACGGTCGTGGACGGGGCGTTGGGCGAAGGCGACGAGCGCGCGAGAGTCGCCGTCGCCGCGTTGGAGGACGACCGGAAGCGCGCGTTTCAGGTGCGTTCTATACAAACGTTTTTCACCCACCGCCCGGTTTCAACATTTGATCGCGTGGGCCCCTTTCAACTGACCGGAGAACTGTTTTTGTATGGAACGACCCTCAGACGTACGGGGTTATGATGGAGCTCGCGGAGGGGGAAGAGATCGTCACCGCGCTCGATACGCGGTCCGACGACCTGTGTCAGGAACTCATGGACATGGAGCTGCGGAACGTCGAGATCGTCAAAGACCTCGTGTTTGAGTTTGACCGCGAGTACACCGAGATCGTGAGCAAGAGCAAGACGATCATAACTGAATTTTTCGAAAAGATTCGCGAGCTCGAGGAGAACTACTTCGCCGGGCTGCAAGAGGAAGCGATGCGCGTGTACGAGCGGTTCGGCAGCGGCGAGCTCGACGACGCGTGCTCCGAGGACGCGAAGCTCCTCCTCGGGGATAAGGACACGTTCATGAATTCGGTGCAGTCGCATCACGATTTTCACGCCTCCGCCATCGACGCGTTGGAGGATAAGGCGCGTCCTCCTGTTCACACTGGTCCCCATACGACCGCGTTCGCGTGGTGAACGCCGTTTCTTAATAAGAAGGACTTTTCTTCCCGGCGTATGTTTCTCTCCGCCCATTACCCCTCGCTGGTTTCAATCCCGACGCACCGCGACGCCTTTCAACTCCGCTTCTGACGCCTTTCAATCCACCCCGACGTTCGTCGCTTTGAACGATGGACCCTCGACCCTCATCAGCTCGCGAAGGAAGAGAGGCGACGGCTGGACGAGCTCATCGACGGCATCAGGGACTGGGAACGAGATCGGAACCGCGTGCGCGTCGCGGAGATCGTCGCGATGAAGCGCAGGAACAAAGAGGCGCTGGACGTGGAGTACGAGAGCGAGCCGGAGAGCGAGAAGGAGCCGAATTCAGACGACGAGGACGACGAGAGCGACGAGGACGACGACGGCGACGGCGACGGCGGAGACGAATAATAGAAATAACGACCAAACGATATAACTAACACTAACGGCTCGTAGCGATGATGCGTTTCATCAATCCTTCATTCATTCATTCATTCACGCGCCGCGCCTCCCAACCTCGCCGCGTGCGCGGCGGCGTGCTTCGCGTGTCTCCCGTCCGCGTGTCTCGGTTTTTTTTTCTTCGCGCCGCCGCCGCCGCCGTCGCGGTCGCCGCCCGGGTAACCGCTTTGGTACGGCCGTTTCACGCCGCGACCGCCGCCGCCGCCGCCGCCGCTACCGCCTCTTCCACCACCGTCTCTCCCGCCGCGGCCCGGCGGCGTCCCCCGTTCTCCCCCGCCTCTCTCCCTCGCGCGGCGCGCTCCGCCTCCTCCCAGCCGCTCCTCGCGCTTCCTCGCCAACGCCGCCGCCTTCGCGCGCTCGATCTCTCTCTCCTTCGCCCTCGCCGCCTTGAGCTCGCGCTCCTCCTCGCGGATCTTCGCCCTTCGCATCTGAACCATCCGCGGCAGTCTGGCGTCGTCGTCGGAGCCGTCGTCGTCGTCGGAGCCGTCGTCTCCGGGGAGGACGCTGAGGGTCGAGGGTCCATACGAGCGAATGTCGGGGTGGAGTTCATAGGCGTCAGAAGCGGAGTTGAAAGGAAACGCGGGCGGGGATTGAAAGCGGTGGGCGGGCGGGGAGATGCGCCGGGCAAAGTCCTTAAGGATCGGCGTTCACCGCGCCGACGCGGTCGTATGGGAACCAGTGTATAGAACGCGCCTGAGGACCTTCTTCTTCTCCTTCTTCTTCTCCTTCTTCTTCTTCTTCGCGGAGGCGTCGCCGTCGCCGTCGCTCGCGTCGTCGCTGTCGATGTCGCTCGCGTCGCCGGCGCGGCCGGCGCGATCGAAACTGTCCTCGCTCTCGTCGCTCTCGTCGCCGCCGCCGTTTTCTTTTTTTTCCTTCCCGTCCTTATCCTTCTTCGTCGACTTCCCTCGTCGGCGTCGCTCCGCTTCCTCCGCGTTCTTAACTATCCCCTTCTTCCCGCCCACGTCCGCGGCGTCGATCCTCTTCGCGAGCTCCACGAGCGTCCCTCTCATCTCGTCCACGTGCTCGAACTGAGGGTCGTTCCATACAAAACAAGTTCACCGGTCAGTTGAAAGGGGCCCGCGCGATCAAATGTTGAAACCGGGCGATGGGTGATGAAACACGTATGTATAGAACGCACCCGACACTCGCTCCCGAAGTGACACTTCCCGACGTTGCACCAGTCGAGGCACGCGCCCTTGAGGCGACACTCGTCCTTTCGACGCTTATACTCCTTCCTGTCCGCGGCGAGCGCCTTGAGCGAAGCTTCGCGCGCCTCGCGCTCGCGCTGCGCCAGACGGTGCGCCTCCTTCGCCTCCCTCGCCGCGCGTTTCTTCTCCGCGACGGCATCCGCGCCGCCCGCCTTTTCGAACTTTGGGTAATTGTCCATACGAGCGATGACGTCGGGGCGGAGTTGAAAGACGTCAGAAGCGGAGTTGAAAGGCGTCGAGGGAGGTGTGTCGGGATTCAAACCGAGAGGTGGGCGGTGAGAAACATACGCCGGGAGATAAAGAAAGTCCTTAAGGATCGGCGTTCACCACGCCGACGCGGTCGTGTGGGGACCGGCGTGAACCGGGACGCGGACGCGCCTTCGCGCGGTGCCGGCGTTTCACGTTTTCCCAATGCGCTCGGTTGGTTTCGGCCACCGCGGCGGCGGCGGCGCTCGCCTCCTCCTCCTCTTTCTTCTCCACGCACTGGTCCACGATGTTCAGGAAGTGCCCTTTGTTGTCGAGAAATCGAATCGCCTCCGCGTGCGACTTTGACGCGTCGCGGCGTTCGAGCGCGCGCGCGCGCGATCGAATCACGTTCGCGACCGAGGCGTAATCGCGCGCGGCGAGGAAGTCGACGCGGACGGCGTCGTCGGTCGCGTCCGCGAGCGCGTCGCGGAACCACCGGACGAGGTGGCGCTTGCGCGCCGCTTTCCCGACCGGGACCGGGGCGGCGGCGACCGGCGGCGCGGACGACGGCGCGTCCGACGGCGGCTTCTTCTTCTTCTTCGCCGCCGCCGACTTCGACGGGTTCGACGTCTTCGACGATTTGACGCCGCGCTCGTCTACTTTCCCGTCGCCGCGCTCGCGCTTCTCCTTCTTCTTCTTGTCCTTCTTCGGCTTATTCTCCGCGTCCGCCATGATGTCGTCCTGGCGACGACCGGGACGCGGTGCGTCGAGCGCGCGACGCGGACTGATCGATCCATTCGTCGAGGTTTCCGAGAGGTTCGAGAAGAGTTGGTTGCGTGAGTCGAAGAAACTTTTTCAGAAAATGATGACACGCTTACGCTTCCCCGTCGTCAATACGTGTTAAAGATGGACTACTGAGGCACTTCCGCCTCGTCGTCATCCCGCCGCGCTCCCCCCCCCGCCGTGCCTGAACTCCCCAATCTCCCTCACAACCTCCGTCAGCTCCCTCAGCGCGCGCTGTTGCAGCCCCAAGAGCCGCGCGAGGTCCTCGCGCTCCGCCGCCGCCGCCGCCGCCTTGGCGTCGTCCTTCGCCTGAGGGTCGTTCGCGTTCGATTGGTGGGTGATGTGGCGGGAAGTGATGTGATTGGTTAGTTATTTGATGACATGGACATTTCGTTGGATGAGAGCGACGGAGAGGAACGCCGGGCGAAGTCCTTAAGGAACGGCGTCCACGACGCAAACGGGGTCGTATATGGGGACCAGTGTGAGGAATCAGAACGCGCCTGGCTCTTGCCGGCTTCCCACCACACCAGCCCTCCCGCGACGGCGAAAACGAACGCCTCGCCGAGGAAGTCCGCGGCCGCGGTCAGCGCCTGGTCCGGGGACATCACCCTCGGCTTAGGGTCCTTCGTCTGTATCTTCATTCGGCGGCCGCCGGGAGACAGCGCCGGCGCCGCGTCCACCGGGGACATGATCGACTGACGGTCGAGGGTCCGTGCGAAGCGACGTCGGGGTGAAGTTGAAAGGCGTCGGTTGAAGTCGAAAGGCGTCGAGGTCGTGGATTGAAACCGTGACGTAGGCGGAGAGAGACGACGGCAAAAGTCCTTAAGGAATCGCGTTCACCGCGCCGACGGGGTCGTACGGGGACCGGTGTGATGATATGCGCGCCTGATTGAGTCGGTCCACGCGCAGCGCGGTTCGGATCATGAACTCTCTGACCGTCGGGCTCTGGATCGTGATCTCCTTCACCTTCTTCGCGAGCGGCTTCGACGCAGTCTTCAGGACGAGCGAGAAGGCCTTGACGTAGATGGCCATGGCGGCGGCGGCGGCGGCGGCGGCGACGACGACGGGGCGCGCGTCGTCGAAATTAATGTATCGCTTCCCTCCCTCGCCGCTTCTCTCGTCGGCACCTCTCTCACCGCCGCGCGCCGCCTTCCTCCTCCTCGCGCCCGCTCGGCCGGGGTTCTCTTCTTCTTCGCGCGCTCGCGAGCGCGCGCGCCTCGCCGCGAGGATCGCGTCGCGACCGCCGCGGTCTCTCTTCGCGAGGCGTGCGCGTCGCGTGCGCGCGCGCCTTGGCGTCGCGCTCGGAATGGAGCCGAGACGCTCCGAACCGAGAATTTGGCCTCGCCGGGCGAACGCGAACTCGCGGCCTGGCCTGGTTAGGGTTGACGGCTCGACGCCCGCGTCGTCAGTCAGAAGCGAGCGCGCCCGAGACGCGCGTCGCGGCGACGAAGAGACCGCGCGGGCGCGTTCTTCCAACCGAACCGACGCGCGCTTCGGACCGCGAGAGAGGAGGCGCGGCGACCGCGATCGGTCCGCACCCTTCGCGGCGCGCGGGAGGGAATCGTTCGAGCGCAGCGCGCGTCGTTCGTCGTTCGTCGTCATGGCGCCTCCCGCGGACTCGGAAGACGACGAGATCGCGCGCCTGCAGGCGGAGCGCAAGGCCGCGGCCGCCCTCGCGGCGTCCAAAGCGGGGTACGACACGGAGATCAGAGACGAAGAAGACCCCGAGGACGACGAACCCGTGAGGTGCGCGCGCGATCGCTCGTCGCGCTCGCGTTGAACGCGATCGAATGAAAATTCGATCTCGCGATCGCACCCTCCCTCTTCGATCCAGCGTCCGCCCGCCCGCTCGCCGTCCGCGCGCGCCTCTGACCTCCACTCCACTCCACTCCACTCCGTCCGCGACACCCCGCGCCCCTTTGATTCCGTCCGCAGAAAAAAAGCCGCGCTGAGCTCGTTCACCGCGCCCAAGGCGATCATGGACGACCTCCCGCGAGGAGAGGTGGAGGACGACGAACAGGTCGTCGGCGCGCACTTTGGCGGATCCAAGAGAATCATTGATCGCGAATCCGATTACAGCAAACGGCGGCTGAACCGCACGCTGTCGCCGACGCGGCACGACGCCTTCGCGGCGCCGCAGGGGGGTAACGACGCGGGCGCGGCGAATGACGCTGGGACGTCCACGTACGCGGACAGGATGAAGGAGGCGGCGCTGGATCGCGAGCGGGACAACACGATGAGACAGATCGCGCAGAAGAAGAGGGAAGAGGCGGAGAGAGCCGCCGCGGACGCGAGAAGGCTCGCGGCGGCGGGCGGCGGCGCGATCGACGCCGCCGCCGCCGCCGCGCCGGTCGCGGCGTCGGCGGCGCTCGCGGAGCCGGAGCCCGCGGCGAAGCGCCGAAGGAACCGCTGGGACTCCGCCGCCGCGGACGACTCGGCGACGCCGAAGGCTGAATTCGCGGCGTCCGCCGCGGAGTTGGAGTGGGAGGACGGCGGCGGCGCGGACGCGGCCGCGCGCCAGGGCGGCGACTGGGGCGCGACGCCGGTGCACCCGACGGCCGTCGCGCAGCCCACGCCGAAGCGCAACCGCTCGCGCTGGGACGAGACGCCGCTGCTGAAGCGTCAGGCGCGTTCTCTACCATCTCACGCCGGTCCCCGTACGACCGCGTTCTTCGCGCGGTGAACGCCGTCTCTTAAGGACTTTCTCTCCCGGCGTGTGTTTCTCTCCGCCCATCACCCCTCGCTGGTTTCAATCCCGACGCACACACCTCGACGCCTTTCAACTCCGCTCCTTCTGACGCCTTTCAACTCCACCCCGACGTCGCTTTGAACGATGGAACGCGCCTCAGTCGGCGGGTCTCGGCGAGACGCCGTCTATCCTCGCGGGCGCGGCGACGCCGCTCGTCCTCGACGGCGGCGCCACCCCCGGCCCGGACCAGCTCGCGTACGGCGCGCAGACCCCGGACGCGCGCGCGCTCGCGGCGGCGACGGCGGCGCAGGCGGGGCAGCCGCTGACGCCCGAGCAGTACAACGCGATGCGTTGGGAACGCGAGGTGGAGGCGCGTTCTATACACTGGTTCCCATACAACCGCGTTCGCGTGGTGAACGCCGATCCTTAAGGACTTTTCCCGGCGCATCTCTCCGCCCACCCCTCGCTTTCAATACCCGCCCTCGACGCCTTTCAACTCCGCTTCTGACGCCTTTCAACTCCAGGCGCGCAACCGACCGCTCTCGGACGAGGACCTGGACGCGATGCTCCCGAGCGAGGGGTATAAAATTTTAGAGCCGCCGGCGTCGTACGTCCCGATACGCACGCCCGCGAGGAAGCTGCTCGCGACGCCGGCGCCGTACGGCGGCGCGACGCCGGGAGGAGCGGGGGGGTTTTACCAGCTCCCGGATGAAGATCGCGGCCAGGTTTTCGACGTCCCGGAGATGCCCGAGGGTTTGCCGAACATGAAGCCGGAGGACTACCAGTACTTCGCGCCGCTTCTGAAAGAGACGGAGGAGGAGGAGCTGTCGTTGGAGGAACAGAAAGAGAGGAAGATCATGAAGATGCTTCTCAAGGTGAAGAACGGGACGCCGCCGCAGCGAAAATCGGCGTTGCGGCAGCTGACGGATAAGGCGCGAGAATTCGGCGCGGGGCCTCTGTTCAACCAGATCCTCCCGCTCCTCATGTCGCCCACGCTGGAGGACCAAGAGCGGCACCTCCTCGTGAAGGTCATCGACAGGATCCTGTACAAACTCGACGACCTCGTCCGACCGTACGTGCACAAGATTCTCGTCGTCATCGAGCCTCTTCTCATCGACGAGGACTACTACGCGCGCGTGGAAGGGCGGGAGATCATATCTAACCTCGCGAAAGCCGCGGGGCTCGCGACGATGATCGCCGCGATGCGTCCGGACATCGACAACGTGGACGAGTACGTTCGGAACACGACCGCGCGCGCGTTCGCGGTCGTCGCGCAGGCGCTCGGCGTGCCGGCGTTGCTTCCGTTTCTCAAGGCGGTGTGTCAGGTGCGTTCTATCTTACACTGGTCCCCATACGACCGCGTTGGCGTGGTGAACGCCGATTCTTAAGGACTTTTTCACCCGGCGCGTCTCTCTCTGCCCACCCCTCGCTTTCAATCCCCGCCATCGATGCCTTCCAACTCCGCTTCTGACGCCTTTCAACTCCACCCCGACGTCGCTTCGTATGGACAATTTCCCTCAGTCCAAAAAGTCGTGGCAGGCGCGTCACACCGGCGTCAAGATCACGCAACAGATCGCCATCCTCCTCGGCTGCGCGGTGCTTCCGCACCTGAAATCCCTCGTGGAGATCATCGAGCACGGGCTCACGGACGAGAACCAGAAAGTGCGGACGATCACCGCGCTGTCCGTCGCCGCGCTCGCGGAGGCGGCGGCGCCCTACGGCATCGAGTCCTTCGACAGCGTCCTCAAGCCGCTGTGGAAGGGCATCCGCGCGCACAGAGGGAAAGTCCTCGCCGCGTTCTTGAAAGCCATCGGGTTTATCATCCCGCTCATGGACGCGATGTATGCCAACTATTATACGCGCGAGGTGATGGTGATTCTCATCCGCGAGTTTGCGAGCGCGGACGAAGAGATGAAGAAAATCACGCTCAAAGTCGTCAAGCAATGCGTCGGCACCGACGGCGTGGAGCCGGAGTACATCCGAACCGAGGTGATGCCGGAGTTTTTCAAAAACTTTTGGGTCCGACGCATGGCGCTCGACCGCAGAAACTACACGCAGCTCGTGGAGACGACGCTCGAGATCGCGCTCAAGGTTGGCGTCAGCGAGATCGTCGGACGCGTCGTCGAGGATTTAAAAGACGAGAGCGAGCCGTACAGACGCATGGTCATGGAGACCATCACGCGCGTCATCGAAAAGCTCGGCACCGCGGACGTGGACGCGCGCCTGGAGGAGCTCCTCGTGGACGGCATCCTGTATTCGTTCCAGGAGCAGACGGGCGACGACGGCGACGTCATGCTCGACGGGTTCGGAACCGTCGTGAACGCGTTGGGGACAAGGGCCAAGCCGTATCTTCCCCAAATTTGCGGCACGATCAAGTGGCGTCTGAACAACAAATCCGCGGAGGTGCGGCAGCAGGCTGCGGATCTCATCGCGCGCGTCGCGAGCGTGATGAAAACGTGCGAGGAGGAGCAGCTCATGGGCCACCTCGGCGTGGTGTTGTACGAGTACCTCGGGGAGGAGTACCCGGAGGTGCTCGGGTCCATTCTCGGCGCGCTCAAGTCCATCGTCAACGTCACCGGCATGTCGAAGATGACGCCGCCGGTGAAGGACCTCCTCCCGCGGCTGACGCCGATCCTGAAGAACAGGCACGAGAAGGTGCAAGAGAACTGCATCGACCTCGTCGGGCGGATCGCGGACCGCGGCGCGGAGTTCGTCCCCGCGCGCGAGTGGATGCGCATCTGTTTCGAACTTCTCGAGATGCTCAAGGCGACGAAGAAGGCTATTCGACGCGCCACCGTGAACACCTTTGGATTCATCGCGAAAGCCATCGGGCCCCAAGACGTCCTCGCGACGCTGCTAAACAACCTGAAAGTGCAGGAGCGACAGAATCGCGTGTGCACGACGGTCGCGATCGCCATCGTCGCGGAGACGTGCTCGCCGTTCACCGTGCTGCCCGCGCTGATGAACGAATACCGCGTGCCGGAGTTGAACATTCAAAACGGCGTCCTCAAGTCGCTCGCGTTTTTGTTCGAGTACATCGGCGAGATGGGCAAAGGCGCGTTCTAGTTTCACACTGGTCCCCATACGACCGCGTCGGCGTGGTGGACGCCGATCCTTAAGGACTTTCTCTCCCGGCGTATGTTTCTCTCCGCCCATCACCCCTCGCTAGTTTCAATCCCGACGCACACGCCTCGACGCCTTTGAACTCCGCTTCTGACGCCTTTCGACTCCACCCCGACGTCATCGCTCGTGTGGACCTTCGACCCAAAGACTACGTCTACGCCGTCACGCCGCTGCTCGAGGACGCGCTCATGGACCGTGACTTGGTGCATCGACAGACCGCGGCGGTGACGGTGAAGCACCTCGCGTTGGGATGCGCCGGGTTGGGATGCGAAGACGCGATCACGCATCTGTTGAATTACACGTGGCCGAACGTTTTCGAGACGAGTCCGCATCTCATCAACGCCGTTTCTGAGGCGATCGACGGCGCGCGCGTGTGCTTGGGACCCGGGTTCGTGTTGGGGTACACGCTGCAGGGGTTGTTTCACCCGGCGAGGAAAGTGCGGGAGACGTACTGGAAGATTTATAACGCGTTGTACATCGGGTCGCAAGACGCGCTCGCGGCGCACTACCCGCAGCTGGAGGACGAGGGCGAGTGCGCGTATCGAAGGCACGAGCTCGACATGTTCTTGTGACGACGACGGGAGGGAGGATTGACGGAGGGACGGGAGGTCGCGCGCGGGGCGCGCACGCAGCGCGAGGCGCGGAGGGTATCGTAAAGTAGAAGAAGATGTATTTGAAACGCTTACGGAAGTACGTTTTTGCTTAACGGATGCGACGCGCCGTCTCCCGCTCCCCCCCGTCGCGCTCGCCGATCGAGCCTCGGCAAAATTCTCGCTCGAAAGTCAACAAATAATGTTACTGCTACGGCACGACGTAATTCCACGATTTCACGAGAAGAAAGAGGGAAAGGTACTGCCTGTTGAGAAATAGAGGTCTACTAGAGCGTAAGTAAGAGTGTTTGACAACCTGGAAGCTATCTCGCTCTAGTAGACCTCAACACTTTTCTTTTATTAAAACACGGCTGGAGATGGAGCGAATCATTTTTTTCGTCCCCCCCGCGTGACCATCCGTCGTCGTCAGTCAAAGTCCGAATCCTCGTCGTCGCTGTACTTCGTGAACCCGTACGTGATCCTATTCGCGCGTTCCTTCGCGATGACGTCCGCCTCGTCCTCGCTGTCGTCCTCGCCCTTCTCCGGCGTTTGAATCACCCCCGCCGCGAGAAGCATGTTTTCCAGCTTGGACGTCGCGAAGTCGTCCTTCGCGCCTGACGAGTTCAGTCAGTTGAAAGGGAATCGGTCAGTCGAAAGGGGGGAAGGACCCACGCGCGCGATCGAACGTATATAGAAACGAAACGATTGACTTGACTTGACTACGGGGGGATGGGTGAAAAACGAACGTAACGTAACGTAACGTAACGCGCGCGCATAACAGAACAGAACAGAACGCACCCAACTCTTCGAATCCGACGATTCGGTCGTACGCGACGCCGTTTCGAAAAAAGATGATGCACGGCAACACCTGCACGTTCAGCTTCGTCACGAAGAAGGGCAAATCCGGGGCGTGGCACTTTATAAACTTGGTGTCGAAGTACTTCCGCGCTAATATCTGCATGTGCTTGTCCACGATCCGGCACCGCTCGAACTCTTGGTGGTAAAAGTGCACGCACACCTGAGCGTCGACGGTCCGCGCAAAGGCGTCAGTCGGAGGAGTTGAAAGGCAACATCGCGCAGGTGTGTCGGGATTGAAAGCGGCGAGGGGTGGTGGGCGGAGAGAAACACACGCCGGGAGAGAAGAAAAGTCCTTCAGAAGAAACGGCGTTCACCACGCCGACGCGGTCGTATGGCGACCGGTTGCGAACGTGAACGCGCCTGAAACGCGCCCGTAACCTCGGGAAGAAATTCTCCCTCGTTCACGTCCGCGTACGTCCCGTGCCCTTTGCTCTCCATAACCTTCCGCTTCTCTTGCTCTTCCTTCATCTGCTGTATGCGTTCCTTGTGGAGCGCGTGCAGCTCCGGGTCGTCCTCTGAGGGCCATTCCATACGAGCGAACGTCGGGGTGGAGTTCAAAGGCGTCAGTTGGAGTTGAAAGGCGTCGATGGCGGGGAATGAAAGCGAGGGGTGGGCGGAGAGATGCGCCGAGAAAAGTCCTTAAGGATCGGCGTTCACATCGCCAACGCGGTCGTATGGGAACCAGTGTATAGAACGCACCTAAGTCTTCGAGGTCGTACTGCACCGGCCCGACGTTCGCACCGGCGGCTTCGTCAGCCTTGACCTCCTTCATGTAGTTTCTCGCCGCCGCCTCCATGACGTTGCCGTAGTTGAGCGAGTGCATCGTGTTCCGGAACGAGTTGCCGTTCATCTCGTAGTTCGAGACGTTCGTCTTGCCGCTGCCGCCGGCGTCGAGGTTCGGATTCATGGCGCGCGGTCGTCTCTCTCTCGGTCGTCGCGCGTCTCGAAGATCTGATCTGAGGGCCGTTCTATACAAGCGAACGTCGGGGTGGAGTTCAAAGGCGTCAGTTGGCGCTGAAAGGCGCCGAGGACGGGGATTGAAAGCGAGGGGTGGGCGGAGAGACACGCCGGGAAAAGTCCTTAAGGATCGGCGTTCACCACGCGAACGCGGTTGTATGGGAACCAGTGTATAGAACGCGCCTGATCGATCGATCCGCCACCTCTCTCTCGTCGGTTTGACTTTCTTCTCCACACAGCGAGCCACGGGCCGCGTCCGTCGCTCTTCGCTCCGGTCTTCTTCTTCGCGAGGGCGACGCTCGGCCGTTCTCCTCCGCGCGTTCGCGGTGGTGGGCGCGAGTCGAGGTCGCGGGCGGAGGTCAGCGCGCGCGGGGTGTGCGCCGCGGCGGCGAAGCGATCGCGCGCGAGTTCCGTATTCGAACGGATCTGGGTCGTCGCGGTCGGTGCACCGCTTACAATAACCGCTCCAGTCGCAGTAGAAGGTCGCGGTCGTCGCTGAAACCAGACTTGCTTTCAAAAGTTCATCGAGCCGCTTTCAAAATTCGAGCGCGGGTGCCGGTTTTCGAGGTCGGTTTTCGATTTCGCGCCAAAGCCAAACCAGACTTCATTTCGCCTCGCGGTCCCGCCACCCCGCCCCAGATCGATAATCGCGCGCGCGTCGCCCCCCGCCTCGCGCAGAGGACGGACGAAACGATGATGTCCAGCGAGGACGCGGACGCGGTCGGGGTCGCGGACGCGACGCCGCCGCCGCCGCCGGCGGCGCCGCCGCTGAACCCGCCGCCGCCGCTGTACTCCAGCCTCGTCCTCGACGACCCGACGCCCGCGCCGACGACGACGTCGAGCTCTGAGATCGCGCCCGCGGCGTCGCCGCTCGCGGCCCCCGTCGCGCCGACGCCGCCGCCCGCGACGACGCCCGCGACGCCGCCGGGGATCGAACCGCCGACGTCGTCGTCCGCCCTCGGCGGCGGCGGCGGCGGCGGGATTGCGCCCGCGATCCTCGTGACCGACCCGGTGAAGGTTGGCGATGGGGTCGGCGCGTACGCGCGGTACGCCGTCGTCTCCCGCGGCTTTAGCGACGCCGCGAGTAGTACGAGCGCGAGTACGAGCACGACAGGCACTCCTACGCCTACGCCTTCGAACCCTACGCCCACGACGCACAGCGTCACGCGTCGGTTCTCCGACTTCACGCGGCTGCGCGATCGCCTCGTGGCGACGTACCCCGGCGTGGTGCGCGACACTGGTCCCCATACGACCGCGTCGGCGCGGTGAACGCCGATCCTTAAGGACTTTCGCCGTCGTCTCTCTCCGCCCATCAGGGTCCCTCGCTTTCAATCCCCGCCCTCGATACCTTTCAACTCCGCTTCTGACGCCTTTCAACTCCACCCCGACGTTCGTCGCTTAACCGCGTCACAGGTGCTCTACCCGCTCCCGGAGAAGACGGTGACGACGGCGGCGTTTCATCCCGAGTTTTTACGCCAGAGAGCCGCGGGCCTGACGCTGTTCATGTCCAAGCTCGCGACGAACCCGATCGCGGCGCCCTCGGACGAGCTCCGCGCGTTCCTATCGACGCAAGAGATGCCCGAAGACGCGGAGGCGGCGTGGTACAACCGCGGCGCGACCGGCACGGCGCTCAGGCGCGTTCTATGTCACACTGGTCCCCATACGACCCCGTTCGCGTGGTGAACGCCGTTTCTTAAGGACTTTATCTCCCGGCGCGTCTCTCCGCCCACACCTCGCTGGTTTCAATCCCGACGCACACACCGCGACGAAGGCCTTTCAACTCCGCTTCTGACGCCTTTCAACTCCACCCCGACGTCGCTTTGAACGATGGACCCTCGGCGCTCAGCGCCGCGGGGGGCTGGTGGAACCAACTCACCGCGGCGACGGAAGCCGCCGTCGCCGGCGCGAAAGTCGAGACGCTCCTCGCGGAGGAGGACCCCAAGTACCTCGCGGCGACGGAGTACCTCCTGACGATCGAAGAGCGGCTGAAGAAGCTCTGCGCCGCGAGCGACGCCGTCATCGCGAGCGCGTGCCACGTCGGCGCGGCGGCGGCTACCTTCGGCGAACGCGCGACGCGGCTCGGCAAGTGCGAAGAGAAGGGCGCCAAGGTGGGGGGGTTCTCTTATCACACTGGTTCCCATACGACCCCGTTCGCGTGGTGAACGCCGTTTCTTAAGGACTTTTCCCGGCGTCTCTCTCCGCCCACCCCTCGCTTTCAATCCCCGCCCTCGACGCCTTTCAACTTCAACTGACGCCTTTCAACTCCACCCCGACTTCCCAAGGTGCTGTTGGGCGCGGAGGCCGGGGGGTTGGGGCAGGCGTTCACGCAGGTGGGAGGCGCGGCGGCGTCGCTCAAGGCGCCGACGGACGCGAGCGCGCGATCGCTCGCGGACGCGTTCCGGGAGCCCCTGAAACGCGCGTTGGAGTTGACGCGCGTCGCGAAGGAAACCATCGACCTGCGCTCGGACGCGCTCATGAGGCTGACGACGGCGAAGAAGCGCGCTACGGAGAAGAGGGCGCTGCACGAGGCGAAACTGCGCGAGCCGCCGCCGCCGCCGCCGGCGCCGCCGTCAAACGGGTTCTTCGGCGTCCTCTCCGCGGTCACCGCGAAGCTCTCCAACGCGACGACGTCGACGGTCGAGGAGCTCAAGGCGGAGGCGGACGCCGCGGAGGCGGCGCTGGTGGAGGCGGACGAGCGGTTCGAAGGGATGAAGACGAGGATGCGAACGGAGCTCCCGCGGCTGCACGCGGATTTAGGTGCGTTCTATACAAACGTTTTTCACCCATCGCCCGGTTTCAACATTTGATCGCTCCCCCTTTCAAATGACCGATGAACTGTTTTTGTATTGGAATGGCCCTTAGAGCGAGAGATCAACGACGCGTTTACCGCGGCGGGGGAGACGTTGTCGGAGATGGCGCGCGCAAACGCGGACGCGTGGGAGCGAGTCATGCCGGGGTGTTCTGACGTCGCCTCGTGAGAACACGGTGGGCGGAGAGACGCGCCGGGCAAAGTCCTTAAGGATCGGCGTTCACCGCGCGAACGGGGTCGTATGGGGACCAGCGTGATCGTCGTCTTTTGAAGACGAGGACGCGAGAGCGAACGACGACGACGAAGACGCGTTCGCGACCGGCGCGCGCGCGAGGAGCGAAACGAAGCGACGATAGACGACGACTGACGATGTGACGAAACCATTCTTGAACGACGTCGTAACGTGCGCGACTCGACGATTTATCACGCGGTTCGTTCGGGGAGACGCGGCTCCTTCGGGGCGCATCGATGTCGATGTTTTACCTTCGTACGAAAGTACAAATTTTCAGGGTACAACAGAACGTACAAAGTGCTGACACGTGTCGGCGTTCTAGAAGCTCGTCGTTCGTCGTCGTCGTCGTCGTCGTCGTCGTGCTCAACCTCGAACGCATGGTAACGTCTTACTTCTGTGCGTTACTACTTCCTCGACGGGTCGCACCCCAACCGCGAAGACGCGCGCAGCTCGACGATCCACGCCACCGACGACGCGAATAAAAACACGCCGCCGGCGAGGTGCGCGAGCCTCGCCGCCGTCTCCACGCCGCCAGCTGTGATAGGTCGAGGGAAGACACGTGTCAGTCACGCGTGCAAGGGATTGGTGGATATCATTCCCACGTGTCAAAACGAACGTGAGGTTCATAACATAGCGCGCGAAAGGAAAGAACTCCTTAAGAAACGACGATCGACGCGCGAACGGAGTTGCACGTGTGGGAAGCAGTCTCACCGCCCAAGCCGCCGCCGCCGCCGCCGCCGCCGCCCGGATCGATCGCGATCACCGCGCACGTCGCCGCGTCCGCCGCGGCGGCCGCGGCGTCGCACACCGCCGCGGCGACGCCCTCGGCGACGTTCCCGACGAGCCCTTCGAAATCGCTCGAAAGACGTCAGAAGCGGAGTTGAAAGGCGTCGAGGGAGGTGTGTCGGGATTGAAAACAGCGAGGGGCGGTGGGCGGAGAGATACTGTACGTGTACGCCGGGAAGTAAAAAAGTCCTTAAGGATCGGCGTTCACCACGCGAACGCGGTCGTATGGGGACCAGTGTGATA
>Ga0181560_10002937_pt1 | contig 15810 bp, 18 predicted proteins | sample 011ome_20_FD_133751 | JGI IMG/M metagenome (GOLD analysis project Ga0181560, IMG submission 133751) | Coastal salt marsh microbial communities from the Groves Creek Marsh, Skidaway Island, Georgia - 011509CT metaG (megahit assembly) | ecosystem: Environmental > Aquatic > Marine > Intertidal...
CGGCGGCGGCGGAGGCGGCGGAGGCGGAGGCGGCGCCGCCGCCGCCGCCGCCGCGCCCGCGCGCGCGGAGAATAAGAGAGCGGAAGAGAGCGTGCCGCAGACCGCGGACACGATGGCGATGTGGCTCGAAGGCCGCGGGTTGGCGCGGTACTCTACGGCGTTTCGCAAGCAGCATCTGCACGGCAAGGCGCTCGTGAAGTTCCACGAGGAGATCGGATTCGGCGACCCCGCGGAGGGTGCGCACCACGAGCTCCTCGTGAACGTGTTCGGGATGACGTCGTACGGGCACCGGCTGCTGTTCTTAGCCGAGCTCGAGGAGCTCTTAGGACCGATTCGATGGAGACGGCGGTGACGACGGCACCGCGCTAACTTATTAATTCTTGTGACTGTAATTAGTGATCACGCGCTCGCGTCGCGCAGCGCTTCGAACACCTCCGCGAAATCCTCCGGCGGCTCCGCCTTGAAGTCCATCTCCTCCCCCGTGCGCGGATGTCTGAACCCCAGCGTCTGCGCGTGCAGCATCGGCCGACGCGATATCTTCGCGACGCGCTTCGCCTCCGCCGGCGTCATTGCGCCCTTCGACCGCAGCCTCTCCTCCGCGCCGTTCCCGGCGCCGCCGTACGTCTCGTCTCCTAAGATCGGGATCCCGATCTCTCGCGCGTGGACGCGTATCTGGTGCGTCCGCCCCGTCTCGAGCCGCCACTCCACGAGCGACGCGTTCCCGCGCGCGAGCGACGCTCGAACCTTGTAGTTGCTCGCCGCGCGTCTCCCGCCTCGGCTCTCGCCTCTGAGGGTAATTGTCCATACGAGCGAACGTGGGGGTGGAGTTCATAGGCGTCAGAAGCGGAGTTGAAAGGCATCGAGGCGTGTCGGGATTGAAAGTGAGGGGTGAGCGGAGAGGAACGATCGCCGGGAGAGATAGTCCTTAAGGAATGAAGTTCACAACGCGAACGCGGTCGTATGGGAACCAGTGTGAGGAGGACGCGCCTGACGACGGCCATCTTCAGCCGGTCCCTCGGGTCCCGCCCGATGGGCGCGTCGACGCGTCCCTCGCCCTGCTCTGGCGACCCGAGGCAGATGGCGAGGTAGCGGCGTCGCACGACGCGCGTCGCGAACTGCTCGCACAGCGACGCGTGCGCGGCTTCGTTCTTCGCGACGACGATGAGCCCGCTCGTGCCCTTGTCGAGGCGGTGGACGATCCCGGGGCGCGCGACGCCGTCCGCGGTGTTTCTCGCGCCGTTGGGGAGCGTCGGCGGCGAATAGGAGGGTTCGTCGTCGTCCATGTCAGCTTCCATGTCAGCGTCCACGTCAGTATCCTCTCCGTCTGATGTGGATGACGCATCTGACGTGGAGGACGCATCTGACGTGGACGCGTTCCCGCTGGCGACGCGCATCGCGGGGCAGCCGCATCGAAACAACACCGCGTTGACGAGCGTCCCGCTCGAGTGCCCCGGCGCCGGGTGCACGACCATCCCAGCCGGCTTGTTCACCACGAGCACGTGCTCGTCCTCGTACTTCACGTCCAGCGGGATGTCCTCCGGCGCCGCCTCCGTCGGGGGCGTCGGTTTCAGCGCGACGCGGATGACGTCACCGGGGGAGACGCGCTCCGACGCCTTCCGCGCGACGACGCCGTTGACGTCCACGAGTCCAGCCTTGATGGATGCGACGACGCGCGCGCGCGTGATGCCGCCGCCGCCCTCGGACGGCGGCGCGTGCGTCGCGATGTACGCGTCGAGGCGCGCGGGAGTGGGCTTCGGGACGTCGATCGGCGCGACGACCTCGAAGGAGGATGAGGAGGAGGACGGAGGCGCGTCCGCCGCGGCGCCGCCGGACGCGCCCGCCGCGCTGACGGACGAGCGCCAGCGCGCGTGGTGATGACGACGACGCGGCGGCGGCGGCGGGCGGTGGTGGAGGAGGGCCGCGGGCGCCGCGTGTCGCCTCGCCCACGCGCGCGCCAGGGACGCGACGCCGACGGAACCCCGCGCGGCGAGGCGCATCGTCCCGGCCGCGTCGGCGGCGCGGGGGGCGAAGTGCCGAGTGCGTTGCGGCATCACTCTCGCTCCTGCGCGCAGCCGACAGACAGAGGGCATGAGGTCCATTCCAAAGGAGAACTGAAGTTCATCGATCAGTTGAAAGGGGACGCCATCAAATGTTGAAACCGAACGGTGGGTGAAAGAAGTGCTTTTTCGGCGTAGTACGCGAGACGCGCGGGTCGTACGAGCAAACAATCTCGCGATCGAGCAGAGCGAATCTTCTGCGAATCTCGCGCGCTCTCGTGCCAGCTGTCGCAAAAGTATGAAAGTATCTTCGCGCTTCGCATCACTCGCGACTACGGCGACGGCCGCGCGGACGCGCGGACGCGAGCGCGCGCGAGGGCGACCGCGGCGTCGAGGGAGTCGCGAAGGCGGTTCGGCGCGGCTCGACGCGGAGCGCGCGGGAGCGAACGGTCGTCGCGCGCGCGAGGGAGGGAGATCTCCTCGACGCGTTCGTTTCTTTTCCCCGCGCAATCCTAAACGAACGCCGCCGCGAGCGCGCGCGCGATGTCGGCGGCGGCGGGGCTCGCCTCGCGCGTCCCCCCGACGTTCCATCGCCGCCGCGCCGTCGCGTCGTCGTCGCGGAAGAGGACGACGGTCTCGACGACGACGCGCGCGCGCGCGGTGGAGGACGCGAACGCGCGCGCGACGACTTCGACGCCGCCGGCGGACCGCTCGTTGTCCGAGCGAACGCGAGGGACGGAGAGAGCATCAGACGCGGCGAGAGACGCGATGGCGAGAAACCCGCTCCGGTCGTTCGACGACGCGTGGTGGAACCCGTCCACGCGCGCGCTGACGCCGCGCCGCGTCGCCTCCGACCCGGTCCCGCCCGTGCGCCTCCTGACGTGCTACGACGAGACCGTGGACGTCATCGTGCGAGAGGTGGACGCCACGCGTTTCGGCGACCGCGTCGAATTTTGCGTCTACGTCCTCGAGCCGGGCGCCAGCGCGCGACGCGTTCTGGACGCGTTTCGACGCGCGGCGGCGCGCGGCGTGCGCGTGGACGCGTCCGTGGACTGCTCCGTCGTCAGCGCGTTCACGCGCTGGTGCGAAGGCACGGAGAGCTGGGCGCGCGAGCTGAAAGAGTTGGAAGACGCGTTCCCGAAGCTCGTGCGATTCGCGCCGCGCGAGCAGCCGACGCACGCCAAGTACCTCATGTGTCATCGATTAAACGCGCTCCCGACGGCCGTTTTCGGCGGCGTGAACATCGGCGATCGGTTCAGGCCGTGGAGGGATTTCGCGATCCGCGCGGAGGGGAGAGCGGCGGTGGGGGCGCTGGCGATGCGCGTCAACGGCCCCGCGGGGGGCGCCGCCGATCGCGTGTTGAACGACTTGCGGAAGGACCAGCGCGGCGATACCCACGATGTCCGCGCTGTGCGCGACAAAACCCTTAATACCGCGACGCTCACGGTCGGGTCCAGGGACCGGAACGCGGTGTCGGACAAGATCGCGCGCGCGGGCGGAGTCAAATTCATCACGAACACGCCGACGGGGTTCGACGTCGTCGCGTACGCCGCGCCTTGGGCGAGGTCTTTCCCGGGGTCGTTCGACGTCCTGCCGGCGTTAATGAAACTGATGTGGGACGAGCGTTACGACGAGTTCATCGTCGCCGCCGCGTACGTCGACGGCGCCGGGGTCAAAGTGTTGGAGATGGCGCTTGAACGCGGGTGCGCGATGACGCTCGTGATGCCGCGGAATCCCAACGTGTATCACGACGCCAACAGAAAAGCGCTCAAGGCGCTGGAGGAGAATCACAGCGCGCGAAACGGAGACGGCGGGAGACTGCGCGCGTACCTGTGCGACGACATGCTCCACGCGAAGGTGTTCCTAGGGAGAAACACAAACACGGCGAAAACTTCGATATCGAGAGGAATTAAGAAGGATCGCGTCGCGATGCTCGGGAGCTGCAATCTGAAGCGGAGGTCGTTCGGCCAATTCGCCGAGCTCAACGCGCTCGTGTCGCAGCCGACGTTGTGCGCGCAGCTCGAGGCGGCGCTCGAGACGCTCGTGCGCGACAGCGCGCCGGTGACGGACGCGGATCTGGCGTTCGCGGAGCCGAAGGCGACGATCGAGGAGTGGCTCGGGTGAGCGAGAAGAAGCAGAGGGGGTGGGGGATGGCGCGGCCGGGGAGGGTGTATACGAGAAGGATTTTATTTTCGGTGTTGTTGTGCACGAAGGCGCGACTCACATCCCCACGATCCCCGTGAACGACCCGTCCGCGTCTCTGGTGATCTCGAACTGTTCCACGACGACGCCGCCGTCCGTCGGGATCCCCGCGTAGAGATGCGGGAACCACTCGTTCCCGAGCTCGCCGTCGTCCATCGTCTTCGCGTCCCCCACCGGCGCGGGCGGCTCGAACTTCAAGTCCAGCTTCTTGGCCTCGATGCTCTGCCGCGTCATCTTCAGTAACGTCCACTTCGAAGGCGTTTCCGGGTCGTTCGGGTCTCTCGTGTCCTTGTAAAAGTGGTTACCGATCGTGAGGAGGTATTTCGGATCCGCGGTGCAGTGCACGAACCCGTCCGTCGCGTACGTCGGCGGGTAGTACGCCCTCGTCTCGCTCGCCTTTGCCTTCTCCCACTCGTGCGTTTGCGCCATGTGATACACGCACACGTGTTTATCGTGGATCGGCGGAGAGACCTTCGGGTCGTCCTCGCGGTGCACGTTGTCCGGGGTGAACCCCGGCAGACAGATCGGCACGTACTCGCACCCGTCGTCGCCCTCCGGGAACACCCATCGCACGCGCTCGCCCTTGGCGAGATACACGCCCTGCCCCGCGACGACTTTCACCGTCGCGCCGTGACCGTGCTCGATGTGCACCTCGCCCTTGGTCACGACGACCCACTCGTCGAACTCCGGGGTCTGCCACGGCTCCGCCCATCCGCCTCTCGCGACGACGCGCGCGATCGAGATCGCGGACTGTCCGCTGCTGCCGTTGCCCGCGAACTCGGTGATGGAGACCTCGGGGGTGTCGACGACGGCGACGGGGGGGAGGATGCGCGGCATCGCTGGCGGACGCGGCGGCGGGTCGAGTCGCGTCGCGGCGCGGCGCGTCGCGGCGGCTGGCGCGCGTGTCGGAAAAGTGCGTCGACGTGTCGAGTTCTGTTGGCTGAAGGTCGTCCGTCCAGTCCCCGCCGTAATATTTTCTCGGAGGGGACGACCCCGTCCCCGCGCCAGTTCCTCTCGCGCCGCCGCACGTACAAGATCGATCGAGGACGCCATGATCAAAGAATCTAAGCGCCGTCGTGTTGATCCGCCCGCGCGCGAAGCGCCGAGCGTCGACGTCGACGACGACGACGACGTCTCCCCGGGCGTTCGCCTCCTTTTAACGCGGTTCGAAAAGCAAGAAGAAGAACTCAAACGCGTCAGGGAGGAGCACGTGGAGACGCGAGCGGAGCTCACGGCGACGCGGACGGAGCTCACGGCGACGCGGAGGGCGCTCGCCGAGCTCACCGATGTCGTAAAATCAATGACACCGACGTTCGACGTCAACGAGCAACTCGCGAGCGTGGTCTTCTCGCACGTGAACGACGTCCGAACGCGCGTCGCCCTCTCCCAGGTGAGCTCCGTGTGGCGCAGGGCGTCGAAAGTCGTGTCTGCGCAGCCGGCCGCGCTCGAGTTCAGCCCTAAGATGCTGGAGTGGTATCAGAAGGGTGCACGGCTTGGCAACACTGAGTGTGAGAGGATATTAGGGCACGTCTACATTCACGGCATCGGCGTGGAGCAAAACGTCGACACGGCGTTGCAATACAACGAGAAGGCAGACGCGAAAGGAAACGCCGATGCACAAAACGGTGTTGGCAGCTGTCACTTCCTGAACAGACGATACGAGGAGGCGTTAAAGTGGCACACTAAATCGGCCGCTCAAGGCTGCACTGACGCGGAAATCAACCTTGGGCTCCTCTACGAACGCGGCCACGGCGTGATAAAAGACATCTCCAAGGCCATCGAGTGGTACACGAAAGCCGCGGAGAAGGGCGACGTTATCGCGGCAGATTACCTCCGCAGACTCACCCAATCGGCGGCGTGAACTAGACGAGCACGGCATCACGTTTGAATGACGACGAGAGTCACGATACGAGCGCACACCCACTTCTCATCGCAACCTTTAAGACCTCCAGCACAAAGGATATTCAGTCGTCTACGCTGTTAATACAAACTATAAAGTGTGGTCGAATACCAAAGCGCGCGTCGATCGCGTCGTCACGCCATCGCCCGCGCTCTCCGAATCTCATACGCGTCGACGTTCGCCCTCCCCGCGTGCTCGTCCTGAATCATCGGCGAGAGCGCCCTCCTGAGCGTCTGATGACTCCTGTGCGCGCGCATCGCGAGATCGTCCATCGACGCCCCATGTCGGACGTCGCCGCCGTCCTCCGACAACGCGTCCGGCGCGCGTAAAAACGCCTTCGGGTCGGGGCGGAGTTGAAAGGCGTCAGTTGAAGTTGAAAGGCGTCGCGGTCGGGGATTGAAAGCGAGGAGTTGGCGGAGAGAATCGCCGGCGAAAGTCCTTAAGGATCGGCGTTCACCACGCCAACGCGGTCGTATGGGAACCAGTGCGAGGAGGGCGCACCTCCAACTCCTCCCACCGCCGCACGCGCGCCGTCGTCGCCGCGCTCGCGCGCATCAACGCCCTCGGCGCTCTGGTCCCCAACGCCTCCGCGACGCGCATCTTCTCCGCGCTCGCGGCGCGGCGCGCGCTCAGGTCGATCTGGTTCGGGGCGCGGTAGCGCAGCGACGGCGAGTCGCGCTTCGTCGCGGGTGTCGGGTACCGCTGGTCGAGTTTCTTCGCCGCCGCAGGTTTCTTTCCCTCGCCCCCCCCGGCGGAACCGCCTTCGCTCGCCCGGCTCTTCCTCGCGCTCAGGTCCACCGTCGCGGGGGTGCGGAGTCGCAGCGTCGGCGAAGCGAACCGCGGCGGCGGCGCCGTCGACGGCTCTGCGTCCTCGCGCGACGACGACGACGTCTCAGCGGCCCGCGGCGGCTCTCGTCGCGGCTCCTCCGCCGCCGCCGCCGCCGCCGCCACGACGGGCGTGGGCGAGAACACGACGGGCTCCATCAACGACCCGAACATCGCGTCCCTGTTCTTCTCTTCCTCCTCCTTCGCGACCGCCGTCGCCGCCTTCGCCGCCGCGTCCGCGCCCGCGTCGCCCAGCACCGCGAACGTCGCGCGCGGGACGTCGCTCAGCTTATCCGGCGGCGCCGTCCCGCTCGCGGCTCTCTCCGTGAGATACATCGCCACCGTGAACTCCCGCAGCGTCAACGCGCCGTCCACGTCCGCGTCCGCGAGGTCCCATATCGTCTTCAGCGTCTCGTTCGGGAGCTGCGCGGCGACGAGCAGCGGCACGACGCGACCGGCGTTGACCACGGCGTCGGCCGCGACGGGCTCGGAATCGGCGAAGTCGCCGCTCTGACGCGCGAGCGATTCAAACGCGCGCGCGTGCGTCGCCGCGTCCGTCGCGGTGAGCGCGGGCCAGGGCGGCGGCGACGGCGACGGCGCGCGCGAGGGGGGGGCGGAGTCGAACTCGAACGACGTCCGAGGGGGGTCTCGCGCGTCGGCGGCGTCCGCGTTTTCGCCTTCGGGCGCCGGCGTCGTCGCCGCTGCGGGGGGCGCGGCGGGGAGCGCGGCGGCGGCGAACGCGGCGTCGGGCTCGGGCTCGAACGCGCGCGATATCGTCGGCTCGTCCGGCGCGGGGTCGTTCTCGGGGACGGTCACCGGCGGCGGGCGCTCGCTGACGTACTTTGGCGACGACGGCTGAGAATCCGGCTCCGGCGCGGGTTCCGGCTCGGGCGCGGGTTCCGGCTCCGGTGCTACGGGCGCCGCCGCCGCGGGCGCCGCCGCCGCGGGTTCCGGCGCTGCCGCGACCGGTTCCGCCGCTTCCTCGCCCCGCGTCGACGCCTCCCCCACCTCCAGCGCCGCGAACGTCCCCGGCGGCAGCTCCCCGAGCGCCCTCGGCGGCGCGACCCCGCCCGCGGCTCTCTCCGTGAGGTACATCGCGACGACGTACTCCCGGAACGTCAGCCCGCCGTCCTTGTCCGCGTCGGCGAGGTCCCATACGTCTTTCAACACGTCGTTCGATAAGCCGTTCGCGAGCGCCGTCATGACCGGGACGATCGACCGCGCGCTGAGCCCCTTGACCGGGTCGTCCCCGGCGGTCGAGACGAGCGCGTCGTACTTCTCGCGGTGGGCGGCGAGGTCGACCGCGGTCACCGGCGGCCACGGCGGCGGCGGCGGCGCCGCCGCCCGCGATCGCGATTCCTGTCTCATCAGAGGCGGCGGCGGCGCGGTCGGCGGCGCGACCGCCGCCGGCGCCGGGGGCGGAACAAGCGGCGGCGCGGACGGCGGCGCGGACGGCGGCGGCGGCGCGATCGACGACTGCGACCCGCTCCGCGGCGGCGGCATCAGCGGCGGCGGCGCGAGCCCCATCGCGACGGGCGTCGCCGCATCCCTCGCGTCTCGTCGCGCGCTGCTCGGATCCTCCTCCTTGTTGATCACGATGCCTTTCTTCAGCAGCGCGGCGAGCTTGCTCGGCTTCGACGCGCCCGCGGCGTCGTCCGCGTCCGGCGCGGCGCCCTCGCCCGCGGTGTACTCCGCGTCGGAGCTGTCCGAGTCGTCCGCGATCGGCGCGAACGCGGAGGGGCGCGACGGCGGATCCGAAAACGCGGGCTGGATCTCGCCGGTCGCCGCGCGATCGTCCTCCGGCGCTCGCGGCGCGGTCGGCGGCTCGGGGAAGCCCCGCGCCGCGCGCGCCTCGAGCTCCTTCCGCTCCTTCTTCGTGAGCTTCCTCGGCTTGTCCTTCTTCGCCATGACGGCGCGACTCGACGACGAAGGCGCGCGGGTCGGAGTGAAGAAAAGGCGCGACTGGCTGCTGCTGCAACTGCTGCCAGCTTGCACAAAAACTACAACTTGTCTAGGAGCGAACGACGTCGTCCCGCGCCAGTACCTCCCGCGCCGCCGCACGTTCGCGACCGATCGAGGGCGTCATGAGCAACGAATCTAAGCGCCGTCGTGTTGATCCGCCCGCGCGCGAAGCGCCGAGCGTCGACGTCGACGACGACGTCTCCCCGGGCGACGTCCTTCGCCTCCTTTTAGCGCGGTTCGAAAAGCAAGAAGAAAAGCTCGAACGCGTCGGGGCGGAGCTCACGGCGACGCGGAGGGCGCTCGCCGAGCTCACTGATGTCGTCGAATCCATGACACCGACGTTCGACGTCAACGAGCATCTCGCGAGCGTGGTGTTCTCGCACGTCACGGACGTTCGGACGCGCGTCGCCCTTTCCCTGGTGAGCTCCGTGTGGCGTAGGGCGTCGAAAGTCGCGTCTTCGCTGCCGGCCGCGCTCGAGTTCAGCCCTAAGATGCTGGAGTGGTATCAGAAGGGTGCACGGCTTGGCAACACTGAGTGTGAGAGGATGTTAGGGTGCCTCTACTTTCTAGGCGTCGGCGTGGAGCGAAACCTCGACACGGCGATGCAATACTTCGAGAAGGCAGCCGCGAAGGGTCACGCCGCGGCACAAAACGGTGTTGGCAGATGTCACTACGAGAAGGGGCGATATGAGGAGGCGTTCAAATGGCACACTAAATCGGCCGCTCAAGGATACGCTAACGCGGAAATCAACCTTGGGATCCTCTACGAAGACGGCCTCGGCGTGACAAAAGACATCTCCAAGGCCATCGAGTGGTACACGAAAGCCGCGGAGAAGGGCGTCGTTATCGCGGCAAAATGCCTCCGCAAACTCACCCAACCGGCGGCGTAAACTAGCTAGACGAGCACGTCCTCTCGTTTGAATGCCTACATCTACGACGACTACACTACCTACGCGTCCGTCGCGATCCTCTCCAACGTCTTCGACACCAATCGCGCGTCGTCCCCGCCGAACCGAAACTCGCCGACGATCAGCTCCCTCCACCCCGGCTTCGTCCCCGCCGCGGCATTCCCGCCGCCGCACTCGCGCGCCAACGCCAACGCGCGCGGGTACCAGTGTCGGTCGTCCTCGGGCATCTCGTCGTACGGAATCTCGCCCTCGTCGAACCACCTCGGGCGCATCCGCGCGGGCGCGTCGGACTCGTCGGACTCGTCGTCGTCGTCGTCTTCGGGAATCAACGACGCGCCGTCCGCGCCGTCAAGATCCAACGTGAACTCGTGCTCGATCACCAGCCCGTCGTGCCACCCGCGAAACCTGAGCCTCGCGCGCTCGTGCGTATTGGACTCGAGCGCCTCCATCACCGCGTCGCGCGTCAACCCCGCCGCTGCCGCCCATCGCAAGTTCCATCGCAAGTTCCCGCGCGCGACCGCTCGCAGCGCCGCGCGCGCGGGGGTCTCGCGCGGTTTGACCTCCTCGATGAACCCGGTCCATCGCCCTTCGAACTCCCCCGACGCGTGCTTCCCGAGGAGCACCTCAGGGTCGTTCCATACGAGCGAACGTCGGGGTGGAGTTGAAAGGCGTCAGAAGCGGAGTTGAAAGGCACCGAGGGCGGGTATTATGAGCGAGGTGTGGGCGGAGAGAGGCGACGGCGAACGTCCTTGAGGATCGGCGTTCACCACGCCAACGCGGTCGTATGGGAACCAATTATAGAACGCGCCTCCCGCCCCCGCGTGACGATAAGCTGCGCGAACCGTCTCGGGTTCGTCGTGAGCGCGCGCTTCGGGTACGTCTCGAGCATGTCCTCGAGGTTCTTCGCCGCGGCGGTGACCATGCGCCCGACGTGCTCGCCCTGCGTCGTCGTCGCCGCGCGGTGCGTCGGCGAGGGGCGTCCGCGAAACGCCGGCAGCGTCTCGACGACCGTCCCGGGGTCCAGCCCGTTGAAACGCACGAGCGACAGGCGTTCGTGCGGCGTAAACGCCACGCGATGCGGCGTCGCGGTCAGCAACCCCCCCGTCCACCGCTCCATGACGTCCGCGATGATGACCGTGAACGTCGACGACTCCGGCGCGCACGACGCGTCGCGCCACGTCCCGGCGAGATCTTTGAGCTCCAGCCCGGGACGCGTCTGGTGCAGCAGCGTGAACGCCTCGAAGTCCGTGTGCTCCGCGATGCCGACGGGGGTTATCGATCGATATTCGTCGCTTGATATGCGTCGTCTCTTCTTCGTCTTCTTTGCGCCGTCGTCGTCCGTCCCCATCCCGCGAGCGATGGACGCCACCTCAGGGCCGTTCCATACGAAGCGATGTCGGGGTGGAGTTGAAAGGCGTCAGATGGAGTTGAAAGGCGTCGAGGGCGGGGATTGAAAGCGAGGGGTGGGCGGAGAGACGCGCCGGGAAAAGTCCTTAAGGATCGGCGTTCACCACGCCGACGCGGTCGTATGGGGACCAGTGTGTAGAACGCGCCTCGGCGTCGGCCGCGCCCGGATACCGCAACGCGCGGAAGCTGCAGTGCGACGTCGGTCCGAAGTTCTCCAAAAAGTGCCTCGCCAGCTCGCTCGCCGCCGCGGCCTCCTCATCCTCGTCCTCCTCCTCGTCCCCATCCTCGTCCTTCATGACGCACACCCTCGCGAGCGCGCGGAACAGGTCCCGCGCGACGTCGTCCGCGGCGTCGTAAAACGCCGCGAACGCCGTCTTAGGGCCGTTCCATACGAGCGAACGTCGGGGTGGAGTTCATAGGCGTCAGATTGAAATGAAAGGCGTCGAGGGCGGGGATTGAAAGCGAGGGTTGGGCGTGGAGAGACGCCGGGAGAGAAAGTCCTTAAGAAACGGCGTTCACCACGCCGATGCGGTCGTATGGGAACCAGTGTGAGATAGAACGCACCTTCATCCCGGGCGCCTCCGTGGGCCAATCCACGGGGCCGACGCCGACGGCGTCGTCGTCGTCGTGCAGCGCCGGGTGCGAGAGCGGGAGGTCGCGGCACGCGTCGAAGGACTCGACCATCGCCGCGGTGTTCGGCTGGTACGCGTACTCCTCGAGGAGCGGGACGTACCTGTTCGAGAGGGGCGACGAGCGCGATGAGCGTTAGATGCTCTACTAGTTGATGAAGAGAACGATGACCACGGGGATGAAATGAAAAACGCGCGCGCGCTCCGAGGCGCGACGACGACGACGACGACGACGACGCTCGAACGCCGCGCACCCTCCCGTCTCGCGGTCGTACTGCGTGTGCACGTACGCCGCCTTCGCGTCCAGCGGCAGCGCGAAGAACGCGCGCGCGACCTCGTAGCACTCGCGCACGAGCGCGGGCGGCAGCGCGTTCGACGCGTCGAGATTAAAAAAGCCGGGCGCGACGACGAGCGCATCTCGCAACGCGCGCAGCGCGCCGCGGTCGTTCGCGCGCAGCCGCTCCAGGGATATCGTCGGCGCGGGGACGGACGCGCACGACGCCTTCGTCGCGCCGCGCGTGCGATGACGAGACCCCATCACGCTGCCGCCGTGCGCGGGGGGATCTGATGACGCGTTCGATCGGTTCTACTAACTGTGTCATCACTAAAAGGCGTCGTCAATCTATCAATCAACGCAACGTCGGACGCCGGCCGCCGCCGCCTCCGTATCGCTCATCATTCCTCGTCGCCGTCTCCCGCCCCAACCTCCTCCCCCGCGAGCCTCCCCCTCAGCGCCTCCAACTCCCCCTGCACGCCCCTCAGCGCCTCCCCGACGACGCGCAGTCGCTCGAGCCGCTCCGCGCGCGTCGCCGCCGTCTCCGGCCCGCGCGCGCCGACGCGTCGCCTCAGGGCCGTTCCATACAAGCGAACGTCGGGGTGGAGTTCAAAGGCGTCAGTTGGAGTTGAAAGGGATCGAGGACGGGGATTGAAAGCGAGGGGTGGGCGGAGAGAAACGCCGGGAAAAGTCCTTAAGGATCGGCGTTCACCACGCGAACGCGGTCGTATGGGAACCAGTGTATAGAACGCACCTCACCCCCTCCGGCAGCCGCGGCAAAACCTCCCGCTCGAACGCGGGCAAGATGGCGTCGTCCAGGCTCTGCCGCACCGCGTCGCGGTACGGGCCGTCCGGCGCGAGGTACGTCAGGCGGCGCTCGATCGTCGGGAGCACGGGCGGCGCCGCGGACGCGGCGACCTCGCGCAGCGCCTCGAGCTTCGCGCGAAGCGCGCGCAAGTCGCGGACTTCGCGCTGGAGGTTACGCACGTACGCGAGCTCCTCGCGGAGCGTTCGCGTCGCGTCGGGCGGCGCCGCTGCGGAGGTATCTATACCGCGGCTCTTCTTATTCTTCGACGACGACGACGGCGCTCCTCGGGGCGCAGAAGGAGGGGCGGCGGTCGCCGCCGGCCGCGCGGAGAGGTCGTGCGCGGCGGCGGCAGCGGTGATCGGGTCTCGCCCCGACGGGCCGGCGCCTCCTTCCCTCGCCGCGCCACCCCCGCTCTTATTCGTCTCCGGCGGCGCGAGCACCACGGTCATCTTCCCGCGCGCGGGCTGCTCCACCGCGGTCGCGCCGTGCCGTCTCCCGCGCACGCGGTCGCCGCGCGGCGGCGGCGTCCACTTCTTCGCCGGCGCCGCCGGTATAATCTCCACCGTCGGCCGCGGCAGCGCGTTCGCGTCTCTGCGGGCGATCGATCGATCGATCGATCGACGCGTCGGTCAGATGAAAGGGGTCGCGCGCGTCGGATTTCGAAATCGACCGGACCGAGGGGTTTGCGCGCGGGTCGGGCGGGCGAAACGTAAAAGAACGAAATCGCACCTGAGTTCTCTTCGCACCGCCCTCGACAGCAGCCCCACCGCCGGCGAGCCGCAAAAGTACACCCACGGGATCCACGCCGGGATCCCAAAAAAATCCGGGCTCGTGTACGCGTACAGATGAAACGCGTTGATGAGCACGATCTCCGTCGCCGGCCCCGCGACCGCGGTCAGCGTCGCCATCGCGAACCCTTGCTTCGTGTTATCGAACGCCGCCCACGCGCCGAGGCCCCAGAGGAACAAGATCGCGTCGGCGGCGCGGCTCGGGAGGTCGGGGAACGGGATCGGCGGCGTCGTCGTCGTCAGCACCCCAGACGCGGCGTACTGCGTCGCGAAGACGGAGATCGCGGCGAAGACGACCGGCCACGACGGCTCGAACGACGTCCTCGGCGCGCCCGGGCATCGACGCGCGAACGCGCGTTTTTCCTCCGCGAACGCCGCGTCTCCGTCAGGGCCGTTCTATACAAGCGAATGGCGGGGTGGAGTTGAAAGGCGTCAGTTGGCGTTGAAAGGCGTCAAGGACGGGGATTGAAAGCAGCGAGGTGTGGGCGGAGAGAAACGCCGGGCAAAGTCCTTAAGGATCGGCGTTCACCACGCCAACGCGGTCATATGGGGACCAGTGTAAGAACGCACCTTGGTCGTCGAGCTCGCCGCGGCGATGAACCGCTCGTCTTCCTTCGCGGCGCGCGTCAGCCGGATCCCGTCCAGAGTGGTGTGCCCGAGGCCGATGACGACGCCCGCGCCGCCGAACAACAGCGGGACCCACCACGCGGACTCTAGCGCGCCCGTCTCTCGCGCGAAGACGAGCTCGAGGAGAGACGCGATCTTCTCGTTCGGAATCGCGTGGTCCGAGACGCGAGCCGCCCATCGCGCGACGTCCGCGTGCGTCGCGAGCTGCGCGGCGATCATCGCGCGGAAATCGAGCACGTCGGGATCGGCGTAGTGCAACACGTCGAACCGCGAGTGCTGGTGGTCGAGGAGCGGGCCGAGCACCGCGGCGGCGGCCCACATGGCGACCGCCTCGCGCGCGACGACGCGCGACTCGAGATCATCGTTCGAAGAATCATCCGACGCGTCGCCTCAGGGCCGTTCCATACAAGCGAACGTCGGGGTGGAGTTCAAAGGCGTCAGATGGAGTTGAAAGGGATCGAGGACGGGGATTGAAAGCGAGGGGTGGGCGGAGAGAAACGCCGGGAAAAGTCCTTAAGGATCGGCGTTCACCACGCGAACGCGGTCGTATGGGGACCAGTGTATAGAACGCACTTCGCACGCGCGCGCGGCTCGGCGGCGGCGAGGGCGGCGGCTTGCCGGGGCTCTTCCCGACGCCGCGCGGCGACGCGACGAACCCGGTGCCGACGAGCACCGTCGGCGGCGGCGACGACGACGACTTCGGGGACGACGTCGGCGGCGCGGACGACGACGCGCGCGACCGCCGCGGCTTCCTCGAGATTCGTGACGACGTTTTCGACGACGGCGACGGCGACGGGCGCTTCGCCGTCGCGTCCGCGACGACGCGCGCGCCGCGGGGGGCGCGCGGCCGCGCGTCGACGAGGCCGCGCGCGGGCGCGAGGCGCGGCATCGCGGCCGCCGCGCCGGTCGCCGTGCCGCCGCGCGTCGCGCGCGTCGCCTCTGCCGTTGCTGATGAACGAATAATCTGACGCAGCACGAGCTGAGTCATCCAGTCAGCATGCCAGTGCGCTCTGCTGCTGCTGCTCAAGGCCTGCTGCTGCTGGCCCGCGATCAAGCAGGGCGGTTCACCGGGCAGTGACTCGGTCAAACAGCCGCCCACGTGCGAAAAAGAAGATCGAAAGGTCGCGAACGCCCGAACAAACGATTCGTTCACATTCGCGCGCGCGTCCACGCTCCGCGCCGCGATACGACTCGACCCGAACGAGTCGAACCCCGCGCGGCGTCCTCCCGCGTTGTCGCTCGCGCGAACCCGCGCGCTCTCGAGGACCGTTTGCGCCGCGCGCGCGCGCTCCCCGCGGTGTAGATCGATCGCCGCGCGACCTAATTCCGAACGCCCCGCCATGTCATCAGTCACGCGATCAGGAGCGCTCTCCTCCGCGGAGGAGGGTTCCCCTCTTCTCGAGCGTCCGCTCGCGCGCGAGACCCCTCGCGGGGCATCGCGCAAGGTCTGGATCGCCGCGCTCGCGCTCGTCGCGCTCGTATC
>Ga0181560_10002939_pt1 | contig 15809 bp, 8 predicted proteins | sample 011ome_20_FD_133751 | JGI IMG/M metagenome (GOLD analysis project Ga0181560, IMG submission 133751) | Coastal salt marsh microbial communities from the Groves Creek Marsh, Skidaway Island, Georgia - 011509CT metaG (megahit assembly) | ecosystem: Environmental > Aquatic > Marine > Intertidal zone...
CCTGTGCGAACTCTCGCGTCTCATGGTTAGGTGCTGACGGCTGTCCAGCGGCTGTCGCGTCTGACTGTGTAACTGTGTGTTGAGAGACCATGATGTGCTCTCCCGGGGCCAACCCCGAGAGTCAGGAGCATATACCCCGGGCCGCATCATCAATAGACGTACCTGCATGCATCAAATAAACGAGGGGGATCAGACGACGGTGCGCCCCGGCGGCGTGACCGAGCGAGCCTTCTTCTTCTTCTTCTTCGACGACGACGACGATTACGATGACGACGATCTCAAAGAGAGGCAGAGGAGACGGAAGACGATTACAAGTTCGAGCGCACGGGTTCTTTGGTGGTGGTAACGTTGAGAATAACAGCAGCAGCAGCAGCAGCAGCAGCAGCAGCAGCAGCAGCGGGAAGACGACGACGACGATGACGACGAACAAGAAGAAAAGTTGCAGACAGTATCCGTTCCCGGCAGATTACGACGTGATGGTTCAACAAGCTCGACAAGCGTTACAAAAAGCGATAGAAGATGGCGTAGATTTAGGAGAAATTCAGTTCCCTCCCGGCGGTCTCGATTTAGCGCCCGGCGATTTGGAAGGGAACGTAGAGTGCACGCTCACGGCGACGGTGTTGCGAAAGATTTTGCGCGGAATGAAAGAAGAAGAAAAAATTACCGTGTTGTTCCCAGATCCGACGGAGTTAAAGTTAGCGAAGAGAGGGCAAACTGGCATGTGCGCTCCAGATGGCGTCGCGCCGCCGGAGGTTTACCAAACAGATCCTCTCTTTGAGGATTGGCGAGGGAAGATGAACTATTTGGACGACCCGAACGCGCTTTCGGTCTCTGGTTTGGACAAGATTTTCGGTAAAAGCGCCACGGTAAACGACAGAGTAGATATCAACGGGAGTAACTTATTCGTGTGTGCGTATCCTTCGGGAAATATTGCTGAACTGACGCAAACGCGTTTGTTATACGAAAACGTTCGAGAAGAAAACGTGTCCACGACGAAAAAAAAATCTCTCGTCGTCGTCAACGGCGAGCTCGATCGAACTCGATCAAACTATTACCCGTGGTTTTGGAATAAAAATGAAATGGAACCATTGCGGGAATTCGCTCAGTCGTTCGAGGGGATTTATTTCATTCACAACTTCAAAGGCACGACCCCGGCAGTTTTGTTTCGATGTTACCCGGACGATTGGAGAGTGTTTCGCCGCCGCCGGAACGACGTCGTCGAGTGCGTCTGGTCTAGTTCGACCAGGCCGGAAAGCTTAAAAGAAGTCGCCCTGGAGATTTTGCCCAAGTGTCCGTAACGCCGCCGGTGGTTTGATGCGCTCCTTGATACCTTTTGTTCAACCTTTCTCGAAATGCGGGCACCTAAATGTCACACATTACGGTATCAAAATATATGTTAACGGATGATATTCGAAGAGTTACATACACATCTAGAAACTTTTCAAGGTCAGAGCTTTCACGTGATGTGCTTACAGTTGATAGAAGAGCTCATCATTGAGCGGGGAATGAATGAATGAAGCGTGAAGAGCGATTTGCGCTGTTTTCTTTTCTTTGTGAGAACTTAATTGAAATAGGAAGGAAGATATATCTTCACTTCCGGAGACTGTCGACTGTTTGTGGCCAGGGGATTTTTAATATTTGTTTTGTGCTCATTTTTTTCATTCTTTTTCGCACCTCCACGTCCACGTACATATAGTCGTCAAACTTTCTTTTTCTCTTTTTCTCACACTAAAAAGTCAATAAAGTGCAACACGCTTCTTCTTCATCGGAAGTGCGAGCGCACTTTTATCGCTCGCGTCGCGCGCTTTTGAATCAAAGCGTCGCATCGACGGAGAGGAATAAAAGGTGCAACGAGCAGCGCGCGCGAAGTGGTGCTTGGCGCTAAACGCGCGCTTCGGGTTAATTTTTAATTTTTCTTCGAGAAAACGAATAGACGCCACACCGTGAACAAATTAAAAAAAGTCGACATTTTTTTATCCAATTCGAAAGACGGGAGACGGAGAGGACGAAGAGGCAAAAGAGATGAGATTGAAGACGAAGGCGTTCCCATCGGAGACGACGACGACTGCGGAGAGGAAGCGATTCAAGAAAGAAGAAGTACGCGATGATGGTTTTACGATCCCACGAGAACTTATAAAACTTCGACACAACCAACAGGAAAAGTTGCCGGCCACAGAAAAACGACGACGAGATAAAAACAAAAATTTGGCAGGAGCGAGCCCGCCCGCGACGACGACGACGACGACGACTTTTTTGAACCCGCGCACCGAAGAAGAAATTGAAAAAAAGCAAAAAAAGAAAACGACGACGGGTGAGGGTAGTGGTGGTGCTGCTTCCGCCCCCGTGGTTCGCTGGTCGTTGCCGCACACAGATTTTTACCTCAACGAGCGATATGCGCTGAAGAAGAGCATAGGAAAAGGCGCGTACGGGTGCGTGTGCGAAGCGTTAGATCAGCACGAGCAGCATCTCGGCGAGGAAGGCAAAGATGGTGCGACGGAGAAGAACGAAAGAGAAGGAGGAAGAAGAGTGGCCATAAAAAAGTTATCGGATATTTTTCAGACGAGGCACGAGGCGAGAAGGGCGTTTTTGGAGATAGAGTTTATGAGGAGGACGAATCACAAAAACGTCATCGGTTTGGTTGGGTTGGAAGCACCTACGATGACGACGAGAGAAAGGAGTAGGATGAGGAGGAAGAGAGAGGGCAGTGGTGGCAACGAGGTGGAAGAGGACAGCAGCGCGTGCTCGGCTTTTCTTCAGAGAAAAGAGGAAGAAGAAGAAAAGGAAGGAACTTTTTCGGACGTTTATTTGATCATGGAGCTCATGGACACGGACTTGAATCAAGTAATCAAGTCCAAGCAGACACTCCTACGCGAACACGTGATTTATTTCTTGTATCAAACTCTTTCAGGTTTGAAACATATTCACGACTGCGGTATTTTACATCGAGATTTGAAACCGTCAAATTTATTGGTCAATGCAAACTGCGACTTGAAAATTTGTGACTTTGGATTGTCGCGACAGGCAAAAATCGCCGAGGACGATGAAGAGATGGAAAGCGATCGCTTCAATATAGCGCATAACGGCAGTGATACTAAATGTTCCATCGATGTGTTGATAAGTAATCCTTCAGGCTCGCGTGACGGCTCGGTCTCCGAGCGACTCCAGCAGCAGCAACGACAACATGAACAACACCAACGCCCGAGGGAGGGAGATGATGATGAACGAATGGAAACCGCAATGTACTCGGTACAGCGCACATCTTCTTGTTCTTCGTTTATGGCAGTTGACAATCTCCAGGAAGACGTTAGTAAATTTGCCCAAAGCGACGAAGAAGGAAGATCACAAGGAGCTGGTAAGGAACGCACCGATGGAGGAATGACGGAATACGTAGTGACTAGATGGTATCGAGCGCCAGAGTTACTCGTTTCAAACTCCACCTACTCGGAGAAAATCGATATTTGGTCCGTTGGGTGCATTCTAGGGGAGATATTAAAGAGGAAACCTCTCTTCCCAGGTTCCGATTACATCAACCAACTGAAATTGATTGTGGATACTCTCGGCACACCGTGTGAAAAAGATATGGCAGAGATAGAGTCTTTGAAAGCTCGAAAATTTATCAAGTCTTTGAAAGGCGGCGTACCGATTCGGAAAACACCATTCGCGATGGTATTTCCGTATGCTGATCCGCTCATCATTGATTTACTTGAGAAAATGCTCGAATTCAATCCAGAAACTCGCATAAGCGCTACAGAGGCGCTTTCTCATCCTCTTTTCGACGGGATTCGCAACGATCACCAAATTCAGAGAGATTATCTTGATGCACGTGAGTTTTTCGCAAATACCGTCAAGATTTTAATCCCAAACGAAGATATAAGTAAACCCCTAGATGGTGGGGTGTATAGACAGAAGATTATTGAGCAATTGCGTTTGATTTAATCAAACGTAAGATGGCTCCTTGCACTATTCTTTTCGCGAAGAAAAAAAATACAGCAATTAATACCAGCTGACTCATGGCAGAAATGTACTATACCTGATTATATGATTATATGAGAATTGTACAACATCGAAATGGGCAGTATTATTCTTCTTTATAACACTGCAGTGAGATAGTCGCAAATGCTTTCAATATTATATATTACGATATAAAAATTCGTAATCGCACACTACAACTCAAATTAGCATACTCTCTCCTTTTCTCTCTCTCTCTCTCTCTCTCTCTCTCTCTCTCTTTCTCTCTGTCTCTCTGTCTTTTTTGCCTGTCCCTAATCCCTAATGTCGATCGATATCGTCCAAAATAATCTGCGTCGACGGCGCTAACTTTCGTAAATACTTGAACACCCAAAATTTGAACAGGACGTCCATACCGACTGGAACTAACGCGGTAAATATCGAAATCGCTGCGTGGTTGTCCGCAATGCCATACTTATCACCCAAAGACTCCAAAACCGTATTCCAACCATCTGCACTGTGATATCCGACTAAAACGTCGCTAGATAGAAGTAAGATGAATGCTTGATTGGCGGGACCTAAATCAAAAAACCACTTCTTCGTTTGGTCGATCCAATCTTTTGCTGCCGACCTTCTGCCAAAGAAAGACATGAAGAAGGCAGAGATGAAGGCTACATCCTTCCATCTATTCGATAACTCTTTCTTCCGTTCTTCTATCGTTTTTTCTTCAATCGCCTTCGCATCTTTAATTCGCGCTTGCATCTTTTGTTTGTCGGTGAGCTGCGGAGCTCGACCCATTTGGATCTCGTACTCTCGCATTTGCTCGTTCCGTTCGACGTTCTGCAAAATGTTCTGGCGCAAGTGCATCGGGAGCATCTCTGAGGCAACGTTTTCACCCATTGAAGCAAACTCGGCGTCAAAGTACGGTTCTATGAATGAGTAATTCATCGTTTGCGAGAACAAGACTGGGAACACGACAAATTTCAAGAATATCCGAGCGTTTGGTGTCTCGTCGAAGAACATCTCAATCTTTGATTTTTCTTGCAATTGCGATTTGGCCACCTGTTCGTCGAAAATTCTCAACGCTTCCTCTCCGTTTTCAACGACACCCCAATCAATAGCGTTCAACAATTGCTCTCTTCTTGCTTCGACACTTTGCTCGGCAACGTTTTGGTATGGATATGCGCTCAAAGATTTCATCTCTTCCTTTTTCGACGACCAAGCAGATCCGTCTTTCATACTGCTAGACTTTTTGCTCTTACTGCCGGTTACCTCACTGCTATTTGCCGCTTTCGTTTTCTCTGACATCGTCGAGGTCTGCTCTTGCTGCGTTATTGGCGTCGCGGATGAAGACGTAGTTCTCTCGCCGCCACCGCCGCCACCGCCGCCACCGCCGTCGCCGCCACTGCTGCTACTGCTACTGCTGCTGCTGCTGCTGCTGCTGCTGCTGCCGTCTCTTTCCACGCTTGCAACTCCCTCGGCAACTCCTCGCGCTCCGCTCTCGAAGTCCTGTTCATTTTCCTCCTCTTCCTCTTCCTCCTCTTCGCCATCATCGATGGTCACTTCTACCGCATCTTCCCAATCAATCGGCAGAGGATTAATATCGTCGTCTTCGTCGATGTCGTCGCCTTCTCTCCACCTTCTCCTCCTCCTCCTCCTTCGCGTAGAAGAGGACAAAGACGAGGACGTCTCCCAGTCAGTTTTCGTTTTCTTCGTTTCCTTCTTATTCGCGCTACCAGATAACACTGAACTGACGAACGCAGACGCCGGGGAGGAAATCGATGAGAAACTTATTCCGCCGCCGCTACTGCCGCCGTTGTTGTTGTTATTTTTACCGTTGCTTTTGCCGGACGAGGACGAGGAAGACGACGACGACGACGACGACGACGTTCCGCTCCCCGTCGTCGCCCTTCTCTTCTTCTCCTCGTCGTCCTCTTCTCTCTGTTCTTCGCGTGGCATTTTGTCAGCGCTATCATCCACGGCGGGCGTCTTCTCGAACAACGCGCGCGTTTGGATGCGGCACCATCGCTCCTCGTGATGATCGTCATCATCATCCCGACGAAGACGAGGAGAAGAAAATTTGCCATCGCGCACCCCTCTCGAAGCGACGTGGGGGCCACCGAAAACACCGCTTCTGCTTCTTCTTCCCGAAGAAGTGAGGCGACGCAACGGACGATTATTGGCAGCAACAACAACGGGTATCATCGTTAGCGGTGATGATGCTCCTGCGATCATCATCTCAATCAAAGGTGTGCTCTTGATTTTGCAGCGTTGTGCGTTGCGCGCGCGCGCGTCGTTTGATTTCTCTTTGCGGGGGGTGCGGATTTTTTTTCTGTCTTTTATTTTGCGCGCGCGCGCTCGTTTGTGGGTGGCGTGTCACAGCCTCAATCGACTCCCTTGAAATCTCTCTCTGTTTCTCTGCGTTCTCTGTGCTTCTCTCTCTCTCTCTCTCTCTAGGTGTTTCTCTCTCTCTCTCCCTCTGGCCTGCTCGGCTGCTCGGCTCGGAGAAACAACAAAAAAAAAGTTAAAGTCGCGCATCTTTTCTCGAATTTTACTCGACGCCGTACGTATAGAGAGCAAAAAAAAAGAGGGAAACGGGTGGTTTCCGCGAAACGAGAAACGTTAGAAAAACTACTCTGGCGGCGGATAAAAATAGCGAAAGGATACGATGGTACGCGCGAAATCGTTCGAATAATGTCGCGAGAAGTGTCATCTCGCGCGCGAAGATGCGCATTTTTTTTAGGCGGACACAAAAATTCGTTCAACTCTCTCGTTTGGAATTTTTCTTTTCTCTTTCTTTCTCTCTCTCTTCCCTTGTCTTCTTCCGGTCTCGTCTGTTTGTCGTTGATGACGGTGATGATGATGTCACGCGCGACGATGGATGATGGTGTGTGTGAGAGAGAGTTAAAGAGAGATTCGACGGGAGGAGTGGGAGAGAGAGAGAGAGAGCGGAGAGAAAAAAACGAACGAACGCGATCTCATCTCGAACCCAATCAACTTTGAACTCACTCATTTTTATTCTCTCTCCTCTCGAAAAACTTCGCTTTAAACGACGGAACAGGTTGTCCTCGCCGCCTCGGTGGTGACGAAATCGGGCAAAGCCTTGGTCTCTCGCCAGTTTGTCCCGATGACTCGAATTCGAATCGAAGGTTTATTAGCCGCGTTTCCAAAGTTGGTCGGAGGGACCGCCAATCAAGGGAAACAACACACTTACGTGGAAACGGAAAACGTGCGATACGTGTACCAACCGTTGGAAAACGGGACCATGTATTTACTGTTAGTGACGAATAAAGCATCGAATATTTTGGAGGATCTTGACGTTTTGAGAATGCTGGCAAAGACGCTACCGGAGTACTGCTATCAACAAGTGGACGAAGAAGGCGTGAGCAAAGCGGCGTTTGAGTTGATTTTCGCCTTTGACGAAGTCATCTCAGCTGGACATAAAGAAAACGTGACCATGAGTCAAATTAGAACTTTTATGGAGATGGAGTCGCACGAGGAGAAGTTACACAAGATGATCATTCAATCTAAGATCAACGATACGAAGGATGTGATGAAGAGGAAGGCGATGGAGATCGATAAGATTAAAGTGGAGAAGAAGATGGAGAGAGGCGGAGGAGGAAGCGGTGGTTTTGGTGGTGGCGGCATCTCTGGGTTTCAAGAGAGAGATTCCGATCCGTTCGCGTCGTCTGGGGGCATGAGCGGCCGATCAGGCAGCGGAGGTGGTGGTTTTGGCGACGATATGGACAACATGGGCGGGTACGGAGGCAGCTCGAGAGGCGCCTCGGACGGCTACGGCGAACCGAGAGGTCCAAAAGGCCTCGCCGCAAAAGCTGGTCCGAAGAAAGGGATGGTTTTGGGGTCAAAACAAAAGACGAACCGGTTCATGGACGCTTTGCGACAAGAAGGCGAATCCGTGGAGGCGGAGTACATCAAAGGGAACGAGGCGAGCGCGCAAGTCCCTCAAGTGCCGCAAGAATCCGTCAGCATCATCGTCGAGGAGAAGTTGAACGTCCACTTATCCAAAGACGGCGGTTTAGAAAGCATGGAAGTGCAAGGTACGATGATGATGGAAATTCAAAACGAAGACGACGCGTTCGTAAAGGTGAAGATTGACACCGGTGCGAACGAAGGTTTCCAATTCAAAACGCATCCAAACATTGACAAGCAATTACACGCAAACGAAGGTATTTTGGGATTAAAAGATCCAAGCAGACCGTTCCCGTGCGGCAGCGCGCTTGGTATTTTGAAATGGCGCTTCCAAACCAGAGACGAGAGCAAAGTACCGATTGCTATCAACTGCTGGCCTTCCGTGTCCGGCGGCGAATCCTTTGTCTCTATTGAATACGAAGCCTCGGACGTCATGGAGTACGAAAACGTCTCCATCATCATCCCTCTGCCTTCCTCCCGAGAACCACCGACCATTAATAGCTGCGATGGCGAATTCGCGGTTGACTCTAGACGAAACGAACTTGTATGGACCATCGATTTAATTGACGATTCGAACCGAAATGGAAGCATGGAATTTGTCACGCCGGCGTGCGATGGCGAACTTTTCTTCCCAGTTCAAGTCAACTTTTCCGCCCGATCAACCTTGTGTGACGTGAAAATCGTCGGCGTTAGTCGAACAACCGACGATACGCCGGTTAAATACGGCGGGGAGACTAAATTAATTGTAGAAGAGTACACCGTCGCTTAAAAGAAGGATCTGGAGAAGAAGAAGAAGGAATACTAATAAACAGAGAGAGAGAGAGAGAAAGAGAGAAGATGGATATCATTTTTGTAACAAGTAGTTTTTAAACATAACATTCACGTATTAAAAAGTATAAAATGACCAAAGGTACTGCCTTGTAATTCGTGTTCACGTGGGTGCGCGTGCGAGACCCCGCGCGTTCGCGCGCGCGAGAGAGAGAATTTGAATAGCCACGAGCACTTTGACTTTTTCCTTTTTCAACTATTCGTCAAAATTTGCTCGCAAGTGCACTACTGACAGAGAAAAGCGTTTCGATAGCGCAAAACGCACTCACGAGCAAACGCAGAGAGAGAGAGAGAGAGAGAAAGGAACGGCACCAGCACGCTCCAGGTCTTGCCTTTAAAGGGAGAGAACAATAATAATAATAGTAATAATAATAAGAAGAAGAAGAATCTTCTCTGGCGAATCGAATCAATCATCATGTCGGACAAATCGGCGAAGAAAAAGAAAGGCGGAGGAAAATCTACCCTGGAGGAAACTTTAAAAAAGTACCGGAAAGGAGAGAAAGCGGCGGCCAAAATCATGATTGAAGTCGCCCGCGATCGAGCCGCGTTAGATGCGCGATCGGAAGCGCAACAAGAGCGAGTGCGTAGACAAGCGGAACAGGAAAGGCAACGACAGGAAGAGAAATTGAAGAAAGCAAACGCAAAGTTATTGAAAGAGAGAGAGGCGGCGTTGGCTGCGTCGCAGGCGGGAGGGCATCAACAGCAACAAGTTATACACGTTCCGACGTCTCTGCTGGCGCGACAAAAAGCCACGATTGATTGCTTGAAAAGAACTAGAGAGCAAATGACGAACAGCGAGTTGAAAGCGTTGCTTGGTTTTGACACGCACCTCGATAAACAGTCGGAGTTGTTTTTGACTTTGAAAGCGAACGAGAAAATTTTTTACGACGAGAAGAAGGATACGCTGAAATACAAGCCGAAATTTGACATACGGAATAAGAACGAGCTTCTAGGATTAATTTTAAAGCACATGGATGGAGTGTTGGAGGAAGATTTAGGCGATAGTTACGATGGCGTGTTGGTGGATGCAATGAAGTTGGAGGAAAGTGGGAAGGTTTGGCGGGTGCAGAATTCAGAGACGAGGAAGTGGGTGACGTATCCGAGAGTGAACGTTATGGAAGACGATGGTGCAGATAATGACAAGGAAGGTGTCGAAGAGGAAGATGAAAACATCAACAAAGAGTTAATCGACGAGGAGTTTGTGAAGATGTACACCGAGGTGAAGATTCCCGACGAGGATGCTGAATTTGATAAAGAGTTACGAAAGGTGAACATGGAACCGGCGGCGAAACGGTCTTTTCGAAAAGTCTCGCGAGAAGAGCTTGAGGCAGAGAAGAAATTGATGAAGAAGAAGAAACGAGCGCCGAACTTTGAAAGAATGAAATTGACGAACGTGCACATGAAAGATTTGTTTAAAGGCGACGCACCGGACGCTCTCGTGTAGAAATGTAAAGCTATAGATGGTGCAATAATTGTAGTAGTAATGTTAGGTAGTAGTAATTGAAACGCTTCTGTTCTATTGAAGCGGTAAAGAGCAACCGCTCGTGATCGTACACAATGAAAACTTCTTCACTGCGTCTGATTCACTTTGTTCTCGGATGCACGCAAACGCGCACTTCGTTGGATTGAAAGTAAGGCCGTCGATATCTTTTCTCTCGGTTCGGCGGTTCTCTCTACCGCAATTTATTTGACACCTCATGAAATCTCTGCATGCTTTCGAATGAATGCATGCACGAGTTTCCTCACCACACTTGTTCAGTAAGCATCTGCGGATCGTGGTTTGCAGAGAGAGAGAGAAAGAGGGAGAGAGAAATGTGGTGAGTTTTCAAAAAATACACGAGGTAAAACAAGAGAAAAAAAGAGAAAGAATCAGCTCACCGCAACGGGCCTTCTTCCTCCTCGCGACGACGACTGCGATGATCGAAATGCCCGCCAACGCGATCCCAAAACTCGCCCTTCTCGTCCATCTTCATCCCTTGCCATTCAGCGTGCGCAGAAGAGTGATGATGGTCCTGAAGTAAGGAACGTCCGAGGTTATTGTTTTCTTGGTAAAACGCGTCCGCCTTTCTCGAAAAGATGAAAAAGAACAACGACAGAGCGGCGAAGACGAAGCGAAAACGACGGCGGTTGAGAACGGTGGCAATGTTAGAGAGCATTTGCTTGATTCGTTTGGTTTGTCTGTTTGTTTGTCTGTTGGCTTTCAGAGTGGCTTCAAAGTGAGGATTACAAAAAATGTTCAACAACTTTTGTTATATGAAGCGAAATTCCGAGGAACCTCGTTGAAAATTTCATCTCATCACTCTTTTCCTCCAGAGGCATTCAGAAGCACCTCGCAATGAACCAACCTCAACAAAGTCGTCAAGTGGTCGTGCGCTTCTTGAAAGAACAAATTCCTAGCGGCTGGCTCGGCGTCACTTTTCAGCGCTCGCTCTAATCGACGTTTGACTTGAGCGATGTCGTTCTTTAAGGAAGAACACACGGCGAGAACGTTGTCGTTAGTAGTGTCGTTTCTTGGCGTCGTAACTTCTTCTTCGCTCGATTCACCTTTATCAACTACTTTCAGGGATAAAGCGTTGGTTACGTTCTTTTTTTGCTTTTGTATCTTTGTCTTTGCCTCTCTGGTAGCGGTTTCGGTGGCTGCTCGCTTCAATCTCAGAGAAGCGTTGGTCATTGCCAGCGATCTCAGTTCTTCTCGCAAGGACAAGATTTCTTTACCAAGCAAGTCGACGTTGATCTCCGCGTATCGTCTGTTATTCTCGGCAACGATTGCTTCTATGTGACGTTCGTAGGCGCAAACAACAGCGTTGCGCAAATCGTTGCGGAGATTTTCCTGCGGTATAGCATCGATTGATTCTTTCGTAGCGGCAATGATAGCTGCCCGAATCGCTTCCGTATTTTCAGTGTTCTCAATATTATTTGTCGTTGCTACTGTTACCCCTACCTTTTTCTCTGCTGCTTCTACTACTACCTTATCTGGTGGAGGCGTCGATGCGAACGCTCGGTCAACGGCTAGAGAAAGCGTTCCACCAAACGCCTTGTCTTTGGCCGGGGGTATTGCAGCCGGAGACGCAGCGCGTTGAGTTTCGCACTCGGCAAGAATTGAATCTTCCATTTTCGACCCCTTCCGCTCCTTTGTAGGTCGCGAAGGCGTACCGTTTGGAGTAATTTGTATCCCTCCTACTTGCGTCAGTGCGTCCAGAAGTACTTCTAATTTGTGTTCGTTGTTGGTTTCGCTACCATTGCGACCGCACTCAACGCGATTCTCCTTTCTCGAGCGAGGATCCTTGTACGATGCACACATCGCACCAGTAGTCGTTACAGTTGTTGTAGTTGTTGTAGTTGTCGTATTAGTCGTAGTCGTTGGTGTTGGTGTAGCACCGAATGCGTCCTTATTGTTGTTGTTGTTGGTGGTGGTGCTACTTTTGTTCTTCGTGCGATTCCTATTACCTAAATTGCCGTGTTTCTTTCCAACTTCAGGCCAAACGAGCTCCCCAGTCGGATCGAAAATTTCTTTCCTTTCCGTCATTGATTGAATCTCCTTATTAATTTCCTCACATTGACACTTGCTCTCGCCCTCGCGAACGATACGAACGCACGTCGACGATGGTGAAAAAGGTAGCGCTGATGCTGAGGATTTTTTCCTTCTACTACGATTACTATCGCTCGCATTGGTACCCTCCACTGCAGTCGCGGCCGTGATACTTCCCTTCGAATCTACTATTTCTATGTTCACTAATTTCTCGCACAATTTGAGAGATTTCACGTTGTATCTTATGCACGTGTGCAAATAATCCGTATCGGTACCGTACCTGTTTCGATCTAGATTTGTGCCGTATTCTACCCCATCTTCGCTCTCGTACAGATGGTGTTTTTTCAAATCCTCGGGCACTCGATGCGTCGTCAGCACAGTTTCTCTCTGTCCTCCCCCTCCTTTCCCACCTCCTTCATTACTTTCACCTTTCTTATTCTTATTCTCATTGTCATTAATAGTGTGAGCGCTACCGTCGACGCCAGATGAACTCGACAAGGAAGACAGCGCGACTACTTTCGTCTTTCTCGTATTCGCCGATAACAACTTCAACGCGTTTCTTTTGCGCCCGTCTACGCGGTTCTTCTCCGCCGTTTGTATCGCCCTCATGGTTTGTAAAAACGCCGAACTAACGCTCGCGCACGCTTTTGTTTCCTGGGGTAATTCTGTTTGTAAAAAATCTTCGTCCAACGCGTTGCAGGGATAATGCGACCAATCGAACTTTGCGCGGTACAAGAGTTGGTTATTCGCCGGTCGAGAGATCCCCGAGGAGGCAGGAGGACGCGGTTGCATCCGTCGCGTCACCTTTTGGGGCTCTGGCGTCGGTATCATCATCTCCAGCCTCTTCCGTTGCCGTTGCGACAGCTCCGCTTTCGTGTAACACCCTGGGAAATCAGAAATCGTCGTCGCTGAGCCTCCCGCTCTGCTTTTTACCTCTCTCTTTTGCTCGGGAGTTTCTTTTTTAACGCGCATCTTCTCGTCTTCGCGTCGTCTTTCCTTTTCTTCTTCTTCTTCTTCTTCTTCTTTTGCCTCCTCCTCGTTGTTGTTGGGTGTTCGTAAGGCTCTTTGGTTGTCCCGAGAGGATTACTTCTTCTTCTTTCTTCTTCGGTTTGTTGTCTTTTTTATCTGTCTGTTTCTTCGTCTCGGAAAACACACGCGCACACAGGACGCAAGAGGGGAGGAACAGAGATGGATAGAGATGAAGAGAGAATCTTCTTCCTCCTCTTCTTCTTCTTCTTCTTCTTGTTTCTTTCAGGGAGCGAGTGAGTGCCGGGAGCGCGCGCGAAAACGAATAAGGTGTTCGCTTACGAGCAAAAACCTCGACACCCTAATCAATATTTACCCAACACTAAAATCCATTTTCCATTTTAAGAAACCACCTCGCGTTACTTTTTGCACCGCACCCACTCTCGCGAGACGCGCCATCGCTCGCGATCAACAATAACTCGATAACCTGGCGGCGCGCCTCTCCGTTTCTGCCGCATTGAAAGGCGAGAAAAAAGAGAAAAATGACCCACGCGAGTGTGGTGGGTGAAACGACGATAACGACGATGGGGAAAACAAATGGACGAAGAGGGAGAGGACGAAGAAGAAAAGTCGGACCGCGAAACTTGTTCATCCTCCAAACGATACACGAGTCCGTGTTCGCGCCTTCTTCTTCCTCTTCTTCTTCTTCCTCGTCGTCGTCGTCGTCGGAAAACAAATTCTGCTTCGATTGCAAAAAGAAACTGGGCGTGTATTTGCACTGTAAGTTTGGGACGCTTTTGTGCCACGCGTGCGCGGAGGAACACAAGACGGATGGGCAGTTGAAAACAGAAAGCGGGAAGCACGTGAAGAGCATTTTTTTTCAAGGTAGTCGTCGTTCTCTGCGTGCAACGACGACGACGACGTCGTCGTCAGCGAATGACGACGATGACGATGAGAACGAGTCAGAGGAGTGTTCGCTGTCATCGATGATATCCGCGTTGGAAGAAGAAGAGGAAGACGACGAAACCGACGCGAGCGAAGAAGAACGAGATCCGATTTTAACAGAGCTGGAACTGGCCACGCTGAGCGCCGGGGGTAACCGCGCGTTGTCTTCGTTCCTAAAAAACGAACACGGTATCATTGTCGGCAACTTGAACGCGAAAGATCGCGTGAAATTTTACAAAGAATGTCGAGAACTGCGAGCGTATAGAGTAGAACTCGCGATGGCGAGTTCGATGCGAATGCACGCGTTGAGAGAGGAGTTTAAAGAGTTTCTCGATGACTATCACTCGGCGTCTCGAAGTAATAGTGACGACGATAGTAGCATAAATGACAAGAACGGTAGCGCGATGAAAAGGAAAGTTAGAAAAATATCGGACAGTTTAGGTTCAGCTTTGACAAACATCGATAAAGAGTTGATGGAGGAAAAGAGAAGAGAAGAGGATGAGGAACGACAGCGACAACAAGAACAGCGAGAAGAAAATAGTGAAGGAAACGAAAAAGAAAAAAATATTGGTAGACACGATAAGGGTGATCATGAAGATGAACCGAGAACGCCGGATAACGAATCAAAGGAGGCGCTGACGACGACGACGACGACATCGTCGTCGCTGTTTTCCAGTCCGAAGAGTTTGTTAAAGTCTATCGATACGACTGGCTTGAATAAAATTGGAACGTGGGTGCAAAGCATGACAACGACGGCAACTAAAAAAAGTAGCGAGAGCACGAGTCTCACCGATAGCAACAGCGATAAAGAAAATGATAGCGATAATGACGAGAAAAGGGAGAAGGAGGAGGGAGAGGCGGAGGAAAGAACCGGAAAGGAGGAAGATTTACTGGATGAAATTGAAACTATTGCAGAAGCTGCTGCTGCTGCTGCTGCTACCACCACCACCACCGCCGAAATATTACCAGCGGGCGCAGACAATAATGATAGAAATAAACTGACCAACACTAGCAGTGATAGTAGTAATAGCGATAGCGATGAGCTTCTCAACGAAATAGACAAAATTGTCGCCGAAGTCGATGATGACGACAACTCGGAGGGAGAAAAGGAAGAAGTTGACGATGAAACCACGGCGACTGTTAAAGAGCGAGAGCCATCGCAGCTGCCCCTTCTGAAAACACCGTCGCCTTCTAGAGAGGAGGAAATGAGGTGCGGAAGCACGGATGATGAGGACGAAAAGCCTGATATAACTACTTGGAGCGGTGGCTCGTCGCGGTTAGCCTCATCACCTCGCTCGGTGAGATTTGTCAAAATTCGAAACGATGCCGCCACGACGATGCAGAAACACTGGAGAGGATCGAACGAACGCAAAACATTTTTGAAGCAAAAACACGCAGCGATTAAGATTCAATCGAGATTCCGTGGAAGTAAAGCTCGAGTGAACACGGCAGAACTTCGCAAAGAAATCCGGCGAAAGGAAGTAGAAACGAAGGCGGCGATTAAGATTCAATCGAGATTCCGTGGAAGTAAAGCTCGAGTGAACACGGATGAACTTCGCGAAGAAATCCGGCGAAAGGAAGTAGAAACGAAGGCGGCGATTAAGATTCAATCGAGATTCCGTGGAAGTAAAGCTCGAGTGAACACGGCAGAACTTCGCGAAGA
>Ga0181560_10002951_pt1 | contig 15777 bp, 9 predicted proteins | sample 011ome_20_FD_133751 | JGI IMG/M metagenome (GOLD analysis project Ga0181560, IMG submission 133751) | Coastal salt marsh microbial communities from the Groves Creek Marsh, Skidaway Island, Georgia - 011509CT metaG (megahit assembly) | ecosystem: Environmental > Aquatic > Marine > Intertidal zone...
GCTCAGGTATCCGCGATCGACGGCATCCGCTTCAACGAACTCCTCCATCTTCCGTCCGGTCACGTCCACCGCGTCGCGCATGCCTTTGCTCACCGCGCGAAGCACCGCGAGGTCCGCGGGGTCGGGCAGGTGCTTTTCCACAAGAAAGACGGCGACATCGAAGAGAAGGCCCGGGATTGCTACGCCCGCCTGCGCGTCGCGGTCCCGCTTTCGCTTGCGCGCGCGCGTCTCGACACCGCGTGACGCCTGAGCGCCCATCGCAGCGGACGTCGCTTGCACCGTGCGCATCTTCGCGCGTGACCCGCGCGTCGTTGTGCGAGCCGCGTCCGAATCTGATGAGATCTTGGTCGTCGTTTTTCGATTTGGTGAAACGCGTTTTCGTGATTTCATTTTCACGCGTCATCGGCTGTCTGTTTTCGTCGTCGCGTCGCCGCCGCGCGCGTCGCCGCGGTCGCGTCGAGCGGCGAGCGTTCGACGGTCATCGAACACGACCTGAGACGATCACGTGCGGCAAAACGTAGTGCGGTAAATACTAGCTAGAGTATCATCACACCGCAAACCACCTCGCGCGTCTCTCGTCCATCGTCTCTGTCAAGCCGCGCACGGCGCCCGCGTCGGCGGTTGTTTCGTTCGCCGCTGCTTCCCCGCCGTGAACGGCGGCGGCGCGGGCGCCGGTCGCTTCGTGCCCGCGGACGACTTGCTCTGCGCCTCTTGCTGCCGCCCCCCCCTGGACTTCGACACGGAACGCCTGTGTCCGCCCCCCTCGTCTTGCACGGCCGTGGTCGCCGCGTCGTCGCTGTCGCCGCTCGGTTTGTCCCCCGCGGACCCCGCGGGGGTCGGGTCGTCCTCCTCGGCGCCCGACGAGTCGGGCTCGCGAGCGAGGTCCCGGGTAGTCCCCTCGCTGGGCGGCGACTCGCCCCGAGTCGTGGTCTCCCGCGACGACCCTCCCGACGCCACGTCGTCGCGCGCCCGCGATTCGATCGCGGGGCGAGTCGACCGTTCCTCCGCGTCCCCTTCCGAGCCGGACCCGGATCCCGACCCCGACCCCGACCCCGACCCCGAGCCGCGCAAGTACGCGTCCGCCGCGGAGTCGAGGCTCGGCCGCGTCGCGGTCGGCTTCGCGAGCCGCGTCGTCGTCGCCGCGGCTCCGGCGCTCCCCGATCCCGACCCGCGCTCTTGAACGTGCGCGCCGAGTGTCCGCGCGGCACGAGCCGCGACTCTGGCGGCGTCGCCACCGGTTTCGTTTTTCTTTTCGCCCGCGATCAACGCCAGGAGCTCCGCGCGCGTCGCCGTCTTGAGCGTCTCCAACTCGCTCTCGTAGACGGAGATGTCGAGGTTCGTGACCACGACGCCGCCCTCCGCGCTGGCTTTGTGAATCGCCGCCCGGTCGTACGCCCTCGCCGCGAGCTCCTCGGTGGCGAAGAAACCGAGGTGCAGCTGCTTTCCCCCGACGTTTATCTGGCCGTGCCACTTCCCGGTTTGCTTCAGCAACGAAACGCCGCGAAACTGAGACGTCTGCGTGCCGTGCCTTCGCGCCTTCGCGCGCAACGTCGCCACGAGCTCGGACACGGACACGCGACGAAGCGCGTCCATCTCGCCGGCATATTCCCGAAGCGGGTAGTTCGTCTGCGCCGCGGCACCCGCTTTGTTGATCGCCGCGCGATCGAACGCGCGCGCGGCTTCCTCCTCGGTGTCGTGGTCGCTGCGTTAAAAAAAATCGAAAAATCGGGAAACGGTCAGTCGACGCGACATCTCACAGCTTTTCCGATGTCGACGCTGAGACGTGGATTGAAACAGTTGCAGACGCCGAGAAGAGCGAAATCCGACGCGAAGCGTCCGGGAAGAGATGCGGGAACGCGTCGCGTCGATGGGGTCGGGGAAAGCACCGCGTGACCTGCGTAAACGCACCCTAAGCTCGTCGTCTTTCCCGCGGCGGAGATCTGCGCGCGCCACTTCTTCGTGGGGCGGAACAAGGTGACGCCGCGAAACCGGCTACTCTTGGGCGGCATCGTTCGTGTTCACCGTTTTCCCGTCGCGTCGGACCGGTGGCCTTCTAGCGCCGAGGCTCGTCGCTTCACGGCAGCCTTGACGTCGAGAGCCTTCGCGTCGCACGCCCACGCGACGTCACGGGAACGAGCTCGTGTCCGCTGGGACTTCACCGCCGGTCTGCACCGCGAAGTGATTCGCCTGCCACGTCGGTTCGAAAAAGCGCGATGAACCGCCGCGTCCTCAATTCGCGAAGCGCGCGCGACGGCGTGACTTCTCGGTTCGCGAGACGCCGAGGGAACGAGAATGCCGACGCAGGCGTGTCCACCGTCCGGGGATGAATGCGCGCGCGAGCGTGTAGCGTGTGCGTCGCGCGTCGCGGGCGTCTGCCGCGTGGCAGGGCGCGCGGTCGCGAAAAAGTGCGAAATATCTCGCCAAAAAGTAGCACCTGCCGCGTCAGCTTCATCTGAGATCGTTCGGATAAAATATCCGCGCGGGGCCGGTTGCGCATTTTGAAAACGAGCGAGCGCATGAACCATTTCGTCTGCGCATGAGCGCATCCCGCTGACCCATCGGAAAAAGCTTCAAAGAAGAACAACGCGTCTTTTGCGCACAGGGAAGCGTCGGGGACGCAGACGCGGAGGCGCACACGCGATAGCCTTCGCGGCGCACGCGCGAGATGGCGCTTTAAGCCGGCGGTGTACGGTGTGAAAGCGCGGGCGTCAGACCTCTCCGACCGCGGGAGTACGAGGCGTTTACCGGCTCGCGGGGGGCTGCCGAACCCTGGCGACCCGATTGCCCTCGTTGTCAACGCCGCGTGAAGAAAAACGCACGACGCGGTCGCGTGAATCGCGGTTCCGTGCCTGCCGATCCGTCTCGGCGGTGTGAAGATGGCGGAGATGCTGGAACGCGCTGCGACGCGCGTGGCGCGTGGATGGGGCGCGGCGCTTTCGCGTCGGCGTACCCGCGCGACCGGCGACGCGGACGACGACGCGAGCACGACCTCAAACGCGCATTCGTCGAGGGACGCGCACCCCGCCCGTGGGGGTTTCCGCTTGGTCGGAAGGCTGGACGCGGACACCGGCGCGAACGCAGCGCGCCGCGCGCCTCGCACGATCACGCGCGCTCGCGTGCCGGCTTTCGCGTCCCTCTCTGCGGGCATGAGCCCGACGGAGAACGGAGACGGTGACGAGACGAGCGGCGATGACAAAAAAGAATCCTCCAAAGATTCCGCGGACGCCGCGGCGTCTTCGTCCGCTGTGGACGGCACGTCGACGTCTGTGCCGACGGAGTTCCCTTCCCCCACGGAACAGCTCAACGAGGGCGACCCCGACCAGGCGATCATCGGTGAGACCGTGATTTACGTCGAGGACGACCCGGAGAGCGGGTTAACCAAGATCACCGTCATCACGAGCGACCGCGTTAACCTCATGGCGGACATCGGAAGCGCGTTCGGCTCGATGGGAATCAGCGTGCAATACGCGGAGATGCGTTCCGGAGCAGACGGGTTCGTGGAGAACACGTTCGTTGTTGCCGGACCGGATCTAGGATCCATCAAGTGGGAGAGCTGGGAACGCGTCAAGTCCCGGTTGAAGGCGTCTTGCCAGAAGCGCGGTCGCTCGAAACCGTGGCAAGAGCGCGAGTCGAGGCTTCGCGAGCTGTTTTCGCGCATCGACCAGATGGGTACCGGATACATCGGCCAAGAAGATCTCGACATGTTCGCGCAGAGTCTTCGCATGCCGCGCGCGTTCGTGCACGATTTCGTGGACGAAGGTGACCAGAGCGGGACGGGGAAGATGTCGTTCGAGGAGTTCGCCGCGTTCGTGCGTTCGAAGGAGATCTCGTTACAGGCGTCCTTCGACGGGTTGAACCCCGACGCGAAAGGCCGGATCAAAGGTTCTCGGTTGAAGACGAACCTTAAGAACCTGGAGATTCGCGCCGGGAGGTACAACACGCGCAAGAAGATTCGGGCGAAGGGCGTGGAGCGCATGTTACGGTACGTGGATGACGAGACGATCATCACAGCGAGCGATTTCCGCGACATGATGATCCTGATTCCGTCCGGACAGCTGCAAACGGTGTCGCCGTACTACATGAAGGTCGGTTTAGACATCGGCCCGCGGCGTTTACCGATTCCAGACAGACGCAAAGACGGGTCTCCGTGGGGACACCTCTTCGCAGGAGGCATCGCCGGTGTCGCTTCGCGAACCATGAGCTCACCGCTAAACGTCGTCGCGGTGCGTTCCATCGCGGGCGGCGGTGACGGCCGCGGCCCGTCGAACGTCCGGGAGATCTTCACCTCGATGCGCGGCATCGTCAAGGCGGAGGGCGTGCGCGGCTTATTCAAAGGGAACACCGCGAACAGCGTTTCGAGCGCACCGGGAAAGGCGATCGATTTCTTCGCGTACGCCGTGTACAAGGGTCTACTGACGGGAAACGGTGACCGCGAGCCCACGAACGTCGAGCGGTTGCTCGCGGGCTCGCTCGCCGGCATGACGAGCGATTCCATCTTGTACCCCCTCGAAGTCGTGTCCACGCGCGTCACGATGGACAGCGGCAAGTACGGCGGGATAGCCAAAGCGCTCGTTTCCATCGCGAAGAAGGAAGGCATCAAAGGTCTGTACGCGGGATGGGGCTGTGCGATGATCGGTGTCGTGCCGTACGCCGGGTTTTCGTTCGGGTGCTACGACATCTTGTCCGCGAAGTACCGGGAAACCGCCGGCGTGGACAGCGCCGGCGCGCTCCCCACGTTGTTCATCGGGTGCTTGTCGGGTTTCCTCGCGTCCACGGTTTCTTTCCCGTTGTACAACGCGACGGTGAAACTGCAGTCTGGCGCGGCGATCGCCGGCCTGCGAGGCGAAGCCACGATGATGAACGTGCTGAGAGCCACCATGGCCAACGGCGGTCCGCGCGCGCTGTTCAAGGGCTGGTTCCCGTCGGCGATGAAAATCGTGCCCCAGGCTGGGACGTCGTTCGCCGTGTACGAGGTGATCAAGCGCGCGCTCGACGTAGATAATTTCGGGAACGACGACGACGACGACGAGGATTAGATAGTTGGTACGTATGATAGGTTGTTACACATACAAACACGCGTGTATATACTGGTGAGCTGATTTGCGTTTAGTACAAGGCGGCGCGCGTGCTCTACTTCTTCAGCGTTCCGAGCACGGTCCTGTGCCTCGGGTCGGTGTCGACGGTGTGCACGTGCTCGAACCCGCACTCCGCGAGCAAGCCCTCGACGTCCACGGTGTAGTACTCGTTGCTGTGCGGCTCCGTGCTCTTCATGAGCGTGAACAGCGCGGGGGGCAGTTTCTGGATCACGGGGCTCTTCGGGTTGTTATCCGTCATCACGAACGTCCCCCCCGGCTTCAACACGCGCGCCGCCTCGGTCATGAGCGCGCGCGTCGCGCTCTCTGGGCACTCGTGAATGACAAACGCCAGCGACACGACGTCCACCGAGTCGGACTCGAGGCCGGTGTCCTCGCCCAGGCCGTGCACCCACTCCCTCCTCTCCGCCCCCTCCGCGCCCTCGTCCCGGTGCTTCGCCACCGCGAGCATGTACGGCGACAGGTCCATGCCGATCATCCGCGCCTCGGGGAACGCGCGGGAGATGTACTGCGTGCTGATCCCGACGGAGCACCCGACGTCGAGGATGGTTTTCGGCTCGCCCGCGGCGTGCGCGTCGACGTGCGCGCGGAGCGCTTCGGTGTACGAGTCGCGCAGGCGCGCCTGCGCGACTTCCGCGGTGATTCGGTCCTTGGGGTAGACGCGCAGGGCCATGGAGTACGTCGCGGGCTCAGCCTCGAACGCCGCGAGCCAGCAGAGGTTGCCCTCGGCGTACGCGTGGAACGGCTTGAGGTAGTACTCCGGGTACTCGACGGCGTCGTTCTTGACGGCGTCGAAGTGCTTCTGGATGCTGGGATCCTTCTCGAGCCTCGCGGCGATGTCGCGCCAGGCCACGCCGTTCTTCTCCGCGGTGTTGATCAGCGTGCGCCGCGCCATGGGCTTCATCAGGCCCTCGTACAGGACCTTGTTGTTGATGGCCGCGTCCACCACCTTGGACAGCACGTCGTCGCCGGCCCAATCGGGTTTGGCCTTCTGCGTCGCCTCCGCGGCGCGCGGGACGAGCGCGGCGCCGCGCCGGGCGGCGCCGCCGCGAGGGCGCGCCGAGGACGGCACGACCACGCGCGCGGGAGCGGCGCTGGCGGCGGTCATCATCTTCGGCTCCACGAGACGCCGCGCGGAGAGGAATGAAAGGCTGCGTGTCAAGCGAGAAGCCGCTTACCGCCAGCTCAGAATCTTCATCTCGTTTGGCGAACGTCCGATTGGCTACGCACATATGCGAAATTAAACCTTCGATAGACCGTCGTTTCTTTCTTTTTTTTTTTTGCGTTTTGGTTTTTTTCTTTTCGGTCCTGCTCTCGCGGTCAGGCGGTCTCGCCTCCTTCAGAGAACAACCGAATCCGAAGCCACATTGGCGCCTGCCCGTCGTTCGCGCGCCACCCGTCGGCGCGCGCGCGTCCATCAGCGCATCGTCATCGGGATGATGGCGGCGACGGAGGCTGCGCGCGAGATGGCGCTCGCGGAGCTCCTCGACGAGGTGGACCGAGACGGCGCGAAGGACGCGCGCGTCGCGCGGGACTGTGGTGCCCATTCGGCGCCCCTGGACCTCGATCTCGGCAACCTCGACATCACCACGGGTGCGGGCGACGCGGACGAAGAGGCGTTCGCGCGGCTCCTCGGCGTCGGCGTCGGCGACGCCGAGGGTACGCTAGACGTGGAGCTCGTGAAGTACGCGGACCACGACGTCGTGAGGAACGTGATGAAGTCCGAAGCTTCCGAGGACCTGAAAGCCAAGGCGAAAGAGGTGACGGCGAAGCTTCGCGCGGTGGAACTCGAGTCCATTCAGGATTACGTCGCCGAGAGCGAGAACCTCGCGCAGCTGCACGCGCAGATCGAGGGGTGCGACGAGGTGTTGGGTTCGATGGAGACGCTGCTCAGCGGGTTTAAAGACGACCTCGGGAAGATCGGCGGCGAGATCAAGAGCCTACAGGAACAGAGCGTCGAGATGAGCGTCAAGCTGAGTAACCGGAAACTCGCCAACGCGTTGCTCGGCGATTTCGCGCACCAGATCACGCTCCCGCCGGATCTGATTCGCGCCGTCTGCGAGGACGAAGTCGACGAGGCGTACTTGAAGCACCTCGTGCGCCTGGACAAGAGGTTGCGTTTCCTCAAGACAGACCCGAACGCCGCGGCGTCCGCGGCGGCGCGGGACGTCGCGCCCGAGTTGGCGCGCCTCCGCGCGAAAGCCGCGCTGAAAGCCAGGGACTTTTTGATGCAGAAGCTGTATTCGCTGCGCCGGCCAAAGACCAACGTGCAGATCATCCAGCAGAACGTGCTGTTGAAGTACAAGTACCTGGTGGCGTTCCTGCGCGCGCACGCGCCGGAGATTCTGGTGGAGATCCGCGCGTGCTACGTCGAGACCATGTCCGGGTTGCTGAAACAGGCGTTGCAAGGCCACGTGCGGTCGCTGGCGGAACTGCAGAGAAGCGCGCCGCGCGAGCTGCTCGTGCCGGACGAAAGCTACGAGGCGGCGGCGGCGGCGACGAAGCGAAACGCGGCGGCGGCGGCGACGACGGAAACGTCGTCCTCTCCGTTCGCGCTCGGCGCGCGCGCGGACGTCCTCGACGCGCTCGAGACCTCTCCCCCGCTCGTGGCCCACCAGGCGCAGTCCCTGGGTCAGAAGTTGCCGCACGAGAAGCTGTTTCGCAGCTCGCACAAGCTGCTGATGGACATGGCGACGTTTGAGTTTTTGTTCTGCGAGGAGTTTTTCGGGAAGGACGGCGACGCGGCGACGGCGTTCTCCGACATCTTCGGCCCGGCGGCGGCGGTGATGAACGAGCAGATGCTGGCCGGCGGGTCGTCCTCCGTGGTGCACGATTTGCTGCGCGGCGGGAACCACGACGTGGTGGGGCTGGTGCTCATGCTCCGCGTGAACGCCGAGCACCAGTGCGTCATGCGCCGCAGGGGCGTTCCCTGCCTGGACCGCCATCTGCACGGCGTCGAGCTCTCGCTGTGGCCCAAGTGCAAAGCCGCGTTCGACGCGCACCTCACGTCGGCGACGAGAGCGGCGGCGGACCCCGCGAAGGTGGCTCGCCTGTGGACGGACGACACCTCAGCGCACCCCGTCGCTGGCCGCTTCGCCGACCTCGCCGCCTCGATGCTCGCGGCGAGCGGAGACGCTCTGGCTCACTTCGGGCAGATCGAGAAGGACGTCGAGCGGCTCCGCGACGCCGTCGCGGCGCTGCTGCTGCGGATCGCCGAGAAGTTCGCGGACGCGAGGCGGCGCGCCGCGTTCCTGGTCAACTGCTGCGACCGCGTGTGCGCGGTGCTCGCCGAGGCACGCGTCATCGGGCCGCTGGACGGCGCGCTCGCGGCGGTGGGGGGCGAGAGCCTGGCGGGGTGCCCCACGCACGGGGCGTTTGAGGCGCAGGCGGAGGCACACGCCGACGCCTTCGCCGAGGCGACGCTCGCCGCGCACTTCGGCGCGCTCGTCGCGTTCGCGCGCGACGCCGAGACGACGGGGTCGGGGGTGGATCTGGAGACCGCGTCGTCGGTGATGGACGATTTCGGCGCGAGGTGGCGGAGCGTCGTGGATGCGGCCAAGGCGGAGACGCGTTCCGCCTTTGGCGAATCCGCTCGCGGCGAGGACGCGCTCCGCCGCGCGGCGTCGCTGCTGCAGGCGACGTACGCCCGCTTCGCGGGGCCGGAGGGTGTGCTCGCGCGCGCCGGCGAGGCCGCGGCGGAGGTTCGAGCGCGTGCGGTTCCCGGCGCGACACTGGCGCTTGAGATCCAAAAGGCGTGCTCGAACGAGTAGCGGCGACGAGACGCCCACGGTTCAGGCGGTTCAGAATCCCGAGAGACGTCATGTACTGAAGGTACATATTATAGACGCGCGTTTCTTTTTTCGTCGGCGACGGACGCGACGCGTTTTGGGTTTCCTCGGCGGTTGCGCGACCGCCGCCTTCACGCGGTTTGCTTCTTCGGAGGCTTCTTCTTCTTGGCCGCCTTGGCCGCCTTGGCCTCCTTGTCCTTCCTCTTCTGCTCCTTCTTTTCCGCCTTCAACCGCGCATTCCTCTCGTCGCCGATCGCCTCGACCGTCTCCTCCAGCGCGCGCTTCTCAATCGCCTTCTCCCGGTCCCGGTTCTTCGCCTTCCACTTGCCCCGCGCCCAGTGGTAGTCCTCGAACACGGGGTGTGGCTGGAACTTCCTATAGTTGATGAACGGCAGGATCTCCCAGCCCTGGCCCTGGCACGCCGTGCACTCCTTGACCCCCTTGCCGTTGCAGAAGTTGCAGTCGTAGTACCCGCCGTTGTCCGCGGCGTCTGTCATGCGGCGCTGAATCGTCATGGCGCGCCGGGTGTCGCGCGCCACGCGCTCCATCACGCCGAACCCGTCGCACTTGGGGCACTTCATCAAACCCGACTTGAAGCACTTCTTGCAGTTGTGCTTGAACAGGTGCGGCTTGTACTCGCGCACGCCCACCACGAAGTTGTACCAGAAGCCAGCCTGCGCGGGAAGAAGAAGAGACGCGGAGCGCGACGGGCGGGCGCGAGAAGAGGGTTAGGTTTGTTCGTTCAGCCGCGGAGAGCGCCATCTGAAAATCGGGCTGAGCACCGATCGGGGTGGGTCGCGCGGGCCGTTCGAAGCGTGCGGGTCTCGAAACGACGCCCGGACGTCGTGCCACCGCGCGTGCGAAGACGAAAATTGGCCGGGGAAAGGAGATCGCGGCGTGCACGTACCCCCGCGGCCGTGGCCATGACGCCTTTGAGGGTATCCATCCCTCCGCTTCGCTCTTATCTGCCTGCCGCCGACGAAGGCGCTTTTCCGAACCACCGGCGGGGGTCCGACGCGGGTCCGATGGGACGCAGCGAACGAGGATCCGACGGTGCTGTGTGGTGTGCCGAGGTGGCAACTTCGCGGAAGCCAATGGACGTGCTGACGCGCGCCTCCGCGTATGCAACGCACTTTTGGCGGCTCTTCACCAGAAAGTGCGGAGAGTGTGCAGGCGCGTGACATTTTCCTTCAGGAGTCTTTCGTCTTTTAACGGGCGCAAAAAGAAAAGCTCCGGGTCGACCGTCTCTCGCACTTGCTCCGCGCGCTGGCGAGCATGTCGCACGCGCGCCAGCCGTTCAGCCGCGGCGCCGTCGTGACGGGCGTCAAGGCGAAGCGCTCCGCGGTGAAGCACCCGCCCGAGCTGAACCGGAGCGTCGACACGCGACGCGTGAAGTGGGAGATTATCAAACCGTGGATCGCCGCGCGCGTCACCGAGCTCCTGACCGTGGAGGACGACGTGTTGATCGCGATGATCTACAATCTGCTGGAGCAGGACCAGGTGCACAAGAACGGCGTGTACGTGTATTCCCAGCTGCGCACGTTCCTGGAGAAGGACACGGACGTGTTCATGCGCGAGCTGTGGGACATGTTGGTGAGCGCGAACGCGAATCCGAGCGGCATCCCCCAGAAGTTCATCGACGAAAAAGCCGCCGAGCTCCGGCGACAAAAGGCGGTCGCGGATGAGCTGCGGCGTCGCCAGCGCGAGTCCGACGACGCCGCGAGGCGGCAACGCGTCAAGTCCGAGACGAAGCCCGAGACTAAGCCCGATGTTAAGCCCGAGCGCGGCGATGAACGGGACCGGGGCGAGGGAAGATCGCCGCGGCGGGACCGCGACGACGACCGGTTTCGTCGGCGGCGCGACGACAGCTGGGAGCGCCGGTACCGTTCGCGGAGTCGGTCGCGCTCGCCGCGCGCGCGGAGCCGCGACCGGCGCGACCGGGACGACAGGCCCGCCCGGGGTCGAAGCAGGGACGGGGACCACGCGAGGGGGGGTGGAAATGCCGATGGAAGACGCGACAGAAGGTGATGTTGATTGTGGACAGAGTCTCACTCTAGCTAGAAAGTAGTATGCAGTCTACGTAAGGTAGTGTATACCGCGATTCGTCGCGGGAAGAAGCGTTCATCGCTTCTTTTTCTTCCCGCTGCCCTTCCCGCCCGCCTCGCTCTTCCTCTTCCTTTCGGTTCGTTTCGGCTCCTCCTCGCCCTCCGACGCGCCGCTAGGCTCGTCGCGGCCCGCCCCGAGCGCGCGCTCGACCATCCGGCCCGCGGCGGCGGCGTCCACCGCGCTCCGCGCGGCTTTGCCGGCGGCGCGGCGCTCCGCCGCCGTCGCCTTGTCCAGCTTCGTGCGGTACAGCGCGACGCGCTCGAGCTCGCGCTTGACCGCGTGGTCCGCGGGGTCGAGCCCAACCGCCTTGAGGTACATGCTGAACAGCGTGCTCACGGCGTTGGCCATGGAGACGTGCACCTTGGCGCGCTCGAGCGGCGTGAGCGCCGCCTCGAGCTCGCGGCGGTCCAGCGCCAGGATGGGCGCCAGGCCCGTCTCCACCGACGACACCGCCGCCTCGAAACGCTCGAGCTGCGACTTGACGTCCTCGGGGAGGCTCAGGGACTCCATCGGGACGCGAACGTGCTCTCTCAGGGAGCGTACGGGCCAGTCCTGAGCGCGTCGTCCGTCGAGCGCGCGTGACGTGGACGTTTGCCAGCGCGAGGGGAAGTGCGGCGGCGGCGGCCGGAAGCCCGAGGAATTCGTCCGATTTTTTTTTTTTCGTGCGCGCGTGGTTTCGCGCACGTCGGGAAACGGGGCCTCGATCGGGTTCGTTTCGGCTGATTTCGGAAGTTCCAAATCGATGACGCGTCGGGCTGTTGTCTGTTGTCGTCGGATAACTTCTCCACAGCGGAACGCGCGCGCGAGCGCACGCGAGACGACGCACGCGATGGCGGAGGAACCGAGCGCGCCGAAGCGCCACAAGCTCGTCGGGCACAAGAACTTCAAGCGGCACAACCCCATGTCCGACCGGTTCGCGATGCACGGCTTCCACCACGTGGAGTTTTGGTGCGGCGACGCGACGACCGCCGCGTCGCGCTTCTCCGTGGGACTCGGGATGCAGCTCATCGCCAAGAGCGACCTGAGCACGGGGAACAAAAGCTACGCCTCGTACGTGCTCAACTCGAACGACCTGACGTTCGTGTTCAGCGCCGCGTCGTACCGACCCGCCGGGGAGGACGACGCCGGGTCTTCCGCGCCGTTCCCGGCGCACGACCCGAGCGCGATGCGCGCGTTCGTGGACAAGCACGGCCTCGGCGTGCGCGCGGTGGGCGTGACGGTGGACGACGCGAAACAGGCGTACGAAGCGTCCGTCGCGAACGGCGGGCGCGGCGTGCTGCCTCCGACCGACCTCGGCGGTGGCGTCGTGATCGCCGAGGTGAGCCTGTACGGCGACGTGGTGTTGCGGTACGTCTCCGGCGTCGACGACGACGCGAAAAAAACGTTTTTGCCCAAATACGCCGACGCGCGGCCGCCGTCGACCGCCGCGCCTCTGACGTACGGCCTGCGGCGCCTGGACCACGCCGTGGGGAACGTGCACGACCTCATCGAGACCGTGGACTACATCACCGCGTTCACCGGGATGCACCAGTTCGCGGAGTTCACCGCGGAGGACGTCGGCACCGTGGACAGCGGCTTGAACTCGATGGTGCTCGCCAACAACAACGAGTTCGTGCTTTTGCCCGTGAACGAGCCCACATTCGGGACGAAGCGCAAGAGCCAGATCCAGACGTACCTGGAGCAAAACGACGGACCGGGGCTGCAGCACCTGGCGCTGAAGACGGACGACGTGTTCGCGACGGTGCGCGCGATGCGCGCGCACGGAGGCGGGCGCGGCGGGTTCGAGTTCCAGGCGCCGGCGTCGGCGGAGTATTACCGGGACTTGAAGGCGCGCGTCGGGGAAGACGCGCTGAGCGCCGAGCAGTTCGCGCAGGTGCAGGAGCTGGGGTTGCTGGTGGACAGGGACGACCAGGGCGTCCTCGTGCAGATCTTCACCAAGCCGCTGGGCGACCGGCCCACGGTGTTCATCGAGATCATCCAGAGGGTGGGGTGCGCGCGCGCGCCGGAGCCGGAGACAGATGGCGCTCTGCCCGAGCGCGAGCAAGCCGCGGGCTGCGGCGGCTTCGGCAAGGGCAACTTCTCGGAGCTCTTCAAGAGCATCGAGCGGTACGAGCGCACGCTCGAGGTGTGAGGCGAGGCGCGTTCGCTATATACTACTGTCATTTCCAATATGAACGCTACGGCTCACGTTCGAATCACATGTTCGCGAAAGGGTTACTCTGCGCATAGTGTCCTCCGCCAGCCTGAGGTTGGGTGTGCTGCGGAGGCGCGCCCCCGCCAGGCATCATCTGCTGTCCCCAAGCTCCGAAACCCTGTGGCTGCTGCATTTGCGGAATCTGGCCGCCCATCATCATGCCTTGCTGCATTTGAGGCGTCGCGGCCCCGCCGTGCATCACGCCCTGCTGCTGCGCCATCATCTGCTGCTGCCGCATCATCATCATCTGCTGCTGCTGCTGCTGCTGCTGCTGCAAATGCATCATGCCGGGCTGCTGCGCGAATCCGCCCATCTGCGACATCTGCGCGCCGGGCATCATACCCTGCATCCCGCCCATCATGCCCTGCATGCCTCCTGTCGCGCCGAACCCGCCGCCCATGCCGCCCATCATGCCTACGCCCGCCGACGCCGCGGGCGCGTCCGGCTCCTTGGGCTTGGGCTTCGGTTTCGGCGCGCTGACGCCGATGGAGGCGCCCAGGTCACCGAATGGGTCGGGAGACGACGTCGAAGGCTCATCCGCCAGCAACTGCCCGACGACACCCATCCCTCCGGTTTCTCCGGTTCCCATGCCGCCCATCGCGCCGCCCATGCCACCACCGGTGCTGAACTGGTCGAACTGAGACGGCGCCGCCGCCGTCTGCGGCGCGGCGCCGTACCCGCCGAGCGGCTGAGGAGGCGCGGCGCGGAAACCCATGTTTCCCGTTCCGCCGGGCTGCGCCATGCCCCCGCCGCCAAACAGGTCGTCGCTCAGCATTTGCCGACCCGCCGGAGCCGGCGCGGGAGCCGCCGACGCGACCGCCGGCGCAGCCGCGAGCGTCGCCCCGGCAACGGGCTGCGCCGCCGCCGTAACGTTCATCGAGCCGAACATGTCACCGGCGGCGTTCTGCGTCTGCGTCTGCGGTTGCGCGGGCGCGGGCGCGGCAGCAGGTGGAGATGCGATCGTCATCGATCCGAAAATGCTAGGCGCATCGGTTTGTGCGGCAGGAGCCGAGGGCGCCGCCGAGGGCGCCGCAGAGGGCGCCGCAGAGGGCGCCGCAGAGGGCGCCGCGAACATCGCGCCGAACATGTCGGGCGCCGCTGCCTGGGCGGGCGCCTGAGGCGCCGTCGCAGGCGCCTGAGGCACCGGTGCCGGTGCCTGAGCCACCGGGGCTGCCCCGAACATCGACCCGAACATGTCAGGCGCAGCGGCGGTCTGCGTTGTGGATTGCACCGCGGCATGTGCTGGTGGGGCGATCGACATGGAGCCGAACATGTCCTGCGCGGCGGGCGCGCGAGGCGGCACAGGAATCGCGGGCGGCGGCGGCTGTTGCGTCTCCGGCGGTTTCATCGCCGTGGGCGGCGTGTTGCTGAACGCGTTCCAGCCGTTTCCATCCGCGAAGCCCCCGTTCATGCCGTTGGTCTGCGCGCTCGACGGCGGCGCGGCGGCCGCGGGCGTGGCCGCGAACGCCGACGAGAGCTGCGCCTGCGCGTCTGACGTAGTGGGGCTGATGAAACCGCCGAGCCCGAAGGGGTCCGCCGCCGCGGGCGCGGGCGTCGCCGCCGCGGGCGGCTGAGGCTGCTGGGGCCGATGGAACTGCTGTCCAGGCGGCGCCACGCCGAAGTTTCCGAACGAGGGTTGTTGCACGACCGGCGCCTGCGGCGCCTGCTGCGCGGGTGCCTGCTGCGCGGGCGTGGCTCTCTGTCCCTCGAACCGTCGTTCGACGAAAACCTGCCGGATGAAGTTTTTCAGCTGCGCGGTTTTCGTGTTCTCCACCATCGGGCAGGAGCGTTCGTTTTCCGTGCCGTACCACCCCGCGAGGAACGACGCGCGCGCGGCGTCGTTCCCCACCTCGTTCGCGAGCTGCACCTCCTCCTTGGAGAACTTCGAGGACGAGATGGACTTAACGCGGAATTGGAAATCGCGGTGGACGCCCGCGCACGCCGTGCACACGAAGGTGCCGAACGCGACGCAGACGTACTGCGGGGCGCGTCCGCCGTGGCCCACGCACGTCATACACTGCTTATTGCCGGCGCGATGCGACATCTCGCGCAGCATCTTCTCGTGCTTGACATCCTCCTTGGAGTTCATGGCCGCCGCGGGGCCTGTCGGCGGCTACCGCGCGTTCGCGACGCTTTCAGATGCGCACGCGCTTTTCGCCACGTGCCGGCGAGTCACCGAAACGTCGGCGAGAGACGAACGCGCCGAAGTTCGTCCTGAGGCGGAGGCTCGACGACGGCTCGAGGCGTCGAACCCGCGCGGGATTGATAACCTTCCGCGCGACGTGTGCGCGCGGCTTGGTGTGTCGCGAGTCGGTCTCGCCCTGTCGTTTCCCCGAGGAAGACCGAGGGCGCGAGATCTCGTCGTCAACGACTCAACGTCTTTTTCGGCATTGTGCTTTTGGACGCGTTCGAGTCCGAGTTGCAAGACACGCCGGAGGATGAAAAAGCGCAGTTCCAGAAGGACTGTGAGATTCAGAGATCCGCCGAGTGCAGATCCGCCGCCGCGCGAGATCTTCGTCGAGACGGGACGGGAAAAAGCTGCTGACTGTGCGTGTGCCGACTACGGAACCCAGATCCGGACGCGCGACATGTCGCC